>Ga0187809_10000119_pt1 | contig 53476 bp, 45 predicted proteins | sample NC_wetland_sal_i_8_FD_132415 | JGI IMG/M metagenome (GOLD analysis project Ga0187809, IMG submission 132415) | Wetland sediment microbial communities from Neuse River Estuary, North Carolina, USA - ASW_4 | ecosystem: Environmental > Aquatic > Freshwater > Wetlands > Sediment | place: USA: North... | reverse complement strand
CTGCGTTTCGATGAATTTGTAGGTACCCGGCGGCAAATCCGTAGCCTCGACAATGCCGTTGCTATCTGAAGTCAGGGCCGCATCCTGTGGCACGGTGTTACCATTGGTATCCACCACTTTGAACTGGGCGCCAATTAGAGGAGATCCGCCTATGTCAGTTTTTGTTATTTTTGCGCTTCCCGTATAGTTAACTGCGGTTACAGCGGTCAGGCCGGGGTCACCAGGAAACGTGTTCGGAATGTTAAAGGTAAAGTCAGCAGTGTTTCTAATGAAGCCGGTCGGCGCACTCGTCTCGGTAAAGTGATAGGCCCCGGGCGCTAGTCCGGTTATGGCGGGGAACGTTCCGCTGGCGTCTGTAGTCAAATTGGAAGCCACTACACCGTCGCTGCTGTCCAACAGATTGAATACCGCACCAGACAAGGTGTTTCCCGTAGCGTCCTTTTTGGTGAGCTGGACCGATCCCTGATAATCGGCCAATGTCCCCGCATCCACAGTCGTTGGTACACCCATGAATGACGATGGGATGGTGAACTGGACGTTCTCCGTGTTGATAATGTATCCAGTTGGCGCAGAGGTTTCCACAAAATCATAGGTGCCTGGTCCGAGATTACTGGCGGTCACCACACCGTTGGCGTCAGAGGTGAGTTCGGATGTCCCCTGTTCAACGACAGTCCCGCCCGACGACTTAATGACCTCGAACGTCGCTCCAGCCAAGGGATGGCCAGCACCGTCAGTTTTCGTCAACACTGCACTGTCCTGGTAGTCTGTAAACATGCCCAGATTTACATCCGGTACTTGGTTCGAAGCATTCTTTGTCACGCTGAACGGTATGGGTGTGCTATTGATGAGATAACCGCTGGGTGCCGTAGTTTCTATCCATTCGTAATCGCCAACGGCTAGACCGTCCAATTCCACATTTCCATTGGCGTCACTGGTGGCAGTTTTGCCCGCCGCCACATAATTCGATCCCGATTTCACCATGAGCTTGAATACAGCGGCGGAAAGTCCCTGATTGGCAGTATTCACTTTCTGGAACAAAACCCGGTTCTCTGTATCCGTGGCCGTGAATGTGCTGTTGGCCGAGGTGGGCGTAAAGGACTCGCCGTTTACCAGTGCGTCGCTGATGGTATAACCGCTGGGGGCCTGTGTTTCCTTAATGGTGTACGGAACACCATAGGTCAGGTTCCCAAAGACAATCTGCCCGCTGGCATCCGTGGTACCGGAGCCCAGCAAAACCGTGCCGTCCTCGCTCCACACCTCAAAATCCGCCCCTTGCAAGGCCGTACCGCCCTGTCCTAGTTTCTGTATGGTGAGGTTGCCCCACAGCACACCGTACCCGGCCGCCGTAGCGCTAGATATGCCAACGGTCAACCCATAGGACTGGTTGCCTGAGTAGGAGGTTTGGTTGGTTCCAGATACCGTCACCTGATTGCTTACATTTCCACTGGTTCCGGCAATATTGATTTGTGAACTGTAGGTAATCACGTAGGCTCGTTGAATCGTGCTGTAGCTTCCTTCGAAAGTAAGCGTAAAGGTCTGTTGCGCTCGTGCGCCGGAATTATTCGTCGTGAAGACAATATTGTAGTCTGTACCCGGTGTGAGTGCACCCCCGGATGTATCGGGTATCAAGTTGCCGCTGGCGTCGGTTTCAGGACCGCTACTGTCATACAATGCAGGATAGACCGCGAAGGAACTTTCGTTGAACAACTGGTTGTCGTCAGCTTCATCCAAGACGGATACGTTGCTCAGCGTGGATTGGCTTTCATTGACGTTGACGGTCCAGTCAATGTTCCGCCCGTTCTGCACACCGTTTTTGGTAGCCACTGTTCCGCTGAAAGGTATGGTAACAGTACCTGACAACGTATTGTTTGAGAACGAACCGTTGGCGTACGTCGCGGTATTGGCATAGCTACTCTCGTTGTTCACAACTTGTCCCGCCAGTGACGTTTGAAACTCAATCAGGTACGGTGTTGCATCTCCCGCCGGCAAGTTATTGAAGGAGACGGTCAGTGTATTGCCATTGGAACTGTCGGGTTCGGTGACATGATAATCGCTGGCACTCAACGCTGCTCCCTCTTGAGGAGTCCCGTTGGAAGCGACGGAATAAGCGTACACCACCACCGATCCGCTCTGAAACTGCTGGTCGCCCGTAATGGGGTCTGTTACGGTAGGAGAACTGGTGGGTTCGCCGTTGTAATTTACCCCCACAGACCAGGTGATGGTTTTCGTATTGGCGTCATAACTTCCAGTCTTGTAGCCGTTGTTGAGGGTCTGGTTGTTAGGCTTAAAGGAATAGCTCGCCGGAACAGAATGAAGGGTGCCATGCAAATCCGTAAAAGACAGGTCCGCAGAATTCTTGATGTTAGGGTTTTGTGGCGTCAGTGAAAAATCCGTGTCAAAGCTGGTCTTATAAGTGACTGCAAAGGTATCGCTGGTGGTTGCGTAGGCGCCTATCAAATCCACTTCAATGCCGGAAGTGGGTGTGACAACGTTCAAAGTGTAGTCTGTGCCTTGGATGAGCGTGGTATCGGTGGTTGTGTCCTGGACCGACAGCGATGATGCCTGGAAGCTCAACCCGCCACTGTTGAAAGTGTCCTGCAGAACTGCGTTTTGCAATTCGTACCCGTTGTTGTTCAGAGTCAGCCCCCAGGTTACCGTCTTCGTGCTGTAGTCAATACTGTTCTCGGTTTTGGTAAGGATGTCCTGTGTCGCAGTACCGCCTGCCGTCGCGGTCTCACCGGTGCCGGCGGTCGCCGTGTTGGAATAGCCCAGGTTAGAATCAATGACTAACGAAGGCTCGAAGGCCGTCTTGTATGTAATCTTGTAAGCGCTGCTAATGTCTGATAGAAATTGGATAGTGAGAGGACTGGCAGAGGTTCCCGTTCCTGAGACCGTGTAATCCATACCCTCTGTCAACGCCGTTCCCAACACTTCGTTACCCGACGTGTTAAAGGTCACGGGCGTCACCGTCAGCGAACCGGCCACCAGTTGCATGCCGCTGGAACTGAACACATCCTGCACGTAGGCCTGGGCCTGGGCAATATTGCTTTGATTGTAGTTGTAGTCAAGGGTCCACCCGGAAGTCTGAGTCGCCTTGTTGTAGCTGGTCAGGGACTTGGAAATCATGCCTTTGAAGGTTCCTATGACACTTGCGTTGGCACTTGTAGCGAAAGCCCCGCTAGCAGTGGACCCACTGAAGTCCGCCGTATTGTTAAAGGTTTCATTGCCTCCGTTTGACGGTTTTGCGTCTTGGTTAATGCTGGCGTCGTAGACAACTTCGTAGGCCGTATCAATAGGATTGGAAAAAGTCACATCCCCCGTGGATGGGTCCACGGCATACCCGGACGTCACTTGTGTTCCCCTGCTCACGGAACCATTCAGATTCACCTGCAGGTTGTAGACCTGCACAGACTCATAGGTCTGTCCATTGCTGGCAAAATCCTCGGTTATGGTAGCACCGTCCACGGACTGTAATTCTTTGTTAACGTCGACGGTCCACGTAATATCAGTAGGGTTTAGAGTCTTGTTCACCTGTCCCGACTTGGACACTGTACTCGTGACGTCTGGGGCAAAATACACCGTGACTGCAGTGGTCACCGAAGGAAAGGTAATGGTCTGAATTGCGTTGCTATTGCCGCTGAAGGAGGAAGAATTGAACTGAGTGTCTACTTGCAACGTCCCCTGCAAGTGCCCCGCACTGGCCGCTTCGCTGTTGAAGGTCATCACGACGTCACCACTGGTGTCGATGGTGAAGGTGCCATAGACGTGCGATCCGTCGGTGATGTTTCCGCTTACAGAGTTGTACATGATAAACTGGCTGGGCAGATTAAAATCGAAGTAGTCACCCGCACTAATGGTCGTACTGCCCGTGTCCCAAGTGTAATCCACCTCGGCCGGCGAATTGGTCGCGGCGGGATTGCTGGCGTCGTACGGTTGTCCGTCGGCATCCGTCACAGTGACCCCCGTCAAAATATCACTGGTAATCTGGTTTCCGGCCGCTTGAGCCCGCAATGGACTCCATCCGCTGAAGGAAGTCAGTTCACCAAACACAAACAGCAACAAAAGCAGTGGAACCAGCACCGCTCTGCGTAAATTCCATTTTCTCGTCACCACCCTATCCCCATTCCCCAAAATACGAGTTCTTGTGCCCTTTACTTTGTCTCTCTTTTGGCTCTCTCGGCTCTCTTTTGGCTCTCTCGGCTCTCTTTTGGCTCTCTCGGCTCTCTTTTGGCTCTCTTGGCTCTTTTGACTCTTTTGACTCTCTTTTTTCACGCTGTTTTGTCAAATATTGTAACAATACAAAGAAACCTCGGATTTAATCTGTTTATATCATTTCCCTGAGAATCTAGCAAAGAATACTTTGTTGGGGAGGCTGAAGGCCAGCCAGGCTGCCCAGCCAGTTTCAACCCTGCGAACACGAAATCTAAAAGAAGCACACCCCTCGTCGTGGAGTGTGCTTCTTTTACTGCTCCTTGCTATCTTTCTCTATCATTCCCGTCCATTGGACAGTGACCATCGTTGGAGGCCAGAACCTGGCACCCTAACACTTGCTATAGCCGCACGCCTCGCACTCATGGCAGCCCCCTGTACGAATGAGGGAGTGCTGGTGGCAGTTGGGACACAAATCCCGTTCTACGGAATAGCCCCGTAGTCCACCCACAGGACCATGACCCCCCAGCTGGGCGTGGCGAGGCTGCGTTGCACCTCTGTCAGTTGACTCGTCCATGCCTGCCGTCTCCTGGCCGGACGCCCATTCCTGAAACGCGGACTTGCGCATGGGAAAGGTCTCGGAGTGCTCAATGAGAGCTTTCGCAATGGCGTCGGGGACCGAGGTGATGCGGCGGTCGCCAAACCCTACGGAACTTGATCCGCCAATGCCCGCAAAGTGTTTCACCAGTTCCGCTTCCTTGTTGGGGTTGTTCGAATCCCGCAAGTACAGTGTGATGGCGCGGCCAAGGGCTTCGTTGGCAGCCGTGACGTCGCTACCTGCCTTGCCCAGATTGACGAAGACTTCCAGGGCTACGTGTTCATTTGGATCGTCGTTAATGGTGATATAAGCCTTGCCCAAAGGCGTTTCCTTCTTGTACGTGGCTCCATAGAGCACGTCCGGCCGCCGGCGCTTGATGTACAAGTGCTCCTCCTCCGCTGCCGTCGACATCGCCGCAACGGCAGATTGAATCTGCTCGGCAGCCCCCGTGCGGGCAACTTCAGCGTCTTCCTCGCCGCCGTTGGAGACACCTTTTCCTTCCGGAGCAGTTGACGCCTCCGGTTTCAGCGACAGGACCTGTTCCGACCGCGATCCGTCCCGGTAAATGGTAATTCCCTTGCAACCCAAACGATAAGCCAAGTCGTACAATTCCTTGGTGTTTTCAACGGTGTAGTCGTTGGGCGCGTTGCAGGTCTTGGAAATGGAACTGTCAATCCACTTCTGCAATGCACCCTGGACGCGGACGTGTTCCTCCGGTGTCAGATCCATGGACGTGACGAAGTAGTCCGGCAGGGCCCCTACCTCTGGGTGGGTATCGTAATATTCCTGCACGATGCTGGCGTTTTCCTCGAACATTCCCAGCCGCGAGTTGCGAAAGTAGGACCAGGCGTAATACGGCTCGCAACCCGTGGAGCACCCTACCATGGTTCCGGTGGTGCCCGTTGGCGCAATGGTCATGGTGGTCACATTGCGCACCCCATGCTCGCGAATGGCTTCGGCCACATGTGGCCGTTCCGCCGCCATCTGCCGCATGTAGCCGGACTGCATGAACAAGTCCCTGTCAAAAGCGGAAAAGCTGCCGTTTTCCTTGGCCAGTTCCACCGACTCCAGGTAGCTCCACTCTGCCATGAGGCCCATGAGGACATCGATGAACTGAACGGATTCCGGCGATCCGTAGCGCATCCCGCACTTCAGCAGCAGGTCGTGCAGGCCCATGACACCCAGCCCAATGCGCCGTTCGCTCATCTGGTTACGCCGGTTTTCTGCAAACGGATAGTATGTCGCGTCAATGACCGCATCCTGAAAGCGGATCCCCAGACGTGTGGTCTCCTCCAGCGCCTCCCACAACACGTGGTTCAATAGAAACTCGGCGCGGCTCTCATCAAAGTGCTTCCTTAGCCAACCGCCAATGTACTGGCGCTTATCGCCGTCCTGAAACGCCATGGTGCCAGGGTCGTCGTCGAAACCTACGGCAAACTTGCTCAGAACAACGGCACCCAGGTTGCAGATGCCATAGGCTGGCAGGGGTTGTTCGCCGCATGGGTTGGTCGCCACCAAAGGGTTGAAGTAATAGGAGTTGGACGTGGCGTTCGCCCTACCTAGGAAGACGACACCAGGTTCCGCCGACTTCCATGCCGATGCCACCAACTCATCCCACAGGCTCTCGGCCATAATAGTCTGTGTGGTCTCAAAGGCTCCACCAGATTCGATGTAGTTCTCGAAGTTGCCGTCAAAGTCCTCCACGTCCCCAGGCGCCACAAATCCCAGTTGCCAAGGCTCGCCGTTCGCCTTTGCCAGCATGAACTCTTCGGATATGCCCACGGAGATGTTGGCGCCAGAAATGACGCCTTCCACCTGCTTGCAGCGAATAAATTTGCGCACGTCGGCGTGGCGATCGTTAAGTATCAGCATCAGTGCGCCACGGCGAGAGCCGCCCTGCAACGTCAGTTGGCAGCCCACACTCATAATTTCGCCCACGCCAACAGGCCCGAAACCTTGGCCAAAAACCTGGTTGCCCTTGTCGTACAGCAGGCCCCAGGAGTATGCTCCGGAACTCCGTCCATTCACACCCCGTACGTAGCTGTAGCGTGGACGCAGCGACGACAGAACCATAGATACCCGTTTCCCCTCGGCCATTCGTTCCCACATGTCGGCAAGAGTGGACGCAATGGTGCTGCGTTGATCGCCAGGAAACAGCACAGTGCCAACCAACTCAGACAGAATCACCGCTTTGCTTTGCACAATTTTATCGTACAGTTCGCGCGCGCACACGGGCTCTGTACGAGTCACGGGTAACCCCCGCTTGAGCCACTCTTCCAAGTCGCCGGTCCACAACCCGTCGTAGTCTGCCGTGCTGGTGTCGGGGAAAACATACTGCCAGTCGGCGTCCTCTTCCACAGCCCGCAAGAAATCCCGAGTGACCCTTACCACCTTGGTGCTGTTGGGGTAATCCATGCCCAGAAACTCAACAATGTCCGCGTGCCAAACGTCTAAAACCAGATTTAGACAGGATTGGCGAGACTCTGTGGACTCAGGAATGAGCGATCCCTGTGGCGGAATGCGGGACAGGTTCATACCCACGCCTCCACTGCGCGCCTGAATCTCCAGTGTCTGCCCAAAAGATTCGGCGTAGTCCCGCAGTGTGGGGCCTACATTTGGAATCACGAAGCAGTTGTAACTGGTGGTCTTCATGCCGGAACCCATGGATGCGTTTATCCTACCGCCGGGAACGTACTTCCATCCACTTTGCAGACGGTAGAACTGCTCTTCCCAATAGTCGGGACGATTCGTCACCGCAGCCGCGCCCTTCGCTACCCGTCGCCACATCTGCCGCGGCGCCGTTTCCGCAAGGACATCCACCTGCTGGTACGGCAGGTCCTGACGGACGCCGTCCTTCAACTCCACTGTCACCGTCTTCTCTTGAGGATGAACTTCTATGACTCGCGCCAATTCGTGATACGCGCGTTTCTTGTCCAGTACTGCGACAACCAGGGACCCTTCTGCCAGGGTTTCTTTGGTAACGTCCTTAAGTAGATACCTGTCGGCCACAATTCGTTCCCCCGTGGCTCCCAACTGATCTTCTGCTGTAAACGGCAACATGCCTTCCTCAATCATCTGGCTCATAACCTGAACGCCCCCGTCTTCCGTATTTCAACCAAACCGTATTTCAACCAAACCCTCGGCCCAAGTCCCCTATATTCTCGGAATCTTCCGGTAAAAATACCGCGTCTCCTATGTACTAGCTACACCGGCAGCGCGCCTATGGCAGCTGCGCAATCCGGTCTAGTGCGGCGTCTTAGACGAATCTGTCAGCAAAGACAATACTTCCGCAGCCAAACTCTCCACATCACGAAACTCGCGATACACGCTGGCAAAACGAACGTATGCGACACCATCCAGGCCTTTCAACGCCTGCATCACTCGCTCGCCAATCACGGCAGAGGAGACTTCCCGCTCGTAGTCCGCCCGCAACTGCCGTTCAACCTCAGAAACTACCGCCTCCAATTGATCCATGGAAATAGGTCGCTTTTCACAGGATTTCAAGAGCCCGCGGAATAGCTTATCCCTGGAAAACTCTTCTCTGCTGGAGTCTTTTTTCACCACCAAGAGAGGCTGTTGCTCCACCCTCTCGTAGGTGGTAAAGCGCCGTCCGCACTCCTCGTTGGTGCATTCGCGGCGCCGGCGAATGGTGGAACCCTCTTCCCCTGTTCGCGACTCCAGCACACGGGAGTTGTCCGAGCCGCAGTAAGGACAGCGCATTACGGCACCCCTCCGACGAAAAATGTCGAACGGACAACACCCCACATGTAGTGGATTATCGCCGTTCGACGCCAATTATACACGCTATATATGTGTCTAGCAACTTGGGCAATAGAGATATTTTTCGACACTTGCAATTTCCTGTTGGGTTGGCCCTATGGCCTCAGCAGGTCCCCCAGGGTCCGCACAGATTCCACGGTATAGGTGGGAACGGGTGTCTCGTCCGCCATGTTGGCTAATTCCTGACTGCTGTATTGTACCCCCGTCAGCACGTGGATAGAAGCCATACCTGCATTTGCGGCTGCACCAATATCCGTCAAGAGGTTGTCGCCCACAACCACGGCTTCCTCTGCAGCAACGTTGCCCAGTCGCTTCAGCACAAACCGCAGATATTCCGGGTTGGGCTTACCCACAACCTGCGGCGGCAGGCCGGTCGTGGTCTCCACCAATCGGCCAACAGCGCCGCTCCCTGGCAAAAAGCTGTCGCCGTTGGGCAACCTGACGTCTCCGTTGGTGAGAACCCAACTCCCCACTCGAAAGATACATTCACAGATGAATCCCAAGCGCCGGTATGTCAGGTCCAAATCAAGTCCCACCACTACGGCATCCAGAGGGTCTGCATGGGCTCCCGTGCCCGACGCCACGGCTTCAGCTTGCGAAGCCATCAGCGGACGCAGTCCTTCAGCGGCCAAGGCCTCCTCCAGGCCCTCCTGGCCCAGGGCGGCCACGACTGATCCCGCTCCCGTCTGTTCCCTGACCACCGCAGCGGCCATCATGGAAGACGTGAAGACGTCTTCAGGCTTGGCTTCCAATCCCAGAGCGCGGAGTTTTGCAACGACCTGGGAGGCAGTTCGCGTTGAGTTGTTGGTGACAAAAGTGGGGTGAATATGGTGGGCGCGCAGTTCCTTCAGAAATTCTGCAGCACCTGCAATGGGCTCCTCACCCCGATACAACGTTCCATCCAAGTCTAGAATCGCAACTTTCCACCTGTGCCACTGGTCCCGTCCAAGTTGTCCACTCATATCACTCGCCACCTTCGCCAAATGGGTTTGGCTTGGCTTCCTGAAAACTCACGGAGGGCTCTGCTACACCGGTCCTGGCATTCACCAGGCGCGCCAACACAAACAACAAATCGGACAAGCGGTTAAGGTACTTGCGAATCCAGGGTTGTACGGATTGCACCCGCGCCAGGGCTACCACTGTCCTCTCCGCGCGCCGGGTGACTGTTCGCGCCTGATGGAAGGCGGCTGCGGCGGGGTGACCCCCTGGCAGCACAAACCGCTGCAAAGGGGGTAACTGGGCATCAAATGTGTCAATAAGCCGCTCGAGAACCTTCACATCCTCCTCGTTGATGTAGAATCCCTCACGTTTGTCTTCCGGTGTAGCGAGGTCCCGACCCACATCAAACAAGTCGCGCTGAATCCGTTGCCCTGCCAAGCGGACCTGATGCCAACCCTCATTGTCAGGCAGCAACGCCAAAGCCAGGCCAATGGTGGAATTTGCCTCGTCACAAGTTCCGTATGTATCTACCCGAGTATCGTCCTTTGCGATACGTCGTCCGTAAATGAGGCTGGTTTCTCCCTCATCCCCTGATTTCGTATAGATTCTCATACCATCACCTTTTTCTCGAGAATTGCCACAATCGGCACATATAGCTTACAGTAGAGGGACATTAGCTACACTGGCACCGGTAGGTCGACTCGAAGAGGAAAAGAGCCGGCCCAGCCACCAGTGCCGCTCCATGGCGTCAAGTCCAAGCCAATGGGAAAGGAGTTTGAGGTTTGTGAACCGTGTCGAGGTGAACAGGGTCTCCACCCATGTGACGCAAATCGCAATTCCCACTCAGACACTCCCGCCGGCGTCTTCCACCAACACCTATCTCGTCAGTTACGGTTCCGAGGGCCTCATTGTCGACGCCGGCACCCCTGAAGAACCTTACCTGCGGGAGTTGGCTCGGGTCGTCACGGAAGCAGGCATAGACAGGGTGCAGTTGCTGGCGACGCACTACCACCGCGATCATACCCATGGCATACCCTGGTTGCAACGGCATTTTGACGCTGTCGTCTTCATGCATCCCCTGGACATGGCCCCGGCGGCGCGGGAAATGAAGGTGGATGCGCGGGAAATCACCACGGCGCCACCTCTGATTGCCTACGGCCCAGTGAGAATTCACGTGGAACATGCCGCGGGACATACCCATGGACACTTGCACCTGCGTGTCTACCCGGACCGGGTTATCCTGGTGGGCGATGACCTGGCCGGAGCGGGATCCGTTTGGGTGGGTCCGCCAGATGGGCACCTTAGTTCCTATTACAGGGCACTCACAGCCATTGAACAAGGCGACTGTACCGTTGCCGGTCCGGGTCACGGGCCTGTGCTGCAGGATGCTCGTGAAGCTGCCAGGTTGCAAAGGCTGCACCGTCTGGAGCGGGAACAGGAGATACTGGCGCCACTGAATGAGTGGCTGACCATTGACGAGATTCTGGACCTGGTGTACGTCGGCAAAGTGCCCAATCAGGCCTTGGGCTTCGCCCGCAAAACCATTCAGGCCAACTTGCAATATCTCCTGCAACAGGACCTCATCCGGCAGCGTTTCAACAGTCTCCGCCACGCCACGCAGTACCGTCGCGTGTAAACTGAAACGCCTGTCTTGCTACAACCTGTTCAACTTTTCCGCAAGCTCAATGAGTTCCTCCGGTTTCGGTCCAGGGACGTTCAGGTGACGAAAACAGTCTTCGGCCCCGGCAAATGTCGCCAGCGCCTGGAGCATGGCCACGGTAGGGGGCGCAGCCTTAGCACGACCTTCGTCAATCCCCGTCAGCACGCTCCTTGGTGTGCACCAACGCCCCCACTGACTCTCCGCAGGGTTCACGCGAATCGCCACGGCACCGGGCTGAATCACTGTGAGAAAAAACCGCGTATCAAACCGCGCCGGCATGTTGGGCGGCGTAATCCAGCGGCCTACGAATCGAAGCCTCGACGCATCCACACGCCATTGTTGGCGTTGCAGAACTTCGCCAAAACCCGTTTGGTGCGTCAGGAGAGACGCCTGCAGCTCAGGTGACAGAGCCACGGGGGAAGAGACCTCAGGCCGCGACCCTGGCGAGGGCGCAGCCGTCTCCACGGTCCCATTTGTAAGGGACAGGACCAGACCCGTCTCCTCGGCGCATTCCCTGATGGCCGCAACGGCGAAAGCCACATCCTCCGGCAACGCTGAAGCCAAGGGGGCGCCTGTTGCGGAATCCGCCAGCAGATAGTCTTCTTCATCCAGACTTCCTCCAGGAAAAGAGAGGAACCCTGGCAGGAACCTCATACTGTCGGCTCGTTTCAGCAGCAACACTTCCAGTTCGCCGACGCTCTGCCGAATCACTAACAGTGACGCCGCCGGTCGAATGGCAACACCGCCATGACCACCGTCTGTCCTAGGTTCATGTTGAGCCATGTTCTCCCCCCTCTACCCGTTTGCCAACCAGCTTACAAATCCCAGTGGAACTGCCCACGGATTACTTCCTTGGCCTCCCCTGTCATGAAAATTCGACCGTTCTCCTGTCGAATCTCCAAATCGCCACCCAGAAGATGCACAAGTACCTCGGAATCCAGCAGACCTGCTCGGATTCCCGCTGCAACGCTGGCACAGGCACCGGTACCGCAGGCGAAAGTCACACCGGATCCCCGCTCCCAGACGCGAAAATTCAGCTCTTTGTTAGAAAGTGGTGTTACAAATTCAACGTTGATGCGATTGGGGAAAGCTGGGTGCCGCTCTAGGAGTGGACCCAGCCTCTCCACAGCGTCGGTGGTCGCATCTTCGCGGACCATGACGAGGTGCGGATTGCCCATGGATACCAGCGCACCTCGGTATGTCGCGCCCCGGGCCTCGACAGCGAAGTACTCTATCCCTGAGGCGTCCCGCTCCACGTGCGCCACCCCGACACCTTCCTCTCCCACTTCACCGCGAAGGCCCGTTTCGGCCAGCCCGACGGCCGCCACTCCAAACTGCGGCTCACCCATGTCCACTGTCACCCGCTCAACCAGGCCTTTCGCGGGGTGGACCCACGCCCTCGCGACACCAGTCTTGTATTGAATCGTCAATTCCTCTCTGGAAACATACTTGTGCTCATAAGCATACTTCGCGACACAGCGCAAGCCATTGCCGCAATTTTCTGCTTCCGAGCCATCGGCGTTAAAAATGCGCATGCGCACGTCCGCGGTGTCGGAGGGGCCAATCAGAATCAAACCGTCCGATCCAATGCCAGTTCGCACACTGCTTACGGCCCGGGCCAAGAGGGGCAAATGCTGCTCCGGCAGATTTTCCTCATATTCGCTGATGTAGACGTAACTGTTGCCAAGCCCGTGCATTTTGGTGACGTTTAACATCATTTAGGCACCTCTCTCCAAACCACAAAAGCGCCGACCTGAGACCTGCTGTTCTCAGGACGGATGATGCCGTTCTAAAGGCCCATCCCAGCTTAAGCTTTCGGTGTCAGGGACGCACACATCATTCCATAATATGTGGGAACCTGGTACGCCACCAGTCGGCTTTCAAGGGATACGTGTTTCTGCACACCAACCAGCATGGCAATTTGCCAGAGGCTGTCCGGTTTGGCGTCATCCACAAACTTCATGTCCAAATTCATCAGTTCCGACAAAGCGTTTCGTTGGACGGCATCGCAGACCAGTTCGTCGTATTCTTTCGCGGCAGGATGATAGCCGTAGGGACCCTCTGCGTCGTGGGCGTGGCCCTCGTCAGCACTGGCGATAAAAGCTACGCGCTGGTCAGATGCCGCCACAGTGTTCGCAAGAACCTCTCCAAACTGAATGAGGCTGTCGAGGCCAATTTCTCTGGTAGGCGTCACAACCACAATTTTCGGCGGCGTTTCCCACCTGGCGCCCATAAACCAGAGCGGAATAAAGCAGCCCCAATCCAAGGGAAGGATGGAAAACGATCCCGAAGCCGACCCGTATACCGTTTCCAGCGCGGGTATGCCCGCCGCCTTTGTGTTCTTTAGCAGGTCTCTGGCGAAGCCCTGGTGGCAGTCCACCTCAAATAACGCTTCTCCGCCAAATTTACGCAGTCGTCCTTCCGCGTGTTCGTTGGTGGTAATGGATACGTGCCCTTCCACACGGTAGCCGTGGGGTGTGGCAATCACAATGACGTCCGGCTTGGCAGCCGCCATCTCCAACCCCAACTGCTCCATCCCTTCTCTTACAGGCGCAAAGTGTTGCAGTTCCGGTCCCGCAACCTCCGGGACGATTTCGAAACCGTGTGGTGCAATGCATGCATAGACCAATTGACCCATGCTGATGCCTCCCCCTTGTCCATGGCCGTGTACCTGGCAGGTTCTTTCCCGGCAGACTCTTTTATGTAGCTGTCTCTTCCGCAAGCGTGTCTCCTTGCTTCTACTGTATCAGACCGAGGACGACTTGCTAACCTGAAGGTGCAAAAAAAGCATTCCGCAAACGTAAAAAAGGCCCGGATTCATCCGAAGCCTTCCAACTCTCTTTGGTGCGGTCAAGAGGACTTGAACCTCCACGGGCTTGCGCCCACAAGAACCTGAATCTTGCGCGTCTGCCAATTCCGCCATGACCGCATGCGCATGGTCTTTCCGCTCTCCGTGAGTGACCGGCAAACGAGCGGCGACAAGGGCTATTATAGCAGCGTGGAGGGGTTCCTGCAACTGCGATTTTTCTCCCTCGTTTGCAAATCATGGGCCCTCTTGACGGGCCCTCACTGTGAAGGCCCGTACAGGCTCGCGTACAACCTTACCACCAATAGCGGCCGGCCACGGCACCTAGAGTGAGGCCTGTCAATGCGCCGAAAGCAAAGTAGGACATCGGCGAATAGGTGAGACTGACGTCTGTATCACCGCCGTCGTCAGCGGCAAAGCCAGGCTCGGCATCCGCAGTGGTAGAAGAGGTAAGAACCGTTCCCGGTGGATGTTGAACAATGTAGACTCCGTGAGGCGCAACGGATACCAGTGTTCCATGATATACTCGACCACTGTTATGATAGAGGAAAACAGGTTTGCCACTACAGCGGGCAGCTGTGTAGTACAGGGGATGAACCATCCAAATCCCTCCTCCTCAAGGACATGGTTATTGGCTTTTGTCCTATTCTACGTCCAACAGCTCGTCTGTGTGTCGGCGTTCGTCTAGCTGTTCCCTACGCATCACTCACGCTTGAATATTCTCTGTCTTGTTCTGATTTAGAAACCAATTTACCGATTGACGCGGCTTTGAAATCGTGCGATTATTTACTTTGGCGCGGAAACATTATACCGTGTAAAGGAATACGTACCGCACAGCAAGGGCCACCTGCCTCCATGAGGTGGGATGAACACCGTGGCCCGTCACAACTATGCGATTTTATGGGGAGGATAACGAGTATGAACGCCAGACGCATGATTTTGATTAACGTAGTGATTATCCTCGTCATCATTATTGCTGGATTCGTTGGGTATTACTTTTACAACCAGTCCACGCTCTATTTGACGACGGATAACGCCCAAATTGCCGGTCAGGAAATCCCTGTGGCCGCTCCTGCCGCGGGCAAACTGGTATCTTGGGACGGCACTGTGGGTACGACTTTTTCCTCGGGTGATACAGTTGGCAAACTGCAAATTGCACCGGGTAGAGACGTCAACATTGTTATGCCGGCCTCAGGCACTGTGGTCAACAACGATGCCGTGGACAATGAAATTGTCGGTGCCGGAACGCCGCTGGCCTATGCCTACGACATGAAGAGCCTCTGGGTAACGGCAAACATCAAAGAGACGCAAATCAACAAAGTAAAAGTCGGCCAGGCGGTTGATGTGTACGTGGATGCCTTCAAAGGTACAACCATCACCGGCACGGTCAGTCAGATAGGATTGGCCACGGCCAGCACATTCTCACTCTTGCCGTCCTCCAACGACAACGCCAACTTTACGAAGGTTACACAGGTTATTCCTGTTAAAATATCGCTTCAGGGATATCAGGGAATTGGCTTGGCGCCGGGAATGAGTGTCAGCGTGCGCATTCACAAGTAAACGTAAAGCAATCCTCAGGAACGGTTGTTTATTGCAGTGTCGCTAGAGGCATTGGGAGGTGGCAAAGTGGATACCACAGAGCAGCACCAAGGCTTGCGTGACAACACTGAATACGAGTTCGGAAAGATGCGCGCACCGTGGCTGCAAGTGTTCATTATTATTCTTGGCGTATTCATGGCAATTCTGGACACGGGAGTTGTGAACGTAGCCATTCCCAAGATGGAAGCTGAGTTAGGGGCGACCACAGAGCAAATTCAGTGGGTCCTCACGGGCTACATGCTTACCATGGGCGTCCTCATCCCCGTTTCCGGCTGGATTATGGAAAAATTCGGGCCGCGAAACCTGTTTATCTTTTCCTTGTTTACTTTCACTTTGGGATCTGCTCTCTGCGGAATGTCGTGGAATCTCGCCAGCATTGTCTTCTTTCGCATCATCCAGGCCATCGGCGGCGGATTCATGATGCCCGTGGCCATGGCCATGATATTCCGTATTTTCCCCCCTGACAGACGCGGGACAGCCATGGGTATTTTCGGCATTGCCATTATGGCAGCGCCAGCCTTTGGCCCTGCACTCAGTGGCTGGTTGGTCCAGGTCTCCAGTTGGCGGCTCATCTTTTACATTAACGTGCCTATTGGTATAGTGGCTTTGATTATGGCACTTCTTTCAATGCATGAGTTTCCGCACGAGGCGAAGACCAAATTGGATGTCATGGGCTTCCTTTTGTCCACCGTTGGGTTCTTCTGTTTGCTTTACGGTATCAACAACGTCACCAATGACGGCTGGCATTCCTTGTTTGTGCAGGGTTTCATTTGGTCAGGGGTCGTCCTCATCATCCTGCTTGTGTTCGTCGAGTTGCGTGTCAAGAACCCAGTCATCAATCTGCGTGTGTTGAATAACTACATGTTCTCCATGAGCCTGCTCATCACGTCCATCATTAACGTAGCCCTTTTTGTGGGCATTTTCCTGCTGCCTCTGTACCTTGAAAATATTATGGGCTTCTCAGCCCTTCGTACTGGGCTGTTCATGACGCCTGCGGCCCTGGCATCCGCTGTGGTTATGCCTATCGGTGGACGATTGTTCGATCGCATTGGAGCCCGTCCCCTGGGCCTTCTCGGCCTGGCTATTATTGTCTTGTCCACCTTTGGCTTTACAGGACTGACCTTGTCCAGCAACGGCGGGCACATTCAGTTGCTGTATATTACGCGAAGCATTGGCATGGGACTGACGATGATGCCCATTATGACTGCGGGGATGAACACACTTCCAGTGAAACTCACCAGCCAAGGCACGGCTATAACCAACACGGTTCGGCAGGTCGCGTCCTCACTGGGTACAGCTTTTCTCACGTCCTATATGACAACCCAGCAGAAGATACACGCGATTGTCACTTCCGGTTCCATCACGGCGTTTTCTCCGCAAGGACAGAAACTCCAATCTGTCCAGCAAGTGATTCAAGCCATGGGCGTGGCTCCAGCGCTGGCCCATAAATATGCGCTGTTGCTAGTCTATAATTTGATTCAACAGAAGTCATTCGTACAGGGTATGGATGACACCTTTTATGTGGCTACATTCCTGACCCTGCTCGCTTTCGTGTGTGTAATGTTCTTTGCCAGCAAGAAGGAGCGGGAAATTCGGCTCTCCAATCGAAGAAAGAGAGAAAAGCCACAGGAGCGTCAGCTTCCCCAGATTTCGGGCGAGTCAGTGCCTGAGTTGGAATAGGGCACGTTGCTGCCGGATTCCCGTCTATCGTCGTACAACTTGGTTCTTCTGTTTCTGTTGCGGTTTGCCGGAGGTGCCGACAAGCCGCTTTTTCAATTGCCTTTCTCTTGCCCCATGGGCTGCGGTTGAGTACCATATTACCAACTGCTCTATGAAACCTCGCGTTGGAGCGCTGAGAAGAAGGTCGAGATACAGACGTTGGAGCATCCCATCCCCATCTACCTTCGGCTTGGAGTTGTTGGGAGGAGGCGAGTGAAATTTGCCGATTAAAGTGCCGGATTCATTGCCTGCCAGAAGTGTTTTGGAAAACGAGAATATTTTTGTCATGGGTGAGGACAGAGCCTTTCACCAGGATATTCGACCGCTGCAGATTGCGATTCTCAATCTTATGCCGTTGAAGGAACAGACAGAGATACACCTGCTTCGATTGCTCAGCAATTCTCCGTTGCAGTTGGACGTCACCTTGATGCGAATCGCCTCCCATGATGCAAAAAACACATCCATGACACACCTGGAGACCTTTTATAAGACTTTCGAAGAACTGCGCCATCGCAATCTGGATGGTCTGATTGTGACGGGTGCTCCCATCGAACACCTGCCCTTTCAAGACGTTAGCTACTGGCATGAGTTCAGCACTATCCTGCATTGGTCACGCCAACATGTGACATCTACGTTGCACATTTGCTGGGCTGCTCAAGCCGGCCTCTACCTTGACTACGGTATTGAGAAAGTGCCACTGGAGGAGAAACTGTTTGGGATTTTTCAACACAGAGTTTTGAAAGAAACTCCGTTGGTGAGAGGGTTTGACGAATTGTTCTACGCCCCCCACTCACGGTATACAACGACTTTGCAGCCCGACGTTGCCGCTATTGCAGACTTGGACATCCTGGCAGATTCCGACGAGGCAGGTATTTATCTGTTGGCCAAAGACGGGCGCAGGGTCTACGTAACGGGGCATTCGGAATATGAACGTCTGACACTGCAGCAGGAACTTCAACGAGACTTAGACCGTGGAATGAAGGTCAAGTTGCCCAGACATTATTTTCCTGAAGATGATACCCAGCAAACTCCACCCTATGTCTGGCGCGCTCACGCCAACCTCCTTTTTACCAATTGGCTCAACTACTGCGTGTACCAAGAGACGCCCTACGATTTGAACCCCCAAGTGGAAGCCTGAAGTGCACCATTGGCGGCACTAGCAAGGGACGCGACCAAATCCAGCCAGCCCTACTAGGAAGGGGCGTGTCCCAATTCCACGAATGCAACTAACAAGGGACTTGTCCCAATTCCACCAAGGCAACTCAGATGCCGTGGGCCAGGCTCCACCAATCATCGGCAATCTGTGGACACTACACAGTATAGGCGGGAATTTCACGGGGCATGTTAATGAACGTAAGGAGGTCGATGTCGCGATGCCATCAAGAAACCCCTACTCATCACATAGGTAAGGGTTATGCTGGCGGACGCTCTACATCAATCTGCTTGCAACAGGAGGGCGGCTGAGGGCCGCCTTCTCCTATTTCTCCAAGTGCCCCTGTCCGGCGGTTCCAGGTGGCATGTCCGTAGCTTGCTTGCTAATATGGTGGTATCACCGGAAAGGGGACTCGCATGTGGTGCCACAAATCGGAATCATCATGGGCAGTCATTCGGATTGGGAGACCATGAAGTATGCCTGCGAAGTACTAGATGAGTTACATATTCCCTTTGAAAAGAAGGTCGTCTCTGCCCACCGCACGCCGGACTGGATGTTCCAGTACGCACAGTCTGCGGAGGACAGAGGCCTGCGGATTATCATTGCCGGCGCGGGAGGAGCAGCCCACCTGCCAGGAATGGTCGCAGCACTGACAGTGCTGCCCGTAATTGGCGTCCCCGTCAAGAGTTCAGCTCTATCCGGATTGGACTCGCTCTTGTCCATTGTCCAAATGCCCGGCGGCGTTCCTGTAGCCACAGTGGCTATTGGCAAGGCGGGCGCCACCAACGCCGGACTCCTCGCCGCAGAAATTCTCGCTGTCTCTAACAGCGAACTCCGTGAACGCCTGCACCAACACCGCCATGCTTTAGCGCAATCAGTATTGGAAAGTGGGGATCCCGGTGATGCACCCCAACTCTGAAGCACCTAGACCCTGCACATCTGATGAATCAGTCTCGGCCCCACACTGGCCGACGATTTTGCCGGGAAGTACGGTGGGCATTCTCGGCGGAGGTCAACTGGGACGTATGATGGTACTGGCTGGGCGAAGAATGGGATACCGCTTTGCCACCATGGATCCCACACCCGACAGTCCTGCCGGACAAGTTTCAGACATACAGGTGGTACAGGACTTTACAAGTGTCCATGGCGCACGGGAATTGGCACGCCACAGTGACGTCATCACCTACGAGTTCGAAAACGTCGACAGTGGCGTTGCGAGCCTTCTCGAAGGAGAGGCCTATGTCCCGCAGGGTAGCAGACTGCTGTTCTTGACACAGCATCGCTTGCGTGAGAAAAGAGCTGTAACGGCCGCCGGCGCTACCGTTGCGCCTTACTATCCAGTCGCATCGAGGCGGGACTTCTTCCAGGGTTTAAGCGAGCTCGGCTACCCCAGTATTCTCAAGACCTGTGTTGGGGGTTATGACGGGAAAGGACAATGGCTGGTACAAACAGAAGATGACGCAGAGCAGGTCTGGGCCGAGATTGGGCATCGCTTCTTTCGCACCTCTGCTCCACCGGATGACGCGTCGCCGTCGGCAGACGCGTTTCTCGTACTTGAGCAAATGGTCCCATTTGAGCGGGAACTCTCTGTGGTCGTGGCCCGGAACCCCAGGGGCCAGATTTGTACCTTTCCTGTGGCGGAAAACATTCATCGAAACCACATTCTCCACTTATCTATTGTGCCTGCCAGAATCCCAGAGGAGACTGCCAGACGCGCCTGTGACGTCGCCACAGCCATCGCCTCCCACCTCAACCTGGTGGGCGTCATGGGGGTGGAGTTGTTCCAGCTCGAAGATGGCCGGATATTTGTCAACGAACTGGCGCCACGGCCGCATAATTCAGGTCATTTCACCATGGATGCATGCGCCACTTCCCAGTTTGAACAACACATTCGCGCCCTTTGTAATCTGCCCTTGGGGGCCGTGGAGCTGTGGTCCCCGGTGGTCATGGTGAACATTCTCGGCGAGCACGTAGCCGCGGTCAACTCTGCGTTGGCTGAGATGCCTGATTGTGTCAAGGTTCACTACTACGGAAAAGCCGAAGTTCGCAATGGCCGTAAAATGGGACACTTGAATGTTCTTGGTGCCACCGTGGAGGACGCCATGGCAGCGATTTCACAACTCGGGATTTGGCCAGAGTGACTTGTCCACGTCAACATTTTACATTTCATTGATTTTTGAAGGTTCATAGTGAAAATATCATAACAAATTTTTGAGAACTGCCTTCCCCAACGCCTCAACCGTGTTAGAATAAAAGTGCATCAACTTAATGCGGTACGGGTTGGAGAGGTGACGGTCTGTTGAAGAACGAGGATACAAGAAACCCAGTGCAGTCGTTCCTTCAGGTCTGGAAGGTCTTTGAGAAGCTTGCTGTGCTCTTTTCTGCCGCCCTGGTTATTGGTACTGTGGGATATGTCTCTATCTACGCCCTAGCATAACGGCGGGCAAACAAATCTCGTATCGGTGCCCGCGGCTGTGCCGGATGACTCAAGTCTACGTCCCAAAATGCAACATCGTGCTAGACTTTCCCAAGAGACAATACGAAACGCGGAAAAATAGACCCTGAGAAAAGCGTCCCTCGTGTGGACGCTTTTCTCATCCCAGGCAGAAGTCGGGCAAGGCGGCATAGACCCCATTCATCAGCCTTTGAATCACCTCAGCTGCCGGGACAATTTCATGAACGAGCTCAACACTCTGCCCACAGTTCACCCAACCCTCAGCCAAGTCCCCCTGCCTGGCAGCGCGGTAGTTGTTCCGCCCAGAAATCAACGGGAGGACTGCCGAGGGATTTTCCGAGTGCTCCAACTGCAGAACCTTGTGAACAAAGGGGGACTTCAGTACCCTGGTGACGCGCCCTAGGGACCGTTCCATCACCACTGTGTCCTCTGCGCGCCCCGCTACCAGAGCCGCTTTGTAGTCGCCGTGTGCCTGGCACTCTGTAGTAGCGACGAATCGTGTACCCAACTGTACACCCTCCGCACCCAGGAAGAACATGGCCGCCGCTGTTCTCCCTTCGGCAATGCCGCCTGCCGCCACTACTGGAATCGTCACAACGTCCTTCACCGCGGGAATTAGTACAAGGCTTGTGATTTCAGCCGGTCCGTTGTGTCCTCCAGCCTCATAACCTTCGCAAATCACCAAGTCTGCCCCGCTGTCTTCCGCCTTCTGTGCCTGAGCCGGAGTCGACGCCAGCGTCATGACAGTCAGGCCCATTGCCTTGAGCCGTGGAATATAAGGGCGTGGATTTCCCGCAGACAGACTTATAGCCGCCAGCCGATGTGCAAACTCCTCCACAACCGCGAAGTACTCCCCTGAATCGCGGTGCTCGCTCAGGGGAATATTCACGCTTAGCGGTTTGTTCGTGTGGCTGAGGGCAATTTCAATTTCCTGCCGAAACTCTGCAGCCAGTCGACCTCCAGATGCGATTTGGCCTAAACCGCCGGCTTCGGACACTGCTGCTGCGAGCAACCCGTTACCGACATAAGCAAGGCCGCCTTCAATGACGGGGAAGTCAATGCCAAGTAACTGGCAGACCCTGTTTTTCATATGCCTACCGCCTCCACCCCCGCAATATATCATAACCCACAATTTACCATAACCCGCAATATATCATAACCCGTCATATACCATAACCCGCAATATATCATAACCCGTCATATACCATAAAGGCACCTAACAATAGGTGCCCCCAGAACGCTTGCAGTTAAAAAGCCAGATAGCGCGTGGTATGACAGGCTTCATCGTCTCGTGGAGAGAGACGACTGCGATTCAGCTTCTGGTTTACGCATTCCTTAACTTCACTAAGGTCTGCGCGCTCCAATATAGTGGCTTGCCCAGTATCCCGAAAGTGAATTTACCTGAACATGGCTTCCGGAAGCATCCACGAATTGGCCTCCCCCCAGGTAGATACCCACGTGGGAGGCGCCTGCACCATCCGTGTCAAAGAAAACGAGATCTCCCGTAGATAGGTTGGCCTGAGATACAGGAGATCCCATATTGTACATTGCGTAGCTGCTGTGGGGCATACTGACATTGACTTGAGAGTATGCATAGGCGACGAGCCCGGAGCAGTCAAACCCGGAGGGGGAACTCCCGCCCCAGCTATACGGAACACCCACGTACCGCAATGCAACTTCCGCCGCTCGAGTGGTAGTGCTACCACTTAAAGAACTCAGTGACACCGACCGACTGACGGGTTGCGTCCATTGCCGCTTATACGCAATTTCCTGAGCCTTCGCCTTCTTCTCCTTCAGTTTCAGTTCCTTCGCCTTCAGAGCCTTTTCCTTGGCCACTTTCAAAGCCCTAGCCCGTCGAATCTTTTGTTGTTGGACTTTATATGCCTTTTCATCAGCGCGCATGGTCAGTTCAACAGGCTGGAGGATTGCGGATCTGCTTACGTCAGGGACTTGCGGAAGAGGCAAACTTGCGGTGGAAAGAGGCACGGAGGGAGCAAGGGGTGCAAAGTCCAAGGATGTATCGGGACTTGGAAAATTGAACCCGGCTTGTCCACTGCTTTTACTATCAATCTTCGGTGTTGAATCTCTATGTGGTGAATACTGAGTTCCAGCGTATGTAACCGTCGCCAATGACAGCACCAGTAAGGAAGCAGAACCAAAAGCCACCCATCTTCTCACTACATCGGCCCCTTTTTTATGAGGTCTTTCGCCACAAACACGTTCCTATTATATAGTGACTCTACTAAAAGTGACAACCGTGATTCTCATATTGACACAGAGTGTTCCATTTTGTCAAAAGGGGGGCTTTGCCGTCCTATTGCGAACTATGCCAATTTGTAGCTATTCTTTAACGCCTTTCCCCAACCCGTACAACAGGTTACCGTAAGCGCTTGCAAATCGAAGAAAGCTGTGCGGTAATTGGAGTAGTTGCACCATCTTGAGAGGAGGCCACCCCGTGAACAAGGTTTATGCATCAGCGGCCGAGGCGGTAAAGGATATCCCTGACGGGTCCACACTTTTGGTGGGCGGATTCGGTTTGGTAGGTATCCCGGAGAACTTAATAACCGCTCTTCGCAACCAAGGCACCAAGGACCTGGTTTGCATCAGCAACAACGCAGGCGTCGACGAGTGGGGATTGGGTCTGCTATTGCAGACACGGCAAATTCGCAAAATGATTTCCTCCTATGTTGGCGAAAACAAGACCTTTGAACGGCAGTATCTCAACGGAGAACTGGAAGTAGAATTGACACCTCAGGGTACTTTGGCAGAGCGCATCCGGGCAGGTGGAGCCGGAATCCCTGCCTTCTATACTCCCGCAGGTGTAGGCACCACCGTTGCCGAGGGCAAGGAAGTCAGACAATTCGACGGACGCGACTATGTCATGGAAACCGGTCTGCGTGGAGACTTTGCGCTCATCAAGGGCTGGAAAGCCGATAGATTGGGCAATGTCATCTATCGCGAAACTGCCAGAAACTTCAACCCAATGATGGCCGCTGCAGGAAGAATCACCATTGTTGAAGTGGAAGAATTGGTGGAAACCGGTGAACTGGACGCACACTCTATTCATACCCCAAGTATTTATGTACAACGAATTGTGGTGGGCGACGCTTACGAAAAACGCATTGAACGCAGAACCAACCGTCCGCGTTCCTAACACCCACAACAGAACGAGAGGTGAGACTGATGCCATTGACGCGCGAGCAAATTGTTCAGCGAGCTGCGCTGGAAATTGAAGACGGTTTTTATGTGAACCTCGGAATTGGGATGCCGACACTGGTGGCTAACTACATTCCTGAAGGGATAGACATTGTACTACATTCGGAAAACGGGATGCTGGGGACAGGACCCTATCCCTACGAAGGCGAAGAGGATCCCGATTTAATAAACGCCGGCAAAGAGACGGTTACGTTATTGCCGGGAGGCGTGTACTTTGACAGTGCCGAGTCCTTTGCCATGATTCGCGGCGGTCACATTGATGTGGCCATCCTGGGCGCCATGGAGGTCTCTGAACACGGGGACCTGGCCAACTGGATGATTCCAGGCAAGATGGTCAAGGGTATGGGTGGCGCCATGGACCTGGTTCACGGCGCAAAAAAGGTCATTGTCACCATGGATCATGTCAATAAGGCCGGTGAAGCAAAAATCCTCAAAGAGTGTGCCCTACCCCTCACTGGGAAGGCTGTCGTGCATCGAATTATTACGGATTATGCGGTGATGGATGTTACGGACAAGGGTCTTGTGTTGAGAGAGGTTGCCCCAGGACATACCGCAGACGAGGTACAGCGTCTCACCGAACCCACGTTGCTGGTTCCTGAGGGGGGCGTCAAGACCATCCCTGTGGGAGAACACTAGGATTTAGCCGGGAATGGCGTGGGCGTAACCGGGAATGGCGTGGGTGTAACCGAGAAACAAGCTGGTATAGCTCACGTTTGGCAGTTTAGCTGTGGAAAAGTGAATTATCCAGACGCAAAAACCGCGTGGCGTGGCTACGCGGTTTTGTTTTGATAATCCAGGACAATCTGATGCGGTCAAATTTGTCGCTCGTTCTCTACGGGCTCATTCTCTACGGGCTCGTTCTCTACGGGCTCGTTCTCTCCTGGTGATATCCTAGCGTCAAACAATGTGCGAGAATTCATGCTAAACTAAAACTAGAGACAGTATGGACAAGGAGCGAGCCATTTTGGACAACGAAGGATTTATTAACGTGGAAGGTGGCCGCATCTGGTATCAGATTGTTGGCGACAACCGCGATGCCGTGCCGCTGATTACCCTCCATGGGGGCCCAGGAAGTTCACATTTGGGCATGGAACCACTTGCAGCAGCACTGGGTTCAACACGCCCGGTGATTATGTACGACCAATTGGGGTGTGGCCTATCGGATCGCCCTAATGATATCTCGCTTTGGACAATGGAACGGTTCGTCCGTGAACTCGCGGAGCTGCGCGCTGCATTGGGGCTGCAAAAGGTCCACATTCTCGGTCATTCCTGGGGAACGATGCTACTGGCCGACTATCTTTTGACGCAACCGCACGGTGTTGTTAGCGCCATCTTCTCCAGTCCCTGCCTCAGTACGACCCGTTGGATTGAAGATGCGTCTCGCTATCGCAAGGAACTGCCGGAAGAGGTTCAACTTGTCTTGACTGAGTGCGAGGCAAAAGGAACAACAGATTCCGACGCTTATCGAAATGCAGCAAAAGTCTATACGGAGAAGCACGTCTGCCGCGTCCCTGAATCAGCAGAGCACGAGGCCCGCCGCAAAGCTGCATTTGGTGAAGGCGTGTACAACTACATGTGGGGCCCGTCGGAATTCCACGCAACCGGAACGTTGCGAGACTATAATCGGACCGACAGGCTTTGCGACATCGCGGTTCCATCGCTGTTTACCTGTGGCTTTTACGATGAAGCTTCACCCGCTTCGACGGAGTATTATCACAGCCTCACACCAGCATCTGAGTTTCACGTCTACCCAAACAGCTCCCACTCACCCATAGTGGAGGAACCGGAGGCGTACTTCCGCACGGTTGAATCTTTTTTGCGCAGGCACGAGTAGTCACAAACAGGGACATCACGAGTCCGTCATCAATAGGTTTTATTGTTTATCTAAGACAGACTGTTTGCCTCGGGCCAGAGAAGCGAACACCCCTAAGAAGCACAGAACTGTGAAAATGATGAAGCTGATTCTTAGGCTTGACATATATTGAGTTACATACCGCGAAGAAGAAAGGCTAATTTTACCAATATAAATCGAAGTAATCAAGGCAACAATGGCCATGCTCATGGCCTGCCCCAGAAGTCGCATCGTACCCAATGTTGACGAAGCAATTCCGTAAAATGACTTTTCCACTGAGCTCATGACTGCATTGGTGTTGGGTGACGAAAACAGGGCAAAGCTAAACCCAATAAACGCCAGATTCAGTATGATAAAAATTACCGAGGTATGTCTCCCCAAGAAGATAAACAGGAACAGACCCACCGTTGTAAGTCCCATGCCTAGGGATGAGAGGATTTGCGGCGCGACTTTATCGGAGAACCTCCCGGCGAAGGGGGACAACACCGCCATGAGGATGGGCTGCGACAAGAGGACCAACCCGGACAACGTCGTGTCTAAGCCCAATACACTTTGCAAGTACAAGGACAAAACAAAGGACAGGGCGAAAGTCGCGCTGTAGTTAATCAAGGCTGCCAGGTTGGAAAAGGCAAAGGCCCGGTTTTGGGTGAAAAAGCTGATGGGCAGCAAAGGATATTTCGCCTTGGCCTCGTACCATAGAAACCCGGCAATAAAGAGAAGACCAACGACACAGGAAACTTGAAAATACCATGCCGAAGTGATGTCCGACAACCCATACAAGAACAGGGATAAACCTAGCAGGTAGAAGATACTACCCCACGTATCGAATTTTGCGCCGGCTTGGCCCCACCATTCCCCGTGAAGTTTAAATACTGTCAAGACCAGTGCAATGACGGCTATGGCACAATTCAGGTAAAAGATACCCCGCCAGCTAACGTAAGCACAGAGCAATCCTCCCACTACCGGTCCGAGAGACAGTCCGGTATAGGTGGCTGCTACGCTCAACCCCATGGCCCTTCCCCGGTTCTGAGGCGCCACCACTGAGGTTAAAATAGCCATCGCTGTGCTAAAGACCATGGCACCGGCAATGCCTTGCAACAACCGGAAAATAATTAGGGACAGCATGGAAAAGGCCAGCCCGCAGGCCAGAGAGGTCAAGGCAAACAAAACGATGCCTATGGTAAATACCTTTTTTCGTCCCACGATGTCGGCTAACCTACCAAAAGGGAGTAAAAAAGTAGCAGATGTCAGCAGATAACTGGTGACAACCCAATTGAGCCAGAACTGATTCCCGCCAAATTCGGAACCAATCTGGGGAATAGCCAGGTTGATAGCATTGCTAATGAAGGGAGTAATGAATGAGGTCAGCATAACAACGACGAGGGTGATTCTTACCAAACTTTTATCTTCTTCCATCCCAAACCCTCCATCAATTCAAACCTTCATTTAGAATCATCGAAAACATGTATGAGGAACTGGTGTCCATTTGTTACAATCGGAGATGGTTGAGTTCACAACCCACCGATTCGAGAGGAGACTTCTCATGGCTGTACACGCTGACGTGTTTAAAAGGGTCCTGGGCCGTTTCCCCAGTGGAGTGACCGTAGTTACGCTTGGAGCCGAAGACGTGCAACTGGGCCTTACAGTATCGGCATTTTGTTCCGTCTCCCTAAATCCGCCACTCATCCTCGTCTGCATCCATCAGGACTCCCCCACATTGGATGTACTTGCGCAGACAAAAGCATTCGCCGTCAACCTGCTGGCAAAGGCTCAGGAAAACTTGTCCAATCAGTTTGCTACCCGCAGGGAGGATAAGTTTGAAGGCGTTGCCTATCGAACAGGACGGTTGCAAGTACCTCTGCTTAACGACACCCTCGGTTGGATGGAATGTACCGTGGTGCAAGAGGTTCCCGCTGGCGATCACGTTATTGTCATCGGTCAGGTTGAAGAAGCGCACCTGGACGACAGCAAGGAACCCCTCGTGTACTACCACAGAGACTACGGCGAGTTTCGCAAACTATCTTCGTAACGGCTGACTTTGCAGGCTAAGTTGCTCCAAGACGTCATGCGCTACGGCCTGTGCGGCCTGGGGCCTTGCTACGAGCTTACAGGCCGCCCTCATTTTCTCAAGGGCTTGTCCCCGTTTCAAATCCAGCAGTACCTCCCGAAACTCCCGCAGGTGAGTTGCAATTCTGGCTACCCCAAGAGACTGGAGGAAATTTGCGTTGTCCTCTTCCTGTCCTGGTTGCGGCTTGAACGTCACAATCGGACAGTTGCTGCTGACGCATTCAGAAACCGTAATTCCGCCTGCCTTGGTCACGGCAAACTGCGCTTTGCGGTACCACGTTGCCACATTTTCCACATAAGGTATCGCTTCAATCATGCCGTCGTCACGTCCGTGCCTGTCCACCCGTTCGCGCATTGTCTCGTTTCTTCCGCACATGACATACACTTTGCTACTGGGCCAGATTTCCCTAACCGCCTCCAGTGTAGGCTCCAGTTCGGGAAACAGGCCGCGCCCCCCGGTAGCCACGAGAATGTAGGGCTCGGAGTCCAACGATTCATCACGTTCGACAGCTGAAAACTGTCCGCGCAGCGGGATCCCTGTGGCTACGACCCGCGCCTCGGGATTGGCAAATTTGTGCGCCCCTGCTTCCAGCAGCGGGTGTGGTACGTAGTAGGTGTCGACACTGGGATGGTACCACCGGCCATGGATGCTGTAATCCGTTAGAACGGTCGCAATGAATGGGCGTGCGCCTGAGGAAGACAGCCACAAGTGGAAACTGTGATCGGGAAAGAGCCGCAGTAGCGCATCGGGATTGAACAGTGACAGTTCCTTTGACAGACGGATGGCCGAAGGTGCGGACAAGAGCCGCCATAGGACGTTTCTCTGCCCGAATCCCGCGGTCATGTGGTAGCTGGCTCCGTAAATCTCCGGCATATACCGCGTACTCCACGCATAGACGCGCTCACTTAGGCCTGGGCTGGGCTGGGCACCACGGCTGCAATCCACAATCTCCGCCCTGACGCCAAGTTGCGTGAAGACCTCTTGCAGCGCCCCCGCCACTTGGTTGTGGCCGTCTCCATAGCCGGCAGTCAATAACGCAACCCTCTTCATCGTGGACGTCCCCTCGTCGTAGTCTAGTTCCTGTCGTACCTGCTGAGCAAATTTGCCTTTGAGATGGCGACGAGTTTCGGTACGTACAGGTCCTCGTGTTCTGCAAGAAACTCACCGGCATGCGGATTCACTGTCTGAAAAAGTTTGCGCAGGTGTCGCTGCGTAAATTTCGCGAACAGGCCGTCTCCCATCGGAAAAACGGAAAAACCCAACCGCTCAATGCCGCGATTGATAAAGGTGATACCGTATAATACCTGCGCAGACGCGGGTGCCTTTGTTCTTACGTGTTCTGCCATTACGGGAAGAGACCTGCGCGCTTCCTTCAGCAGCCTCACTGAACTGGCAAGCATATTATCATACTGCTGCAAAATCTCCAGAACCATTTCATTGTTCATGTGAATTTCCAGGACCCTGTCGAACCTCTTTACTTCCACCCCGTCGACTATAAATGGTTTGCCCATGTAACGTCTGCTTGCAATCAAAAACAAGTTTGGCGTACGGCTGATAGGCCTTACCCCCGCTACCAGTTTGAACGCACTTTCCGAAAGTCTCCAAAAAAACAGGTTGTTCCGCCGCTCCATATGGTTTTTCCCCCACCACTGCCTCCGTCTACCAGCTTCACAGCCAATCTTTCAAGAGGCAAAAACTGTAACCCCTGTCCCGTGTCAATTCCGCTAACTTAGAAACGACCTCAATCACGGTTAGCGGCGCTCCTCTTTCGGCTCCCGCCGTCTTGTCGCTGTCGTGCAACACAATGATTGCCCCGGGGTGCAGTTTCCTGCGAATTCTTCGATACAGCTCCGCACTAGGGGTCACACGCCAGTCTCCCACCATCACAGACCAGGTGACAAGGTGTACCTTTCCACGCGGGCGAAGCAGTGTAGCGAAATTGCACAGACCCCAGGTTGGCCGATAGAAGTCTGCCTTCACTCCGAACTTTTCGTACAAAAGACGCTGTGTGCCTGTTATCTGACGAAGGGCCTGCCCTGGCAGCATGAGCGGGACAGGTTTGTGTTCCCATCCGTGAATCTGCACGTCGTGTCCTTCTGCTACCATTCTTTGAACCAAAGATGGGTTTTGTACAGCTTTCTCTCCCAGGACGAAGAACGTGGCTGAAATCTGTTGCTTCTGCAACTCATCAAGCAGGCGAGGCGTGAAATCTTCGTCAGGTCCATCGTCAAAGGTCAGGGCTACTTGCGGTCTGCGCGGACCTCTCTGCATTACAAAGAGGTGAAACACGCGGGTTAGGAGATTCGGTAACCCAGCATACACAAACAACACGATAACAATCGCAATCATACAGATGAATGCAACCCGTTCCCAGCCGTGCATGGCAGTCTAGGCATCCCTTCCTAAAACTGAAGATTCCCCTTTGCTCCCAAGTTCCAACAATAAGTCAGCAATCTTTGCGGCGGAATCGCCAAGCTGAACACTTCTGGCGGCAGCACGCATCTTCTCCAGCTTCTGCGGCGACTCCAGGAACTCGCGCAGCAAGGACCTCACCGTTTTCACATCCTTCGCCAGGCGCGCAACTCCCATCCGCAGCGCAAAATCGGCGTTGCTCTCCTCCTGCCCCGGAATCGGGCGAAACAGAATCATCGGCAATTGCATCGCCATGGCTTCAGTCAGGGTGATGCCGCCGGGCTTTGTAACGATAAGGTCCGCCATGGCCATCCAACGATGGACATCGGCGGTGTACCCTAAAACGCGGACACGGGGCGACGCGACGGGCTGGAACTTGCGAAGGAGGCGTTCATTGCGCCCACAAATAATGACAAATTGCATATCCACCGTCTGCACCAGTTCTGTCCAGTCCGATACGTCACCGAGAATTCCTGCGCCCCCACCCATGATGAGTACCAAGGGCCCATTTGCCTCAAGGTGTTCCTGTTGTCGCTGGTCCCTTCTTTGTTTTAGCAATTCCGCCACACAATCCGTGGAGAACGTTCGTCTCACGGGGATCCCGGTGACAGCAATGTGCTGCCTGTCAATTCCGTGATTATGTAACTCCGTCGCTGCCGTTTCATTGGCTACGCAGTAAAGGGCCGTGGCGTCGTGAATCCATTGTCCGTGAACAGTGTAGTCCGTCACAATGCCTACCGCCGGGACTCTTGTGACACCCTGTTTGACCAGTTCGGAAAGCACCCCGTTTGGGGTTGGAAAGGTACTTGCCACTACATTGGGCTGATACCAGCGCAGATACCGCCTCATTTGGGTAACACCCAAATGGTTCAACTGTCGCTGCAATTGAGAGGTAGATTGGAGCCTCGACATCGATCGGTAAAAGACCCCATACAGTTCGGGGACTTTCTGTACCCCCTGAATCAACGTGAACTTGGCAAAAGAGCGCAAGGCAGGGTGCAGCCACTCCATATAATCTACCACCATGACCTCTATGCCTCTATCGCGCAATGCTTCCGCTACGGCAACAGCAGCTTGATTGTGTCCATCTCCAAATGATGCCGTCAAAAGCAGCACTTTCAAGCGCACACGCCTCCTTTGTCAACGTCACCCAAACATCAATTGCGTTTATGCTTCATTAATTAGTGCGCGCTGTCGCGGAAAAAGTCAAATTCAGCCGCGTGTGCTGAATTCCCAGGCAAAAAAGTGCATACTGAAGCCCGGTCGCACCGAGATTCTCATTGGCGAACCACAATTGCGCGCAGCCCACAAACATTGTACCCAATCCATGGACTGCCCCTCACTTGTCTGATTCTCAAGTTCTTCACTATTCGTCATACCAACTCATAGTATATCATTGGTCTAAAGGAATCTCATCTTTCCGGCAGTCTCGGCCTTTTATAATTTGTTCCGTCTCCGCCGCTGTTGTGCGAATCCTGTTGTCTGGAAGTAGTCTGCCCATACCTCTCGTTGTCGTATTCTCTGACAAATGCCGCAAAATCTCCCGAAGACTCTGCATCCCGGTGAGTCATCTGACGCCATGTTCTCGCGGGATGAATCAGGCCCTCTTTCAGCTTTGCCGACATCCAGTGCTGGGCCCGCAGCCGAACGGGGTTGTCTGTGGGTAAAAACAAGTCTTTCTCCTCAATTTTTCTACGAACGACGAGGGCATCCGTTTCCTCGCTCCTCTGCTCTTGCTCATCCGCCACCACCCGCCTGCGCAGCAACAGATAAAGCACAACCAGCACGGCAACCAAGAGGATGCCGTAGATAAGCCAGTGGACCGCCGTTGTATGATTAACACCGGTCAGGAGCGTCTGATTGCCGGCTGAATTTGAGCTTTGTGGCCGTACACGTTGTAGGGGTTTGGTTTGTACGTGAAACTTTGGAAACAGATAAATGATAGGAGTCATAATGAGACCAATAACGCCAAAGATAGCCATTGCCGTTTTTATCAGGCCGTGCTGCAAAAAGACTATAACGAGCACCACAACACCGATGAGGGCCCACACTGCGCGGGCCGAAGCGCGAAGGGTGGACGACTCCAGTCGTTCCAGCTTCCACAGCGCATAGATGCGAAGTACCACCGCCATCAGAATCCAATCTCCCACAAAAGGACGCATACTCACTGCGTTCCCCGTGCTCATGGGAATCAGCCACCAGTAGTAATAGCTGGCGGCAATTAGAATAAGTACCGTATCAATCAGCAAACCGCTCCGGTTTTCGACGGTAAGCAACGTCGTCTGGTACAAGCGATGGCTGCGGTACAGGAGGACTAAAAGAAACAGCGTCTCCACCACGAAAACGCTCGAGCCGCAGGAGAGGACCGTCAGCCAGTAAAGGCCAATTAGAACATGGAGAAGCAGTCCGGCTCCATGCGCCCGTCGAATGTCCCAATTTCTGCGGCCCGCCCATGGGTAGACAACGGCCATGACAATAGCTTCCAAGGTGGCAAAGCCGGCCGTTTCCGAGACCGTCTTGGGCGAAGTGGTGAGTCCGGACGCAAACAGGGTGACAATGAGAAGTACAACCATGCCGTTTAGCCAAACAAGAATACTTTGGTAAAAGAAGGGTACATCGTTGAAGTAGAGGTGCTGCCGTGGTTCGGCTCCGGTGTGGGCGTCCAGGTTCATCCCGTCACCTTCTCCTTGAAATTGTCGGCCTGTCTGCTCCACGCGTATTCGGACACCGCAGGTGCCTCCACCAGCAGATCCGGTCCAAAAACCCGTTCCACATGGCGCCCGAGGCGTTGTTCTTCTGCCAATGCCAAATCCCACGAGGATTCCCAGTAGGAGGTAAACGTCACGAACGTCTCATGGGCGGGCGCTGTCCGGACATAACCCTTCCATAGGTCCATAAAATCTAGAGCCGCATAAGGCTTCAATTCACCCAGCAGAGCACCAATGGAGCGTGCTGTCTGATTGGAAAAGAAATGGGCAGTGGGGTTGCTGTTTAAGATGGCATTTGTACAAAACTCTAAGCGGTAGCCGCGGTTTTCCAGTTCAAAGGCATAGGCCTGTACCATTTCGCAGAGACGGTCAAACTCCTCGTGGCGGGTCCCCGACCAGTATTCCTGAAACATCTGTGCATTCAACAACAGACACACCACGGCTTCAGTGGACGCCGAAAACTGTTTCACCATCCACTGTCCCTCGGATGCGCTTGCTTGCCAGGCAATGTACTTGAAAGGGTCGCCGGGGTGGTACTCCCGAATCCCGCGAATCAGCGTCTCATCCGGCTGCAGCCAGTGAAACTGCTCAATCCTCCCCGAAATCTCCTGCAATTGAAACCAATTTACGTTTTCTACGGTTCTTTCCGGCATGACTGTCATGGAGTTCTGTTGGGCCTTGGACAGCATCAGCAAGGTCAACCCCAGGCCTTCGTTCATTTTGACGACAACAGGATGGTGGTACAAGGGTTGGTAACCCCGTTTTCTGGCAAAACATACGGCGTGAAATTCCAGTTCTTGATGCGCCTGAACAAAGGTCACATAGCGGAGATATCTATCGTCCCGCTCCAGCATGAGCGAAAGACCCTCCGGTAGCTCCACACCAAGTTCCAGAAAAGGACAGGGAAGCCACGACCTATTGCGGAGGAGGCAGAACACCTCCACTTTTTCACCGACAGTTACGTAGGTAGGTGAAAACTTCACGTCTACGGTGATTTTGTTGCGAATCAAAGCCAACCAGAGCCGCGGCAACACCCAGATTCCAAGCAACAGGGCGAGAGCAAGCAACGTCAGGCTCATGGTTTATGCTCCTGCAAACTCAGTGGGAACGCTCACTGTAGTCAGAATTTGTTGAAGTGGTGAAGCTTCCTCCACAGTATCCGCCTTACGCCAGCGGTTCACTGTTTTTATGCGGTGGTCCATGACGGGGAGCCATGCTTCCTGGACATCGTCCGGCGTCACGAAGCTGCGACCGTCTAGAAGCGCCAGTGCCTGGGAGAATGCCGCCAGGGACAAGACCGATCGCGGACTGGCACCCAACTCAATCTCACTGTGCCCACGCGTTTCCCGACACAAGCGAACGATGTATTTCATCACGTCTTCTGTAACCCTAATGTTCTTCACTCGCTTCTTCAATTGCTCCACCCGTGTGGCATCCAGTTGGTTGTGTAGTGTGACTTCCTCCCCCAGGCGGATTCGCCGCAGCATCTCAAGCTCCTCCTCCTCCGGGATGTAGCCCAGGCGAAGTCGCACCAGGAATCGGTCCAACTGCGCTTCCGGCAACGGAAACACACCCTGAGACTCAATGGGATTTGCGGTCGCCATTACGAAAAAGGGTTCTTCCAGAGCGTGAACGGTGCCATCCACCGTGACGTGTTTTTCGGCCATCGCTTCCAGCAGCGCCGACTGAGTTCGAGGCGTAGCCCGGTTAATTTCATCCACCAACAGTAACTGTGTAAAAACAGGTCCCTGGCGAAACCGAAAATCCCCACTCCCGGGATGGAATACCATGGTCCCCACAAGCTCACTGGGAAGCAAATCCGGCGTTCCCTGAATCCGACTGAACTTTAACCCCAGGACCGTGGCAATGGCCGAAGCCAGAGTGGTCTTCCCAGTGCCTGGAACGTCTTCAAACAGCACGTGTCCGCCCGCAAAACAAGCCGCGAGAGTGTGCCGAATGACGGTCCGCTGTCCCACCATTAACCGCTCGATTTCAGCGATGGCCCGTTCAAGGTCAAGGTTATCCATCTGTGTAGCGTTCTCTGAAACGTTGGCTGTCTCCACTGCGTCGCCCCCAAACAGAAATCTACCACCAGAGCTAAATAAATTCTTCTTCAGACTTTACCAGCAATCGCAATTTCTCGGCTACAATTCCGGTGGTACTGGCTTGAACCAGGATTGTGATGAGGATGGCCATGCATGTAACCGCTGCGATGACCTGTGCTCCCGGAATGCTTGGTTTCAATGACACAATTATACCAGATAATACCGCAGGAATGACCCCTGTCTCTCTCACCCAGAACATAAACAGAATCTCTCGCCACTTCCACCTTTTAAATGATTGTTGTATCGTACCACCAATCAGGGTATTCTACCAATCGTGGAGATAGTCTTCCGAATACAAGTACGGTACACTGCATCCCAAGCTGCACAAGGACGTGGTAGAGTGTTCAGCGGCAAGAGTACGAGCGATTTCGACAACGCCATTCTCGGCTTCCCTGTACGCGTCGTCCGAAGTTCCCGCAGGCGCAAGACCATACGCATGGAAGTCACCGATTGCGAGGTTCTGGTGCGAACGCCGCCTCGGACCACGCCCAAGGAGATTCAGGCAACGTTGAATGCCCACCGTCAGTGGCTCCACGACACCGTAACCAAGCAACAAAAGCGGCAGGAAGAGGTTTCCCAGGCAGGTCCACGCTGGAAACAGTCTCTATTATATCAGGGCATCCCGCTCCGACTCGCCATGGTACAGCAAAACGCGTGGTCTGTTTCACTAAACGGAACCACTTTACAGATTGCCGGCCCACTGTGGCAAACCGGCAAAAGCCCTCAATGGTCTCCAATGGCTGGCGCAAAACCCTCACGCGGCAGCGTAAGGGCCATCGGTGCCGACGACTTGGCGTACGAAGCGGTCCTGCACTGGTACCGGAACCAAGCGCGAGGAATTATTGGCCCCAGAGTAGAGTTCTGGTCTCGCCGGCTCCAACTGGCGTACCATCAAATGCGCATCAAAGACCAGCGGACGCGTTGGGGCAGTTGCAGCAGTCAGCGAAATCTCAACTTCAATTGGCGATTGGTGCTGGTTCCACCCAAGGTACTGGACTACGTCATCGTCCACGAACTGTGCCACCTTTGGGAGATGAACCACTCCCGAGAGTTCTGGGCCAAAGTGTCGGGAATTCTGCCAGACTACCAGAATCACAGACAATGGCTCAAAAAGCATGGCGAAGTGCTACTGGACATCTTCCCTCGTGAACGGAGATCTCGCCCAGAATGAAACGCGTGCAATTCTTACGCTAGGAGAAAGGGCAGAACAATTTCGCGAAACTTCTGCGTCTGCTCCAAATGGACGGTATGACCGGCTGCCGGCACAACCTGGTGCTGGGCCTGCGGCATGCGTTGGACCATAGCATCGGCAATCCCGGTGAACTTCCCGTCGTCTTCGCCCGTGACGAGGAGCGTCGGGAGGGTCACCCGGCGGAGGGCTTCCCAGTACGAAGGTTGCATGCCCGTACCGAGGCCGCGCAGGCTGTTTGCCAACCCCTGTGCACGCTGCTGCAGCCGAATGCTGCGCTGCCGGTTCCACGCCTCCAGTGGCAGCCGCCGCTGCGACGCAAACAGCGGTATGTGTTCCCACTGGGCAATAAACGCCTGCATGCCAATGTCTTCAATATGCTGTGCCAATTGGTTGTCGCTCTCTCTCCGTAAGGACCTCTCCCCTTCCTCTGCCAACCCCGGAGAAGCGCTTTCTAAGACCAGTTTCTCCAGACAATCCGGATGTTCCACGGCCAAGGCGAGGGCAACCCGTCCGCCCATGGAATAACCCAGGCAGGAATATCGCCTATGCCCCAGTGAATCCATCAAGGCCAGCAAATCTGCGACTTGCTCCCCCATCCTGTAACGGGAAGAAGATTTCGGTGCAGCCGTAAGCCCATGCCCTAACAAGCTCGGGGCAATCCACAGGATGGAGCGCGCCGGCGATTGCTCCTGAGAGTCAAGATCTGCATTGGAAGTCCGGGTTTCCACTGCTGCGATTTCCGTCCACGCGAGAGCGCTTCCCGTGAAGCCATGGAGCAACAGTACTGGTCTGCCGTCACGGTCACCCTCAAGAACAACCTCGTAAGGTTCGCCCCGGAGAGTAACGGTCAGCGTCTCCATGGTCCGTCATCCTTACTGCAAAAATCCTCCATAATGCCCTCTACGGCGGCAAAGATGCGCCGGTGTTCTGCCACATTCGCTTGTGTATCCACAAACACCTCCAGCAGTCGCAGGCCGCTCTCCCGGACAAGGCCCGTTAGACTTTCGTGCAACTCGCCCACCGTGGTGACGGCTTTGTACCTAGCGCCATAGAGCTGCTCCATGGCCTCATAGCTGAGGCCGTGCTCGGTGCGGAACTGGTGAAATGTGTCGGGGTAACGTGCCTGCGGCAAGAAGGAAAAAATACCGCCGCCGTTGTTGTTGATAATCACCACCAACAGGTCCAGGCCATGTCGAGTTGCTGTCAGCAGACCGTTCATGTCGTGATAAAAGGACACATCGCCAATGACCAACACCGTCGGCCTTGCGGTTCCTGCAGCGACGCCCAAAGCCGTTGAGACAACGCCGTCAATACCGCTGACGCCCCGATTGGCGTACAAAGTAAGAGGTTTGTCCGTGTTGGCCATGAAGGAGTCAAAATCCCGAATGGGCATACTGTTCCCCACAAATACGTTGGAATTCGCGGGCACCAATGTGAGCACTTCCTGTACCAGTTGTCCTTCCTGCGGGACCGCGGTGCCACTTTGTTCCGAGCGACCATCCGAGCTCTGGCTTGGGGCTTTACCTGTTGTGGCCAGTTGCCTTTGGATTTCCATCTTGGCGAACCGATTGGCCTCTTGCCACCAGAACAGCCATGTCCGCTGCGAGTCCGGAACTACCTCTCCCTGTCTGCAGGCCACCATTGCCTCACAGAACTCGATGGGTGACGCCGGAACCACGTCCGTTGCCGTAAGCGTGGCATCCGTCCAGAGTTGCGCTTCATCTACAACCACTTGTGGGACATTGCCGTAATGGGTGAGATACTGATTCACCGACTTTGACGTCATGGCTCCACCCATTCGCACAATCAGCGACGGTTCTGCTCTGTTGCGAAAAAATGAACTACGCAACATGGCATCATAAGTATCTACCACATGTGTCTTGGCGTGGGAGCCGCTGCGAAGCTGTGACAGGGGATCTGCCAAAATCGGCCAATCATAAGCCTGGGCAAGGTCCACCACGGCCTCTGCCCACCCTGTTTGGGTACACGGCCCGCAGACCAGCAGGCCGCGGGGCTGCTCCCGGAGCCAGCGGGCGAGTCGAACCCACTGCTCCTCGCCAACTGCGGCGGCGCTTGTTCCACCGGACCACACGTTTACCGCAGCGGTGGGTGCCGTTTCCCCCAGTGCAAAGGGTTCCTCGGGAATAATCAACGGTTCCCGAAACGGCCAGTTTACATGCACCGGTCCTGCCGGTGTCGAACCCGCGGCAACGACGGCGCGGGCAGCGGTCAGGACCGCGTGGCGAACCAGCACCTGTGATTCATCAGGTACCGGCATTTGATGATGCCACTTTACCAGACTGCCATACAAGTGGGTCTGCTCCACGGTTTGGTTGGCACCGGTGCCGTACAGTTCCGGAGGTCTGTCAGCCGTCACGGCAATGAGTGGGAGCCGGGCGTTAAATGCTTCCATCATGGCGGGGAGGTAGTTCCCTGTGGCGGTACCCGAGGTACACACCAGCACAGCCGGCTTCCCTTGGGCGCGTGCTAGGCCGACTGCGAAGAATCCAGCCGATCGCTCGTCCAGAATCGACCATACGCGAAAACCACCGTGGCGGACAAAGGCCATAGTCAGCGGCGTCGATCGCGATCCAGGTGAGATACAGACCTCCCTCACGCCGGACACGAACAGTTGTGCCACAAAGGCCTGCACGGCGATGAGCTGCCGATTCTCGTCCATCAAATTGACCCTCCTGTCACCACTCCGGTCTGTTGTAAAGCACTCTGCATGGGCAGAAGCTTCCACTGCGTTTCCTGCCATTCAGACTCCGCCTCTGATTCGCCCATGATGCCGGCGCCAGCGTAGAGGTAGGCGTGGTGGCCCGCTAGCAGCGCCGATCGCAACGCCACCAGGAAATGTCCGTCCCCATTTTTTGTCACCATGCCCAGTGCTCCTGCGTACCAGCCCCGCGCCATAGCCTCGCGCTGCGCAATAACGGCCAGCGCTGCGTCCCGCGGCTGTCCCGCCACCGCCGGCGTAGGGTGCAAAGTGCGTACAAGGCTCAGCACGGTGCCATGGTCCAGTTGACCCTCAATGGGTGTGTACAGATGCTGAACATTGGCCAGCTTGCGAAGTTGGGGTTGACCTGCAACTGTCACATCCGAAATTTTGTCCGCGACGGCCGCCATTACTGATTCCACCACCACCTGGTGCTCGTGCAGGTCCTTGGCGCTGAGCAGCAGTTCCTGTCCCAGCGCTTCGTCCTCCCTAGGGGTGGTACCCCGGCGGATGCTGCCGGCAAGGCAATCGATATGAACTCTGCCGTCTGCCACATCAACCAAGTGCTCCGGACTGGCGCCTAGAAAAACTTCACCGTGTCGCCGAAACAGAAACGTCATACTCTCCGGATAAGTGGAGACGAGATAACGCAAACTACGCTCCAGTGAATACGCTCTGGGCAAAGGTGACACCTGACAACGGGCCAGGACCGCCTTGCGGTACCGACCATTGCGGATGTCCCGCGCCGTCTCGTCCACAGCCTGGCGCCACTGATTGAAATTTGCCGCAATACATCCGCGCATTTCCTGGGTATCCTCTACGCTGCCCGCAGATTGGCCCCACTGCTTCCCAGTGTCATGTCCATCCTGCGGCCAGGAGTAGTCTCGTGTCGCAGGCTGGTTCCCAGTCCCCGTCCACTCCAGCCACTGGTTCAACTCCTCCACAGCCGCAGCCACAAATTCATCAACACTGTGATTTGCTGGACACAGAGCCTGAAAGGCCACCGCCGATGTCTTTCCCCCTGCGAACTGCCAACGGGGCATTACCAGGTATGCATCTGGCCATTGGAGCCAGGGAAAGCCTCTGTGTTTCGGAGTAAAAGCGTATCCACCAAACCACACTGGCGGGAGATGGTAGTTCTCATCTTCAGGAGTGCCAATAAAATGGAAGGCTTCCATCTGTTCTTCAACCTGTTGAAACCGCTGGTCGCCATCTGCGGAGATTTCGGCTTCCATGCCGAAACCCGCTATGTACAGTCCGTCATTGGGATGGCACCAATAGTAAAGGTTCTCAGCAACCGGGCTTTTGTCTGTCAGGCCCAACAGCCAGGATATAGGCACGGAGGCTGGCAAGACCAGGCGAATCACCCATGTTCCGGTGTCGTCCGACCGGCATTCCCGCGACCGCAGCGCCGCTCTGAGGGCGTTGGCAAAGGCCACCACATCTATGGTAAAATCCGCTTCAAGTTCTCCGTTTCCAGCCATGTCTGCAAAATCCTTCGCATTAGTTTTCCAGAAGCATTTCGGGGCAATTGATTGACCAGGTAAAATGCCTTCGGCACTTTGTAGCCCGCGAGCAATTGCCTGCAGTGGTCCTTCAGGCCGCTTTCACTGACCTTAACGCTCGGCTGTGCCACCACGAACGCCACGGGAATCTGTCCCCAGTCCTCGTCGGCCATGGCCACAACGCCGGCTTCCATAATCCCTGCGTAGCTTTCGAGAGCGGACTCCACTTCTGCAGGGTAGATGTTTTCCCCTCCAGAAACAATCAGGTCGTGTCTCCTGTCGAGAACAAACAAGTACCCTTCTTCATCAACATAACCGATGTCCCCCGTCCACAACCAGCCACTGCGGATGGCTTTTGACGTGTCCTCCGGTCGATTCAGATACCCTGGCGTCACCGTCGGTCCACGCACGACAATCTCCCCTGGGGCTCCCGGAGGGCAGCGGTGGCACAGCGGATCGTCCAGCAGCGTCCTGGCCCGCTGCTCCACCACGACGACTTCGTTCATCACCGCAGGCAAACCCGACGACTGCGGTTTTCGCTGGAAGTCCTCCGGCATCAGGGTGCATACCTGGGACGCTGTCTCTGTCAATCCATAGCTCTGCGCCACCGGAGCCTTCAGGGCTCTGGCTGCGTCCAGTAGGGTTTGTGACGCGGCACTCCCACCCAGGAGTATGGCCCTCAGCGTCGGCGGGAACGGACGACCCTGGCGCAGCTCAATGATGCGTTGCAGCATGGTGGGCACCATTGATGCCAGCGAAACTTCACCGGCATCAATGGCGCCGTTGGCCGCTGCCGCGTCAAAGCCGCTGTGTAGCACAGCGGTCGTTCCGTAGATGACACTTCGCAACAGAACGGACATTCCCCCCACGTGAAACAGGGGCAACGGCGAAAGCCATCTATCTGTAGGTAAAACACCCAGTTGCAGGGCCGACATGGTAGCGGAATACCACTCATTGCCGTAGGTAATCTGCGTTCCCTTGGGGTGACCTGTGGTTCCCGAGGTATAAATAACGGCGTGAACCGCGTCCAGATTAAGGTAGGGAGGACAAAGGGGAACGCCTGGCTGCGGGATGGCGTCCACAGCACAGGTTCGTACCCCGTCCGACAGCGCCGTGACTTCCGTGGCTACTTCTGCTTGGGCATCGTCGTGCAACAGCCACGAGACGGCGGCGTCGCGAACCTGCCAAGCCAACTCCATGGGAGTCAGTCGCCAGTTCAGAGGAACCACCACCAGACCGGCTTCAATGAGAGCATGCAGTGCAAGAGTCACCACAAGAGGGTCCTTCGCCAATAGAGCCACGGGACCCTCCACATTCAGTATTCGTAAACCGGCGGCCAGCGTCGTGGCCTTTTCATAGAGCTGCCGGTATGTCAACTCCCCTTGTGGCGTGCAGACCGCAGTCACGCGGGGATGGGTGATACTCCTGCGCAACAGCCAGTCCGGCATCTGGGCTGGTGTACTGCTCACAGCAAAGCCTCCCCCAAAGCGCATCAGGGCAAACGCCGAAATTTGGAAAAGTCGGGTTTGCGTTTTTCAAGATAGGCATCTTTGCCTTCCTTAGCCTCTTCACTCATGTAATACAGCATGGTAGCGTCTCCCGCCATCTGCTGCAAACCCGCGTAACCGTCTGTATCCGCATTGAAGGCCATCTTGATAAAGCGAAGGGCAATGGGACTTTTCTCAAGGATCTCTTTCGCCCACCGAATAGACTCTTCCTCCAACTCCGCCAGTGGTACCACAGCGTTCACAAGGCCCATTTCCAATGCCTCTTGGGCGTTATACTGGCGGCACAAGAACCAGATTTCCTTGGCCTTCTTGATACCCACTTGGCGCCCCAGCAAACTGGATCCATAACCTGCGTCAAAACTCCCCACTCTGGGGCCAGTCTGACCAAACACGGCGTTATCCGCGGCAATGGTCAAATCGCAGACGACGTGCAGGACATGCCCTCCACCAATTGCATAGCCCGCCACCACCGCAATCACCGGCTTTGGCAGCGCACGGATTTGCCGCTGCAAATCCAGTACGTTCAAGCGGGGTATGGTGTCGCCTCCGACGTATCCGCCGTGGCCGCGCACTCGCTGATCTCCCCCGGAGCAGAAAGCCTTCTCTCCCTTTCCGGTCAACAGTACAACCCCGGTGGTTTCGTCATCCCGAACGTGATTGAAAGCGTCAATCATTTCCTGAACCGTTTCCGGACGAAAGGCGTTTCTCACTTCCGGCCGATTGATGGTAATACGAGCAATGCCCTCTGCACGCTCGTAAATAATGTCCTGGTAGTCTTTTACAATCTCCCAGTTCAAAGGCATTTTTCATTCCTCCAATGCAAATTCCACTGCGCGGCGACAGCTTCCTTCAGTATAGCAATATCCTTGTCCAGAAGAAAATGTCTCTCCCTTTGAAATGATAAGTGTGGCCATTTGGCACATTTCCGCGTCGAGTCGGCACTTTTCCGTGGCAATTGGCACTTTTCCGTGGCGACGCGAAAGGAGCACGAATTTCTTGGGCAAACTTTTTACCAAAGCTTTGTTATTGCCCATCCCTAACAAAATTGATAGTATCGGTTGGTAGAGCACCTGCCGTAATGCCGAAGTCTCCTACCTCCACAGCGAGGTTCTCGGAAACGTCCGGCGCCAACGCCCAAATTTTGCTCTCCCATGTACGGCATGTCGCTCAACAACACAACGCAAAGGGGTTTACGCGTCCCATGAAGCGCCGACTATTAATTCTTTGGAGGTTACTGCGGCCCTACACACTTGTGGCTGCACTGGTACCGGTCCTTATTGGAACCGCCTTGGCCTTTGCCAAGTCCAGTTTTCATCCTGGGCTGTTTATCAGCTTTCTGGTAGCGGCCATGCTCATTCAGGCGGCTACCAATATTTTTAACGAGTACTTCGACTTTCGCCGAGGACTGGATAACGAAAAAATGACCGGCATTGCCGGTGCAATTGTCAGGGACGGAGTCAAGCCAGGAACTGTACTGGCGCTGGGCTGGTCGTTCATCGGCATCAGCGTGCTTCTCGGCGTTTACATCTGCCTGCTCACCAGCTGGTGGATTGCCCTGCTTGGCAGTATCTGCATTGCCGTGGCTTACTTTTATTCCGGTGGTCCCAAGCCTCTTTCTTACACCCCATTCGGCGAATTGGCCGCAGCCATTGCCATGGGGCCCGTCATTGTTGTCATTGGCTTTTTCATTCAAACGCGGGAGATTACCACCCCCGCTGTCATTGCTTCCGTTCCCATCGGGTTGCTCATTGGCGCCATCCTCCTGGGAAACAACATCCGTGACCTTCAGCACGACAAGGCCGGTGGCCGGAGAACCATCGCCATCCTCCTGGGGCCGGAAGGCGGTCGCGTGCTGTTTGCCGTGGTTTACGGTATTGCCTACTTCATTACCCTGGCGCTTATTGCGCTGCGTATGCTGACGCCTTGGGCACTCCTCGTGTTGTTAACGGTTCCCTCAGGTATCACCGTTGTCAGAGGCTGGCTGAAAAGCCAAGACACTGCCCAGCTGCAAGCGGCGTTCAAAGGAACGGCACTTCAGCTTCTCCGCTTCGGAGCACTCATGTTCGTAGGTCTGGCCGCGTCGGCATGGATCCACTTCTAGCCCCAGCTCGCACGTTGCTTCGGTCCACAGGGTTCATCGAATCATCCCGAAACTCACCCACCCTGCCGGGCTTGGCACCGTTCACATCCCTTGCCGCTAATGCTCCTAGTGGATGACTTGTCGCACCGATCCGGACGTCAACGTGGAAGTCCTCGTTGGCGCAGCGACGGGCTGGCCGCTGGCCGTGAAGTTCTCACTTGCAGCGTAGGATACGCTCCCCGTGCTCTTGGCATACACCACGTCATCGCCGCCTCGAAGCACGCTGCCGTCAGCCAGCGTGACACTGTAACCCGCTTTCGAAGGGGCGCTGGCCGGCACTACCTGGTAGACATTCGTCAATGCGATGTTCGTCGCTGGAACCCAGCCTGCCTGCAGCGGATTTCCAGCGGTGGATACATAATACCAATTCGTTAGCGAGTCCCCCATGCGCACAGCCAAAACGTTTACTTGCGAACCTGATGGAATGGCGAGGGTATGGACTTCCTGGGACGCCAGGACCAGAGCCTGCCATGTCGCAGGACCACAAATACCGTCCTGACCCAGATGCGCGCTGGCCTGGAAGGTTTTCAGCGCACTCAGTGTGCCGGTGCCAAAGTCGCCGTCCTCTGCAATCGTCGTACCTGCCATGTGTGAGTCATTCAGGTCCGATTGCATTTCTTTCACCCAGTCTCCGCTGGTACCAATGTTCAACGTAGGTCTCATTTGATAGTCGCTGTACGCTGTCACGGAACTACCGGTGCCTGTCAACGTGCCTTGTGCACCTGAGGGCAGCAGGTAGGTGGGTTCCACGGAATTCGCAGCCGCTCGTGCCGACGCGGCAGTGTTACTCTGATATGTGGTAAATTCGGAAATGGAGGCGCCGGCCGAGGTGGCTAGGTCGTCCATGTATTCGGCAATGTCGGATGACCAGTTGGAATCGGTGGCATAGTTCTTGTTCATACCGTCCAGAGTGGGCCAGTTGTAGTAATACGACGCGCCTGGAGTTAGATAATTTTGCCGCACGTACCAGCCCTCAAATTCAATAGCGTAGCCTGTACTAGGAAAGTAAGCCGCGGCAGCCGGGTTGGAGGTATAAGCTCCATAGCCAAACACGTTATTCTTCAGAACGGGGATACTGTTTGCCGTCCAGCTTCCGGCAGTGCCGGTTTCCTGAAAGGCATGGCCCGCCAGGTATGCTGCATCCACGCCATAGTCCTGCTGCGCCTGAAGAAAGTTGCTGCCGAGACCGGCCAATGGCGAGTTGACGCTCGTCAGCCAACTGTTGATAGCTGTAGGATTGATGCTGCTGGGCGCGTTTGTGCGAAGGTCGACGGATCGAAATGGGTTTTCAAAGGTTCCAGCGTGAACGGGAGCCGCCACATTGGCAATTTCATAGTAGTCATAGTAGAAAGGCGGGGAGGCTGTGTCCCTGGCCACGTAGGTGGAGCCCACCTTGGCCCAGGAGGGCACGGCGTTGCCTGTGGAAATCGTAACACCCTGCAAATGATGCAGCCAGTGATGGCTACCGTTTAAAAAGAAATAGTCAGCAGGTTGTTGGGCAAGGGTCCCCCGTCCCAAATCAATCACAAAACCCACATCAGTGCCGTGAATAGCATTGATAGCCGACTGCAGGGAGGTCGTGTCTATAGGCGCCCCGTCAGGTGTCACGTAGGCCGCGTAGACATCCGACTGCGTAAACACGACGGCATTATGTTGGCTGGCATCCCGGACCACGCCCATGGGAACGGCTTTCAAATCTGATTCTGCTTTACTCATGTCTGTGGTCTCGTCCAATTTTCTGCCGGACCCATCGTAAACCACATAGTCATGTTGCTGCCATATCGTGGTTCCATTGGAATTTTTCACATATCCGCCAGGGATATTGGTGAGAGCGCTTTCCGCCGCTGTCACTGATGTGTACGTGCCTACCAGTTGGCCGTTTGCCTTAAAGGCTTGATAGGTCATCACCGGATTTGTATTCCGGGAACTGGCCCCGGAAGGTGTCGTTTTCGCGAACAGGATGGACCAGCTCTGTTGGCCAACAATGCCGTCCACTGTCAAACGGTGAGCCTTTTGAAACCTTTTTACGGCAGCGGCGGTCTGCACTCCGTAAATCCCGTCGGCTGCGCCTGCCTTATAACCCAACTGGTTCAGCTTTTGCTGCACTTCCTTGACTGGAGTCCCTCGTGATTTCAAACGCAGGGACTTTCCAGGATACGGGACGGACGTAGCCGTCTTGGTGGACGAACTGGCGCTCCCCTTAGGGGCACTGGTGCTGGAACTTGTGTTGGGCGACGAAGACTTTGGTGATTTATTGCTGTTGGACTTAACCGCGCTGGTAAGGGCAGTCCAAGTACTCGACATCACAACGCCATTGGTAGTTAGGTGGTGTGCCGCCTGAAATTTCTTTACGGCCCCAAATGTTTTCGGGCCGAAAATCCCGTCAATGGTTCCTACACCGTAACCCACAGACTTCAAATCGGTCTGGAGTGTTTTTACCGCGGAGCCATGCGAACCTCTAGACAGCGTAGGATTGCTGGCCGCATAAGATACAGTGGGAAAAGACACTGCTGCTACAGCGGGCGCCACCAGACCCGCCACAATGCAAAACAGAGTTACCCGTCTTCTATTCACCGTTTCCGCCCCCAGATGCTTACGTTTTTACAAACGCGGTGGCCAAGACCACCGCGTTCCACATAATTTTCTGATTTCACACCGACAACCGCTGCTCTTTCACACTGTCACAAGTCCCACTTACATATGACCGGCAATTCTACTGTTATATGACCAGGAGTTCTCGTACTGTATTCATATCGCCAGGAGGTCTCGTACTGCATTCATATGACCAGCAGTGCTACATTCACATTGCCAACAGTTATGCCTTGGCCAATGTGCAAGGATGCTATGTATTTCAACGTTATCCGCTGAAATCCTACTGGTTCGGAAAAAATACTACACGTTTTCCTTCCCTGGTGCGCGCAATTGTCGATGTTTGTAAATCAACCAAAGGTTATAGCCAATGTAATAGGTACAGAGAACGAAAAAGACACTGATGATATAGGGATCGTTGGCGTACCCCGCCTGAAGGGCTGATGCCCCGTTGGCTGCGTGGGGCTGCGTCGCTGTTTTTTCGATGCTGTCGTAAGCGAAAACCAGGCGAAAGGCGATTCGTCCTACCAGGATAACAATCAGGCTGACCCCCACCCACATGTTGGGGCGGTAGTATACTTTTTCCCCCTGCTGTTGAAACTCCGTTGTCCGTATGGACACATAGACAAGCACGGCGCCCAAAACTACGCCAATCGCGTCCAACAGGACCATGAACGGACTCACCAGGGCCTCCGAGAGCAGGACAATGGCAATCACGCCAAAGAGGATGGCCCGATTTCTCAACCTTTGAGGCTGGAGCAGTTGCAGGCCCACTGTTCGTCGGGCCCTGCGGTAAATACTCCAGACGAGAAGAGCTCCCACAATGATAATAGGAAGAGCCGTTTGGAGATTATTGTTCATGGTCCACCTCCACCGTCATGGTGCCTTTCAGCACAGTTACCGCCTGACCGCCCACGCGAACTCGCAGTGGATGAATACCGACTTCCACCTGGATGAGACCGGGACGCCCAACGGACCAGCCTTGTTCAAAGGTATGAACCCCCGGCTTCAGGACACCGAGGTTCACCAACCACGCCCCTAGAGCACCACTGGCGGTGCCCGTATGAGGGTCCTCAGGAACACCCACTGCCGGCGAAAAATCGCGGGCGTGCAGTGTACTACCCGGCAATACAGTGTCGAAGCAGTACACGTGTGTACTAGCGGCACCCTGTTGCCGGTTCAAGTCAGCCAGTCTTGTGAGATTGGGCCGAAGGGATTTCACTACGTCCAGTGTCCGAAGAGGGACCATGAGATCCCACAATCCAGTGTAGGCCAGGCCAATAGGGATGGAGGTATCTATGTCCTCTCCTCTTACACCCAGTAGTTCCGCAATGATACCGGTCATGCTCGCATCCTGGGGGCGAAATTGGGGGCCGGCTTGCTCCATCCACACCAATCCCTCGTCCGTAACTTCCATGTTCAGAGAACCTACGTTCGTTTCTACCACAATGCGGCCGGCAAAGGATTTCTCACTGTGTAGAGCGTGCATGGCTGCAACTGTCGCGTGACCGCACAGGTCCACTTCGGTTGCGGGTGTAAAGTAGCGGAATCGTAATTGTCCAGGTGCCTTTTCAAAAATAAAGGCCGTCTCTGAACAGTTCATCTCTCTGGCGATATTCTGCATGCTGTCTTCCCCCAGGCCCTCTGCAGTCAGCACAACACCTGCGGGATTTCCAGCAAAGGGAGACCTCGAAAAGGCATCTACCTGCAGTACGTCAATGTACTTCATTTCAAGCACCCCCAGCAAAAATTGTTTCCAGCGGCCAACGGATTGCCAGTGGAAGTCAGTTCTTGTTCTTGTTCTTGTTCTTGTTCTCGTCTAGAATACCACGCTTTGAGTGCCGACGTGCAGGGCACCTGTCTCCTGTGTTTCGCCGTTGCTACCCTACCGGTTACGGCGTCGTCTCCATCCAACCAGCGCCCAGACTATAGCCACCAGGAGCAGGCACAAAACAATCAAGAGAACAGTGTGGTTCAAAACGTGGTGGTACCGTGTCCACGTGACACCCAGATAACGGCCCACAGTTACAAAGAACAGCACCCATAACATTGCGCTGGCCGCGTTAAAAACAGAGAATACGGCAAAATTCATTTTGTTGATGCCGGCGAGGTAAGGGACCAAGACGCGAACTCCGGCAATGAATTTGCCTAGGAGAACTATCCAGCGTTCGGATCTTTGAAATCTGCTTTCAGCCCTGTCCAATTTTTGCGCTGAAATTCCTACATACTTTCCCAGCGCCAGAATCACCGGCCTTCCCAAAAATCGCCCGATGCCATAGGCGATGGAGGAACCAGCGATGTTTCCTAGAATTGCTGCCAGAAAGAGCGGTACCAAGTGCAGGACACCCTGTGACCATTCAAAGCCTGAGACCGTAAGAGTGGTCTCGGCCGGGAAAGGGACACCCACCATCTCGGTGAGCAGAATTAAGAAAATACCGAGGTTCCCATAGTGCTGAATCATCAATTGGACATTAATATGAAACATTTCGAATTTACCGGATCCCCTCGCCAATGTCTTGTCTACAACAGACCATGCCAGTATACAGTTTCGTCAAGATACTTTCGATTCTACACCTTCGGTTTAGAAGAACCTTTTCAGATTCTACAAATCACAGTATTGCAAGTCGGACGCTGTCCAACGGCATCTCCATGTACAAGAATAGTGCGCATTAGCGCACCATGTCGTATTGCTTTTTTGGTTGTAAACCTAGTCTTACCCGGTTCTCATTCCACTCAGTTTTGTATATGGTATATGCTTATAGCAAACCCCGTCGATGCGGCGTAACCACGGACGTCCGTCGGGTCAACTGATTTTCACGTGGCGCGCTGCGTCTAGTTTGCACTGTTGTATTTCTTTAAGAATCTTCTTTGCCCCGTCCTTGCTCACAGGAATAAATAAGGGGTCTTTTCCTCTAGCCCGTATCGTAACCACTCTCAAGTCCAAGTAGCGTCCCATAGTCACACAGGGGGACAGTTCAGCAACCGTCTCCAGGTCGTGCACTGAAATCCTCTCTTCTAAGCCGCTGCGACTAATGAAAAGGCAGTTATCATCCTTGCGAATGACTGTTCCATCATCGCGGAAAATTTCCATCATGGTTCCCATTCCCCTTTGACCAGATGCGAGTCTTGCGGGGCTCAGGATCCCCCCTGCAACAACACCATTATATGCCGGTTGCACTGCAACTCAAGCCGGCTTTATTTCCGTGTTTTCGCTTTCATGACCTACATTTGCTTGAATTCTGACATGACCTCCTTTTCTCTCTCATTCTCAGTTCTATGCTTGTGTTCTCTCATGTTTTCATCAATATGACCCAATCGGAGGGGAGGGATTGGTTAGCTCTGACTTCCCGCATCACCGTTTGTACCCTTCGGTACGACGGTTCAGGTTGTGCAACGAAGGGCATCATATCGTTCCCCTAAAGCTCACAAATCCTTGGTTTTACGAGTAGGCGACGCCCATGCCGGGCGCACCAGAGAAGCAGACCCTAGACGTTCCAGGGTCTGCTTCCACATGGTTCGATATTCCCCTGACTAACCTGGCGGCTTACACTTCCAAGGCTCGCATGGCCTCGTCTTCTTCATCGTCGGTGTCAATCAGCGGCTGCTTCAAAGCGCTGGAGACGCCCCAGTAGTAGAAAATGAGAGCCGCCGCGGCCACAATGACTGTATCCCAAGGATTTGCAATGATTGGTTTTACCCCCTTGGGACCGAATGACCCAATGCGAGTCATGACAAAAATGAAAATGTAGTAGACAATCAACCACACTCCGGCCTTCCACTCAGCGCGAAGCTTTTGGTGCCATTCCTTGTCCCTGTCCATAAATGCGAAGTACAGAACCAGAGAGCCAATAGTCATGGACACCAGCAGGGCGTCAATAGTGAACCCGGACCAATAAATAATCCAAGTCGCACAAATGAACGCTAACGGAGACCACAACTGCCACCCTTTCAGTCGGAAAGGACGGACCAAATCAGGACTGGTTTTGCGTAGGGACGCTTGAGAAATTGGACCAATCATATATGTCAGTACGGTAGCGGATGTCACAGCTCCAATGAGAACGTTCCATTCACTGAAGTTCAGCGCCTGCCAGTTGGGCAGGATCCATGCGATGGACAGAAGCAACGACAGCCACAAAGCACCCCGCGGAATACCTGTCCTCTTATCCACCTTGCCAAAGACTGAGTAGAAAATGCCCTTCTTGGCCCAGGCAAACAGGACACGAGCCGTGCCTGCCATGTAAATGTTGCCTGTACCGGACGGGGAAATAACAGCATCTGCAAAGACCACATAAACCAGCCACGCAAATCCCAGTCCCTTAGCAATGTCAACATACGGTTGCTGGAAGCTGACATGTGCCCAACCATGACTCAGCGCGCTCATTGGGGTCGCGCCAATAAAGGCAAACTGCAGCAGTAGGTAAAGAACCGCACCGATGGTGACAGCAAGCACGATGGCCCAAGGAATGTCCCTTTGAGGCCTCTTTGCTTCAGCACCGAAGTCCACGGCCTGCCTAAATCCCAGGTATGAGAAGACAATGCCCGCTCCGGTAACAGCTTCCATGACACCTTTGACGCCGGGATAAGCCGCACCGCCTTGAGAGAAGTTACTCACATTCATGTGCGTCAGTAACAAAATAATGATAAGAATAGGGACAACGAACTTGAACAGTGTTACAACCGTGTTAATCTTTCCAAAAACCTGCACGCTCCAATAGTTGATAAGGAAGAACACGACCAGCAGTACAATTTGCAAAATGATACCTAAAAATGTAACAGCTCCAGCCTTGGTCTCAATGCCAGGGATCCAGCCTGCAGCGTAGGACCGGAACGCATCCGTTTCTACTCCAGCCACGCTGGAGTACGCCAGCATGGACGCGAACCCTACAATCCATCCCACGAGGGATCCGTGGGTGTACTGCGGGTACCTTACAAACCCACCGGCTCTAGGCATAGCAGCAGCCAGTTCTGCGTAGACAAGCCCAATCAGAACTACGGCAACTGCACCAAAGAGCCACGCCAACCATGCCAAGTTCCCTGCGTCCTGTGCGCCGTACATTGCACCGAACAGCCAGCCGGATCCGATAATGGAACCCACGCCTAACAGCGTCAGGTCCAGCAGCGACAACCGCCGTTTAAAACCTCCGTTGTTACCTTCCATACACTCTCTCCTTTCACGCGTTAGAATTGGAAGTAAAGCATGACTACGGAACTATTATAAGGGCAACAAATATAATAATCAAACAATTCGGAGCAGCCTGACGAACAGACTATTCCCCATTTACCAGCAATTTAGGTTTCCGATGAGCCGGCGCTTCCCCTTCTTAACAACCAGCTAAGAAGCCGTTTTCCCTATTGCATCAGCCCTTTTCAGGGGAATATCCAATGAATGCGCTATCATTCCGATGACCGATTGTTTGTACTTCAAATGTCTATAATTCCACATAATGGCTATGTGACAATTTGTTTTCGGTAGGTTGGGGTCGTTTACACCCATGCAAATTCTGGCTTGTGCACCGGCGGAGAAAGGCTACATGGGTTCTTTGCCTTTCTCCGCATGTCTGCAAACCATCAGTATGCTTGGGTCGTAGTACAAGTCGTGGTGGTACCATACGGAACGAGGAGCATGAACAAAACGAAGATAATCAGAAACACGATGGCCCAGCGAGTGTAGCCACCTAAAGTTCCTCCATCGTACACCGCGAATCCCCCTTTTCCCTCCAGCTTACACAGTGTACGGCAAGCTCCTCACCTAGGGCACGGCAAATGCGGAGACGTCCGTCATTGTTCCAAGACAAAAGATGGCCCGAGGACCGGTTCAAGGACGTGGGTCATACTTCAAAGTCAAGTGCCATGGTTTCCTGGAGTCCCACGTCCTTCATGAATTGCTGCACGGAAACGTGTTTGGGATGCGGCACGTATTTGTCCAGCGCCACTTTGCTGACAAACCGAACCCGCAGCCCGACGTCGAAGCCGTTGCTGCGTTCAGAAAAGTTGTGACCAGCGTTGTACTCTACAATCCCGGCAATGTCGTTTTTCAAGGCCACTAGTCGGTGTATCACCTCGTCCTTTTGTTCCCGGCTTGTGCTTTCTGAAAATTTTAGCCATACCATGTGCTCAATCATCATTCATTCCTCCCCACTACTACAGCATTGTACATCCCTACCTCTTCTTATCCAACCGCCGTTCAACCGTTGGCCAACCCATGCCCAACAGTTGTCAAAGCACTTGCACGACGGCAGGAAGCGGTGATTTTCTCGAGCACGTGAATTGCTGCCCATTTTCCGACAGCCAGTGCCACGAAGTTCACCAGTCCACTGCCTCTGTACATATGATTTAAGGCTACGAGGATAAAGTGGAGGTGGTTCTCATGCAGTTGAGCAGTATTGTCAAAGCGGGATCTCTCTTCTTCAATGTCATTCGCGACGAAAAAGTCCGCGAGCTTGTGAAAATCACCAGCAACGGGGTGAGGCGTCGCGGTTTATTGACGCCGGAGCCGCCGCCTATGCCTACGGAGCACCGAATCCCCTTTTCGCCTGCGCACTACCAGCCGCGCCACTGGCGCTGAGGGCTTATGATGACCCCGCACAAACGCCGTGTCTGCCCT
>Ga0187809_10000118_pt1 | contig 53631 bp, 47 predicted proteins | sample NC_wetland_sal_i_8_FD_132415 | JGI IMG/M metagenome (GOLD analysis project Ga0187809, IMG submission 132415) | Wetland sediment microbial communities from Neuse River Estuary, North Carolina, USA - ASW_4 | ecosystem: Environmental > Aquatic > Freshwater > Wetlands > Sediment | place: USA: North... | reverse complement strand
CCGCAAAAGTGCAAAGTGGCCAGCTGAAGGCACGCGAGCTTGTCGAAAAATCCCTCAAGACTATTAGGGAAAAGAGCGAGTACGACGCGATTATCGCGACGCTTGAGCAGCGTGCGTTAAAGCGTGCGGACGAAATCGACGCCGCAGTACGACGCGGTGATACAGTAGGCGCGCTGGCCGGCGTTCCATTTATTGCGAAGGATAACTTTTTAGTTTTTGGCGCTGATACGACCGCAGCCAGTAAGATTTTGAAAGGTTTTGAGGCGCCGTACCAGGCGACGGCGATCAATCGGCTGGAAGCGGCCGGTGCGATCTGTGTGGCAAAAGCTAACCTGGATGAATTCGCGCACGGCGGTAGTACGGAAAACAGCGCATTCTTTGTAACCAAAAACCCGCATGACAAAACACGCGTGCCCGGCGGCAGCTCGGGCGGCTCTGCGGCCGCGGTAGTGCTGGACATGGCGCCATTCGCGCTTGGTACAGACACCGGAGGCTCTATTCGCCAGCCAGCAAGCTTTTCGGGGTGTGTGGGGTATAAGCCAACGTACGGTTTGGTTTCGCGCAGTGGCGTTGTGGCAATGGCGAGCAGTACGGATGTGATTGGTCCGCTTACCCGGACCGTTGAAGACGCGGCGCTGGTACTCGATGTTATGACGGGCATTGACCAACTCGACAGTACCACTATCAGCCGCGACAACACGAGTTATGTGAAGTTTGATGCCATCATCGCCCGTAAAAAGATCGGCGTCATCAAAGAATACATGGGCGACGGGTTGTCGCCCGATGTGAAGGCTGTCATCGAGGTGGCTATTAAAAAGCTAAGAGATGCCGGCGCGGACGTGCAGGAGGTGAGCTTGCCGAGCTTGCCATTGAGTCTGGCTGTATATTACGTCTTAGTGCCTGCAGAAATCAGCAGTAATTTGGGCCGCTATGACGGCCAGCGGTACGGGTATACATATGAAGACGCAAAGGATTTAGATGCTTCCTACACCAAATCGCGCGGACAAGGTTTTGGCAACGAAGCCAAACGTCGTATCATGATCGGTACCTATGTACTGAGCAGCGGCTATTATGATGCGTACTACAAGAAGGCGCAAATCGTGCGTACGAAGCTAATTAATGAGTTCACCGAGACATTCAAAAAGGTCGACTATTTGCTAGGACCTACTGTGCCGACTACCGCTTTCAAGATTGGCGAGAATACAAACGATCCACTACAGATGTATCTGGCTGACGCGATGACCGTTGGTGCGAGTCTTGCGGGTATTCCAGCAATTAACATTCCAGCAGGTGTAAGCGAAGGGTTGCCGGTAGGCGTGCAGCTTATGGCGGCGCAGCGCAATGACCGCGAACTGCTAAGCCTAGCGAAAAACACACAGGAGTTATTGAAATGAATGGCATAACGGGGGAAGTGGCTGCCGTAGCGGCGGTCGTAATCTTGATTGCGTTGGTGCTCGGTGCTAGCTTTCTTCAGCGCCGTCCGAAAATTAAGCGCCCGTATTTCGAGAAGCGTTGGAAAGAATTGCAGACATTATGCGGCAGCAACAACACCTGGCCACTTGCTATCATCAATGCAGACAAATTGCTCGACGAAGCACTCAAGAAGCGCAAGTTCAAGGGTAAAACTATGGGTGAACGCCTTGTCGCTGCACAGCGCACACTGTCGGATAATGACGGCGTATGGTTCGGTCACAAGTTGCGTAATCAGTTGGTACACGAGGACAGCGTCAAGCTGAAGGAAAAGGATGTCAGGCAAGCGCTGCTCGGCTTCCGACGCGCACTGAAAGACCTGGGGGCACTTTGATGCTTTCACCAGAAGTTCGCAACAAATACACCGTGACTATTGGCATCGAGTGCCATGTGCAGCTCAAGTCGAAGACCAAATTGTTTTCGGCTGTCGACAACGATGCGCGTGAGGCGTCGGCGAATACGTTGGTTAGCCACATTGATTTCGGCCTGCCAGGCTCACTGCCTGTTATGAACGAAGAAGCGTTGCATTTGGCATCGCGTGCTGCCTTCGCACTCGGCAGTGCACCGCAGAAATTCAGTAAGTTCGACCGCAAGCATTATTTCTATCCTGATTTGCCGATGGGCTATCAGATTACGCAGTATGACGAGCCGATTATTTTGGGTGGTTCAGTAGATATCGAGGTTGATGGCCAGCAGAAAACCATCGGTATTACGCGTGCGCACATGGAAGCCGATGCCGGCAAAAGTACGCACCCGGAGGGTAAAGCCTATAGCCTCGTCGACTTGAACCGCGCCGGTACGCCGCTACTCGAAATTGTCAGTGAGCCGGATATGCACTCTGCCGCCGAGGCCAAGGCGTACGCCCGTGAACTCTATCTACGGATGCGGTACGCTGAAGTCAGCGACTGCAATCTGTATTACGGAAACATGCGTTTCGATGTGAATGTGTCGGTCAGCAAGACGGACGAGCTGGGCATACGTACCGAGACCAAGAACCTAAATAGCTTCCGTGCCGTTGAAAAGGCGATTGAATACGAAATCGACCGGCAGATAGAATTGCTCGAAAGGGGCGAAAAGATCGTGCAGGAGACGCGTGGGTGGAATGACGCCAAGCAGCGTACATTTAGCCAGCGTACCAAAGAAAACGCTGACGACTATCGCTATATGCCCGACCCGGACCTGCCGCCAATCGTGCTTGACGACGAGTACATCGACAAAATCAAGGCGGAAATGCCGGTCATGCCTGCCGAATGGCGCGATCGTCTCAAACAGTTGGGGCTTGATGAAGCACAGACAGACACGTTGCTCGAAGCCGAACTCGACGCACCCGAAGTTAACTACTTAGAATTGATCGAGCAAAACTTAAACGATCAGGCGTTTGCCAAACAGCTCGCCAATTGGTTTGTGAATATCGAAATACCGCAGCGTCGCGATGAAAAAGTATTGAACGAAGGCGATAACGCAACGCGCCTCAAGTTTTATAAAGCCGTACACGAGCTGGGTAAGGCTAATAAGCTGAGCTCGACCAACGCCAAGAGTCTCATCAATGACGTGCTCGCCGCGCACAGCTATCCGGAAGACGTGGCGGCCCACGCCGAAGAGCAGGGCTTTATCCAGGTTTCAGACGAGGGTGAAGTTGCCAAGATTGTCGAGCAAGTTTTGAGCGAAAATGCCAAAGCCGCTGAAGACGTAAAGAACGGCGAAATGAAAGCCATCGGATTCCTGGTCGGCCAAGTCATGAAGTTGTCGAAGGGTAAAGCGAATCCTCAGCTCGCCCAGGAGCTCATCAAAACACGACTCGGGTTGTAGATATGGCGACTTCCCATCTAGTGCTTGTTAATGGTATTCCAGGGACCGGTAAGACTACGCTGGCTGCCAAGCTGAGCCGTGATCTAGACTTGCCGCTCATCGGTAAAGATATGATTAAGGAGATGCTATTCGATCAGATGGGCGCTCGCGAAGGTGACTGGTCAAAGACACTAGGCCGTGTCTCTAGCAAAATGCTCAACACTGCCATTGACACCTTCTTGGTTCAGAATGTTTCTATAATTGCGGAAAGCGCTTTCATTGCTGAGTTCGAAAGTTCTAGCCTATCTCATATCGTGAAAGCACACGGTATCCAGTGTTTAGAAATATATTGTACGACCGAAGTAGCCGAGAATGAGCGACGTTTTAGGGAGCGGGTTGCTGACGGTTCGCGGCATCCTGTTCATACAGACGGTATACTTCATATAGACGATGCAGTGCGCAAACGGTATGAGCCGCTTGCTATCCAAAAAGTAATCAGCGTGGATACGACTCACCTCGATGACGCCGCATATATGGCGTTGCTGCAAAATATACGAGAGGAGTTGCGTCATGCATAAAATTACCAAAGCGGTGATTGCGGCGGCAGGATACGGGACACGCATGCTGCCGATTACCAAGGTATTACCGAAGGAAGTGCTGCCGCTTGTCGACAAGCCGATCATCCAGCTAGTCGTGGAAGAATTAGCTGAAGCTGGCATCGAGAATATTATTATCGTTACCAAGGCGCGCAAGTCGGAGCTTGTCGAATACTTTGGGGACATCGAGGGTGGTCTGGCGGAACACCTGCGCAACGGCGATCTGGCGAAGGAGGCGCTCCTTGAACAGCTTGAAGCAGTGCGGGGTCTCGCCAACTTCGCGTTCGTCGAGCAGGAAAAGCTGTACGGTACCGGCACGCCAGTGCTTGATGCTGCGCCATATATCGGTGACGAGCCGTTTATATATACCTTCGCCGATGATTTTTTCGTAGCGAAACAAAACAGTTACATGCAGATGATGGCCGCGTACGAGCAATACGACGCTCCCGTGTTCGCTTGTCAACCACGTACCGCCGACGAAGACTATAAACGCTATGGCTACATGGGCGGAGATGAGCTAAGCCCGGGGGTTATTGACGTGAAGGCTGTCATTGAACAGCCTGGCAAGGAGAATGCGCCCGGCAAGCTCGCATCGCTCGGCGGTTTCATCGTCACGCCGGATGTGCTGCCGTACTTGCGCAGCGTGCGCGAGCAATTGCCTGACGGTAAAGAATTATTCTTCAACGCTGCACTCGATGCCATGGTCAAAGACGGTAAACGTGTCATAGCCAAAGAAATTGTAGACGCTGAGTATTTCGATACCGGCAACAAGCTGGAGTATATGAAAACGTCCGTTGCGATGGCGGTCCGCCATTCGGAGATCGGGCCGCAGTTCAGACAATTTTTAAATCAGTTTGTAAAGGAGAATATCAGTGAAAGTTAGAAAAGCAGTCATTGCAGCAGCTGGATTCGGTACACGTTTTTTGCCGCAAACAAAGGCCATGCCGAAGGAGATGCTGCCGCTCATTGACAAGCCTATCATTCAGTACATCGTCGAGGATATGGTAGCTGCGGGGATAACGGATATCATCATCGTCGGCTCCAGCAGTAAGCGCGCCATCGAGGACCACTTTGACTCAGCTAATGAAGACCTGCTCAGCAACTTGCGCGCGGGCGGCCCCAAGAAGCAGCATTATATCGATGAGCTTGAGGCATTGGCTAACCTGGCGAACTTTACGTATGTACGCCAGAAGGGTCCATACGGCAACGCTACGCCTATACTCAGCGCGGCGCACCTTATCGGTAACGAGCCGTTTATTTACGCCTACGCCGACGACCTTACGGTGGCGACGCCGAACGCATTTCAGCAGATGATCGAGCTTTATGATGAGCTGCAGGGTACCATCGTGCCCTGTATACGAGTAACCAAAGACGTCGACTTTGACCGCTATGGCATATTGGGCGGCAAACAGGTGAATGACGACGTGCTCAAAATGGATTCGGCCATTGAAAAGCCGGGCCGTGCCAACGCGCCTTCGGATTTCGCAAGCGTGGGCGGCTATCTGTTCACTCCCGATGTTTTGGAGTATGTGGAAGCTGGATTGAAGACCTTACCCGAAGGCGAAGAATTTTACGTGACAAACAGTCTGGTCAACCCAATGCTTAAAGATGGCAAGCCGTTCTACGGCTGCCTTATTAAGAACAGCAAGCGCTACGACACTGGCGACAAGCTGGAGTATCTCAAGACGGTAGTTGACTTCGCTTTGCAGCGCAAAGACTTGGGCGATGACTTCCGCGAATATCTTCGTCAAAAAGTCTGAGCTGTCAAACCGCTTATACTTATGTTGTAACTTATGCTCAGCGGTGTATACTAACAGGCATGGATACAGCTACACATATACTCGTCGTAATATTATCTGTATTTCTGGCACTATTCTTGCTGCTTGGGATTATTGTTGCCGTGCAGGTTATTCGAGTGCTGCGCATTGTGCAGGATATCGCCCATAAAGCAGAGACGGTGCTTGATTCGGCCGAAAGCGTCGGCAGGATTTTTAAAGAGGCGGCCGGACCATTGGCGCTGTTCCGGGTAGTCCGCAATATGGCCCATATTGTGCAAGGTAATAAGAAACGAGGGAAATAACATGAAGAAAATCAGTCCTAAGAATTTAGCAATTACCACGTTGGTTGCTGGTGCCGCTGGATATATCGCCGGAATTTTGACTGCTCCGAAATCAGGCCGCGAAACGCGTCAGGACATTAAGGATACCGCATCCAAAGGATACGCTGAAGCAGAGAAACAGCTTAAAAAGCTACACACCGATTTAGGTAATGCCCTCGATGAGGCTAAGGCTAAGCTTTCGACAGTCAACGGCAAAGCCAAAGAAGAGCTTGAGGGCGCGATGAATGTAGCAAAGCAGGGTAAAGATAAAGCCCGGGAACTGTTGAGCGCTGTACATGAAGGAGAAGCTCAGGACAAAGACCTGAAGAAGGCACTCGACGAAGGCAGTAAAGCCTTCAACCACCTGAAGTCGTTCCTCACCAAATAATGCGATCCCGCGTATGATTTTTGGCAGGCATCACAAATCAGTCGCAGAGCAAAAAGCCGAAGAACAGCAAAAGCTTGGCGCTATGATCGAGTCGATGTACGATGCGGTTAATCCGAATCGTGCCAAGCTGTACCGCACGGCGTTTACAAAAGGTGTTATTAGCGGTCTTGGCGGCATCGTCGGGGCTACGGTCGGCATTGCAGCATTATTGTGGCTGCTGTCATTGTTTGGCCAAATTCCGCTCATCGGCCATTTTGTTGACTCGATCCGTCATACGCTGCAAAATCGTCCGAAGTAAACCGCGATAGTGTAGTATAAGGACCATGAACGCAACGCAACTCCAACCAGAATGTCCGTTTTGTCTCAGTAATAACTTATTTAAAGGCGCAGTACTCGCCGAATCGGCAGACGCATTTCTGACCGAAAATCACGCTAGGCCCGATCATTATCTTATTATCCCGAAGCTACATATCGAATCGCCGCTCGATTTGTCTGACACATGGTGGCATGACATGAAGGAGCTGATGGCGATAATTCCTCCACTGTCAGACAGCCACTATAATATTTCTATAAACGTCGGCCACCACGCTGGCCAGACGGTCAAGCACTTACATTTCTGGATAGTGCCACGTCCTGCCGATACTCCTGCTTCTGGAAAAGGCCTCGCCTCGCTCATTGAAGTGGCTAATCAGGGGTAAGTCTTGTAAATAGTACCTGATCTCTCAAGCAATTTAAGAGCTCGGGTACTATCTCCACCTGGGCAATTGGCTGCATGCCAGGTGGAGATGTCTTCTCGTGTTCGTGACCCTGAAAGGGTCTGCTTGCCACTGAAAATGATCAGACCGAGACCAGCTCGTCACAGGTCAGCTGTCTGCCGCTTTATATCCCGCGTCTGACCATTGCTGTTAGGCAATTAGGTTGGGGCTACCGTCGGAAGGCGTCAGCCTTTTCCTTGGCGGCAATAAACTGCGTGTACTGCTCCCTCCAGTAGGCGACGCGCTCGGCGTAGTCGTCGGCGGCTGAAGCCTCCAGGTCAGCCAGCATGTCCGCGACGAGTTCGTCGAGGCGGTCGTACATCATGCGGATGAGGTTGAGTCCCATTCCGCTGGACGGCGTGCCTTCGGGCGCTGCTGCCATGTTCAGGTGGAAGTGGTCGGGGATGATCATGCCCGATTCAGGTCCCCCGAGGTTGGCGTAGATGTTCCGCGGCTTGCCGGAGAGCGCCAGCAGTTGCCGGGCCTTCCGGTAGAAGCGGAAGAACTCACGCGCGGAGCGCAGGGGCATTTCGCCGAGGTCCTCCACGTGCCGCTTCGGGTTGATGCACACCCGGACGACGGGGCCATCGAGTTCATGCATGTACCCGATGACGTACCAGTACCTGCCACTGGCAAGCACTACAGACGTCTTCAGGAATCCCTCCCTTCTGGTCCAGTCCAGCACGCACGAGCCGGTGCCGGAGTGGTTGAGTACTGCCAGTGCTCGGTTCAGGATGCTGCGCATCGTGAACCCTCCTCTCACGGGTTTCGAACAAAGACACTATTATTATACAATAATACATATTGTATGTACATAAAACCTATAATTCGTAGCACTAGGTTTTCAGTGGAGTTACCACTTCGCGCCGTATTTTAGGCCCCCGGCGATTATGGTGACTTCCAATATCACATACAGCAGCTCATATAGCAGCACGACGCGCTGTTTATGGACAATACTCCACCAAATCCACACGCCGCCGAGCAGCAAGTAGCACGTCCACGTCGTGAGTGATATGCCCGCAGCGTTGTGATATCTAAAAATGTCCCAGGCCTGGGGTATAGTCATAATCGGCTCAACAATCGCTGCCATAAATGTCAGCCGATCAATCAGCAACGGACGTACTGCTTCTTTGACTACAAGGGTCCGTTTTTTCTTTACATGTTGGTTTCTATAGCTACGTGGCATGTCATTTTAGCTTTGTTCCATAGTAACATAAGCGCACTTAGGCTATCGTTTATGACCAGTTGGTGTCAGCTGAATAGACAACCTCTACCTCAGCGCCACGTATGATGATGAATAGGTCGTTCGGGTCCATTTCTGCGGGTAGTCTGGCTATAGTATGACTAGGTTGCCGATCTGTACGACGGTTGCGCCGCCCCATGAGAAGTCGCCCCACAGGAAAGTTCCGTCGGCTTCCATCGACTCGACCTTGGTGTCGAACAGGCCCGGCTCTCCCTGCCGTAGTAGCAGGGTGTCGAACCCGGTGCGTAGCAGCGCCCGCAGCTTGTGGACAGCGTTCGCTACGTAGCGGTCACCATCGGTGCCCCAGCCGACTACGAACCACGTGAAGCGGTACGGGTCATCCCAGTCCTCTCTGCCGGCCGCGAGAGAGTCGTTGTGGGCGGCAGCGAAGCCGAAGCTTGCGTGCGGCTTAATGAGACCGTCGTCGGCCCATTGGTCGATGGTCGTCCTCATCTCTCTCACGACAGTCGCCAGGTCGACGGCCGTACTTGTCTCGTCGGGCGCCCAGAGGCCCCTTCGCGGTAGACGGCTGACATCCAGTAGCACTGGAAGCCACCTCCTATATCTGTAGTCACGGACGTTCCGTAACAAGTATCATACTATAGTAGAAATGTGTCTACTCGTCAAAAGCGTTCCAGCAAGGCGGTGATTTGTCGATCAATTGCTTGTGGAGTTTTGTCGGTAGTGCCGATTTACAGGTGTCGAAAACTCGTCTGCTCCTCCAAACATCTCCCATGAGCGCACGCGTTTATCAGTGTCATGTTTCGCGGGTTTTTGTTTGAGGAGGTCGATGGTTAAGGCGGCGGTCCAGCCAAAGTCCGGGGCGCCAGCTACGGTACCGTCGATAGGCGAATAATATTCGTAGAAGCCATGTTTCGGAGCGGCTTGGCGTACGACTTCAAGTGTCGATCGTTTCAATCGTTCGGCCTCTTCCGGCCTATGATTACGTCGGAGGCCGTCGATAATCATCCAATTGATGTTGATCCATGTGGGCCCTTGCCAATAGCGGTGGGGTTTGAAGTACGGCGAATCAATCGGCGCACTCGGAATTGGATATTTGGTTGCGAATCGCTTGGGGTCATTCAAATTCTGAACTAGGGTGTCGACGCGCTCTTCGGGCAATGTCAGCGCATACAGCGGCATGAAAGTTGCGACGCCAGGCATTTTTATCAGTTTGCCGCTGATCTCGTCCCGGCTGTAATAATAGCCCGTTTCATCATCCCAAAGCGTTTCCAGCGCATGCGGCGCGACGCGCATAGCATGGCGAATATCTGCAGGTAGTGTCTCGCCCAGTTCGTTCGCTATAGTTTCCAGGTGATAGTTGGCGCGAATGAGAATGCAGTTGAACGCCAGATCAACCACCTGAAACTTGTGCGCGGGTATGATTTTGCGATAGTCGTAGTGGTGTCGCCGCATAAAGCGGATCAAGTCGTAGATTGCATGAAGGTCGAGTGTTGAAATACGCTCTTCCGCCGGAACGTCCTTTGTATCCCGCCGGCTCTGCTCGATCCATTTGTCAAGGCCTGTTGCCTTCATGAGTCGGACACGGTTCGACATGGCGTAATGGTGAAGCATTTCCATGAGCGGTGGCGAGTTGTCCATGCCCGATTCCCAAGACAGGACGAGTAGCACCAGGCCATCTTCGCGCGGATTGCGCTCGCGGTAGAGCATCTGGTGCCACGCCACAATCTTTGGGTACATTTCGGCGTACCAGACGCGCCGCTCCTCTGGCTTAAGCATTTCGCCAATGCGGACCGTTGCTTCAGCGGCAACCGGCGGCTGTGTGATGCCCGTGGTCTCCGTGTCTTTCGGGGCGTGCTTGCCGGTCTTGCTGCTGCGCCACATTTCCGGTCCGGCGTGGTACTCGCTGGGCTCGGAGAAAATGATGTGCGGTACCATGCCGTTCTTCCATTGCGCGCGGAACGCCGCGCGGACTTCTGATTGTGCCCGCTCTATATCGTAGTGTCGCTGTCCTATGGCGTAGAAAAATGAATCCCACAGCCATTGATGTGGATATAACGTTATTGACGTTGGCGTAGACCAGCCGCCACGGTCGTTGCCGGCTATAGTTACTTTTGCTGCTTCGATTAATGCTTCGTCGTCCATGACCACAAGCATACGCCTCGGTCATTTTGGGGACAAAGTAATAATTACCGCAATTATATTTATTCCAAGCGAAAACTTTCCAACTTACACTTCATGAAATGCGCAGTATGCGGCTATAATGAATAGAACAACGTGAAGGGCAACAATTGGCACGTAATCTATGACTAAGCTTTCTCCAAGCGACTATGTTCATCTGCACAATCATACGCAGTTCAGCTTGCTGGACGGGTTGACGCGTATTCCGGATTTGGTCGACTTTGTGAAAGGCTCCGGCATGCAGGCTGTGGCAATGACGGACCATGGGACGCTTTCTGGTGCCATCGAATTTTACAAAGAGGCGAAAGTCAAAGGTGTTAAGCCGCTTATCGGCATAGAAACATACGTGGCGGCGCGTAAGCATACCGACAAGGATCCGCAAAAGGACAAGCAGCGCTACCACCTGATCATTATCGCGATGAATGAAACGGGCTGGCAAAACCTGATGAAGCTTAGTACTATCGCGAACCTGGACGGGTATTACTACTTTCCGCGTATCGATCATGAGCTGCTTGAGAAATACAACGAAGGACTCATCATCTCCAGTGCATGTATGGGTGGCGAAATAGGCTCTGCAATACGTGACGGCGACTACGAGAAAGCTAAACAGATAGCCGCCTGGTACAAGCGCGTCTTTGGCGACCGATACTATTTAGAAATCCAAGACCACGGTCATCCGGACAACCCGCTCTACAATAAGGAACAGGGCGATATGAATGAAGGCGTACTGAAGCTCGGCAAAGAGCTCGACATTCCGGTAGTGGTAACCTGCGACGCTCACTATCTAAAGCATGAAGATCAGGACGCGCACGAAGTATTGCTCTGTGTCGGCACCGGCTCGTTCCTGAGTGACGAAAAACGCATGACGCTGAAGAATTTTCCGCTACATGTAGAGAATCCAGAAGAAATTATCAAGCGTTGGGGTAGCGACCATCCGGAAGTCATTACTAATACCAAAGCAATTGCCGATCGCTGTGACCTGACGATTGAGCTCGATCGCATCCTGATTCCGAAATTTCCGGTTCCGAAGGGCGAAACCGAAAAATCGTTCCTTGATAAGATGGTCTATCGTGGCTTGGCGTGGCGCTATGGCGGCAAGACCGAAGAAGAGGCCGCGGAACTGACGGTCGAGGAGGCTAGGAAGCTGATCCCCGAAGAACCGCTGAGCCGCGCTGACTATGAGCTGGGCATTATCGATCAAATGGGCTTCAACGGCTACTTCTTAATCGTGTCCGACTTTATTAACTGGGGCAAGGACCAGGGCATTATTTTCGGCCCTGGCCGTGGCTCGGCCGCAGGCTCAATCGTGTCATACGCGATCAAAATTACCGATCTTGATCCGCTTAAGTACGACTTGCTGTTTGAGCGTTTCCTGAATCCGGATCGTATATCCATGCCTGACGTCGACATCGACATTCAGGACACACGCCGCGATGAAGTGATTCAATATTGCGCCGATAAGTACGGCCAGGACCACGTGTCCAATATCGTGACCTTCGGCCGGATGTTTGCGCGCAATGCCGTGCGTGACGTTTCACGCGTGTTGCAGGTGCCCTATGCCGAAGCAGACCGTTTAGCTAAAATGATTCCGCAGCCGGTGCAGGGCAGACACATCCCTTTGGCTACTTCTATCAAAGAAGACCAGGATCTGAAGCAAGAGTACGAGAGCAATGAAGTGTCCAAGCGCGTCATTGATATGGCGATGATTCTTGAGGGCACGGTACGCAGCCATGGCGTGCATGCCTGCGGAGTGATTATCGCGCCCGATGAATTGGTCAAGTTCGTGCCGCTTGAAATGGCGCAAAAGGGCGTAGTGACCGCGCAGTTCCCGATGGGTCAAGTCGAAGAGTTGGGGCTTTTAAAGATGGACTTCTTGGGTCTGTCGAACTTGACGATTATCAACAACACGCTGCGTATCATCCGTAAAGTATACAAACACGAGATCGAGCTTGGTTCTATCCCACTGGACGACGAAGCGGCGTACAAGTTGCTCGGCTCCGGTGACACGACCGGCGTGTTCCAGCTGGAATCGGCAGGCATGAAGCGGTACCTGAAAGACCTGAAGCCGAATGTGTTCGAAGACATTATCGCCATGGTGGCGCTATATCGGCCGGGGCCGATGCAATTTATCGAAGATTTCGTGGAGCGCAAGCATGGTCGCCGGCAGATTACGTACCCGCATCCGACTATGGAAAATGCTCTCAAAAACACCTATGGCGTGCTCGTGTACCAGGAGCAGGTTATGCAGATTTCCAAGGAAGTCTGCGGCTTCACCGGCGGCGAGGCGGATACGCTCCGTAAGGCCATCGGCAAAAAGAAAGCCGATCTGATGGCCAAAATGAAGGACAAGATGATTGAGGGCGGCCAACGCGAATCGGGTATTGATCGTGCGCTGATGGAGAAGTTCTGGAAGCAGCTGGAAGATTTCGCGGCCTACTGTTTCAACAAGTCCCACGCAGCGTGCTATGCGCTCATTGCCTACTGGACTGCATATCTGAAGGCGCACTATCCATCGGCGTTTATGGCGGCGCTGATGACCAGCGATTACGATGATATCGACCGATTGGCTATCGAAATTACCGAATGTAAGCACATGGGCATTAGTGTGCTTGCGCCGGATGTAAACGAATCATTCGTAGAATTTGCCGTCGTGCCCGACGCCGAGAACTCGGACAACCGGAAGTCACCCGTTCGCTTTGGTATGAACGCGATCAAGAATGTGGGCACGGGTGCGGTGGAGGAAATTCTACGCGCTCGCGAGGCTGGCAAGTTTGAAAGTCTGGAAGATTTCTTCACGCGCGTCAGTACGCGGATCGTTAACCGCAAGGCGCTGGAAAGCCTGATGAAGGCTGGCGCGTTTGACCGCTTCGGCGAGCGGCATATTTTATTGCACAACCTCGACACACTGCTCGCATTCGGCCAGCGTGTGCAAAAAGATTTGCTGAGCGGCCAGACGGATTTGTTCGGCAATCTGCTCGAAGATACCGAGCACGTCAAGCCGCAACTGAAGCTGGATGAATCCGCACCCAAAATCAACCAACACGAACAGTTGACATGGGAGCGTGAATTGCTCGGCCTGTACATCAGCCGTCATCCGCTTGAATTGTATGAATCCTTCCTGAGTGAACAATGTACGCCGCTTAACACGGTTAAGCCGGAGCATGACGGCAAGCCTGCTATAGTCGGCGGGACAATTGTCGACATCCGCGAGATCACGACCAAAAACGGCCAGAAGATGGCATTTGTGAAGATTGAGGATCAATTTGCCGAGGTGGAGGCGATCCTATTCCCAAACAGCTACCAACGGACGCTTGGATTGTGGGCGCGTGACAAGGTTGTGCTGATTCGTGGCAAAGTATCCGCCAGGGACCGTGATGGCAACATCGGAGAAGAAATTAAAATCATGGTCGACGACGCCCGTGAAATCACTCCCGACCAGGCCACTTCGTATCAGCCGACTGGCAGAAAGCCGAAAATGTTCAAAGCTGCCAAGAAATCTAGCGCTTCGGCAGTGCACGCCAAGGGGCCTGGCGCGCGAGCAATCGATGAAGCCGCTGTTGCCGGACCGCCACGGGTATATATCCGTTTGCAGAGCACCGAAGATCAAACGATGCTGATGGCGCTTAAGTCCGCTATTGATCAGTACCAAGGCGACACGGATGTCGTATTAGTACTTGGCCAGGCAGACTCCCGCCAGATTATTAAACTGCCATCTGGCATCAAACGCGCGCCAGAGGCAATCACGAGTTTGCAAGAACTTGTTGGTCCGACAAACGTCAAAGTCCAATGATGTACTAGCCTACTAAGTCGGAGCCTTCGAGCGAGGCAATCCATTCATCGCGGTCGAGTAAGCCGCGGTCAGTCAGGAAGATACTCGAGCAGCAGGAGCCTTTGCGCGCCGAAGGCATTTGCACCATCGGGTCATCAGTCCATTGCTGGTCAACGTATTGGGTTTGTGTAGTATCCGCTTTGTGCACGTCCGGTTGCGTGCTGTTGACCACCTCCATCTCGATGTCCATCAGGAAGATGTTGTAGCTGTTTCGCTTCTGAAACATCAAGCCGAGGAACCGTTTCGGCTCGGCGTCGCAGCCGAGTTTGATACGACAGATTCGTCTGGCACAATCTTCGGGTAATTCGTCCGGCTGCATTGAAGTAGCAGGGAAGCCCCATTCATCACATAAATCCGGATCATCAGATGGTCGTTTGACGGATAAGAATTTGCCGGGCTGCTTCGGGTCGGTCAGGATGACCGCCACTGTATATTTCACTGATTTACTCATGCGGCAATTGTATCATGAGTAGTTAATGGATGAAGCCGGCGGTACGGGTGAGGATGATGCCTAGGGTCGCAACGCTCACTATAGCGACATCGAGCATCGGATGATGGACAATGAACGCTTCGCTGTTGACTAATGCGCGTTTGAGAAAAAGGCCGTGACGCAAGATGAACCATAGTACGGCCAAAGTAGTTAGTGTGGAAACGGTAAGCGTGACCCAGGCGCCGTTAGCTGATAATGCATCGACGCGAGATACGCTGGCTGCCTGTGGCTGGGATACGACGGTAGCAGGCATTGACTGTTCGCCTGTCGTGCTGGATGGTGCAAGGGCGCCGGAAGCGACGGTGGCCGGATCTCCATACATGGCGACGACAATAGTCTCAGGCCCATCGCCCTGGTAATTTGACGCATTCGCGATACCGAAACCGACATTAGAGAACTTGCTATCCAGGATATTCGTGCGATGCTCCGGGCTGTTCATCCATGCATTCAAGACCGCATCACTTGAGTTGAACCCGTACGCCAGGTTCTCGCCCGCAGTGCTGAACTGATAGCCTGCGGCGGTCATGAAAGACCATGGGGTGCGTCCATCGGGTGTATTGTGCGACCAGTAATTGCGCGCCGCCATATCTTGCGCTTTGGCCTGTGCTGCTGCCGTCAGTTGGCTATTGAGCTGTAGATCCAATTCATGATCAGTAGCCCGTTGCGTATTAGTGTCGGCCAACAGCTGGGTTGCCGTGATATTAGTACGGTCACCTAAGACACCGTGTAAATGCTGTCCCCAAAGGCTATTACCGATAATGCCAATGCCAATGATTGCCAGCAGTGGCAGATACGGCCAGTACGGCTTGGCATAATGTTTGCTTTGCTTATGGTGCTGGCCGCTGCGCTTTTTGTGATGCAGTGCCGGCGTTCGCTTCGGTTTTGCTACAAGAACCATGTTTGTTGCTTCGTTACAGCTTTAGTGTAGCATAAGCGCTTGTTCAAGCGAAGCGACAGTGGTAGAGCGCCATTGCGGCGGCTTGGACGACATTAAATGATTCTTTGGCGCCGAACATAGGAATTTCAAGTATTGTGTCACACACCGCAAGTAGCTCGGGCTCAACGCCCTCCACTTCGCGTCCGATGAGGAGTGCAATTTTTTCCGGCGGCACAAACGCAGACAGTTTGATTGAATTATCGCTTTGCTCGACTGCAGCAATGTGATAGCCGGCGTCACAAAGCTCGACAAAAGCATCCTGTACATTTTCATATTGTTGCCATTGTACGGATTTCTCGGCTCCCAACGCGGTCTTGTGAATTTGCTTGGTAAGTTTTGCTGCCAGATGCGGCAGTCGTACATCGTTTTTCGTTGCCGGGTACGGTGTATAGCCGGTCAGGCAGACTTTTTCTACGCCAAGGCCATCGGCAGTTCTGAGTAGTGAGCCAATGTTATGACAACTCCGTAAATTGTGAGCAATCAATATGATGCTTCTCACGCCGTTCACTATACGGTATATGTCGGTCGGAAGCATAGTGCTCATGGTATACTAATGGCATGTCACAGAATGCTCGGCTAGACGAAGAGCACGCTACGCAGCGGCGTGCGCAACTTTTGCGCATGGATTATGTTGATACTTCGCAGATCGCGAACAAGTTGCTTTTTAAGGGCCTACTGCAAAATGACGAAATGTACAAATTGCGCCTCATTCCGCTTACGGCAGACAAGAGTAATATTTTATTCGGTGTGACGACCACTACTTCACAGCAGACGATGAACGGCCTGCAGCAGCGATTCCAAGATCAGCGCGTCACGTTCGCGCTTATTTCCGATACTAGCTTTCGCGAATACATGCGCTTGTATGATCCACCCAAGAAAGTAATCTACCAGGATATTGCCATCAATACCGCCGGGTCGGAAGACCTGATCAAGAACGTGTCCGCCGTGCTGGAGCAAGTCCGTGCCGACGACATGCTGGCGTACCTGGTGCAGCAGGCGCACCGATTAAATGCCTCCGACATTCACATCGAAACTCAGCCAGAGCATGTGCGCATCCGGTTTCGAATCGACGGCGTATTGCACATCATTGCAAGTTTGAGCTACGAGAAGTATCACATACTCATGTCCGCTATCGCGAGCGCCGGTAACGTTTCGACGTCGACCGATGAAGCGCAGCAGGGCCACATCGCTCAGCATGTGAAGATGGCCACAGGCGAGGCGGTAGATGTAAATATCCGTCTGGAAACCGTGCCGACCATCAACGGCATGGATGTGGTTATGCGTTTGTTTAACATGGAGGCCAGCAAATACTCGCTCGATAAACTGGACTTGTCGCAGCAGGAGCGGTCTATCGTCGATGGTATTATCGACAAGCCAAGCGGCTTGGTGATGATCGTTGGCCCGACCGGCTCCGGTAAGACGACGACCCTCTATTCCATGCTGAATACGCTCAATACCGAAGAGCGCAAGATTATTACCATTGAAGATCCGGTCGAATTTCAATTCCCGGGTATTACACAAATCTCAGTGCATTCTAGCGAGAAGGGAAATGACGAAAGCTTCGCCGCTAAACTGCGCGCGATCTTACGTCTCGACCCTGACATCGTTATGGTAGGTGAGATCCGAGATAACGACACCGCGCGCACTGCCTTGCAGGCGGCGCTGACGGGACACTTAGTACTTTGTACTTTCCACGCTAACAATGCGGCTGCGGCACTTACGCGCTTGAGTGATGTTATTGGCCAGAACCCACTTTTTGTTTCAAGCATTCGTCTGGTTATGGCGCAGCGCCTGGTGCGACGACTCGATGAATCCACCAAGCAACCATACGTGCCCGACGAAGCCACCAAAGTAAAATTGAAGCAAGTGATAGACACATTGCCAGAGGGGATGGAAAAGCCGGATGTTGGCGCATTACAGCTGTACAAGCCCGGTTCGTCGGCAGAAAATCCATACGGCTACCGGGGCCAAGTGCCGGTACGCGAGCAGTTCCTGATGACGGGTGCCATCCGTGATCTGCTCTCGAGCCAGGGCAGGATTATTTCGACACAAACCATCGAAGATGCCGCTATCAAAAGCGGTATGCGCACTATGCTGCAAGATGGCATCCTGAAGGTGTGTGCCGGCCTCACTACACTCGACGAAGTCTACCGCGTCGTCGGTTAGCCATTCGTTTTTCCTTGGTCATAACTTATTATCACGATTTTGATTTTGGACATTCATGGAAGAATGACAAGAGAAAGTAATAGCTATAGGCGGGGGGGTGTGATTGGCGTGACCGAAGTCACGTTGTGTTTCCAATCTCACCCCCAGCCCGTCTGCCTAGTGGACAATTATCCACAAGGCCCGCTTGTGCGGAGACCAGGTCTCCCATTCGTCGGGGAGTTCCTGTGCCATCTGCTCGCGCATCAAGTTGAGAAAGCGGCGCCAGAGACCGGTCATATCTTCTCTCCTTTACTGGTGTTATTCTGCAACTGCTATCAGGCGTAGAAATCGTCTGTTATTTTATGTAAATTCTTCTCGGCCAGCTTTCGTGGGAAATTCTCTGGCTTAAGCTTCATTAGCTTGAGGGCTACATTGTAGATGATGGCGTGTTGTTTTGTCCTGTATGGAACGGCGCCGTATGATATGCGAAATCGGTTTACTAGATTCAAAACGACTTAAATCCAATAAACCGACTTCGCAAATGGCAGTTGGTATAATACTTTCTCTTGTCAACGTGCCTCGGAGTTCTCACTCAACGAAGTTTATATAAAATAACATGATACCGACCATCTGTCGACGCCTAGACTGATGTTAGATTAGCGAATAGACTGCGAAACGGCTTCTAAAATACCCGGGTCGAATGGGCCAGGGATGATTTTGTCGGGAGTCGGGTTTGGCACGAGTGCGGCTAACGCTTCGGCGGCGGCGATTTTGTGGTCGTCGGTGATTTGACGGACCCGGGCGTCCAATGCACCACGAAATATACCCGGGAATGCCAGGGAATTATTGACCTGGTTTGGAAAATCGCTGCGGCCGGTGGCGACTACGGCGGCGCCAGCTTTTTTGGCCTCGTCGGGCATAATTTCTGGATTTGGATTGGCCATGGCAAAAATTATTGGATCTTTGTCCATAAGTTGGGCCCTTTCTGGCGTCAGAAGGCCGGCCTGCGATACCCCGATAAATACGTCGGCTCCATCCAAGACAAGTTCAAGGTCGCCCGAAGTATTTGATAGGTTGGTAATTTTCGCCAGCTCTTTCTTTGATTCATTCAGATCACGCCGGTCTCGGCTGATGATGCCTTTGCTATCAACGACGAACATACGCGGGTTGGCATATTTGCGAAGTAGCTTGGTGATTGCCACGCCAGCCGCGCCAGCGCCAGCAATGACAATTTTAAGATCTTCAGGCTGCCGGCCAGTGACTTTGCAGGCATTTATAAGAGCGGCTAATGTCACCACGGCCGTGCCGTGTTGATCGTCGTGCATCACCGGGATCGGTAATTCTTTCGCCAGGCGGTCTTCGACTTCAAAGCAAATCGGTGCTGCAATATCTTCGAGGTTAATACCGCCAAAGCTCGGTGCGATCGCTTTGACTGCGGCAACAATCTCGTCCGCCGAATGTACACCCAAAACAATTGGCACGGCATCAATGCCACCGAACTGCTTGAACAGCATGCACTTGCCTTCCATCACTGGTAATGCGCCCAGGGGTCCGATATTTCCGAGTCCTAATACTGCTGAGCCATCGCTGACAACAGCAACGGAGTTATTAGTCCAAGTGTAATCTCTCGCTTCATCAGGATGTTCTGCGACGTAGTTACTTACTGCGCCGACCCCAGGTGTGTAGTACGTGCTAAGCTTTTCTTTGCTATCGACCGTATCTTTAGGCGCGATGGCGATTTTACCCTTCAGCTCTTTATGTTTGTCGAGTGCGTGTTTTGCGTAATCAGTCATCAGAATATTGTAACGCCATTTGAATATGATAAACAGATGTGGTACACTTGAATAAATCGAAAAATTAGTGTAAGGTTAACTACTAGCTATGGAATCTATTGTCAAAAAATTCGAGAATCAGTTTAAGAAAGGCGCCGTTGTGGATGTCCAGTCCGGCGACACCGTAAAGGTCCACCAGAAAATCCGCGAAGGCAACAAAGAGCGTGTGCAGATTTTCCAAGGTTTGGTCATTCGGACCGACCGCAAGGGTTCGCACACCAGCCGTATTACTGTTCGCCGTATTGCGAGTGGTGTCGGCGTAGAGAAGAGCTTCTTGCTGCACAGCCCGCTCGTTCTGAAGGTTGAAGTTACGAAGCGCTCGAAAGTTCGCCGCAATTACCTGACGTACATGCGTTCTCGTACTGGTAAGGCCGCTCGCCTGACCGGCGTTGACTTTGACCGCGAGGCCGTAAATACCGTTGTCGACAAGAAAGCAGAAGAAGAGGAAGCTAAGCTCCACGAAGAGCAGGCGAAACTGGCTGAAGTTGAGGCTGCCAAGAAAGCTGAAGAAGAAGCAAAGAACGAAGCCAAATTCGCGGAAGCCCAGGCGGCTCACGAAGATACCGAAAAGAAAGCCTAATTACCGCAGAGGTTGTGAAAGAAACCGGTCAGAAATGGCCGGTTTCTTCGTGCTACACTACGTGTATGACTGTAGGGATCGATGAGGTTGGGCGCGGCTGTTGGGCCGGACCATTGGTCGCAGGCGCTGTAGCGCTATGCGATCCCATAGCGGGACTTGCTGACTCCAAGAAATTGCCCAAGCTTCGACGGGAACAGCTTGCGGCGGAAATACAAGTCATTGCCGCCGGTGTTGGCTTGGGCTGGGTGGCGGCTGCTGAAATCGACCGGGTAGGACTGACACAGGCAGTTCGTCTGGCCATGCAGCGGGCGCTCGTGCAGATTAGGGTAGCTTATGATGAAATAATTATCGATGGCAATATCAACTTCTTTGCCAATGATCCACATGCGAGAGCAATAGTAAGGGCGGACGACAGCGTGCCGGCGGTCAGCGCTGCATCTATAGTGGCGAAAGTGGCCCGCGACCATTGGATGACGCTCGCAGCTTGCGAGTATCCTGCGTACGGGTTTGAAAAGCACGTCGGCTACGGTACGAAATTTCATCAGGACATGCTGCAGTTGCATGGTGTCTGCGCATTACATCGGAAAAGCTACAAACCCGTGCAAGCAATTTTGGGAGCTGCCTAGCATGACGACCTTCGACACCGGTCGCCGGGCCCAAGCTGCAGCAGCTGCATATTTGCAGCAGCGTGGCTTCAAGGTAATCGGGCAGAACTGGCGGACACGTACCTGTGAAATCGATGTTGTAGCCGTCAAGGACAAGACAATGTACTTTGTAGAGGTAAAATACCGGCAGACTGCTGCTCATGGCGCCGGGCTGCAGTACGTAACCCCTCGAAAGATTGCGCAGATGCAATTCGCTGGGGAAAGTTGGGTGCTTGAACACAAATGGCCATATGACTATCGGCTGGCCGCCGCCGAAGTATCAGGTGTGCGCTTTGCAGTCACCGCTTTTATCGACAACGTCTACTGAATCAGTTTGAAAAATATTTTATGAGCAGTGGCTCTTCGCGTTCGCGCCATGCGACACGGGCTTCGATTTCCGAGAAGGAGATCAGAATATTACGCTGGAGCGCCATATTATCAACCATAGGCTCAAAAAATTCTTTGTAGCGCTGCTGCCATTCCGGAGAAGAAATTGGACGTGAGGCATACCAGATGAAATATTCCATCTTTTTGCCTTCCCCGAATTGTTTGGCCAGGTACGGCCAACGGTCGTGCAACCATTGCCAGGCGTCGGCTCGGGTGTAATGGTTGCGCATCAGATTGGCGAAGAAGTGATCGATGTCCTGCGGCTTGATGATGCGTTCATTGAACATGCCCCACTTGATGATTTGCTTGCCGACTTGCTTATCGCGCGTCGAGCACAATGCCGAAGCGATACAATCTTTTACATCCGGGTTGTGGCTTGCTTCGTATTCATTCATGAGTTGTTGGATATACTCGGGCTTGCCGAAGCGAACTGCCGCGCCGGCGATAATAGCACGTTGCTCCGCAGGAAGATCTTCGACGTTTTGCGCCGCCGCAAATGTATCGAGTGCCACTTTCAGCGCGCCAGGGTCTTCGCCGCCAACGCTCAAAGCTAGTGCAGTAGTCCGAAGGTTCTTAGTGTTCGGGTCGTCATCTTCGTGGTCGTGCCATCCGAGTTTTTCGTACCAATGGGCGGCTAACTCGCGGCGGTATGTGCGTAACTTCTTTTCCATGTCCTCGTTCTCATCAGTCAATGTCGATGCGCTGCCCATGACACGCATGAACATAGACCAGACGGCATCGCGGTCTTCGAGACTGCAATCAGCAACGAGCTTTAACATGACTGTCAAGTTTTGCCGCCCTTTCTTGGCGAGCAACAACATGTCGCTAAGCGCGATGATCCTTCCGGTGGAATTCAACGTGCGATTCTGGATTTTGGTGTGCAAAGTTTTCTGCACCGACGCATCTTCGTAGTTGGTGATAAAGTGGCCGCTTCCGGTTGGATTGAAAATCGGCACGTTTTTGCCGTGCAGTGCTACGGTAGCTGTGCGCTCTTTCATGACATCAAGTTCGAGCGGTTCGTTCGCAAGTAACGGAATCGGCCAGAGTTGGTCGGTGTCTTGTCCGTCCAGAAGAAAGCGTTCCTGGGTCAGTGTAAGCCGGTCAGTGGCCGCTTTGACCTTTAGCTCAGGGGTGCCGGATTGTTCAATCCACGGCGTCATAAACGCGCCGATATCGAAACCGCTTGCGTCGCTCAGTTCTTGCCACAGGTCTTGGCGCGACGTGTTCTTGTAGGCATATTTCTTGAAATAGCTTTCGAGCCCTTTGGCAAACGTCTCTTCTCCGACGAAATCGAAGAGCATCTTCAAAATGCGTGCACCTTTAGCGTAGACGATTGCGGGATCGAAAAGTGTCAGTATTTCGTCCGGGTGTTTTACGCGCACACCAACTGGCTGCACCTCCTTATAGACATCACGGTCAGCTGCACCGATGATACGGCTGGAGGCGAAATCCTCCCATTCCTGCCAATCCGGGTGAAGCTTGTCGGGCGCGAGCGACTCCATAATGGTCGCGAAGCTTTCGTTCAGCCAGAGGTCGTCCCACCACTTCATGGTCACTAAGTTGCCAAACCACTGGTGGGATAGTTCGTGTGCGACTACCTGAGTGATCATGCGCTCGCCGGATACGGAGCGGTTGATGGGGTCGGCAAGCAAACCGACTTCGCGGAATGTGATGAGCCCCCAGTTTTCCATGGCCAGTGAGTCAAAGTCGGGTAGTGCGACTTGGTCGAGCTTGGGCAATGGGAACGGTGTTTTGAAGTAGCCTTCGAAGAAGTCAAGAATGTCTATTGCTTCTTTGTTGGCATACTCAAGATGTGATTTCGGTTGGGCGACCGAAGCCCAAGAACGCACGTCGACACCGTGTGTGGACTTGCCCTCGACGCAATGCAGTTCGCCAAAGACGAACGCAAGCAGATACGTGCTCATGATCGGCGTCGTTTCGAACGTCGTCACCAGTCTATCGTCTGAGTTTTCTTGCGACTTTACCGGAGTATTGGCGAGGGCCGTTTCTCCTTGTGGCGAAACCAGCGTCAGGTCAAACGTTGCCTTGGCTTCGGGCTCGTCGATACACGGAAAGGCGGCGCGGGCATAATGGCTTTCGAATTGCGTGGCGATGAGCTTCTTGTCCTTGCCATCGTGTTTGTAAAAGCAAGGGTAAATTCCTTCCATAGTTTCGGTAATAGTGCCGCTGAATTGCATAGTAACCGTGTAATCGCCTGGATATAGTGCCTGAACGGCATGCAGGCGCACCTCGCTGTATGAGGCATGTGCATTGATCCGTTCGACATCCATTGATTGGTCGCCTTTTTTGTCGTGGCGCACAATCGTTGCCGCGGCAACGTTCAGGTGGCTTTGGTGGAACGTCAAACGGTTGCTCGGCGGGCCGACTTTTCTACCAGTAACTACGACCGATCCTGTGAATGCCATGCGCTCCGGGTCAATGTCCAGCTTGAGAGTGTACGTTTTTGGTTGGAATTGTTGGAATAGCCTACGGACTTGTTTGCTCATATGACTCATTTTACAGTAAGCGAAGTGAGCGACATGGAATTAGGCGGATTTGACAACGTTTGACACTTTAAGGCCGGGCTGCTATATTGAAACTTAGTGGTCGGCCGGCAGGTCGACTTTTTTCGTACCAGGCCCCCGTAAACAACGAAAGGAAAAATTATGGAATTTGATATGAAACAATTGGCTGTCGCCATTCGCGCGATTGCCGAGGAGAAAAACTTACCGGAAAACACCGTAAAGGAGGTTGTGGAGCAAGCGCTTGCAGCTGCTTATCGTCGTGACTACGGCGAGCGCGAACAGGAAGTGCGCGTAACCATGAACCTGAACAACGGCGACGTCGATGCATATGTATCCAAAGAAGTCGTTGACCAGGTCGAGAACCCCGCGTATGAGATTTCGCTCAAAGATGCGCAGGTAATGCAGAAGAACATCGCGGTGGGCGACACAATCGAAACGCACCAAAAGGTCGACAAGTTCGGTCGTGTGGCCGCGCAGACCGCAAAGCAAGTTATTCTACAGCGCTTGCGTGAAGCCGAGCGCGAAATCGTAATGGCCGAATACGAAGACAAGATCGGCACTGTCATCAACGCCACCGTTTCGCGCGTTGAGCCGAACATTGTACGCGTCGACCTGGGCAAAGCCCAAGGTATTATGCCGCGTAGTGAGCAAATCCAGGGTGAGCGCTACTACCCTGGCCAACGTCTGAAGGTATTCCTGAAGGACGTTGAACGCGATTTTCGCGGCCCGCAGCTGGTCGTCAGCCGTGGCAACAAAGAATTCATCGATTGGCTTTTCCGCGCTGAAGTGCCGGAGATGGAGAATGGCGCTGTTGAGATCAAGGGTATTGCCCGCGAAGCCGGCGTGCGTAGTAAAATCGCCGTTGCCAGCAATGTGCAAGGTGTCGACCCAGTCGGTACGTTTGTCGGCGGGCATGGTACCCGCGTGAACGCGGTCATGAGCGAAGTTGGCGAGCAGGAAAAGATCGACATTATTGTTTGGGATGCCGACTCAGCCGCGTATATTACGAACGCGTTGAGCCCGACCAAGGTCACCAGAGTTGAGCTGGACCAGGCGAAGCAGAAAGCAAAAGTCATCGTACCCGAGGACCAGCTTAGTATCGCTATCGGTAAGAGCGGACAGAATGTCCGGCTTGCCAGCAAACTGACCGGCTATGAACTCGATATTGAGACTGATAAACATCTGCCGGAGCACAATACTACCGTCACAACGGAGGCCAAGCCTGCAGTGCCAAAACTCAAAAAGAAGAGTGAACTGGAAAACGAGCTACTGGAAGCTATCGAGGAGCACGGCGAATAGCCACGAGTATTCTGAGGGCCTCCATCCACCCTGGCTCGATCGATGCCATTGAGGCTTGTGCTTCGCTGTTGTAGACTGTCGCAGAAGCCGGGCTGGTCACTACGGTATTCGCTGGGTCAACTCCTTGGCGATCAAGTTCGGCTTTTGCACTGGCATTCAGCTCAATACGCGGCACGCCGCTAGAGATGGCTTCGTAAAGCATATTAGCGCCTGCGCAGGCAACGCGGCCCGCTTCCGGGCCATAGCGTTCGACGAACTCCTCTAACCCTGGCAGCGGTTCGCCATTTTCATCCGGGACGACTTGTAGACGGTCTTTGTCGGGACTTGTCATATTGTCAATTTTACGGCGTTATTCTTGACTCCGCTGTGAGCCTCATTACAATCGGATTATCCGAAAAGAGGTATATATAATAACTAGCCTTGCACAGACAGACAACGGCAGTGTGACGGGAACAAATTAGCACTCTTGACGTTCGAGTGCTAGGCAGGATATCATATTATATAGCGGACAGAACCCGCCCCTGCTTTTGAAAGGGAAAAGCATCCGAAGCAATCGTACCGATACTTTGGAGAGAGGAAGCCGTAGGCTTGTCTCAATTGAAAGGTGGTAAAATTATGATGCCAAATACACCAGACTCTGATTTCCAGGAATTTTTGAATCATTTGACTAATAACGCGTTGGCCAGCCTGAAGCACGCCGATGCGATTGCGCGCGGCTTCGGCAGTGCGTATGTCGGTACCGAGCACTTGTTGCTAGGTGTCTTGGCACAGGACTCAAGCATGGGTGCCAAGATCCTAGAAGGGCATGGGGTCACGCTTGACCGTGCCCGTGTGGCGCTAAACTTGACGCCCAAGAGTCTCGTTGTCAATATGGGCGCCAAAGGCCTCAGTGAAACTGCGAAACTTACGTTGCGTATGGCGTACGACACTGCGCAGGATTATTCCCAGGAATTCTGCGGTACCGAGCACATCTTGTATAGTATTCTCAGCCAGAAAAATGCGCGCGCCACGGTACTACTGAGGAATATGAGCATCGATGTCGATGCTCTCATGGGCGAACTAGAACAGTTCCTGAATCGCCAACAATATGAAGACGCTGATGGCGATGCTGTCAGCGGCATGCCGCGGCAATCCAGGACCAAGGGACGCAAGACGGCCGTCGACGTGTATGGAACTGATCTTACGGCAGAAGCGCGCTCCGGCAAGCTTGACCCTGTGGTTGGCCGTGAAGAGCAGATTCGTCGCGTCATCACCATACTTAACCGACGAACCAAGAATAACCCAGTACTCATCGGTGAACCGGGCGTTGGTAAGACGGCAATCGTGGAAGGTTTGGCGCAGCGCATCGTAAGCGAAGATGTGCCGGACAGCTTGCTCGACAAACGTATCGTCATGCTCGACCTCGCCGGCATGATCGCCGGGACGAAGTACCGCGGTGAGTTTGAGGAACGCTTGAAGAAAGTCATGGCCGAGCTCGAAAAAGACAAGCGCACGATTATATTTATTGACGAACTGCATCTTATTGTTGGCGCGGGCGCCGCCGAAGGCGCTATGGATGCCGGCAACATCTTGAAGCCTGCGTTGGCGCGGGGTAAGATCCAACTTATTGGCGCAACAACGACTACTGAATATACCAAACATATTGAAAAAGACGCTGCACTCGAACGTCGCTTCCAGCCTATACAAGTGCCGGAAGCTACGATTGCCGAAACACTTGCTATCCTCAAGGGTCTGCGTAAGCACTACGAGAAATTCCATGGGGTGACCATTAGTAATGAAGTGCTGGAAGATACGGTCAGCCTTTCCAAGCGCTACATTAATGATCGATATATGCCTGACAAAGCTATAGATTTACTCGACGAAACAGCCGCACACTTGCGTGTTGACAAGGGTAAGACGTCGCCGGAAGTACGCAAACTGCAGAAAGAACAAAAACTCGTGAATGCCCGCATTGAAGACGCGGTTGAAGCCGAAGATTACGAGAAAGCAGCGCGCGAGAAGCAACGTGCCAGCCAAATCCGGGAGGAGTTGACCAAATTGCAAGCAAGTGGCAAGCATACTAAGCGACTGGTTGTTGCCTCTGAAGACGTGGCAATGGTTGTCTCACGCATGAGCGGCGTGCCAGCGACTAAGGTGATCCGTTCCGAGGCAAAATACTTGCTGAATCTGGAAAAGACACTTGGTAAATATGTGATTGGGCAGCAGGAGGCAGTCGAAGCTGTCGCCCGTGCTGTTCGCCGCAACCGTTCGGGAATCGGCAGCGAAAAGCGGCCGGTTGGCTCATTCATTTTTCTCGGCCCAACTGGTGTTGGTAAAACCGAGCTCGCTCGCGTACTCGCCCGTGAATTCTACGGATCCGAAAATGCACTGGTGAAGATCGACATGAGTGAGTTCGGCGAGCACCACAATGTGTCGCGGCTCGTCGGCGCTCCGGCTGGATATGTCGGCTACGACGACGGAGGTCAGCTGACCGACAAGATTCGCCGCAACCCGTACAGTCTGGTACTATTCGACGAAATCGAAAAGGCGCATCCTGATACATTTAATATGCTGCTGCAGATATTGGAAGACGGTCACCTGACAGACGCCAAGGGCCGGAGCATTGACTTTACGAATACTATTGTCATCATGACCAGTAACATCGGTGCGGAGAAGCTGCAAAAGGAAGCGAATCTTGGATTCCATGCAACCGATTCCGGTAAGCAGAGAGATTTGGATGAGCTGCACGAAGCGAATAAGGACAAAGTGCTTGATGAGCTGAAGAAGATGTTGCGTCCGGAACTTCTGAATCGAATCGACAAGACTATTGTGTTCCATGCGCTGAGTAAAAAAGATATTTACCGCATTATTGACCTCCAGATCGACGAACTGCGGGTGCGACTCCGCAAGCAAGGGATTGGCATTCAGGTTACGCCACAAACCAAACAGTACTTGCTTGAGCACGGTTACGACGCAAAGAATGGAGTCCGGCCGTTACGCCGGCTCATCCAGGACACCATTGAGGACCAGATTGCCAGTGAGTTGCTAGGCGACAAGTACCAGAAGGGTGACATTATCCAAGTCGGCGCCAGGGGTGGCGAGCTGGCTTACTCGACCACGAGCGAGTAATAATCACGGGTATCTAAAGCGATTGGACAGTGTCGAGCAAGTGACGGCGACTCACGAGATGCTGCACGCAGCATATGAATTCAGCTTTCAGCACCGAGGTGGCGCATTTGCAGAAGTCGCTTAAAGACTCGAAGATTATTACAAGCGGTATCTGCGAACCGGAAAAGAACTGCTGCATAAGCAGTACAATACGAAGCCGCATTCGCGAGCCGTCAGCAGCAGGTCAGTCAGGACGATACGTCACTTGGGGGTATAAAGGTCCAGAATGATGTCAATGAGGGAGCGTTGTAGGTGCAGAAACAAGCGACCAAAATCCGCTCGACACCATACATGCGTTAGTGTAGATGACACGCGCGGTCTATAGCGCAATAAAATCAGCTGGTTGTGGCACGTAATACTATTGGGTTGGAAGAGAACCGATTGGTAAATGACATAAGTTCGGTGCTAGTACCAATCAAGTAGCCCACGCTGCCGGGGCAGGTAAGCGCGACCTGGAAAATGATACACTAAAGTATAAAGAGGGACTATGGCAAAAAAACAAGCAGTGAAGTATGTATGTCAAAATTGCGGCGCAATAACCAGCGCATGGGCTGGTAGGTGTGCGCAATGTGGTGAATGGAATACCCTCCAGGAAGAAGTGGCTATCGTAACGAGTGGCAAGGCTGGCAGCTCGGAGGGGCGACCATTACAACCCGAGCCTGTCGATAAGCTGGTTTCGCGTGACCAGCCGCGACTTGTTTCGGGTATCGCAGACGTGGATGCTATTTTAGGCGGTGGTATTGTTGCCGGAAGTGTAAACCTGCTTGCGGGGCAGCCGGGCATTGGGAAGAGTACCCTCCTATTACAACTTGCGTACGTGGTGGCGGCAAAGGCGCCTGTGCTGTATGTGAGTGCCGAGGAGTCGGCGCATCAGGTGAGCTTGCGTGCTGCCAGGCTTGGCGCTGTACGGTCGGAGCTGCAGTTGGTCACCAGCACTTCGGCAGACGACATTGCCGCAACCATTGCCAGTAACAAGTACAAGCTGGTGGTCGTCGACTCCATACAAACCGTCAGCTGTGAAGCGGTTAGTTCCGCCGCCGGCACCGTTTCGCAGATTACGAACAGTACGCATTTGCTTACCGCCGCAGCTAAGCAGACCGACACGGCCATACTACTCGTTGGGCACGTGACCAAAGAAGGTTCAATTGCAGGGCCGAAAATCCTTGAGCATGTGGTCGATGTGGTATTGCAGCTGGAAGGAGACCGCTATGGCGGCTTCAAAGTACTGCGCGCAATCAAGAACCGGTTCGGCTCGACCAGTGAAGCGGGTATATTCGAGATGGTCGATACCGGGCTGAAGCCCGTAGATAATCCATCAGCTGCGCTACTCGCGGAGCGGAAGATCAGCGATGGTTCAGTCGTGCTCGCGACTATGGAGGGAACTCGGCCGCTCTTGGTCGAAGTACAAGCGCTCGTAAATAAAACCAGCTATGGTTATCCGAAAAGGGCAGCAAGCGGTATCGACCTGAACCGAGTCAATCTGCTGGTGGCTATGCTGGAGCGCCGCACCAAATTAAACCTTGCCGAGCAGGATATTTATATAAATATAGTTGGTGGTATGAGGATCACCGAACCCGCGGCTGATTTAGCGATCTGTATGGCTATCGGCTCGGCGGCCAAAGGCCTGCAGCTGAAAGCGAATGCGGTCGTATTCGGCGAAGTCGGTTTAAGCGGGGAAGTCCGCCATGCGCCATTTGCAGAAAAACGCATTGCAGAGGCCAGGAAGCTTGGCTTTGACACCGCCATCGGCCCTATACAGCGTTTTGACAAGAAACCGGCGCTGTTACAGGGTGTCCCGGATATACGCAGTGCCCTCAATCAATTCCTGGAGTCCTAGTGAAACCAATATACATATAAAAAACCAACCCTTCGGCGGGCTGGTTTTGTTTCTTTTAGGCGGCTGACTGTTTCTTACTATGGACCATTGTTACCAGGGAAAGTATTATTGCCGCCAGGCCCGGTGTTAGTATTACCGTCGCCATTCCCGTTACCATTGTTTTGCGGAGGCGTGCTTACCGTATTGGTAATCGTGCTACTGTCGCTGCCCTGGTAGAGTACGCTGTCGGTTACTTGCGCGGTTATGGTCGCCGAGCCATCCTTGGCCGGTGTATAGGTGTATGGATTGGATGTCCACACTCCCGATGCGTTCTGTGGAATGGTGTATGTTTTCACAGTCTTGCCATCGACAGTTAATGATACGGTGCCCGGGAACTTGCTGCTGGATAGCGGGTGTGTCCCTTGCGTAACGGTAACAGTAATTGTACAGCCGCTCTGATCGCACGTTGTTTGCCCGCTGCTATTTGTGCCATTGCTATCATTTGGTGTGACAGTGAGGGTGACCGCAGGCTTATTGTCATCGCAATTGTGCACATCGTCGGTTGCATTCGTGTTGTATTGACTGCCGGAGCTGCCGCCATCGACGTATGGGTCGACTGAGAACGCGTTCGCATTGCTGTTAGTTACGTAAATCTTGGCGTCATCAGGCGTACAGCTTGTCGCGACTTTATTCGAAACTTTGTCGATAGTCACGTTTGTGTTGCCACTGTTCTTGGGCGTGTACCACGACGGGAATATGTCCGTGCTTGGGCTCGGCTCTTCCGAACCAAGGCCAACGTGATTGGTGATGACGAATGCAGGTTCTGTCTTGATGTCGGATGGTTGCTTCCAGTTGACCGGCTGCGTATGCAGACTGTCAAGGGCATATTGGATCCAAGCGCGTGTCAGCGGCTCAGTCATGTACTCCATGCCGCCGGCGGTCATGGCCTTGTTACGGGTGTGATAACCCACCCAGCTGGCGACTGCATACTTCGTAGTCCAAGCGGTCATGAGGCCGTCGAAGTTGTCGTTGGTGGTACCGGTCTTCACGGCGATCTTCCAGCCGTTGTAGTGCTGGAACTTATAGTTGGCGCCCCCATCAAACGCGGGGCATGTGTAGTCGCTACATACTCCGCCCCGATTCGGCAGATACGTTGCCTTCGGGTCGCTCAACATGTTATCGACGATGTATGCGGCATCTGCCGTGAGAACCTGTTTCGCTTGCGGAGGAGTCCACTGGTACACGGAATGGCCTGTCGCATCGACGATCTTATCTATGTATGTCTGGGGAATATATTTACCAAGCCGTGCCAATGTTGACAGACCATTTACGTGGTCATCGAGATGCAGGTAGGCACCGTCACCGATTGCCGAAGAGCCGTAACACTGTGCTTCGTCCTTCTGGATTGCGGTCATGACATTGACACCTTGCTGGTAGCAGCGGTAGCCATCTGGGTTGCCCATCATCGAGTCGGCAGTCTGAATGACCTTGTTGGTGCCGACTATGAGCATTGCTTTTACGGCAGGTACGTTCCGTGAACCGGCAAGTGCATACCGCAGTGTTTCCGGACCCGGATAGTTAAAGTCATAGTCTTCAAGACAGTTACCGCCATCTTGTGGTCGAGCGTGATTGGTGCATGGATAGCCAGGCAGCGGGCCAGGAGAATCGTATAGTACCGAACCAGCACCGACATCTTTACTAAAATTAATTAGCGAAACGTAGTCGTATGGCTTTACGCTCGAGCCGGGTGAAATGTTTGTCTGCGCGAAATTGATTTGTCCGTATGTCGGATTAGTGAAGTCTACGCCGCCGACTAGAGCGACTACTTTACCGGTTTGTACATCTTCGCCGACCATCGCTTCGTCGTCACCACCGTAAGACTCAACATTTGGCAGGTTTTGTTGCACGAGGTGTTCGGCCTCGTTCTGCAAGTTCATATTAAGCGTGGTCGTCACACGCCAGCCTCCACGGTTGACTGTCTGGGAGCCGTATTTTGCCTCCAGCTCATGCTTGGCCGCAAGTACGAAATACGGAGCCTTAATACCTTGATATTTCGGTGTTAGCGTGTGAACCTGCGCGAGCACATTGACCTGCTTGGCCGCATCCGCCTGAGCCTGCGTAATCATGCCCTGGGATGCCATTTGGTCAAGCACGTAATGCTGGCGACTGATAAGCCCCTGCTGATCGAAGTAATCACCGCTTGCCGAAGGGTTGTACTTTGGATCACTGTATGGAGAGTAACCAGTCGGATATCTTGGAATCGACGCCAACATTGCAGCCTGGGCAAGTGACAAATCCTTACAGGATGTATTGAAATAGTCCCGGGCGGCCGATTCGCAGCCGTATTCTATACCGCCGTATGGCGCTACATTTAGATAACCGGTCAGGATGTCATTCTTCGAATACTCGCGCGAGAGTTCAACTGCCAAAATGAGCTCTTTTACCTTGCGTGTAATAGTCCGTTGGTCGGTCCAGTTTTCGTTCAGCTTGACGAGCTGCTGGGTAATGGTTGAGCCGCCCTGCAGGCCATTGCCTTTGTGGAATAAGTCCTCATAAGCGGCGCGAACAATGCCGCGGAGGTTGAATGCGCCTTCGTGGTAGAATTCCTTGTCCTCGATAGCAATCGTGGCGTTTTTCATGTAGGGCGAAATATTATCGCTCGTCACAGGTATGCGTTTCACGGCGTCATAGTCCTGCCACAATAGCGTCTTGCCGCTGCTGTCGTAGTAACTGATGCTGCCAGGCAAGTTGTTGCCCGATACATCAGTAATGTTCGGCAGGTCTTTGCGGAAATAGGCGAACATACCGACGAGCAACAAAAAGCACACAACAATACCGATGCCCAGAATCTTGAGCGCCATAATACCGCCTTCGCGACTGAACCAATAATGATACAGTCGCTGAGGATGCATGCGGTACGCGAGCCGCTTCCAGCGGTTTTTAGGCAGAGTGCTCAGATATAGCGCACGCTGACGTGCACGGGCATCTTTACGAGCGGCGCGGCGACCACTAAAGCTTCGGTTCAGCTTAATGCTATTGCCGCTCTTGGTCGTGAACGTATTGGCACTCCGGCGGCGGCGCGGACTTTGTGGACTATCCATGTTGTTTACTCTCACCCTCTCCTAACTGGTGCATTACTTATCGGCCTTCCGGTAGCGGAAAGCTATCGCTTCTCTGCCAAGACGGTCGTGTAGTCAGTGGCAAATAATGCTCCTTTCATCACACGCATTATAGCAGACAACCGCCACACAATGTGCAAATGAATTTGTCCGCACGCAGAGCCAATCTCCAGCTATTTTCCAGATAACGTTTCATGATGTGACTCAAGTAAACTATGAAAATTCTTGGCTATGTTCACTAGACATTTGGTACACGGCCTGTCCTATGTTTGACTTGTCACGTAGAAGCTAGTGAGCTTACTTCTACTAAGTAACCTTCGAAGGGCAGTGTCCTTGCCAAAGATGATACAGTATAAAGTGTCCGATATTTTTCGCGCCGTCCGAATGGGCCGGTCATTCCTTCGTAGAGGCAGGACATGGAAAGATTCCATGCTTGTCTAATGAGTAAAGTAATATAAAATAACGAGCGATATGTCTAAAACCACAAGTAAGAAATCTACAAAGAGTAAATCTAAGGCACCGGCAAAAAAGGTTGCGAAGACAGCCACCTCACCCACGTCGAGCACAATGACAGAACAGTCAGGGCTGCGTAAGGCGGACCAGTACAACGATCCGAAACACAATTATCGTGATTATTGGCAGGGGCGTGAATACGAAGACGCAGCTGAGCGCATGGCAATTAAGCGCATGCTGGGGAGTAAACATTTTCACCATGCTGTTGATGTCGGCGGCGGGTATGGGCGGCTCTGTATCTTCCTTGAAAACTACGCCGACAAAGTGACGTTGGCCGAGCCGAGCCAACAGCAGCTCGATATTGCGGAGGACTTCTTGAAAGATCATCCGAAAATCGACCGCAAACTTCTGCAAGCTGCTGATTTGAAATTTCCTGACGGTTCGGTGGATCTACTGACAACGGTGCGCATCTGGCATCATATTCCCGATCCGGCGCCAGAGCTCCAGGAAATTGCTCGTGTCTTATCGGACGACGGCTATTTTCTCATGGAGTTTGCAAATTACACACATTTTCGCAACCGGCTGAAGTATCTTCTTAAGGGAAAAAAACTGCCATCAAAGCCAGTTGATATCCGTTCGGAAAAAAATCGAAATGAGCATGAATTGCCGTTTGTAAACCACAATCCGAAGACGATTATCAAACAGTTAGCGCACGCGGGCTTACGCGTAGAGAGTGTATTGTCAGTTTCAAACTTGCGCAGCCAAGGGCTTAAGAGGGTCGTGCCGAAGAGTGTGATGCTCAGCGCTGAACGCCTCACGCAGAAGCCGCTGTCAGGCATGTATTTCGGCCCTAGTATATTCTTCCTGGTGCGTAAGGCGAAATAGAGTACAAAAGCAAAACCCCGGTACCTCATTATTTTATTATATCTACAACACCTGTCGGTGGAGAATAAATAATGAGGCCGGGGCTTTCGCGCCTTTCGTTGCTAGTGGGAGTGATGGGAGTGTCCCTTGGCTGGGGAGTTGTCCCTGGTGACGAGCGCAGTTATGAGCGCTACTACGTAGAAGACAAGGAAGATCACCAGCCACGTGAGCCAGTAACTCGGCGTGCCTGCGCCGTAGTGGAGGTACGCGGCGAGCATGAACGGGTTGAGAAAGAAGTCGAGCCACATGAACCACTGAGCGAACCTCCATTGCTTGTTGATCGGAAAGAGGGCCTTCCCGATACATATAACGAACAACGTGTCAACCCAGTACATCGGCTTACGTCCCTTGCGCGGGGGCATGCCCACTCTCTAATCACCCTCTCTGAACGGTGCGAAACGGCAAGTTTATGCCGTATATACACTAGCATGTAAATATACATTTGTCAATATTAGCTACAGCGTATAATGATACACGATGAAATTAGATGACCCACTATCACAATTGAAAGGGGTGGGCCCGGAAGTCGCCAAGAAATTTGCTAAGCTCGGGCTACGTACGAGCGGTGAGCTTATTGACTATTATCCGCGGCGCTATGAGGATTATTCGGAAATTACCCCTATAAGACGTATCAAGCCGGGCCCGGTAACGATTAAAGCTATCATTAAGGATGTACACGGTCGCTATGTGCGGCGCGGCATGCATGTTACCGAAGCGGTAGCCAGTGACGAAACTGACAGCGTGCGCATTGTCTGGTTTAATCAGCCCTATCGGGAGACCGGGCTCAAGCGAGGTCAGGAGTATTTTATTTCCGGGAATTTTGAGCTGCGCTACCAGCGCCTGACAATTATGAACCCGAGCGTCGAGCTGGTGAGCGACTTTCCCGTTAATACGGCCCGCATCATACCGATTTACCGTGAGACAAAAGGGCTGAACTCGCGTCAGATTCGCAAATGTTTGCAGCAGCTACTGCCGCTTATGCGTAATTTACCCGAAACGCTACCCGCATGGATTGTGCAAGAACAACGTCTGTTACTGCGGAGCAAAGCAGTCGAGGCTATGCACTTTCCGAGCAGCAGTGCGGAGCTTTCGGAGGCTAAACGACGGCTCGGCTTCGAAGAGGTCTACGAATTGGCGCTGGCGAGCTTGCTCAATAAATACGAGTTGATGGAGGCGCAGGCACCGCCGGTCGAGTTTGAAGAAGCGGTAGCCAAAACATTTGTCAAGCACTTGCCGTTTCAGCTGACCGACGCACAACGCAAAGTGGTGTGGCAGATTTATCAGGATATGGAGAAGACGCAGCCGATGAACCGGTTGGTCGAGGGTGATGTTGGGGCGGGTAAAACGGTTGTTGCGGCAATGGCGGCGGTCATGGTCATGCATCACGGTCACCAGGTGGCGTTCATGGCGCCGACTGAGCTATTGGCGCGGCAGCATAAGGAGACATTGCAGAAGCTACTTGAGCCGCTCGGATATGGTGACCAAGTCGGCCTGTTGGTCGGTGGCATGAGCGCCGCGCAGAAAACGCATGCCCATAAAGCAATCGCTGAGGGCAAACTTCGGCTCATCGTCGGCACGCACGCCCTTATTCAAGAAAAGGTGGATATGCACGCCCTGGAGCTTATTATTGTCGACGAGCAGCATCGCTTCGGCGTCGAACAACGTAAAAAACTGCAAGCAAAGGCTGGCCACATGCCGCACGTCTTATCTCTAACGGCCACTCCGATCCCCCGCAGTCTGGCGCTGACATTGTACGGCGAGCTGGATATCTCGGTCCTGGATGCGAAGCCAAGCGGTCGTAAGCCAATCATTACTAAAATATGGTCGCCCAACAGTCGGCCGCAACTATACAAAACCATTGACCAGGAGCTGGAGACTGGCGTGCAAATGTTCGTCGTGTGCCCGCTCATCTCCGAATCTGATGCCATGAACGCTAACTCGGCCGAAAAGATCTACGAACAATTCACGAAACGGGATTTCAAACATCGCCGCATCGGCCTTTTGCACGGCAAGATGAAGCCGGATGAGAAGAATGACATCATGCAAAAGTTCGTGAGCCACGAGTTGGACATCCTGGTGTCGACGACCGTTATCGAAGTCGGCGTGGATGTGCCGAATGCGAGTATCATGCTGATCGAGGCGGCCGAACGCTTCGGTTTGGCGCAAATGCACCAGCTACGCGGCCGTGTGGGCCGAGGGTTCGCCCAAGGCTATTGCTATTTGATGATGAGCGATTCCAGTGCGCCGACTAAGCGCCTTCGCGCGCTTGAGACATCGAACGATGGTTTCAGACTTGCCGAGTTTGATCTGGAGCTGCGAGGCCCGGGCGCAATCTACGGTACGATGCAGCATGGGCAACTTGATCTGCGCGTAGCAAAGCTCACCGATACAAAACTGATTAGCGTCGCGCGCTCCGCTGCCCGTGAGACTATCGAGCGAGGCGAGAATTTGCTACAATATCCTCAGCTTCATGAACACGTCGCGCGTCTGCGCGCAGTCACGAATTTGAATTAAGATGAATAATATAGAGGGGAAACAACAGTCCCAGCGGCGGATAGATTTCGGCGCACGACTAAGACGGGGGAACTTCTAAGGTTGCTCATTACCATCTATGTACGCAATATTTCTTCATGCGCATCAAAAGATTGATCGCATCGCACACAAACACCTTGAGCGCCTGCTTGGCGAACAGGATGGATTTCCGCCTATAAAAAGCATTCTGCACTTCGAGGGTCGTAAAGGGCCCGACGCGACCAAACTAAAGAACAAGCCGGGCGTCGAGCAGCCTTGGCACTTTGTTAATCCGTTCGATGCGCAAGACACCGAGCTCGGCACGGCTATTCAACATCACTACGATGAGCTAGTTAGGGCGTTGAAGGACAAAAATAAAGAGCGGTCCGCATTCGAGGCTGCATGGCTGGCGCACGCTATCGTCGACGGGCTGACGCCGGCACACCACTATCCGTATGAAGCGGCGCTTGAAGATTTGCGCGGCGAAGACCGGTCAAGCCGCACTACGTTGAAGAGCCGGGTTATAGTAAAAGGCGAGACGCCCAGCGACTCTCTGAAGCGCAGCCTGAAGATTGTTGGGCCCAGAGGTTTACTCACTACGCATACCACATTCGAAGCGGGCGCTTATATGATAATGATGCCGCTCAAACTGGCCACCGCTTTTCCAACTCCCGAAGATCTGGAGACATTGCACACACTTGGTCTTCCAAAATATTTCCAGCAAGTAGCAAAGGAAATCGGCGCGCGCGGTATGTTCGAGCAGTTCCTAAAGACCGGCTGGACTCCAAAGCTCGCGCGTGTTGTCCGTAATGAAATGGCGCCACATATGGTTAGTGCAGTCACCTTGGCGTGGTATAGTGCGCTTGTCGATGCGGGTCACGTTAAAGCAGAATTTGCCGAGCGACAGAACTGACATGAGGATTATTGCAGGAAGTCTCGGCGGCAGAATCTTCAACTCGCCAGGAACGCACAAAACCCATCCTATGAGCGATCGCGTACGTGGGGCACTATTCAACGTCCTGGGTGATCTGGAGGATCTAACGGTGCTTGACGCGTTCGCCGGCAGCGGTGCGCTGGGGTTTGAGGCCGTGAGCCATGGCGCCGCGCAGGTCACTATGGTTGATTCGGATCGGCTCGCACAGAAAGTTATCAATGAGAATATCGCGGCATTGGGCTTAAGCGACCGGGTAAAGCTTATCAAAGCATCCGTCGGCGCCTGGATCGCCACTAGCGCGGACGTGACATTTGACGTTGTACTGTGCGACCCACCCTATGATGACATTCAGCCAAATCTGCTCGCGCTAGTAGCCGCGCGTACGAAATATGATGGTATATGCGTTCTGTCGCTTCCGCCAAATCAGAAGGTGGAATTGCCGGCGGAAAGGTTTTCGCTCGAAACGACAAAATCGTACGGCGACGCAACCCTGGCCTTTTATCGTAGAATTTCGTAAAATACTTGCATTGCCGTTTGCCCGAAAGGGAAAAGTGCAGCCGGAGCTTGGATTTACTCCAAGCCACGCGCGATGATAAACCGAGCGGTAAGCGAAGTTTATATGCCGAACGGTGTCGTTCCTTACATTAAAAAACAAAGAACGACACTGCGTGAAGCTATAGAAAACCGTAGGATTGTCTCATGCTTGGGGATGTGGTGGAATTGGTAGACACGCTAGCCTTAGGAGCTAGTGCCGTAAGGCGTGAAGGTTCAAGTCCTTTCATCCCCACCATGTCGTAGTAATTACAGGTGTATCCACAAAAATACACCTTATTTTTTGTATTATTGGTAAATATTTGAGGGATAGGGAAGAAATGACGGCAATCACTTCTGGACCAAACTCTGCTTGTTTATAGCTAGCAGTGTGTCAGGTGTCAGGGATGACTGTTGACGTACTTACCCGTTAGCCGTCGAGCTGCGATGTACGTGAAATCGCCGACCATGCGATCGAAGTAGGATTGCACTCCGCAGACATCAAAGTAATATAGACGCGGCTTTTGCTTAAGATGATAATACACTGTTGATATATTTTCGGTATGTTAGGCTAAGCAACGTTATGGTAAGGTATGCACTGACATTGCTGGAAAGAAGCACCCTGACGGGTGCTTTTTAGTTTCCCGTATAGAGCTGAGGAGGAGTAGGGTAGCACGGATCTGATTGCGTACATGACTGCTCAGTTTTTATATGGGAAATCATGAGCATTATAAACGTTACAAATATGATTAGAAATGTCACGGCACTTATCCAATCTGACCTGAAAATAAGCTTGTGGCGAGCCGTCTCTGCGGATTTCGCAACGGCTGCTTCCTGGCTTTTACTTGATGCAAGCCACGTCTTTGAAAGTTTGCTCAGTTTATTAAGTACAATATCGGCCGTGCTGAAGAGAGATGTAACGTTTTGCTCCGAGTAGTAATCCGCTTCGTATATTAAGAAAAGTCTTTTATCACTGATCTCGACATCAACTTTGTCGCCAACATGATCCTCGAGCGCAGCCATGAATTCCGGCGTGAGAACTTCCAGTGTTTCTTGTTCGTCGCCTTTCGTTGTACTGATCCGGTAGTACTTATTGAAATAGCCTTCTAGCGTCAGTTCAACACCATTCGGTATCCGGTCGGGCAAGTCACTGCCATATCGTCGGAGTTTGTGGTCATTCCGTCTGTTATCCATAATGATCATGGGGTATGGTTTCGGCAACTTGAAGCTCATGCACATGAATCGTCGGGTTTTGGAATCAGTTGCGACGTACTCGAATATTAAGCAGTTAAACGCATGCCCGTTATATGCTCCATCGAAGCCGTAGCCTTGTTCGTAGTCTTCGCCTGCACCCAAGAGAATACTGGGGACTTTGCCGAGATCAAATTTCTTTTTTGGCGTCCAGCCGTTGTCTGCTACAAACTGGTGGAAAACGCGTTCTCGGTATTTGTTCTTTACGTTGACGTACCTAAACAGTGCTAGGGCCGACAGAACTAGCCCACCTAACTCGCTGAATCCTAGTGATGCTTCCGCCCGTTTATAAAGTGTTGCGTTATGCGCTATGCTTGGCGCATTCAATACGAAATATGAAAGCACTAACAGATCGGCAAAAATGAGAAGACCCGCAACTATAATGCACCTCCACAAGCTAAGTACTCGTCGGTGATCGGAAAGGGAGGTTAGATTGACCGAAGCGGCAGCTGGCATAAGCAAATCATACAACTTACCAAAGGTAAAAGGCCAGTTTGATAAAACGTTGTAAGTATTGTAATAATATAAACAACTATGAAACTAACTCCAGCATGGCGAAGGTTCTTTGCATCTACACCGGTCATATTAGTTTTGGAGTGTTTGGGGGCACTCGTATTTATACTAGTGTTGATTAGGCCTCACCCAGTAAATTGGACGAGGCTAACCGAAATCTGTATTGCGTGGGGGATAGTCGTAACAATCGCTGGGAAAGCATACGCATGGAAGTACGCAAGAACTCTCGGCCTATCACATACCCGACAATTGTTTGCCCTAAAAGAATCAGTTAAAACAACTACTTTACCCGCCGATAAAGAAGCATTACATGCCCTTCCTGCATATCTTCAGAGAAATTTGAAGATCTTAGAAAAGCAGAAGAAATCCTCAAAATTTAACATTATATTTATAGGTGTTATGTTTCTTTTGTCACTTATCACTCGTGAAATATTTGGAATTGTAATCTTCGGCTTTTTTACAGCTTTGAGCGTCTACATAAACTATGGCCCCAAAAATAGCGAAAAAAGGATGCTAGCGCTACAGGAAAAACTAAAAAAGCACGGCATAGACTCAAGCAGTGAATCTAAATTGGGCGAACAACAGTGGAGTCAATCCGTATCTTATGTAAAAAATGCAGGTTGGATTATTGGCACAGTACTGTTCATGCTCTTGATAGTATTGGTGCTAAATCATTCGAAGTAGTATGGCATATCCAGTAATAGGCTCAGACAAAAACAAGAACGAAGGCGTAGGCTTGCGGTTATTCATCCGTTGGGCAATACTACTTTCCCCTCTATATATAATCCTGTTCGCAATTAAGCCTTACTGGTCGAAGCAGGGTATCATTAATCTTCTCATAACAATCGGATCTATTTCACTCCTCACGACCTTACTGTTCGGATACGCAGTCGGACGAAGAAGATTGTGGAAGAAGAGAATCATACAGGAAGCATTTGCCGGCACCGTTATAGTAATGCTTTGCTACATATTTTCTATGAGCATATTTAATCCGAGTGATCCATCGGCTAATAATGCTGCCGCTCTTGAGTTCTTTATATTTGCAATACCGGTAGCGGTTGCACTAGCACTCGTCTTATCTATAGGAGCTGGAATCGGGCACATCACACTACCGACACAAGTTATCGATCCAAAAGGCAAATCATGGGCTGTGCGTTTGCAACTTATCCCAAATCGGGAAGGTATCGGACTTTATGAACGTTTTATGGGGAGACTTAATAAGAGAAAAGAGAGAGAAAACTTGGCCAAAAATCAGGAAAGAGAGCGTGTCAATTGGTTAGATGTAATTTTCAATGCACCAGATAGTATAGATGATTTAAAATTCTTGTTGATCATACTAGCAGCTGCAGTTTGGTTCTACTTTATTGGTTGGCCCTTGCTACTGCTATTATTCGATTTAATTTGGCTCGTTATTGTATTACTGGGTGCAATAGCCTCATTTGTCATATTGCGCCGACCAATAACAATTACAGCTGCTTGTGAAGATCAAGTAGGTGTAGAAAAAGTACAAGGCCTCATTAAGGCGTACAAGAAAAAGCAGGAAATTGTCCAAAGCTTGCTGAAAGGTACATTGCCTAAACAAAGTAAGGCTATACCTGAGTGAACACGTCCGGAACCACGTTCCTAATAATCTGGATACCCTTTGTCATATGCGTTATTACTTCTATGGTACTTGGTTATAAACTGTATAAAGTTCTTCAAAATAAGTATCCCAAATACTATAAACAAATTGGCGAGCCTAAAATATTTCTATCCTATTTCCCGTATGCTCCATCTATGCGGGACCAGTGGGCCGTATATAAAGGGTCATTCTATTTCACGAAGTTAATTTTGAAAGGCCCGCCAGAAAACTTTCCGGAAGACGAGAAACTTCTCAAGCTATTAAAATACCTGAGATTCACAGAACTAATCGGAGTTATCCTTTTCATTGCATTCATTGCGGTGTCCCCTTGAATGCCCCTAGCAGTTAATTCACAGCAGGCAGTTTGAAGATTCTCGGCTCGTCCACCAGGAATAGCTAAGTATAAACAATATGAATAATGTCATAATTGTGGCATTATTTTTTATGGTACAGAAACTGTTCGACAAGCCCGATTCCTACAATGAAGTTTGGGCAATACGCCCTAAGGGTATCTATAAATATCGGTGGTCTCGGCAGTATAAGATTGTTCGTAGTATACCCGCTATTTTATGGGTAGTTTGGTGGATGTTTGTTGGGCCATTAATTTTCCATATTCGGCCCCTAGGATCTATATATTCAGCTACTCTACCAATGACACTCGCAGTACTGCTATCAATACTGATCGACTATTTGTATTATAGAGTGACAAAGTCTGAAACTAATCCAAACAAAAGTCATGAGCTTTAATATTAATACCTCAATTGATCTAGCCGGATTTGCAATAATTGGTTTCACAATACTCGTAATCATCTGGAACGGTATTAAGGGCAGAGGCTATAAGGTTATCCTTAAAGCCCCACCTTTAAAGACTACTCGTGGCATAGTTGTTCGTTTTTTATTTCTTATAGCTACAATCATACTTTTCTTAACAACTGTGTCACTCAGAAGTGGCGGGTTTAGTAGCTCAGATACACACCAAATTGCTCTCTGGGGTGCAATTTCGTTGGTAGCGGCTATTGCGATTGGAGCCTTTGCACGCAGCAAATCGTGAGATAATATTTAAAAGCACTTGACAAGTTCATCCAACCATTTCAGAAGGTGTTCGTATGAATGTCGTTCAAGTCCACCAAGTATAGCCAGTAGAGTACACTATCAGTAGCACAAACGGCTTGTTTTTTGTAGTAAAGGTGTTAATGTAAGTATCATGTTATTCATAACTAATCATCGTTCGCATATGTCGCCGGAGCAAGTCGGTTAGTTTGATCATGTCCTGAAAGATGAAACGCCGGGCTGCCCGGCGTTTTTGTTTACTGTAACTATTTTGTAACCAAGGAGAATGAAATATGCCATTAACTGAAGAAATGATAGAAAGATACGAGACCGCAGATTTGGTGCTGATACCGAAGGGCGAGAACCGCCAGCCGGTTTTAGACGAGATTCAATCCAGCGGCCTAGAACCGCCTGTCTTTGACGGGAGGTGTCTTCACGGCAGCCAACGACGATAGATGCATACTGCTACGCGATAAAGACATTTCGCGCCAGGTGTGCGAGTTGGGCAGAATTGGGTTCATAGGCTCGGACACGCTGCTAGAATTACCTGATTCGATGCAGCGGCTTGTCGAATACAGAGAAATAGCGACGACTAGTTTGCGCTTTGCCTTGCAAGTCAGGCGAGGTTATGCTGATGCGCTTGTCGGAAAAAAGACGCTGGATATCATTACGAGTAACCCGAAATCGGCGAAGCTGTGCGCTGAAGCCGCAGGAGCGGCGCTACGCATAGTTGGCACGCTGGGCGGTTCAGTAGAAGTCTCACCGAAATTGTACGAAAAAGCAGACGGTATAATCGATCTGGTCGATAGCGGCAAAACGAGCGCCGATAACGGTCTCGAGATAGCGAAGGATAATTTGCTGCCGGTCACCCTCGGCGCGGTTTGGCTGAACGAAAACTACGCGCCCGAAGTAGAGACTGCTTTTGATGGCACGGATTTGGCGCAAGCTATTGCAAAGATAGAACGTAGGGTGCGTGAAGTGCTCGATGAAGGCAAGATCGAATCGTACACACACCGCCTGGCAAATCCCCAGAGAGCGCTTGGCAAACTTAACGAAGAATACGAAGAGCTCGTTGAGGCGTTCTCAGAAGGCAGCCCGCAAGCAGTCGCCGCTGAGACGGCCGACGTTTTATATGCAGCAGCGATTGTCAATGCATTACGCGGCACATCGCTTTTAGAGGCACTTAAGATACTCGCCGCTAGAAATTTACGCTAACTTTTACTAAAATGAAGGCAAATCATGGCACTAACAACACAACCATACAAAGGTGCTCGGGATTTCTATCCTGAGGACAAACGAATTCAGAAGTACATGTTCAGCGTCATTCGCCGGTCGGTCGAGAGATTTGGCTACGAGGAATATGACGCGCCGATTCTTGAAGCGCTTGAACTCTATTTAGCCAAAACAGGCGAAGAAATTGTTAACGAACAAACATACGCGTTCGAAGATCGCGGCGGTCGCCGTGTAGCAATTCGACCGGAAATGACGCCGACGGTCAGTCGCATGGTCGCCGCCAAGCGCCAGGAGCTGGCGTATCCGCTGCGATGGTATTCTATTCCGAACCTCTGGCGTTATGAGCGGCCGCAACGGGGGCGTCTGCGCGAGCACTGGCAGCTTAACGTCGATATGTTTGGTGTCGAAAATATCGAAGCTGAGCACGAGATTATTCTTGTCGTCGACGACATCATGCGCTCATTCGGTGCACACCGTGAGAGTTACACAATCAAAATCAACAGTCGCAAACTTATGGATTTTGTATTGCACGACTATCTGGGTCTTGACGAAGTTCAGGTATACAGTATGAGTAAACTTATCGACCGACGTGCCAAAATTACACCGGAAGAGTTTATAGTCCAGGCGGATGCGCTTTGTGGTCCTTCACAACGCGAAAGCGGTACCGTCGACCGGCTTCTCGAGGTATTGGACGCTCGGAAAATTGAGGATTTGCCATCTGCCGTACGAACGCATACTTCAGCCGCCGGTTTGGCACAATTGCTCAAATTGTTGGATGATTCCGGTGTCGCTAATGCCGTATTTGACCCTTCGATCATGCGCGGCTTCGACTACTACACGGATATTGTCTTTGAGATGTTCGACACTCACCCGGACAACAACCGGTCGATGATGGGCGGCGGTCGCTATGATGGCCTGGTCGGCCTGTTCGGCGTTGAGCCGGTGCCAACGATCGGTTTCGGTTGGGGTGATGTAACGTTGCAAAATTTTCTTGAACTGCACGACCTGCTGCCAAAGCTACAGCCGGAAACTGACGTGTACATTGCGCTCATCGGTGACGTCGCGGAACGCGCGCAGCGTGTAATCTCATCCCTGCGTGAGATGGGTTTGAACGTTGCGGTCGATATCAGCGGTCGCAAAATCGACAAGCAAATTAAGACGGCCGACAAGAAAGGCATTCCATACATCATAACCATCGGTGAAAAAGAACTGGCGGATGATTTGTACGCCTTGAAGAATCTAAAGACCGGCGAAGAGGAGCGTCACAGTGCACCGCGCATTGTGACGATCGTCAAAGATTACCGTGAGAAGCACCGCACATATACGCCGCACGCTACCGAAGCGGACGAAGAGTTCGATCTTGACTAAACTTCAGGCGTAAGCATTGGCCAAACAGCGGCCGACCTGCTACAGTAATTGTCTATGCAAGTACAATTGAAGAGAGAAACAGATACAAAAGTTAAGCTGCACATCACCGCCGATCCGGCTATGCTGAACAAAGCAAAAGAATCGGTCTTGCGGCGGCTCAGCAAAACACAGGTAAGCATGGCAGGCTTCCGTAAAGGTAAGGCTCCACTTAGTTTAGTTGAAAAGCAAATTGACCCCGGTATGCTTCAGAGCGAAGTCATCGAGGAAGCGGTCAGCCAGATGTACTTTGACGCAATTCGCGAGAAAAAGTTGCGCCCGGTCGAGCGGCCTGAGGTGTCGGTGAAGAAATTTGTGCCATTCACGACACTTGAAGTAGAAGCTGCCGTGGAAGCAGTTGGCGACGTAAAACTTCCTGATTACAAAAAAGTGAAACTAACTCGCAAACCGGTAACCATCACTGACAAAGATGTCGAGGAAGTCATCGAAGCTTTGCGTGCCCGCGTAGCCGAACGCAAAGAAGTAGAGCGCGCCGCTAAAGATGGCGATGAAGTCATGATCGATTTTGCCGGCACTGATACCAAAACCGGCGACCCGATTAATGGCGCAGAGGGTAAAGGCTACCCGCTCATCATCGGCAGCAAGTCGTTCATCCCTGGCTTCGAAGAAAAGTTGGTCGGCATCAAGCCTAGCGAAGAAAAAGAATTCGAGTTGACGTTTCCGAAGGATTACGGCGTGAAAGCACTCCAAGGCCGCAAGGTCACATTCAAAGTGACAGCGAATAAGGTCCAAGAAGTCGCAAAGCCGAAAGTCGACGACACGTTTGCAGCGAAGGTAGGGCCGGTCAAGACGGTCGCCGAACTGAAGACCGATATCAAGAAACAACTCGAAGCCGAGCAACAAACCAAAGGCGAACGCGACTTCGAAAGCGAATTGCTCGAGAAAATTACCGAGAAAGCGGAAGTAGCTATCCCGAAAGTGCTCATCGACGAAGAGGTTGAGCGCAACGAGCTCGACGAGAAACAAAACCTTCTATACCGCGGCCAGACGTGGCAAGAGCATTTGAAGGAAGAGGGCGTCACTGAGGCCGAGCACCGCGACCAGAAGCGTCCGGCGGCCGAGCAACACGTCAAAGCTGGGTTGGTGCTGACTGAGATTGCAGAAAAAGAAGGCATTACCGTATCCAACGAAGAGCTCGAAATTCGCATGCAGATCCTTAAAGGTCAATATCAAGACAAGCAAATGCAGGCAGAGCTTAACAAGCCTGAGGCTCGTCGCGAAATCTCCAACCGCATGATTACCGAAAAGACACTCGAAAAGCTGAAGAGCTACGCAACAGCAGCGTAATAGTGCGTGCGAGTAATAAAAATTAGCACTCTTGACATGTGAGTGCTAATTTTTTTATACTTAACACATGACCGGATACGATGACTGGGACAAAGCAAATCGGCGGAGTCGCCGGCATGGCGTCCTGGATGCAATCGTAAATTTCTTTTTGTTATTTATGCCATGGAGGTGAAATGAGCGTATTAGTCCCAACCGTTATAGAAAACGAAGGCCGCTACGAGCGCGCCTATGATATTTACAGCCGTCTGCTCAAAGACCGGATTATTTTCCTTGGTACTCCTGTAGAACAGACAACTGCAAACCTTATTGTTGCACAACTGCTGTTCCTTCAGGCCGAAGATCCGAAGAAGGACATCTTCTTCTATATCAACAGTCCTGGCGGCAGCGTGTACGACGCGCTGGCGATTTATGACACGATGCAATATGTTACCAACGATGTGCAGACGGTCGGTATCGGCATGCAGGCATCTGCGGCAGCGTTTCTTTTAAGCAGCGGCGCAAAGGGCAAGCGTTTCATCTTGCCGACCTCGACTGTGATGATTCACCAGCCGTCCAGCGGCACCCAAGGCAAAGTGACTGATCAGGAAATCGACTTGCGCGAGTCACTCCGTGTCAAGAAACTGCTTGAGAGTATAATGGCTAAGAATACAGGTCAGAAAGTCGAAAAAATCCATGAAGACATGGAACGTGACAAATGGCTGACCGCCGAAGAGGCCAAAAAGTATGGCATCGTCGACGCGGTCATCAACAACCCTCCTAAAGCGCAGCTATTGCAATAGTATCAAAGGTATTTTATATATGTGTCTAGCAGACACGTATGGCAAAACATCTTATACCACACACTATTCAATATCCTGAGACCGCACCCTTCGGCGCTGTACGACTGGTGCGCCCCGACTACTATGTCGATGGGCCCACTACTCATGCGCAAATATTTCATGGAATTGAAGCCGCGCAACTGGTGAGGGACGCATGGCTGCAAAGCGCATGGCTCGCTGATACTCTCGGCAATGAAAAAGTCGAGCAGTTGGCTAACCAAAAAGACAGGATGGCAGATCTGGAACGTCAAGTACGTCGTTCGTTGATTCATGCCGCGCACCGCAAGCATCACGCTGGATGGTTTGCCCTGCGCGCTGGTACGGACGAACATACACCGGGCGCGGTCATGGGCGTAGCGCTGGCGAAGCACGATGTTTCCGGTAACCTTGCTGAACGAACCTACAAACAATTATTTCGTCCTGATAAAGTATATGCTTGCGTCTCAGACGTCGACGTCGATCCCGATGAACAAGGTTCAGGTGTGGGCATGGCCTTGTTCGACGCCAGCCTTGCATCGTTCGCACCCGATAAAGTACCGACTACCTTTGTTCTGGGACGCAACACACGCCTCATTCTCAAGTTGGGTGAATTGGGTTTCGAACAGACGGGCGTACAGCTTCGCACCGACTTACTCGGAGCAGATATGCCATTGCCGGAAACTCGTATGCAGGGCGACAGCATACAGGCCGTGCGTGAACGACTAGCCCAAGCGTTCCCATGGTTGGCTGACGCCGAAGTGGAATATTGAATATTCTCTTGACATTTATATTTTTGTCATTCAAACTTAAAGTTAAGAAGTAGTGTAAGCCGGGTAGTGCTCGTGTACATGTAAAACAGCACCAAAAACATCCGCTTAGGAGTCTTCGCGCGCAAAACCACAACAATTTATAAACCCATAAACGTTTAGCCTTTATACCAGACTTGGAAACAATTTTGACTTTTCAGAAGCCAGGTATCGCTCAAGCATTACAGCTTGAGTGTTTCGAGTTTGTTGGCGTAAACAATAATTAATCATTACTTAAATATAGTAGGGGGCAGGTTTACTTTTATGGCGAAAAGTACCACCAAAGCACAAGCTGCTGACCGCGTTTATTTCACGCAGCAGAATAACGCGACGCAGCTACCAAGTTTGGTCGACCACCAGATGCAATCTTTCCAATGGTTTGTGGAAGAAGGGCTCGGTGAACTGTTGGCAGAGATTAGTCCGATTGATGACTATACGGGCGCAAAACTTAGTTTGCGTTTCAAAGATTATCACTTTGACGATCCGAAGATAAGCGAGGCTGAGGCCCGCGACAACAACGTGAGCTACGAAGCTCCACTAAAAGCTACCGTTGAGCTAACCAATAAAGTAACCGGGGAAGTTAAAGACAGCGAGATCTACCTGGGCGATTACCCGTGGATGACCAAGCGCGGCACGTTCGTGATCAATGGGGCAGAGCGCGTGGTCGTGTCGCAACTTATCCGCAGCAGCGGCGTATTCTTCACCGCCGACCCTCACGGCACAACTAACTTGTATGGCGCTAAGGTTATCCCGGGCCGTGGCGCTTGGCTCGAATTTGAGACCGCCGCAAACGGCGCATTGTACGTGAAGATCGACCGCAAGCGCAAGATTCCGGTAACGACCTTGCTGCGCGCGCTTGGCCTTAGTGAAGCTCACATGCGCGAAGCATTCAAACACGTTGACCAAGGCCCAACCAGCTACCTCGATGCTACGATCGAGAAGGACACAACGCGTGGCCAAAACGACGCATTGATTGAGGTTTACCGCCGCCTGCGTCCTGGTGATCTGGCGACCGTTGATAACGCGCGTAGCCTGCTCGAAAACATGTTCTACAACTTCAAGCGTTTTGACTTCAGCCGCGTGGGCCGCTACAAGATTAATAAGCGCCTGAACCTCGACGTGCCGAACACGATTGAGAACCGCACGATGCGCATCGAAGACCTCGAAGCGATCATCGCCGAATTAATCCGCCTGAACAACACCCAGGAACCGGCGGATGACATCGACTCGCTGGCAAACCGCCGCGTCAAGCAGGTCGGAGAATTGGTGCAACGCCAATTCCGCATCGGCTTACTCCGCATGGAGCGCAACACTAAAGACCGCATGTCGATGAGCGACATCGAAACCGTGCAGCCAGGTCAGCTGATCAACGCCCGGCCGGTTGTTGCGGCCGTCCGCGAATTCTTTGCCAGCTCGCAGTTGTCGCAATTCATGGATCAGATCAATCCGCTTTCTGAGCTCGCGCACAAACGTCGTCTGAGTTCAATGGGCCCTGGCGGCCTAAGTCGCGAACGCGCCGGCTTCGAAGTCCGTGACGCGCACGCAACCCACTACGGCCGAATCTGCGCAGTTGAGACGCCGGAAGGTGCCAACATCGGTTTGGTACTGAACCTCGCCAACTACGCCCGCATCAACGAATACGGTTTTGTGGAAACACCGTACCGTAAAGTCGTCAACGCAGTAACGGCGAAAGATGCGTCAGGCCACATTGCCGCACTCGACCTCGAAGACGCCGACGGCAAACTCATAGTCAAGGCAGGCAAGGAAATTACCGAAGGTGATGCCAAGAAATTAGCAACGGTAAAAGAGCGTATCACCTGGCCAGTCAAAGCCAAGGTGACCAACGAAGTGGTTTATCTGGATGCCGCCGAAGAAGAATCGGCAGTTATCGCTGGTGCGGGTAACATAGTTGATGAGAACGGCTACTTCGTAGAGGACCGTGTCAGTGCTCGCAAGAGTCTACACCCCGGTGAAGTCGATGCCGACGACGTCACTCACATGGACGCTGCCCAGAACCAGATTATCGGTTCCAGTGCCGGACTGATTCCATTCATTGAAAAGAACTACGTGTATCGATCGCTCATGGGCTCCAACCAGCAGCGTCAGGCGGTGCCGCTCGTACAGCCACGCTCTCCGATTGTGGGTACCGGTCTCGAAGCCGCGGCCGCACGCAATACGGGCCAGATCATTCTGGCCGAGGATGACGGTGAGGTACTGAAGGCGACCGGCGCAGAAGTAGTAGTCCAATACAAAGACGGTAAAGTTACATACAATCCTGAGCATTTCATCCGTAGTAACGAAGGCAGTAGCATCAATCAGAAAGTCGTGGTCGGCACTGGTGACAAAGTGAAGAAGGGCGACGTCCTTGTCGAGGGTATGTCCATCAACGGCGGCGAGCTTGCGCTTGGTCGCGACCTAATCGCAGCCTTCATGCCTTGGGCTGGATACAACTTCGAAGATGCGATCATTATTAGCCGCAAATTGGTTGAAGACGACACGCTGACCAGTGTGCACATCGTTGATTTCATGATCGAAGTCCGCGAAACCAAGCTTGGCCCTGAAATCGTCACCAGCGACATTCCGAACGTTTCCGAAGATACGCTCCGCCACCTCGACGAAGACGGTATCGTCCGCATCGGCGCCGAAGTGCACCCGGGTGACATCCTCGTTGGTAAGATTACGCCGAAGGGTGAGCAGGAGCTTAGCTCTGAAGAACGCCTACTACGCGCCATCTTCGGGGAAAAGGCCAAAGAAGTTCGTGACACCTCGCAGCGCATGAGCAACGGCAAGCACGGCAAAGTGGTTGGCGTCAAAGTATTCAGCCGCGAGAATGGTCACGAGTTAAAGAGCGGCGTTATCAAGCAGATCCAGGTCTTTGTGGCCCAGATGCGCAAGATCAGCGTTGGTGATAAACTCGGTGGTCGCCACGGTAATAAGGATGAAATCGCCCGAATCCTGCCGGTTGAGGACATGCCGTTCATGGAAGATGGTACGCCGGTTGATATCATCCTCAACCCGCTCGGTGTGCCTTCCCGTATGAACCTTGGCCAGTTGTTCGAGACCCACCTGGGTATGGCTGCGTACGCACTTGGATTCAAGGTCGCCAGTCCGTCATTCAATGGTGTGTCGACTGAGAAGATTCATGAACTCCTGAAAGAAGCCGGACTGCCGGAAGACGGCAAGCAGCAGCTCTACGACGGCCGCACTGGCGAGCCGTTCCGCGAGCGCACCGCAACTGGCGTCATGTACATGCTGAAGCTCAACCACATGGTTGCCGATAAGATCCACGCCCGCTCGACTGGCCCATACACCATGGTCACCCAGCAGCCGCTCGGTGGCAAGGCGCAAAATGGTGGTCAGCGCTTTGGTGAGATGGAGGTGTGGGCACTTGAGGCTTACGGCGCTGCCGCAACGCTACAAGAAATGCTGACACTGAAGTCCGACGACGTTTACGGTCGTTCGAAGGCGTACGAGTCAATCATCAAGAAGACTGAAATCGTTGGTCCGAAAGTTCCGGAAAGTTTCAATGTGTTGGTTAAAGAATTGCAAGGGCTTGGCCTGAAAGTCGACCTCGTCGCCTCGAACGACGTAGTAGACGCTGAAGCTGTACTTGCGAAAAACGTACACGAAGAAGCTAAACATCCGGCTGAAGTCGATGTTCCGGTGCAAGCCGTGTCCGACATCGACATAACCGATGAGGCGGAAGTAGATGAATTCGAAGCATTCTCAGAGGTCGAATCGGGAGCTCCCGCAACAGTTGCAGCCGCAACCGACGACGATACAAACGATGATAATAACGAAGGGGAGGAGGCATAATTATGCGCCGCGCAAACTACTACGGTACAAACATTGCTGACTTCGATGCGGTACGTTTAGCAGTTGCTAGCCCCGCTGACATTCTGGAATGGAGTTATGGCGAAGTAACCAAGCCAGAAACGATTAACTACCGGACTCAGAAGCCGGAACGTGACGGTTTATTTTGCGAGCGGATCTTCGGACCGGTCAAGGATATTAATCCGCACGACGCAAAATACAAGGGTGTACGCAGCCGCGAAGCCGCGGTCGACAAGAACGGCGAACTCGTTACCAAGAGCATCGTCCGCCGCGAACGCATGGGCCACATCAGTCTGGCTGTTCCGGTAACGCATATCTGGTTCCTGCACGGCACACCAAGCGCTATCGGTCTGCTACTTGGCATGACCGTTAAGAATCTTGAGCGTGTCGCCTACTTTGCGAGCTACGTTATTATTGATGTGGACACCAGCAAACGCGACCAGATGCTCGCCGACAAAGAGGCTGAATTTGCAGCTGCCAAAGAAGCTATCAAGCTTCGCTACGAGCACGAAGCCAAGAAAGATGACGCAAATGTCAAAGCCTTGGCCGAAATGCAGACCAAAGAGCTTGAAGCGGTTTCGAAAGATTTCGAAGTTGTCAAAGAGCAGCTTACCAGTCTTGAGAAATACCGCCTGCTCAGTGAAACTGAGTACCGTAACATGCCCGACGAACTTCGCGGACTCGTACGCGTTGGTATGGGCGGCGGTGCGCTGAAGGAGCTGCTTGACGAGATCGATCTCAAGGGTTTGATCAATGGGCTGACCGAAGAAGCGGAGACCGCGAAGGGCCAGCGCCACAAGAAGCTTATGAAGCGTTTGCGCTTGCTTGAAAGCATGGAGCGCGCCGGTATCGAGCCAGCTAGCATGTGTGTCAGTGTATTGCCGGTGATTCCTCCTGACCTACGCCCAATGGTGCAGCTAACTGGTGGCCGGTTTGCGACCAGCGACTTGAACGACTTATACCGCCGCGTCATCAATCGCAACAACCGTTTGAAGAAGCTGATCGAGCTCAACGCGCCGGAAGTTATTCGCCGTAATGAGCAACGCATGCTCCAGGAAGCCGTTGACGCCTTGATCGACAACAACTCGACCCGGTCAGGCCGTGCCGTTGCCGCAACCGGCCAGCGCCGCCGCCTGAAATCGTTGAGCGATATGCTCAAGGGTAAGCAAGGTCGCTTCCGCCAGAATCTGCTTGGTAAGCGTGTTGACTACTCCGGCCGTTCGGTTATCGT
>Ga0187809_10000117_pt1 | contig 53811 bp, 51 predicted proteins | sample NC_wetland_sal_i_8_FD_132415 | JGI IMG/M metagenome (GOLD analysis project Ga0187809, IMG submission 132415) | Wetland sediment microbial communities from Neuse River Estuary, North Carolina, USA - ASW_4 | ecosystem: Environmental > Aquatic > Freshwater > Wetlands > Sediment | place: USA: North... | reverse complement strand
GTTAACTTCATCCTTGTCATCGCTCTCAACGGGCTATTCCAGAACCAGGCACAGCGCACGCTACAGAACAGCAAACTATTCCAGCAGACTTGAGTCCAGACTCGGAAAATTCGGTACGCCGCGGGATTGACTGCGGCTTGACGAGACAAACTGGCAAAACCGGCCTCCTTTGTGGAGGCCGGTCGTTTTACTCCTCTCTGTAGTTCTTGTCTCTCGAGAGAAGCCGGCCACTATGGGGATAGATGATATACTTACAATGCGAGAATGGGTTTCAAATCTGTCATCGTAGCATCCACCTGCCCAATTTTGTGAGACATCTGTGGAATGTCCATTGGACTTCAGACAGCTACATTCTAGGAGTGAGGTGGGATTGTGCTCTACATTATTAGCGGGCTACCAGGGACCGGAAAATCGATGCTGTCGTCCGCCTTATCTAGAGAAATCAGAGCTACATACCTGCGGGTCGATATCGTGGAACAAGCAATGAGGAATGCTGGGGTATGGGTTGATGGACCAGCGGGTTACATGGTCTGTTACGGCATTGCATCGGAAAATCTCAAATTGGGGCTTGAAGTTGTCGCAGATACGGTCAACCCTCTCCGTGAGACACGCCATGCCTGGCGCAACGTGGCAAAGTCTCTCGGCGTACCATTTGTAGAAATCGAGGTGGTGTGCTCAGATGAAGATGAACACAGGCGCCGAGTCACGTCACGAGTATCAGATATTGATGGGTTAGCGCTGCCTACTTGGGATGACGTGAAGACCCGCCACTATGAAGCTTGGGACAGAGACCACATCGTCATCGACACGGCTCATAAATCAGTCCAAGAAAGTTGGGCAACGCTGCGCGAAGAGTTGGAGCGCATGCCAAGATTGCAATTGGAAGACAGTCAGGAGACGCCTGGTGGCGAGGGCCTCAGAACGGATCCCTTGAAATGACACTTAATGGTGTTATAATGTTATTGACACAAAAAAGTGTTACATTTAATTGGGAGGTCTTATGATGAATGGCACATTATTACCTGAAATCCGTAAAACAGTCATAATCAATGCGCCCGTAGAGAAGGTGTGGAGGGCAGTTTCTACAGCCGAGGGAATCGCAGCATGGTGGATGGAGAACACGTTTACGCCGGAATTAGGATGTGAATTTGTTCTCCATGCAGGTCCATACGGGGATTCCACTTGCAAAATCACAGCATTTGAACCCATGAGAAAGGTCGGCTTTGACTGGGACAGAGATTGGCACCTTACATTTGAACTACGGGATTTAGGAGACAACAAAACGGAATTTACGTTGATTCATTCTGGATTCGACGCAGAAAAGCGAACGCCTTTTGGACAACCGCATGCCGCAGTGCGGGTAATTATGGACGATGGGTGGGAGAAACATGTCAAAGAAAAACTCCCCTCCGTTGTCGAATCTTAAATCGGGCGGCCTGCCACTTAAGCACGATGTATTTCAGGCCATCGCAGATCCTACACGTCGCCAAATTCTGATGCTGCTGGCGAATGAAGAGATGCCGATAGCTTCCATTGTTGAACATTTTCCAATGAGTCGAACGGCGGTCAATAAACACCTACATGTGCTGTCTGACGCAGGCCTGGTTGAAAGCCGGAGAAAGGGGCGGGAAACGCGTTATTGGGCAAATCCCGCTCCGTTACTGGAAGTAAATCAGTGGATATTGTTGTTCGAGCAGTATTGGGATAAAAAATTGCATTCTCTCATTCAGCTTGTCGAATCGGACGGGGACTGAAAAGGGCTACGGGGGCACCAATTGCGCGCCGGAAATCACAGCGTCATTATGGTCCTCACGTGCTAACCTGGCGTTCCTTACGGTTCGCCAAGTGAACTGCGTAACGCAAGGCGTTTCGAGGGATGTCTAGCTCTAAGTAGAAATTCGGCGGCGGTCCCGGTTTCCAGTTAACCTCGTATATCCAGGCCTTGCGGATTTCGTCGATTCCTATATCGATGCCCAGTTCATCAAAAGATTCCTGATAAATTTCGTCCAAGTGCACCGCGAGTTGCAAGCCCAGCTGTTCTAAATAGCATTTCATGTTATAGCTCTGGTCTCCAAATTCATGCTGCAAGAAAGTTTCGGTGAAACTTGAAAATCCTCCACTGGAGAGATTTGAAGTGATGTTACCGGCGCGCGCGACTCTACAGTAGACGGCTGGTATCACCCAGCGTCCACTCCCGTTCTTCTGTACGTGTAGGCGAAAGTCGTACGGATCTCCGTTCTTTGTGAAACACGAAATGTATTTTTGAAGCAGTTGAGGCTCCGCACGCTGTCTTTCTTCCACAAGGTGCAGCAGGCCCTGGAAGGATACGGAATTTGTAATGCCATTTTCAACGATTCGGTATTTATCGTCTTCGTCCTTTTGTATCATCGTGATTCCTTGCCCCTTCGATCCCGAAAGGGGTTTTAAAATTACCCTATGGTAGCGTTGCAGAAAATTGGGCAAATCCTTCGAGGCTCTCGTGATTTCTGCCGAGGGTATGAGGTATTCGCGAAACTTCTTACCTCGGTAGATTCGGTTATAGACAGACAGTTTGTCACCAATAGGATGGCTGGTAAAGGGTACGCGCCTCTGTAGAAACTCAACTGCGGGCCAAAATTTTTCCGTACGGGTAGCTTCGTTGATGACAGCATCAGGTAGGCGCGTCTGTGTTTCACTCCAGGCGCCATTATTGTACATAAACCCAGTGACTGTCCGGTTATTAACGTTTATACGTCTTGGCGTAAAATACACGTAATCAATGCCCTCAGCCTTTGCCACGGCTGCATATGCGTACACAAGTTTTGCTTTGTGAGGATCGATTCTGTAATGCAAATGTCCCACGAGTGTCATCGTCCATACCCCTTTACTTTGGGCGCCAAATGAAACCTAATCATTTTAGCCCCTGTCTTAGCGGAGACCTCCGCTTGTTCTGCACTATTTCCCACCGCAATGACGTAGGCGTATCGTTGGCCCATGGATAGGGCTGGCCGCAGAAACGTACCCATTCGTGGTTTGGCATATACTTCCACAACCCCAGGAACGCGGCGTGCCCGATGTCTGCCGGTGATTTTCTCAAGAACCCCCTTCTCTTGAATCGTGACGTATTGTGCGAACAGGTCTCTTTCGTACTTTCGATCCGTATCGGGGTTCATCCTCAGTAGAGACTTGAGTGTCTCTTCCACCAAGTTGATGCCAAAAGCATGTTGAATCATGCGATTCATAGACGATCCGGATATTCTGGGATTCACCTCAATGACTTTACAGCCGGTTCTTGTATCCTTGAACTCAATGTGTAGAGCCCCTTGCACCATGCCTGTTTTCTCCACTATCGTCTGCACCATTTTCGAGACTTTGTGTTCTAGGGATGGCGTAACATGGGGACGAATTCTGTAACCCGTGACAATAAATCGCTGCTCTTTGGTAATCGTTTGTTCTACAATGGCGATAATCCGTGGTTCTCCGTTATCCACCAACACCTCCACAAGATACTGTGGGCCTCCTATGAATTCTTCGAATAAAAGTTGACCGTTTGGATGTCTGTTGGAAAGATATTGTACACTCTTCTCTATTTCAGATGGCGATCTCGCCAAAAGAACATCCTTAGAGCCGTTGGACTGTGGATACTTGACGATGATGGGCAGATGTTTGTCTAATTCCGGGCTCATGACTGTGGCGTAGAATGGACAGTATCCGGCATCTTTAAGCAAGTCCCGCATTGCAACCTTATCCAACATCTTGGCGAGGGCAGAGACTGTTTGATGTGGTAACCCAAGCTCACGTCCAAGCTTTGCTGCTGTGTGCACGTAGGGATCAATGAAACTGATGATGGCAATAACACGCTTGCTTTGCGATTTCAAAAGTTCCAGCTTTCGGTGAATGTCGTCTAAGTCGTCTATATTGGTTTCTATGGTTTCGTGAATATGGGGAAAGTCTTGCCGTTTCTGCAAAAATACCGCTCTGTTTGAAAGTAAGACCGTAAAGTACCCCAATCTTTCTGCTGCCTCGAAGGCATCCTGACTTGAGCCTGATTTATGAGAACCTAGAAATACAATCGTTTCCAATTTGCCTCACCCCTTCACAGGGTATTACGGCATCATGGGAATTCTCTCGGCATTTGCCCTCAGGCATATGCCCTATTGAACGGTAACTGGGGACTTCCCTCGGCCTCGAATGGGGCCAATCAAGCCCCCTTTCCCCTTGCTCTTGGATAATGCCGGACAGATGGGAACGTGTTTGTGTGCCGGCTGAATTGGGCGAGACACGGTGTATCCATGTGTGATGTCTCTTGCCGGTTCATCCCCCAGCGCCGGCGTCGTGGGACAAAGTGGATTTGGGAGAATCACTGGACACCTGCACGTGACTGAACGTGCCTATCCTTCATAGGGTATCTCAAACTGTGTTTTGGTTTGGAGGTATATCCTATGGACAAATCCAATCCCATTGCGAAATCAGTCGGTGAGCTGATTCTCATGGACGTGTTTGCAAAGCACGGTATTAGCAAAGACCAGCGCCGTGAGCTTAGTGAAGAGCAGAAGCAAGAGCTTCGCAAGATAGTGCAAGACTTGAAAAAACAAACGGAGGCCTTCCTTCGTCAATCGCCTGCAACGAGAACGATTCAAGTTCCACCCGCTGAACAGGGTTCCATCCATCCTCTAGAATCGACCCCCATGCCAAATGATGACAAAGCTGGTTCTGTCTCCGGGGATGCAGCGACCAATGATGCGTCGCTTTACACAAGTCCCACTGCACAGGCACTCAAACAGGTCTCGACAAATCAGCACCATAGGCAACATCATCGTCCCACAGTACGGAAACGTCTGGGGTTTAGAAAAGGATAATTTCGTCCGGATTGAAAAATTCCACATTCATGCCCGGTGCTTTGTCCATTTTGCTACCGTTCCTCCTGCAATAACCTGTAACAAATAACAAAAGGAGTGATTTGTAGATGAGCAAAGCGAAGTTTAACGCATTAGATCCCCAATCCAAGGTGCCAGGCTGCGAATCAGAAGGCGACATCAAGGAAGAAGCGGAACAAAGCATTCGCACGGAGCAGTCTACGGAGGATCACATTATTATCAAACATTCTTGCGACATCACGGTGACAACCACCGACATTCAGGCAGCAGTCAATTTGCAGGTTGCCATTCAGTTGGCCATCGCGCTTGTGCTGAGTATCTCCATCGCCGATGGCGCACAAGCGGAAAAAATCCAGCAAGAGTTGCTACAAAAGATAAGCACAGAGCAGTTCATTCACCAGAAAACCTACATTGAAAACTCTCGTGGCGTCACAGTGACCATGACGGACGCAGAAGCCTCCGTCAACATTCAAATTCTGTTGCAGGTCCTTCTGGCTTTGGTTGCAAAACTGGAGATTTTGTAACCTGTCGCAGCACTCCATTTTCCTGGAGCCGTCTCTCATGGGGACGGCTCCGATACTCTCGGGAGGTGAACTTAGGTGAATAAAACACCGGAGGAGATTCAAAAACTCGTTGATGGGCCTCTTGTGCAACTATTTAAAAGGTACGTCTTTCAGGGGACCTCCTTAGCGCGTAAACAGACCCAGTTGCGGGACATCATTGAGTTCATGCAAACGGAGACAGAGCGTCTGCAAGCAAAACGGCAGCAGACTAAGGACCAGCCCCAGGACGAGTCTCAGCTCCAGTCTCAGGACTCTGTGTCTCCAGATGTCCGGGTGAAAAGATGGAAGAGACTGCATTTCCCTAGCCAATAAGGAATTGGAGGAGGAGAGCTAGGTGGCTAAGACGCGCGGGGGTGTAAAGAAACGAAAAGTGAGGCCAGCAAATCCTCTAGTTCACAGAGATTTGCCCTGTATCAGTAAACCTGTCCCACGGAAACAGGCTGCAGCCACAGCTGTCCGACGAGGAACAGTGGGTGTTCAACGAGCGAGAGAGCCGTTCACAGAGCCATACGCAGAACACACAGAAGACCTGGCAGAACCACGTACAGAAGACCTGGCGGAATCATACGCAGAACCGTTTTTGGATTTCCCGATGGAACCATGGGCTAAAACTGGGGATCTCTTAGAAGACGAAAGCCGGCAAGGGCTATGGCAAGTTGTTACCATCCGGGATTCTGAGAACGTGCAGATTGATGTGTCGGAGTTGCAGGCGGGCATCGCATTTCAGGCGACCCTTCAATTGGCCATTTCACTGGTCCTGAGTATTGCTGTTGCTGGCGCCACGGAAGCCACTTCAATGGAAACAGATTTGATTCAATCTGTGTATACGAATCAAAGCCATGTCATGAATATTGTCGTGGACGAGTCACGGGACGTTAGGGTCACCGTTGCCAGCGCCCAGGCCACTGCAAGCATACAGGCGCTATTGCAAGTCCTGCTGTCACTCGTGGAAAAATTGGATATTCTCTAGCATTCCTGGAACGGAAACAACCATTGAATGGTAGCCGCTTCTAGGCCGGAAAGAGACATTGGGGCTGTTCCCGCATTTGCTTTCGGGAACAGCCCCAGGCTCGTGATGGTCACCTTCGCTGCGGCGGATATTTAGCCGCCGTAAAACAGACCCGTTTCCGCCAGTGTCATAGGTTTGCCTTCACGGTGAATACCTGCGTCGATGACTTCGCCGAGGTAGACAACGTGATCGCCTCCGTCGTACTCATGAACCACCTTACATTCGAACCAGGAAAGCGCGTCCGTGAACACGGGGCAACCTGTGGTATGGGTGGCATACTCATAACCACCAAGCTTGTCACCCTCGACGGAAACGGGCTTGAAGAAGGCGAAGGCTAGGTCCTTTTGCCCGCTCTCCAGCACACTGACGGAAAATACACCCTGGTTATGGATCTCGTTTGCCGACGCGGTGCCCTTCTTTGCCCCAATGGCCACTAACGGCGGGGCAAACGAAGTCTGCGTCACCCAGTTAGCCGTGAATGCGTTGATGCCACCCTCTGTTTTCGTGCCAATTACATATAATCCATAGGAGATTCCGCGTAGCGCTGTCTTTTTTGCATCATTGTCCATATGTGACTGCTCCTTTGTGCATAGGTTATTGGGACTAGTCTTATTTAACTATCATTCTTTATGATATAGGATTTTTCTCGGATTTCAAAATGCCGTCGGACACATTACCTAGCGATCACATTCCTTAGAGAACGGAATTAGGTACAGGAGCATGGGGTCGACGACCTGGCCGGAGTCATTCCAGGGGCGAGGAACATCGGGATTCTCTCGTTTGACTCCCGTACCTAAAACACGCAAACTAATGAGAAGCACGAGGGAGGTTTTTCTGTGAAAATCGATGTATTTCAGGATACGGTATACCCTTGGAGCCGCGTTGGGAATCAACATCTCATGCAGGCCTTACTGCAAATTGAAACGGAGCAGGGGACACGGTGAAAAAACCCATTATTATGTCGTACAGCGGCGGGAAAGACAGTTCATTGGCACTATACGAACTCTCCAAAAATCGTGACTGGGAAGTCAAGCGGCTCTTGACAACCGCAAATTCTACTTACCAGCGTTCTTCCATGCACGGTGTTCGCATGGAACTGTTCCAACAGCAGGCAGAATCCATCGGCCTGCCGTTAGATGTGGTTTGGCTGACACCCGAGGACGGTGGCGATGGGTATCAAAAAAAGATGAAGGCAGCGCTTGAAGGTTATAAGAAAGAGGGTTTTAGGCATATCGCATTTGGCGACCTCTATTTGGAAGACGTTCGCGAATATCGCGAGACAATGAATGAATCCATCGGCTTGAGCTCTCTTTTTCCAGTTTGGGGCACGCCTACAAAGGAATTTGCTCAAAATTTCATTGCATTGGGGTTCAAAGCGATTGTAGTTTGTGTGGACACTACACAATTGGACGCCTTTTTTTGTGGGAGAGAGTTTGACCAGGCATTTCTCGACAATCTGCCAGAGGGAATCGATTGGTGCGCTGAAAACGGGGAGTTTCACACCTTTTGCTACGATGGACCCATATTCTCGAAACCCATCTTGTTTACAAGAGGAGATGAGACTTTGCGGGAAGAACGGTTTCAATACATTGATTTGTTGCCAGTTTAAATATCGCCGGTTCTTCCCAATAGATTGAAGAGTGTCCAACGGAAGATGCCACCAGGCCTCTTAATTCCTTATCAAACGCGCCGTAAAACCCGTTGCTTTAGCTATGGGGATATATTGAGGTCAGCCGCAGAATCAAGGAAGACTACGGCAATGGGCACGATTACTACGCGCTTCACGGCAAAGCTCTTGCAGTCATGCCAGACGAAGTGAAGGAACGGCCGTCCAGAGACTACCTCTTGTGGCACAATCAGAACGTGTTCCTTGCCTAGCCCCACCCTCGCTTGAATAAGAGACAAGTCCAGTGAATTATCAAGCGACCGTGGATTGGAAGGTGACCTATGAACATTCGTTTGTTGGATGAACGCGACGCAGAAGCGTATCGGGCAGTTCGGCTGCGGGCATTAAAGAACGATCCGGACTCATTTGGTTCCAGTTACGAAGAAGAGGTACTCAGGCCCTTGGAAAAGTTTGCCGAGAGGCTAAAAAATACGGCCTACAGCTTCAGTATAGGGTCCTTTGACGACGGCGGGTCTTTAATTGGGATTGTCAATTTTGTCCGTGAAAATCGAATAAAGACTGCGCACAGGGGTAATGTCTATGGAATGTATGTAGAACCAGGATTTCGTGGGTGTGGTGTAGGCAGGTCCCTCCTCTTAGCCCTTATTGAAAGGGCAATGGAGGAATGTGAGGGGCTCGAACAGATTCACCTAACTGTTGAGTCGAACAACAAACCTGCAAAGCGACTCTACGCCTCCTTGGGCTTTGAAGTTTATGGGGTAGAACCACATGCATTGAAAGTCAGCGGTCATTATCTCGACGCAGATTTGATGGTCCTAAGGTTGGGGAACGCAATTTAGCCAGCGCAACACACAGGATGGAATGGTCGCTATTCGCCTTATCCACGGCTTGGGAAGCGGCGCCTTTGGCCTTTAATGAATGGGCCCACCGGCAGATTAGAGGTTGGCTAGGGGCGATGGAACCGGAACATGGGCATACTAAGTATGAAAGCAACTTCAGGGGGTAGACCATGTCCCAAGAAAATGTAGAACATCCGGCCAAATTCCGCTCGTCCATCCACGGGCGATGGCGCTCACTGCCGCGAAGTTCGAAACGCCGAAACATCATATGGTCCGTGCTGATATTTACAGTAGGGGCCGCCTTGGTCGTCGCATTTTTCTATTGGGATCGCAACAATCGGTTTGGTCGCATTGTGCAATCCTCAGGCGCGCTGGGAATTGTGGCGTCAATCTTGTTGATGTGTTTGTTCTGTATAATTCCTGTGCCAGGAGAGTTCTTGCTGGTGCTCAACATGAAAGTGTTTGGGGTGTGGTGGGGAATTTTATATTCCTGGCTAGGATCGATGTTGGGGAGCATCGCTGTCTTTCTGCTAGCAAGGTATATTGCCAGGGATTTGCTCGCAATGTTCGTCTCAGGCAAACAAATGAGGAGCGTTGAAACGTGGGTGGGACACCGTGGCGTTCTGGGCCTGATTCTTGCCCGCGTCATTCCATTGCCTTTTATAGTGGTCAATTATACTGCAGGGATAGTGCGCACAGTTTCAACCTGGAATTTCATTTGGACTTCGGCTGTTGGTGGAGTACCCTATTACGTCGGAGCGGCCTTGGTGTTCCTCGGCGTTTCGAAGAAGTACATAGTTTGGCTTGTCCTTGGCGGCACCGCCCTTTTAGCCATTTGGATTGCAGGATACCTGTACAATCGCAGTACCAACAAACTACTACGTGGGAGCCATTAAGCACAGCCTCACATTGGCTGAGTACAGTTGAAAGCCGAATTTTACAACCACTTTCCCTGTGGCGTCGAATGCCGCATTCCACTCTAGCTGCAAATTCACAGGAGTGTTGCTTTCCTGCATTTCATATATCCCTGTATAAAGCATAATCCGACCAGTTCCTTGCTCGGTACATAAAGACGACAGTAAGGCATGTTTCGTACTACGGGCGCCTGCTTGGCTCAAGGACTCTTTGTTGGACCCAAAGAAAAACAAGAAGAAAAGAGGTATCAGTTGGATGCCTCTTGTGCGTTATAAAAATTGAAAGGTGCGGCCATAAAACCTAGTGGTCGGCATCGGGACAAGGCTCAGAGGACGCCAGCTTGCAATGGGGCTGTCGAGTGGCGGAATTGGATGTGAGATTCCAGCACAATCTTGCGTTGTACACTAGGATTGCCCTCAACCCGTTCAATCAGTAACTGCGTACCGAGGGAACCGAAGTTATATGTAGGTTGGATGGCGCATGTTACAATGGAGTCTGCCGCGGCAAGGGTGTCACTGTTACCAAAGCAGACGATACTGAGATTGTCTGGGATGGCTATGGATTTCTCTCGCACTGCATTGTAAACATGGGCGTATTGGAACAGGTTTGCCACAAACAGCGCTGTCGGTGGTTCCGGCAGGGACAGTAGTTCATCCACAAAACTGGCGTCAACATTCCGCGTCATAGAGGATTCCTTAACCAGTTGGTCGTCATAGAGGAGATGGTTTTCCTCCAAGGCCTGGCGGTACCCATCCAACCGTTCTCGGCTGGAGCCACTGTTCAAAGGGCCCGTAACAATGGCTATCCGCCGGTGGTGCAACTCAATCAGGTGACTTGTCAGCTTGTGCGAAGAGAAGGCAATATCCCCTTTGACAATGTCTGCTTCCACACCGGGAATTTCCCTATCCACGAGAACAAAGGGGATGTTTCCCCGGCTCAGTGAGTGCAGATTTTGTGCCGAATCATCGCTCACCGGAGCAATCAGCACTCCGTCTACGTTGAGGGACAGACACATTTCAATATAGTCCGTTTCCTTACGGATATTTTCGTCAGTGTTGGCAATAAATACGCGATATCCGTTTTTTCGTGCCACGTCTTCCATCCCGCGGGCAATAAATGTGAAAAAGGGATTGGTAATGTCCGGTACAATCAGGACTAGCGTCGATGTTTGGCTGTGAATGATATCTGCGGATACGCGCTTGGGCACGTAGTCCAAACTCTTCATCGCGCGTAGAATTTTCTTTCGCGTCGAGTCCTTGACGTAGCCGTTACCAGTGATAACGCGGGATACCGTCATAACTGATACGCCGGCTTCTCTTGCGACATCGGACATTGTAACCATGTATACTCAACTCCTAACGCTCATCCAAGCTTAACTGTAACATAACATAAGCAACTGTGTTAGACTTCTCAATCTCACTGTCACAAGGGGGCGAGGCGGTTGGCAGAATTGGAGCCAGAGGTGCGCTTGGAACGAACTCGGTTGCGGGAGACAGTCCGACAAATCGAACAGCAGTTGAAGAGGCTGGAAAATATTCCGAGGTATTATGGGGATGACCTGGTCGAACAGTCAGTGGATGAAATTCGGCAGCAGCAACAGACTCGGCTACGGAAGGCCAAGCCGTCGCCGTATTTTGGTCGACTGGACTTTCTCGCAGAGGGAGCCAGCGGTGTAGAGTCCCTGTACATCGGCAAAGTGGGTGTCCAGGATGAGCGGAACGGGGACATCGTAGTAGTGGACTGGCGTGCACCCATCTCCAGCATCTTCTATGCATTTTCTGGCGCCGAGGAGGAAGTTTCCTACCGTTCGCCGGATGGGATGGAAACGGGTGTTGTGCATCTGAAACGTAACCTGGCCATTGAAAATGGGCAGCTCATTCGCATGGTGGACAGTTATGTACGCGGGCAATCCGTAGCGGGCCTTGCCGACGAATTCCTGCTGTACAGGCTGGCAGAACACAAGGACGCAAAGCTGCGAGACATTGTGTCCACCATTCAGGCGGAGCAGGATCGCGTAATTCGCGGTCCCCAGAGACGGGTGATGTTCATTCAGGGTGTCGCTGGAAGTGGGAAAACGACCGTTGCATTGCACCGTCTCGCGTATCTCTTGTATGAGTACCAAAATAGTGTTCGGCCGGAAAAGATGATGGTGTTTGCGCCAACCAGGATGTTCCTTGGCTATATCGCTGATGTGCTTCCTGAACTGGGGGTCGGGGATATTCCTCAGACGACCTTTGTGGATTGGGCTGCAACTGTTTTGAAGGTACCCGTTACGGTGCAGTCCAATGCCAATCGGTACGGCAACTGGTTTGAGCCGTTCCATGAAACCACGCCGGAGGATGAGTTGGCGTGTTTTAAGGGATCGCTAGAGTGCCGGAAGTGGCTGAAAGACTTTGTCGACAACTTCCTTCGAACCTTTGTGCCCACAGTCCACGTCACCTTTTGGAACGGGTGTGTAGTGCGGGCCGAAACGGTTGCCGACTGGTTCTACCACGAGTACCGCCACCTTGCGCCCAACGTCAGGCGCGAGCGGGTACTGGCTCGGCTCAAACGTTACTTCGAAACGCGGTACAAGGAAATGCAGGAATACGATGGCCAGAAGACGTTGCGGAAGGCGGCGCTGGCCGCGCTTAGGGCGTATTCAAAGGCCTGGATGCCCATGGATGTGGTCAAGGTATACAATGCCGCGTTGGCAGAACACCCCGCTTTCAATCAAGTTGTGAAACCCATTCGCAAATCGGGGAAAGCTTTCCCCGTCCACCCGGAAGACCTGGCGCCTCTCCTGTGGTTGCAAGATACCATGTACGGGTTGGAGGGACAGGCACAGTTCCATCATGTAGTGTTGGACGAGTCCCAGGATTTTTCTCCCTTCCAGCTATCCGTCCTTGCATCGCGCATACCGAGCCGCAGTTGTACCATATTGGGCGACCTGTCCCAGAGCATTTTTCCCTATCACGGAGTCCAGTCCTGGAATGACCTGATGGATGCCTTTGAGGATGCGGAGGCAGATTATTTTGAATTGAATCGGAGTTATCGTTCCACTACGGAAATTGTCCAATTTGCAAACGACATTATTGCCAGGCACTGTACTACGGCGCCAGCTGTGCCGGTATTTCGGAGTGGACGTGCGGTTAGGGTGCTGACGCTGGAAGAAAACGAGATGGCAATAGAAATTTTGAACCTCGTCGTAGAGGCGAAAGAAAACGGGGCACAGTCCATTGCCGTGCTGACCCGAACGGAGACCGGCGCGCGATGCAAGTGGCAATTATTGAAAGAGGCTGGGCTGGATATTCGTTTGATGGATGGAGACAACGATTCCTACCAGGGTGGCATTTCTATTCTCCCCATTTTCGTGAGCAAGGGTCTGGAATTTGACGCGGTGATTGTCGCGGATGTCACGGCGGAGCAGTTCCCAGACGATGCCTTGTCGGCCAGGTTGCTGTATGTAGCCTGCACGCGTGCCTTGCACATGCTGTACATTGTGTCCACAACAACGATTTCACCGCTGCTGGCAGGCTAAACGTTCGATTCGCCGCGTCGACGCCTTGGCAGCTTGTCAAGGCGTCGTTTGGTCCTCGGTTCCGTGGCTCACCAAATCGCAGGGTCAGACTGTTCTCACAGTCCCTTTCTGCTCCAGGAAAAACTGTTCCAGTTGCTCCTTTACTTTTTGACTTGCCTGAATCAAGTCCTTCTCCATTGCCATTCCCCGCTCTCTGTCCCCCTTTGCCAGCGAAATCGCAATATCTCGCGCACACTGATGTACCCGGCGATGGGCTTCCTCAAAGCTGGAGCAGACATCGTCGGAGCAGTGGAGGTTCTCCCGATTGGCGGCGAACCATTGCCCCAGCCGGCATTGCGTATAGGCAGAAACGGAATTCGCATCTAGCTTCGAGTAGCCATAGAGTGCGTTGGAGACTTTCCACACCCATACATCGTGATCCTGAATCAGAACCTTCTTCAGTACAGTCCCCGGCAGATTGTCCACCTGAATTTCATCAATAACCTTGACGCGGGCTTCATTAATTAGGTTGGAAGTATCCTCAATTCCGGAATAAATATTCTCGGATGACTGCTCTATCTTCTGCAGACGATTGTTGATTTCCTCGACACCTGAGGAGATTTGCCTGGTCGTCGCAGCCTGTTCTTCAGCCACTGCAGCCAACTGACCGGTGCGCTGAGAGATTTGACCGACCTTGCCCACAATCTTCTCCAGTAGACGACTGGCTTCCTTGGATTGTGCAGCACCATTTTTCAATTCTTCATTAATAGTCTGCTGTTCCTGCTGAACCGAATTCATGGACTGCTCAATTTCGCTGGTATTCGCGATAATCTCGGCCAATGCCTGTTTGCTACTCTCTGCCAGTCGGCGAACCTCCTGGGCCACCACGGCGAATCCGCGGCCCGCGTCTCCTGCTCGTGCCGCTTCAATGGATGCATTCAGGGCCAGAAGGTTGGTTTGATCGGCAATGTCCTTAATGACGTTAACAATTTTGGAGGTTTTATCAATCTTTTCGGCAAAAGAACGAAACAAGTCTGCCATGTGGTCCATAGACTCCGTAGCTGCGACTGTAACAGACAACGAACTCTGAATTTCCGTATTGCTCTCTTGCGCTTCTTTGGCCGTACCGTCGGCCAGCTCGGCGACCATGGATGCGGTTTCAGCGACATCCTGAGCTGCGGCGCTGAGTTCCTCCGATCCGGACGAAATACCATCCAACGTCTGCAGCGTATTCCTCAGGTCTTCAACAAATTCACCTGCGTTTCCCAGATTCATGGCAGTATCAAAAATGGTAATACAATCCTTCAGATGTTGCAAACGGACATCTTCCATGTCTCATATCGATGCGAGAATTTGACCATGGTCGCGGCAAGCCTCACCGTTCAGGGCGGCGAAGAGGTCAAACAACCTGTTTCCTTGGCCGTAAGTCGGTGGAGTCACTCCATGCTTTCCGCGCTACCAAATTCATCGTATGATGGAGGGTGCAGATGGCAGGAGCAAATGGATGTAGATGGCAGGTGTCGTGTATCCTAATGGAGGCGACAGGCCATGACAGTCACACGAGTCAGTTTGCTGCCCGTTGGTCGATGTTTCGTCCATCAATCGCTCTTGGACGAAGGGCTCCCAGGGGGTAGGATGCTTCACATCCCGATTTTCGCCTGACCGAAGGCATCCTCCCGGTGCTGCGCCAAGCAGGTTACGCACCCGACGACCTGCACTGCGTAGTGAACTCTCATTGGCATTTCGATCACGCAGGTGGCAATGTCCACTTTACATCCGCGCGTGTACGCCTCAGTCATGGTTGTAAGGTTTTCACAGGAGGAGGACGCCAGTGCAACGAATTGCCGTCATAGGATCCCCGGGTGCCGGCAAATCCACGGTAGCCCGACGGCTGGGCAATCTTACGGGCATTGAAGTGATTCACCTGGACCGCCTATTTTGGAAGCCAGGGTGGATAGAGACACCGAGACCGGAGTGGATAGCCCTGCAAGAGGCACTGGTGCAAAAGACGTCGTGGATTATAGACGGGAACTACGGTGCCACTATGAATATCCGGCTTGAGGCCGCAGATTCCGTCGTCTTCTTGGATTTTCCGCGCCGAGTCTGTTTGTGGCGGGCCGTCAGGAGAGCCATTCAGTTTCGCGGTCAAACCCGTCCCGACATGGGGGAGGACTGTCCTGAAAAGATTGATTGGGAATTTATCCGATTCATATGGGGATTCCGGAAACGGGAACAGGAGAAGATATTGCTTGGATTAGATACGGCGGCTCGTCAGGGCAAGAACATTGTGCGACTGACAACCAGGCGGCAAGTAGAGCGGTACTTGGCTTCTTTCACAGGACGAAACGGTAGGTAGGTGTAGACATGGCCAGAGGAAAATGCCCCATCTGTGGCAAGGACAATCACTGTGTCAATGCTGGGGAACATCGCGAGGGTACGTGCTGGTGCGACAAAGAGGACTTTCCCCGGGGAATTTTTCAGGAGATTCCACTGGAGGAACTGGGTAAGACGTGTATCTGTAAGGACTGTCTTGAAGAATTCAGGCAGAGACAGTTGCGTCAGGGTGTACACACTCCGGATTTCAGGGCAAGAGGGCTCAAATAGTTGCGTAGATTTGAGTACGTTCGGAGGAGCGGTTCGGTGCCGCAGTGGCTGCAGGCGGATTTGCGGGCCTGACAAAGCTCTTGCCAAGAGCTTTGCCAAAGCCTTCACTTAACGTTTCTTCCTTGACGGTCGGCGCCGTTTTCCTCTACCCGCCACGGGCTGTTTGACGGGTTCTGCCAAAATGGCGTCCAGCAGTTCTTTCACGTAGACGAGTTCCGTTCTCAGGTCCTCTTCCGGCGACACCAGAATGCGGTTTTCAATGCGAGGATAGAGTGCTCGTACGGCTCCTGCAACTACCGATCGCTCCAATCCATTGACGTGGGTTAACGTTCTGTCCATAACTTCGCGAATGCCCTCCAGTGTACGCTCTGAGAGGGTGTTTCCGTTGATTTCAGGCACGGTGCTCGAACACCTCCTCAAGAATTTCTTCACTATAAGATGCAAAGTGAGTCAACCTTGTGTCGTACACCTGGAGCCATAGACGCCTGGCAAGCGCCAAACCGACGGGATGGACGTAGTCTTGATTGTCCAATTTGCGGTCGATAAACTTAGCATAGGAGCAGTGACTCATGCCGCAACAGGGAGGCTTGACAATGGCACATGACAGCCACACTCACCAACATACACTGCATTCCCATGAGCCAGTGGCGCCCATGGGCAAGGCCTTTTTCCTGACAGTGGTGATTTTGGCGGTGGAAGTGGCAGGAGGGCTCATTTCCCACAGTTTGGCGCTGCTCTCGGATGCGGGGCATGTGCTCACTGATGTCGCCGCCATCGGCTTGTCCTGGTTGGCTCTGAAACAATCCCAGCGCCCGTCAAATCGTAACATGACCTACGGTTACTATCGCTCCGGGATTTTGATTGCTTTGTTCAACGCCATTGCGCTGATTGTCATTACGTTGTTCATCCTGTGGGAGGCCTACGGTCGGTTTCGGCATCCACAGGCCGTCGCGCCCGCATGGATGTTTGTGAGCGCGGGCATCGGACTCACCCTCAACTTGTACCTGGGTCTGGGTATGCGCACAAATCACGACTTGAACGTCAAAAGCGTCGTCTTGCACATGCTGGGAGACGCTGCAGCGTCAGCGGGTGTCATTGTGGGGGGCATTGTGATGCTTTTGAAGCACTGGTACGTGGTGGATGCCATCTTAAGCGTCCTCATTGCCATTCTCATTGCCTCAGGGGCGTGGCAAATCGTTCGCCAGACCGTGGCTATTCTGATGGAAGGTGCGCCGGCGGGAATTGATTTTGCAGATGTGGTGGCCAGCGTCAAGTCTGTACCTGGAGTCCTAGATGTTCACGATGTTCACATTTGGAGCATCGCCAGCGGTAGAAATGCCATGTCCTGCCACGTGGTTTTGAACGGCGACATGACCATCAGGGCCAGCCAGAGTGTACTACGGGCACTGGAGAACAGGGTACAGGAGTTTGGCATTGGTCATGTCACGATTCAGACAGAGGATGGGACCCACCCTCACGGTGCGTCGGAACTGTGCGCCACTTCCGCAAGCGATATTGCAGACTTTGTCGACTGACGCCCAGCAGGCGGGCCGTCGCGGAAACATTACCGTGATTTTGCGCCAGCAGATGTAAGACGTAGTCCCTTTCATATTTCGCCATCTGTTGTTGGAGATGATTGGGCTCCCATGAATTTAGATGGTATGCAGTCAGCGCATTTTCCGTAGAGCGGGCACCGCTTTCGTCGAGGAAACTCATTCGTCGTCGCATGTGAGCGGGGAGATGGTGCACTTCAATGTTTCCGTAGTCGGCCGCCAGGTTCATAGCGCCTTCAATGGTATGTTCCAGTTCGCGCACATTGCCAGGCCACGGGTAGGACAGAAACAGGTTCATGACTTCTTCTGATACCCGTTGGACTTGCATGCCAAAAAGGTCGTTATACTTTCGAACAAAGTGCTCCGTGAGTCTGGGGATATCATCCAACCGATTGCGAAGAGGCGGCAGGATGAGAGTCACTACACTGAGACGATAGTACAGGTCCTGCCGGAGGGTGCCGTTGTTGGCCGCGTCCAGCGGATCGTCATGAAGTGTGGCGAGAATTCGCACATTCACTTTCCTGTCTCCAGTGTCTCCCAGGCGTCGAACTGTCTTCTCTTGCAGTGCTCGCAACAGTTTTGCCTGAAGCGGCAGGCTCAATGCGTTTAACTCGTCCAGCAGAAGCGTGCCCCCGTGTGCTTGTTCCAACATTCCGGGTCTGTCGATAGCGCCCGGGAAAACCCCGTGCGTCGTTCCGAAAAGGATGGCTTCTATGAGCTCTTCCGGCAGTGCCGCACAGTTTTGAGAGATAAAAGGTCCACCGGCGCGGGGGCTTGCGTTGTGGATGCTCTGCGCAAACAACTCCTTGCCTGTTCCGGTTTCTCCAACAATCAGGATGTAGGAATTGGTTCGCGCTGCGCGTTTGGCATGCTGAATGACTTCGAGAAAGTTCGGGCTTGAGCCAATGACTGTGTCAAAGGTGTAATCTGTTTCTCCTCGTTTGAGCATGTTTTCCTGTATTCTTTCAATTTGCGTGATGTCGCGGGCAATTTCCACCGCGCCGCAAATTTCACCATCCAGAACAATGGGCATTGTGTTATTGACAGTGGTGACAGTCCTGCCCCGCGCATTGAAGTAGGTTTGTTTCACGTTGAATGTGGACTGGCCTGTGCGCAGTGCGTGTAGCAAGGTGCTGTACCCCTCATCTGGAAACGTGAACACGTCAAGCACGTCCTTATTGAGGACGTCGGTAACAGCCATAAATTCCATATCGCCCATTTTGTGATTGTAAATAATGGTTCTCCCATTCTTGTCTACCACATGAACGCCTTCGTCAAGCTGATCCACGAGGAATTCAAACATGCGAACCAACTGTTGTTGCGAGGCCTGTGCCCCATTGCGGTCCAAATCAACCATTGTCACCACTCCGATGAAGCAGGGATTTCTCATCTACGGATGTAGTTTACGTCTCAACCCGCTTGTATGCAAATTAATTTTGCACCCGCAATAAATTACGGCAATTGATTTCCAAATAAACCTTTTGCATGATAGAAGTACCTGAAGGGAACCTAATTGGGTTCCAATTGGGTTCCATTTATTGCGAATTGAACAGGAGGGACAGGCATGCAAAATACATCCGTATCACCGATGGCTCTGGAGGAGCAGTACGGAGCTCACAACTATCATCCGTTGCCGATTGTCTTGGCGAAAGGCGAAGGCGTCTGGGTAGAGGATACAGAAGGCAAGCGCTACATGGATATGCTCAGCGCGTACTCCGCACTGAACCAGGGACACAGGCACCCAAGGATTATTCAAGCGCTGAAAGACCAGGCCGACAGAATCACGCTGACGTCCCGGGCCTTTCACAACGACCAGTTGGGTCTGCTGTACGAACGCCTGGCGAGATTGACGCATAAGAACATGGTTCTGCCCATGAACACCGGTGCCGAGGCTGTTGAAACCGCTGTCAAGGCCATTCGCAGGTGGGCTTACGACGTGAAGAAAGTGCCGGACAACCAGGCGGAGATTATTGTGGCGACCGGCAACTTCCATGGCCGCACCACGACCATTGTCTCTTTTAGCTCCGACGCGGAGTACCAACGGGGGTTCGGACCGCTGACACCTGGATTCCGTGTCATTCCCTACGGTGACCTAAACGCTCTGAAAGCGGCCATTACGCCCAACACGGCTGCATTTCTGGTGGAGCCCATCCAGGGAGAGGCGGGTATCATCATACCGCCGGAGGGATACATCCGTTCCGCTTACGAACTGTGCCAAGCAAACAAGGTGCTGTTTGTGGCTGACGAGATTCAATCCGGGCTGGGGCGCACGGGCCAGATGTTTGCTTGCGACTGGGAACAAGTGATTCCCGATATGTACATCATTGGCAAAGCCCTTGGCGGCGGTGTCATACCGGTATCCGCAGTTGCGGCGGACAGCGAAATTCTCGGGGTGTTTGAACCGGGATCACACGGCTCTACTTTTGGCGGAAATCCCCTTGCCAGCGCCGTAGGCGTGGCTGCTTTGGCCGTAATTGAAGAGGAAGGGTTGCCACAGCGATCGCGGGAGTTGGGCGAGTATTTTCTCGACAAGCTGAGGACCTTAAACCACCCGCTTATTCGCGAGGTACGCGGGCGCGGTTTGTTCATCGGCATTGAGTTGACCACAAAGGCCCGTCCTTTCTGCGAACAGTTGAAAGACCTCGGCCTTCTGTGCAAGGAGACTCACGAGAATACCATTCGCTTTGCTCCGCCTTTAATCATTACCAAAGAAGAACTGGACTGGGCATTTGAACGGATTCAATCTGTGTTTGCGAAGTAAGGCATACAGCGTCAAGCTCGGCATCGACTAACGGCCGTTGAATGTTGAGGAGATGCATTGATGGTGGGTTACAGAGGTCTTTCGATTCCATATTTACGGAATCGAAAGACCTCTGTTCTATGCTGTCTTCCTTTTTTGGTACACTGTACTTAAGAGCCGTCACAAAGTTTCGACAGATTTTCCAGAGTTCGGAGGAATAGCTTTGAAGTCTATTGGCCGGGATATTTTCGCTATACTTTGTGCCGTCATCATTGTTCTCGGCGTATCGGTGTACGGCGGCCATCCGTCGTTGTCTGCCAGTGTCCAAGGGGCTGTTGCCCTCGTGCGCGACACTTTGGCAGGCAAGCACCTGGTGGAAAACTACTGGGGTGTCACCGGGTATGAAGTGGTCAATTCCCTGCAACTCATTGGTCTTGCATTTATCATGGCCATTTTTCTGGGGGCCCTATTTGTCCTGTTTAGTGTCACTGCAAAACGCAGGGTTTCACGGGCACTGTTGGACGGTGTAGTGACGGTTCTGGAGTCTGTTCCAGACGCCATGTACGTAGTTATCAGTGTCGCCCTGTTCCTCGTCTTATTGGAGAATTTCCAAATTGCCTTGCCGCTTTTCGGCGGTAACTTCTACCCTACCTTCACAGAGACCCTGATTCCGGCCCTTTCGCTGGCACTTCCGGCCTCTCTCCAAATTAGAAGACTTGTGACGGAACGCTTGGAGGAGGAAATGGAAGCCCACTATGTGGTGACAGCCCTTTCCAAAGGCAGTTCATTTCGACGAGCTTTCTATCGGCATATTCTACCCAACGCAGGTGCAACGTTTCTTCGGTCCATCGCCGTCGCTGTTTCCATCCTCTTGGCAAGCCTATTGTTTTGCACTTATTTTTTTCAATACCACGACTTGTCTTTCAAATTCGCCCAGGCTATTGGCTGGGACCAGAGCACCGGATACCGGCTTACAGGGCATTTTATGGGGTACATACCTGCATATCAGCCAGGGACCATAGCATTGATTGGTCTGCTTCTGGTGGTGTTTTGGGCGGTCGCCCGATTGTTGACGGAACTTCTCAGCCGGAGGTGGTTCCCGGCGGACAGGGACGTCACGTCCGCGTTTATCTGGCAACCCATGAGAAAGTTCTGGATTGTACTAGGTAGTGTCATCCTTCTTGTTCTGCTGTTCTTTGGGACGTTTCCGCAACTGTTAACGGCCCACGGGCCCACTCAGATACTCCTGGGCAGACCGGACCAGTCGTGGCCTTTATTCCCAAGCAAGTCGACTCCAATGGGTACCGATGGCGTCGGGCACGACTTGTTCTCCATCATGCTGCATGGTACCTGGTCAACCCTGCTCACAACCATTGGGATTGCCATCCTGGTGACTGTGGGCTCCTTCGCGATTGCTCTGCTGGGGGTAGTTACAGACAACCGCGGGAAGCAGCGTTGGCCATCTACAGTTCTTCGAACGGCGAATTCCATTTTGTCTGCGCTGCCCGGGTTCTTTGTCCTGTTCCTTATCCTCTATCCCCGCAACCAGGCAATTGTGTCTGCATACACCAGCCATAAGGCCTCAATTCCCATCTGGCGACAGGATGTGGTCTTTGTCTTTTGGCTGTGTGTTCTGGAAATGGGGAGGGGGAGCTACGTCTTCTACGAGACTTTGACAGAGTGGGGACGGTTTTCGTTCATGGAAGGCGTACATAGCATCGGCAGGTCGGACTTTAGCGCGCTGGTGACCAGCTTGCGACCCTGGTTGACCCGGTTCGGGCTTTCTTTTATCTTCGGCGAGATGTCCCGCATTCTGTCCATTATGACGCAACTGGCTGCGTTCAGTCTGTTTCTCGCGGCCAAAATCGGCTGGCTTCAGTTCACCTTTTCGCCAGTTCCCGTTCATGGCCTCGTTGCGGCGCAGTCCAATTGGGTTTCTGTGCTGGGGGGCATCATGAATCAGTATGCGTTCATCAGCTATCCCTTTGTCCTCTACGGTCCGCTCATTTTCATTCTACTGGCCATGTTGGCCTCAAACTTCGTCTCACGCGGCATCCGCGGCGGCCCCTAACGCCCAAAATGAAGACGGGCCTGGCTCCGACCACACTGCTGTGCGTCGGAGGCAAGCCCCTGCTTTATCCGGAGAGTTCAATCCGGAGAATCCAATCCGAGAGTTCAATCCGGAGAGTTCAATCCACCTGTGCAGCTTTGCGGTGGGGTGGGTCCAGAGGGTGATTGACCACGGAGGTAATGTGGTTGTTTTCATCCACAAAGACCACACGCGGCACCTGTTGCCCCCATTCCTCCTCTGAGACTTGTGCAAGGGAGAGAATAATCACTTCGTCGCCAGGCTGGAAGTGGCGCGCCGGCGGCCCGTTGAGGCAGATTGTACCGGATTGGGCGGTGTCTTCCATGGCATAGGTCTGCCAGATGACACCGTTGGCTACGTTGGTGATTTGAACCATTTGGAAGGGTAGAATATTGGCCGCTTCCATCAACGATTCATCAATAGTAATGCTCCCCATGTAGTTCAAGTCTGCCTGTGTTACTTTCGCTCTGTGGATTTTTCCCAAACACACTGTCCGTTGCATTGCAAATCCCTCCAAGTATACATATCCTGTCAGTGGACCTGTGATTCAGCGGGTACCTCTCAAATGACATCCTTCGTCAAGTGCGTCAGCTTTCCTTCCGCGACAGCCTCATCTATATACTTCAGGCCCGATCCGGTGTTAATCACCAACACCCGTTCATCTGCGTGAACCCAGTCCTGCTCCCGTAGTTTGGCAATGCCGGCCAAGGCCGCAGCGCCTTCGGGACATACGTGCAGGCCTTCCAGTCGGACCACCTGGTTTTGTGCTTTCAAAATTTCCGCATCCGTTACGGTCAGAGCTGTACCGTTGGTCTCATACAGGTAATCCAGAATCATGAAGTCTCCCAGAGGTTTGGGGACCCGCATCCCGAAAGCAACCGTCTCCGGGTTGTCCCACTCTACTGTGGTTCTTTCCTTGTTATGAAAAGCGCGAACCAAAGGAGAGCAGCCGACAGACTGGACAACCACGAGGCGGGGAAGCGGTCCTTCAATCCAGCCCAGTTCCCGCAGCTCACGGAAGGCTTTGTAAATGCCAATGATTCCGGCACCACCGCCGGTGGGGTAGACAATGACGTCGGGCAAGGACCATTGGAATTGCTCCGCAATCTCCAAACCCATGGTTTTCTTTCCTTCAAGACGATAGGGTTCATTGAAAGTGGATACGTTGTAAAACTGATTCTTCTTGACCATCTGTGAAACCGCCGTGCCGGCGTCCCTAATGGTTCCGTCAATGAGGAAAACGTCGGCACCTGATACCTGACACTCTGTCATGGGAACTCTCGGTGCCAACTCGGGCATTACCACAATGGCGGGCATGCCTGCGCGTGCAGCGTAGAGTGCCCAGGCCGCACCGGCATTTCCGTTGGTAGGAATGGCAATGCCTTTGACTCCCAGTTCCTTGGCTTTGGAGATGCCCACGGCCGATCCCCTGGCCTTGAAGGTACCAGACGGAAGGGTTCCTTCATTCTTGACCACCAGGTTTGACAGACCGTGCCGTGTGCCGAACCTGTTCATGGGCAGCAGCCCAGTCATATGCTCATCCAGAGAAACGACGTTCTCCGGGTCCAAAACAGGTAACATTTCGTGGTAACGCCACAGCGTCTGCGGTCGGTCCTGCAAGGACTTTTTTGTCAAACGTTGGTTCAGGCTGTCGTAATTGTACTCTGCAAGAAGGGGTGCTCCGCACCGGCAAGTCTCAATGACATCATCAATGGGATATTTCATTTGACAGCTAGAGCAGACCAAGTGATGCAGGTAACTGAAAAACTCCATTCTTCGACCTCCACTCAATTCAGGCTAATGCTCAGGTATTTGGCTTCGAGAAACTCCTCAATCCCCCAATGGCCTCCTTCTCGGCCAATGCCGCTGAGTTTCCTTCCGCCAAAAGGTGCCTGTGCCGCCATGGGCAAGGCGTCGTTGAGACCAATTACGCCAAATTCCAGGGCTTCCGCCACGCGGAAGGAGCGGGACATATCGCGAGTGTACAGATAGGCTGCCAACCCGTAGCTGCAATCATTGGCGATGGCCACGGCCTGGTCTTCCGTGGAAAACACGGTGGATGCCAGCACTGGACCAAAGGTCTCCTCCCGGAACAGTCTGGTGTCTGTGCCTACTTCGGTGACCAAAGTCGGCATGTAAAAGTAGCCGTTGTTGGCACCGTCCCAAGGTTTACCGCCCACAACCAGCCGCGCCCCGCGCTTACGGGCCTCATCCACTTGCTCAGCTATCTTCCGGAAATTTGCCTCGTCAATAATGGGGCCCACCTGCACACCTGCATCTTCGCCGTTTCCAAGTGTCAACTCTGACAACGCTTCAGCCAGGCGCCTGTGAAAAGCGTCGGCAACACTTTCTTGTACCAAAAGGCGATTGGCAGCGATGCAGGCTTGCCCCATATTGCGGAGCTTGGATGCCAGAATGCCTGCGATGGCCTTATCCATATCCGCATCATCGAATACAATGAAAGGTGCATGTCCACCCAATTCCAAGGAAACTCTCTTGAGCTGCTCGCTGGCCTGGCGCGCCAGCAACAGCCCCACTTCTGTCGATCCGGTGAAGGTCACGTGCCGCACACGCTTATCCGCCATAATGACGCCGCCGATTTGCACGGGGTCTCCGGTGACAAGGTTGACAACGCCGGCAGGCAGTCCAACTTCTTCGAATATCTCACAAAGAACAACCGCGCTTAGGGGTGTCTGTTCGGCCGGTTTCAGTACCACCGTATTGCCTGCGGCCAGTGCAGGTGCTACTTTTCGGGAAATCATGGAGGAAGGAAAATTCCATGGTGTGATGGCAGCAGTGACTCCTGTGGGCTGGTAGATGACTTCAATTCGCTTTCCTGGTGCGGCAGGAACAATCTCACCATAGACTCGCCGGGCTTCTTCAGCATACCAGCGCCAGAAATCGGCGCCGTACTGAACTTCGCCGCGCGCTTCCGCCAACGGTTTTCCCTGTTCCCGGGTGACAATCAGGGCCAGCTCATCGAGACGACGTTCAATGACGTTGGCAATCTCGTGGAGATAGCGCGATCGTTCGGCGGCAGCCAGGCTGGACCAGGGTGCAAAGGCATCACTCGCTGCGGAAATTGCGTCTACAACATGTTGGTCAGTGGCCATCGGAACCCATCCAATCACCTCGCCGGTGGCGGGATTGGTTACTGTCAGTGTGGGTTCATCTCCCCTTATCCATTGGCCTGCAATGTACATTCCCTTATTCATAAACCTATTCATCGTCACGTTGGATATCCCCTCGCTGCATAAATTCGGGTTCTGGACGTCGGGTCTACAGGGCGGATATAACCCGGTGAACCCTGTCGCACAGCAAATCCACATCGCTTTCCCCGATAGTCAGAGGCGGAGCGAAAATGAGAATGTTGTTGAAACCGCTACGGACATCCGTGGTCTTGCCACCCAGGATGCCAGCCTCCAGCAGCCCTCTGGCCACTTGGCGCATGACGTCGTCCGAGACAGGCGCCTTTGTGTCGGAGGATTCCACCAGTTCAATTCCCACCAGCAGTCCCTTGCCGCGAATGTTGCCTACCTTGGGCATATCTGCCAGCAGATCCTGTAACTGTGCCAGAAGGTATTGACCCATGGCTGCACTGTTTTCCGCCAGCCGTTCTCTTTCGAGGATTGCAATATTTTCCAATGCCACTTTGCAGGCCACGGGGTGTCCCGAGAAGGTATTCACATGGCGGAGGTGGACGCCGTCATTGGAGTCTCCCAGAAAGGTCTCAAAGATATCTTTGCTGACGGCAGTGGCACCAATGGGCATGTAGCCACTGGCCAGACCTTTGGCCATGGTGACGATATCGGCCCGGACGCCAAATTCTCCATGCGCAAACATGGTTCCGGTTCGACCAAACCCCGTCACCACTTCATCCACAATCAACAAGACGTTGAAGTTGCGCGCAATTTCCTGAATACGCGCCAGGTAGTCGTCGGGCGGAATCAGGACGCCGCCGCCAGCCGTTACCGGCTCCACAATGATGGCGGCCACGGTTTCCGCGCCTTCGACTTCAATGCGACGGGCAAAGTCTTCCGCGCACTGCAGGTGGCACTGCGGATACTCCAGGCTAAAGGGGCAGCGGTAGCAATACGGAGCCGTCACCTGGATGAACCCCGGCACCAGCGGGCCGTAGTCCCGCGTCCGTTCCGATTGACCCGTGGCAGACAGTGCGCCCATGGTACTTCCATGGTATCCCCGATGCCGGGAGAGTATTTTGAACTTGCCGTCGAACCCCTTTTGCCGCCAATATTGACGGGCAATCTTGAAGGCTGTCTCATTCGCTTCCGATCCGGAATTGGAAAAGTAAACATAGGGGTTATGCGGAAGGTAGTAGCCCAGTTTGGCGCTCAATTGGAGGGCACTTGTATGACTCTGAGTCAGGGGATAGAAGGGAAGTTGCTGCATTTGCTGCGCGGCAGCCTGCACCAGTTCCGTTCTGCCATAGCCCACATTTACGCACCACAACCCCGCCGCGGCATCTAAATACTGGTTCCCGTTGCTATCACTGACAAAGCAACCGTTGCCCTCGGTGATAATAAGGGGAGAAGCTCCGTCTCGATACGCTTGATGTTGTGTGAGTGGATGCCAAATGTGATCGAAATCCGTGTCAAAATACTGCAATCTTCGAGTATCATGGAGACTGACAGCCATACCCAAATCATCCTTCCGCCTCGGACTGTAACGCATTTGTAATTTTGAGGATTTTTTAATGTATATGTGATTAGGCCTGAGCCTTTCCCATGAATTCTAGCAAGAAAAGTATGGAGAGAGATTGGCAAGATGTGTTTTTAGTGTGGTACGCATGTTGCAATGTATACGGGCATTGCAAAAGCAGGGACCACCGGAGACAATGGACCTAGACTTCTTCTGTGATGCCCCAATTTCTTTGCGGAACTTCGTCCACAAGTGAGGAGAGGAACAACAGTGTCGGAAGACAATCGACTTCAGGAAGCTTTTAAACGGGCAAAATACCCCGTGGTTGGTCATGGGCCGCGAAACGTTCAGGTGCTTAAGGCGGCATTGGATGCGGTGGGGGGTGACACGGACAGCGATATGTACGGCAAGGGTCAGGTTATTGAACAGTTTCAGTCAAAAATGGCAGCGTATCTGGGAAAGGAAAGCGCTGTTTTCTTTCCCAGCGGCACCATGGCACAGCAAATTGCCCTGAGAATCTGGTGCGACGCGACAGGGATTCAAAAGGTAGCCTATCATCCACTTTGCCACTTGGAGATCCATGAAGAAAAAGGCCTTAAAAGACTACATAACATTGAAGCTCTGCTCCTGGCGGATAAGGACAGGCTCATTACTCTGGAGGATGTCGTGCAGTTGGACGAGGACATCTCCTGCCTCCTGCTGGAGCTGCCACAACGGGAGATTGGCGGGCAACTGCCGGACTACGGTAGTCTGGAAGACATATCCCGGTACTGCCGGGGCCGGGGCATCAAACTTCATTTGGATGGGGCACGGCTGTTTGAGGTCTTGCCCTATTACCAGAAAACTGCCGAACAGGTGTGTGCGCTCTTCGACAGTGTCTATGTGTCATTCTATAAAGGCATTGGGGGCATCGCCGGTGCCATTCTCGCCGGTGACGACAGTTTCATTCAACAGTCTATACCCTGGAAACGCCGCCACGGTGGCGACCTCATTAGCCTCTATCCCTACATTATCAGCGCCGATTACTACTTTGACCGGCGGATTCATAAAATGCAGCAATATTATGAGGAAGCCCAACAGCTGGCGGGGCTTTACAACACCTGCCCCGGAACCTGGACGCTGCCGAAGGTTCCCGTTAGTAACATGTTCCACGTCCATATGAACCTGCGCCAGGAGCAAGCAAAATCCATCCTCCTATCTCTCTATGAGGACACGGGAATTGGCTTGACGGGGAATCTCAAGGCAACGGGAGAAACAACCTGTTCTTTTGAGGTGAGTATTGGCGACAGTTACGAGCTGGTGCCTGAGCTGGAGCTCGTCCACGCGTTTGGCTTACTGAAAAAGAAGTTGTCCGCCATGGGACTGTAGAGTTCTGACGTCGTTTTCCACAACCTCTGCAAGGACTGCAACTTCACCTGATTGCAACAAAGGCTCTCGAGAGCATATTGCCGCACTGCCCGGGAGCCTTTGTTTTCCAGCATGCCGGTATACGGACCGGCGACTTACAGCACGTGTCAGGGCAAAACGTTGCCTGCTGCTCGGTAGATTTCATACCATTCTTCCCGCGTCAAGTAAATCTCGCTGGCCTTTACGCAGTCCTGCAACCGTCCGATGTTGGTTGTTCCCGTGATGGGCTGCATCTTGGCCGGGTGACGCAAAATCCAGGCCAGGGCAATGGTGGTATTGCTCACTTCGTACCGGGCTGCGATGTCATCAATCTTGGCATTCAGCTCCGGGAATTTCTCGTTGTCGAGAAAAACACCTTCAAAGAATCCGTACTGGAACGGGGACCACGGTTGAATGGTTATGTCGTTGAGCCTACAGTAATCTAGAATACTGCCGTCGCGGTCCAGTGCAGAGTCCGTTTCCATGTTGACGTGAATTCCATTTGAAATCATGTTGGCATTGGTAATGCTTAGTTGCAACTGATTGGCGATGAGCGGTTGTTTGACGTACTTTTTCAGTAGCTCGATTTGCATTGGTTTTTGGTTGGAAACTCCGAAGTGCCGCACTTTTCCTGAACGTTCCAAGGTATCGAACGCTTGTGCAACCTCCTCTGGTTCCACCAGGGCGTCCGGTCGATGCAGGAGCAATACGTCCAGATAGTCCGTATTGAGCCTCTGGAGGATACCGTCTACGGCCTTCAGAATGTACTCCTTGGAGAAATCAAACATGCCTTTACGAATGCCGCACTTGCTCTGCAGTAGTATTCGCTCACGGACATCGTCATTCATGTGAACAGCCTTGGCGAATGCCCGCTCGCAATCGCCGCCTCCGTAGATATCAGCGTGATCGAAGAAATTCGCGCCAATTTCCAGTGCGGTTTGCACAAACGTCTCCGCTTCTTGGTTGGTCAGGTCGTTGAGGCGCATGCAGCCAACGGCAATGGCCGGGACTTCCAAACTGCTGGCGCCCAGATTCATGGTTCTCACAGGCTTCATCCTCTCCACTTAGTAGGTAGAAGTATAGGTCCCGCCTGGTTCCGAAGGCGAGAGACGACGGGTGAGAGATTGTGTCAGACCGTGTCGTAACCGGCGTCTTCCACAGCCTGTTTCAAGTCAGCCACAGTGGTTATGCTTTCGTCAAAGGTGACGGTGGCCTGCTGGCCTTCCAAATCCACTTGCGTCCGGTGAACGCCGGTGACGCTCTGAAGTGCTTTGGTGACGGAGTTTACACAGCCTTGGCAAGTCATACCTTTCACGGCAATGGTTTCAGTTGTCATCTGGAACATCTCCTCGTTGATTGAGATAGGGGTGGCATAAAAAACGTCTATTGGAGAATTTACATCCCCCTGTCATGGTAACGCATAAGGCTCATTGTCACAATTTGGCCGCCACCTCCTCGCCAAGGTGAACACGCCGAAGCAGGAGGCTGTTGGAGACCACGCTCACGGAACTCATGGCCATGGCGGCCCCGGCAATGATAGGACTCAGGATGCCAAAAGCAGCCAGAGGGATGCCAAGGACGTTGTAGAAGAACGCCCAAAAGAGGTTTTGGCGAATTTTGCGCATGGTTGCTTTGGAGAGACGAATGGCATCCACGACACCCTGCATGTTGCTGTGCATCAGGGCGATATCCGCCGCGTCAAGAGCCACGTCCGCGCCCGTACCCATGGCGATGCCAATGTCCGCCGCCGCCAGGGCGGGGGCGTCGTTGATGCCGTCGCCAACCATGGCCACCAATTGGTCGTTTTGTTTCAGTTCCAGCACCTTCGCTGCCTTCTCTTCCGGTAGCACGCCGGCCAGTATGTTGGTGATGCCAACTTCTGCTGCTACCGCTTTGGCGGTCTGTTCGTTATCGCCGGTGATGAGCCAGACCTCAATACCCATCTCTCGTAGTTGGCGAACTGCCACCGCCGCATCCGGCTTTATGGTGTCGGCCAGAGCAATCATTCCTACAGCGCGGTTGTCAGAGGCAACTAGGATGACACTCTTTCCTTGGCTCTCCCAATGCTCAAGAGCTTCCTCAGAAAACTCCTGAGCGCCGGCTTCCAGCAGCCAGCGAGGACTGCCGACGCGAAGGGTTTTTCCGTCAAGTCCACCCTCAATGCCCATTCCGGGAATAGCTCGCACGTCCGAAGGCTGAGGAATCGCCAGATTTCTATCTCTGGCGGCTGCAACAATGGCCGCTGCCAGCGGGTGCTCGCTTTGTGCTTCCAGCGCTGCAGCCAGTGCCAGTACCTCGTCGGAATGGAAAGGGGGAGTGGGAGTGACGTCTGTAACGGCGGGTCTTCCTACCGTGACTGTACCCGTCTTGTCCAGCACTAGGGTGCGAACCTTGTGTGCCTTCTCAAGGTGCTCGCCACCCTTGATGAGAATTCCCGATTCTGCGCCCAGCCCGGTTCCCACCATAATGGCGGTAGGCGTTGCCAGCCCCAGTGAACAGGGACAGGCAATCACCAGCACGGCCACAGCCGCCAGAAGAGCTGGCGCCCAACCCACCAACACTCCCCACAGCAGTAGCGTCACCAGCGCCACCCCCAGAACAACGGGGACAAAGACGCCTGATACCTTGTCTGCGAGGCGCTGCACCGGCGCCTTTGAAAGTTGTGCTTCATCCACCAGACGAATCACCTGAGCCAAGGCGGTATCCGCCCCGACTTTCGAAACCTCCATCGTAAAGACTCCGGTTTGATTGACGGAGGCGCCCACGACTTTGTCGCCAGGTCCCTTGGCCACCGGTATGGACTCACCTGTCAGGAAAGATTCGTCTACGGCGGACGTGCCTTCGAGAACAACGCCGTCACTGGGGACGACTTCTCCGGGGCGAACCCGAACCTTTTCGCCTATGCGCAACGCTTCCACCGGGACGTCCACTTCCCGCGGGATGTCCACTTCCACCGGGACGTCCATTGCGTTAAGGTCTCCTGAATTACCATCGTTTGTCTCTTGGTCTCCGCGCAGCACATGCGCCACTTTGGCACCTAACTTGGCGAGGGATTCTATAGCCGAGCTAGACTTGGCCCTGGCGCGGGCTTCCAGCAGTTTGCCCATGAAAATCAAAGTGACCACCGTCGCCGAGCTATCGAAGAAAACATCGCGCTGACCCATACTGGTGAGAACGGCACTGTAGAGGTAAGCAACGGAGGTGCCAAGTGCAACCAGGACGTCCATGTTGGCGGCACCACCGCGCAGAGAATGGTAGGCGCCCCTGTAGAATCTCCAGCCTACGTAAAACTGCACAGGAGTGGCGAGAATCCAACTGAGCCAGTTGGGGAGAAACTCCTTCCCGCCAAAGAGCATGACAGACATCTGAACAACGAGAGGGAACGTGAGCACAACGGCAAACCAGAATTTGGCCACATCGCGACGATAGGCCTGTTCCTTGCGCCGCTGGTCTTCCGCCAGTGCAGTTTCCGACGCCAAAGTGGCGCCATAGCCGGCTCTTTCTACGGCGCGAATCAGGTCTTGTTCCTGTATCAGTCCGGGGAGGTAGACAATGTGCGCCTTCTCCGAAGCCAGGTTTACATTTGCCGACTGCACAGCTTCCAGCCGTCCCACGACCTTCTCAATCCGGGCGGAACAGGCAGCGCAGGTCATGCCGGTAATGCTCAAATCGATTTTTCTGGCCGGCACACTATAGCCGGATTTTTCGATTTTCTCAACGACGTCCCGCCAAGTAGATAATTTGGTGACGACGACGCGTGCCCGCTCTGAGGCGAGATTGACACTGACGGTTTCCACACCGGGGACTTTGGCCACATTTTTCTCAATGCGCGCCGCACAGGCAGCACAGGTCATGCCTTCAATAGGGAGGGTAATCTCCGTGGATGTGATAATGGCTTCTGACTTAGACGCTGTAGTCGACATGTGAAGCACCTCAATTCCGCTTCGTGGTCTATGACTTCGTAAACTGACGGATAACGTCCATCAACTCGTCAATTTTCACGTCGCCGTCCGTGTGGGTGCTCAAGGCATCCGCAACACAGCCGCGGGTGTGCGCCTCCAGAACAGTCAGGCCCACTTGCTGAATGGCGTTCTTGACGGCTGCGATTTGCACAAGAATATCCACGCAGTAGCGATTGGAATCAATCATCTTCTGGATGCCTCGCACCTGGCCTTCAATCCGCCGCAGGCGTTTTTGCAGTTCATCTTTTTTGGGGCCGTAACTGTGGGTGGTAGGTTGCTCCTCGACCATGGCTGGAACCTCGCTCTCAAAACTTCATTCAAACACACCATACCCCCGTACCCTATCTTGTGTCAACGTCGTCGGTGTAGGCTCACCTGACGAATTGAGTCAACCGGAAAAGCTGCCGAATTGGGCTAACCGGGCGACGCGGTGTCAGGTGAAGTACTCAATGTGGGCTTGCGGCAGAAGCTTGGGAATAGAGTGCTCAAACAGGGTCGTAATTTCCTTCTGCTCCTCATCTTGATAAACGTATTTGCCAATGCCGTAGCGGCCCCATTTGTACTTTCGTTTGGCCTCGTCCAACTCCAGTTTGGTCTTGGGGTAGCGCTTCTCAATAATTTTCTTGGCGGGCTTGGTGAAACGGTGTTGAATCAGTTCAAAGGTTACGTCGCTGTTGGGCGCTTGGGGGATTTCGGCAGCTAGGTATTCCAGCAATTGCACATACTGTTCTTCCCAGCCGTCAAAGCGGTAGATAGGGGCAATGATAAAACCCAGAGGATATCCCGCCATGGCCACTTTCCGGGCTGCGGCAACTCGCTCAGCCAAAGGTGCAGTGGAGGGCTCAAAGTTGCGAATGACATAGTCCGCGTTGATAGAGAAGCGAAAGCGGGTATGACCGTTGTGATGTGCATCCAGGAGCGAATCCACTCCGTCGAACTTGGTGACAAAGCGCAGTCTTCCGTATTCTTGCTGACCCATGAACTCAATCAACCGCCGCAGGTTTCCAGTCAAGTGCTCAATACTCAGCGGATCGGATGTACAGGCCGCTTCAAAGCGCGTGACTTCCGGCGCTCTTTCCTGGATGTACTCCGCCGCTTGCTGAAGAATTTCCGGGATGTTTACATAGACTCGCACGTAGGGCTTATTGCCCAGGGTGGTCTGCAGATAGCAGTAGTGGCAGTGGCCTATGCAGCCCGTGGCAATGGGAATGGCGTACTCGGCAGAAGGCTTCGACGTATCGAACTTCAGTGTTTTGCGAACGCCCACAACCAGCGTTCGTTTCGCATTTCGGTATTTCTGCAGTTCTGTATCACCAGGGAGGTTAGTGATGCGGTTGTGTGAAGTGGTGTATTGGATTGGCACACGCATCTTTTGCAACCGGTCATAGATTTCCTGACCAATGGGATAGTCGAGCGCCTGTGGTTCGAAGTATGCTACATCCGGGATAAAAGGTCTCATCAGTTCTCCTCCAGCAACAGTGCCCTCGGAACAGGCCGAAGGCAGATTGGTTGCAGCTATTGTTGACAATGTGGAAAGCAATTATCACCGGGAACAGCACGGTATCAAAGGAGGGGGTAGCGCGGTTCGTAACGCGGGTTGGTGTAGTAGGGAGGGCGCAGACTGATTCGCGGCATGGGCCAACTGTGACCGCCATAGGTCATGAAAACCCTCTCTTGCGACGCCTTTCTCAACAAGAGTTTGGCTAGCTTTCGGAACTCTCCCTGCATAATATCGCCTCCAATATCGCCATCCTAGCATAGGCGAGTGTGAATCGTTACGATGCTACACCAGTACGTCAGTGGGGGCGATAGCGTGAGCGATGAAAGCAAAGACACCAACAAACGTGAACAAATGGAAGATCTGCAACAGGCATTTGCCAGCAGCTCCATACAGAGTCCTTATCCCAGGTATCCGAGCTATGGAAGTGTCACCAGTTATCAGGAAGTTCCGCTTCAGTTTCCGGAGCAGCGGCAATTGGAGCAGCCCGGGATTGAGGCCGTGATGGTACCGCGCCCTATGATTGATAATCCTCATTACCGCGGAAGTGGAAAACTAGTCGGGAAAGCGGCCCTAATTACCGGTGGCGACAGCGGGATTGGTGCAGCTGTTGCCATCGCTTTTGCTAAGGAAGGTGCAATGGTTGCCATCTCTTACCTGGACGAGCACGAAGACGCAACCCGAACCCAACGGGCCATTGAGGCGTTGGGCGGAAGTTGTTTGCGGCTGCCGGGAGACGTGCGAGACAAACACTACTGTGAGATCCTCGTGGCGGAGACGGTGCGCGCTTTTGGCCGGTTGGACGTCCTGTGCAACAACGTGGCCGTCCAGTTTCAACAACCTGACTTGCCGAGTATCAGCGATGAGCAGTTTGACAATACGTTCAAAGTCAACATTTACTCCCATTTCTACACTACGCGGGCGGCACTCCCTCATTTGCAGCCGGGGAGCTCCATCATTGGTACGACGTCTGTTGTGGCCTATGCCGGAGAAAAGGAACTTCTCGATTACACGGCCACCAAAGGAGCCATCGTCAGTTGGACCCGCGGATTGGCAAAAAACCTCGTGAGCAGGGGCATTCGCGTCAACGCTGTGGCTCCTGGTCCGGTCTGGACGCCCCTTATTCCCGCCAGTTTCTCGGCCGATGCCGTAAGTGTTTTCGGATCGGACAACCCCATGCAGCGTCCTGCTCAGCCCTTTGAACTGGCGCCTACCTATGTGTATCTGGCTAGTGACGACTCCCGCTATGTCACCGGGCAGGTGCTACACGTGGACGGCGGGCAGTCCACCAGCTCCTAAACCGTCTCCAGATGGAATCCGCGCCAACGTCAGCCGCTCAAAATTCCCCTCGGATGCAGTTGCCCATTACGCCACTTATACTATAATGGTGATATCACATTGATATATGAGGGCGCGCTTCATTCATGTTCATTGAAAGGGAGGTCATACCGTGATTACGGAACGAAAGGCTCCAAGAATCAACGGGTTCATTGGTTTGGTGGTTGTTGCCATACTGCTCTATCTAGGTATCCATTACATTCAGAGCTTGACACATTGGCAGGAAGTCGTCATCTATTTAGTGGCCGTTCTGATTTTGTCCGGCACTGTGGTGGTACAGCCCAACCAGGCCAAGGCCGTGGTCTTTTTCGGGGGTTACCAGGGAACGATTCACAAGAGTGGCATCTGGCTCACCATTCCATTGTCCACGCGACGTATCGTGTCACTAAAAGTTCGAAATTTCAATAGTGAGCGCTTAACAGTCAACGACAAGGACGGCAATCCCATTGAAATTGCGGCTGTTGTTGTGTTCAAAGTCGTCGATACAGCCGCCGCTCTGTTTGAAGTGGACGACTACCAGGACTTCGTTGAAGTTCAGAGCGAGTCCGGCATTCGCCATGTGGCCAGCCAGTACCCTTATGACAGCTACGGAAAAGGTGGTTATTCGCTGCGCGAGCATGCCACGGAAGTTGCCAATGAACTCCAGACTGAGTTACAGGAACGCCTGAAGGTCTCCGGTGTCCAGGTGATGGAAGCGAGATTGACCCATCTTACCTACGCTTCCGAAATCGCAGGGGCCATGCTTCAGCGCCAGCAGGCCACCGCCATTGTCGCAGCGCGGGAGATGATTGTGGAAGGCGCCGTGGGAATGGTGAAAATGGCCATCAAAAGACTGGAGGAAGACGGGGTTGTGGAGCTGGATGAAGAGAGAAAGGCCAACATGGTGAATAACTTAATGGTTTCCATTACATCAGAAAGAGCATCTCAGCCGGTTATCAATACAGGGACATTGTACTAGGAGTCTCTCATGGGAAAAAAACAGTATCCATTGAGACTGGATCCAGAACTGTATGACATCATTGAGCGTTGGGCCAGTGATGAACTGAGGAGCGTCAACGCCCACATTGAGTTTCTCCTCCGTGATGCCGCCAAACGCGCCGGGCGATTGCGAAAAAGACCTTCGCCGGCTGAGCATCCCGGCGACCCGGCCGAAGGCAGCGATGGTCAGTCTAAATGAGTGTGAGGAAAAATCTCATCACAGTGCTGTCGGTCTACGGGTAAACAAACGGTTGCTCCAGCGGGGGAGCAACCGTTTCCGTTGCTGCGTGAGGCCACTACCCACACCCTGCACTCACGGGCTGGGTAGCTTGAAAGAGCTTTTCAGTGAGACAATCAAATTGAACACTTTGTGTTCGGGCGTGGTATCTTTTGGATCCACATTGAAATATCCATGCCGGACAAATTGGTACTTCTCCTGCACCTGTGCTTCTTTCAAATCCTCACCAATGTAGCCCTGAAGCACCTCTACCGACTTGGGGTTCATCCGTTCCTCGAAAGGTGCATCTGCATCCACGTCCTCAGACAACAGAGGCTCATACAGACGGAACTCTGCGGGAACGGCGCTGCTGCACTCCACCCAGTGGATGGTACCCTTCACTTTGCGCCCCGTGAAGCCGCTGCCGCTCTTTGTCTCCCTATCGTAGGTGCAATGGATCTCGGTCACATTCCCAGCCGCATCCTTCACCACTGCTTCGCACTTGACGAAGTACGCGTTCTTCAGCCGCACCTCATTCCCTGGGTACAGGCGGTGGTACTTGGGCGGTGGGACCTCCATGAAGTCCTCTCGGTCAATGTAGAGTTCCCTGGAAAACCGCAGCGGTTTGTTGCCCAGATCCGGCTGCTCCGGATTGATAGGCATCTCAAGCATTTCCGTCTGGCCCTCAGGGTAGTTGGTAATGACCAGCTTCAACGGTCTCAGCACCGCCATGGCCCGTGGCGCAGTCAGATTCAACTCCTGTCTGGCGTGGTGCTCCAGGAGCTTGTAATCCACTTCGCCCCCGGCTACCGTTATCCCCAGTTCGTCGATGAAGGAGCGGATGGCTGCGGGTGTAAATCCCCTGCGGCGCATGCCGGAAATGGTGGGCATGCGCGGATCGTCCCAGCCGTCCACGAGGCCCTCGTCCACCAACCGTTTGAGATGGCGCTTGCTCATGACCGTGTTGGTCAGGTTCAGTCGTCCAAACTCATATTGATGGGGGGTGTGTGGCATCTCGCACTCGCGCACGAACCAGTCGTACAGCGGCCGCTGGTCTTTAAACTCCAGGGTACACAGGGAATGCGTGACACCTTCAATGGCGTCCTCCAACGGGTGGGCAAAAGCGTACAACGGATAAATGCACCACTTGTCGCCGGTGTTGTGGTGAGTGGCGTGAGAGATGCGGTAAATTACGGGATCGCGCATGTTCAAATTCGGTGACGACATATCGATTTTGGCTCGCAGGACCTTGGCGCCATCGGGAAATTCACCGTTACGCATACGTTCAAACAGATTGAGGTTTTCTTCCACACATCGATTGCGAAAAGGGCTGTTCTCCCCTGGCTCCGTCAGCGTACCGCGACGTTGCCGAACTTCATCGGCACTGGAATCGTCGACGTAGGCCTTGCCCTTGCGAATTAGCAACTGTGCCCGCTCGTACATTTCCTCAAAATAATCGGAAGCAAAGTAAATACCGTCCCACTCATAGCCCAGCCAGCGAACGTCTTCCTCAATGGCCTGCACGTACTCGCTGTCTTCCTTCAGTGGATTGGTGTCGTCAAAGCGCAAGTTCGTCCTGCCGCCAAACTCTCGGGCAATACCAAAGTTGATGCATATGGACTTGGCATGTCCAATGTGTAAATAGCCGTTTGGCTCCGGAGGAAAACGGGTCACAATGGTATTTACGAGACCCGCCTTCAAATCGGCGCGAATGACGTCGCGAATAAAATCCGACGCCGCCGCTGTGGAGGTGTCCTTCGCTGAATCGACTGCGTTCCCTGAGTTGTCCATAAAACCAACCTTTCAACAATTGCCGGAGTCCTTAACTTTAATATTATAACAAATTTCGGCATTCCGTCTCTACAGTTACAGAGTTCGAGGAAACTTTTCAAGACGGGGAGCGGGAGGGGAGGAAACACAGCTCGACTGTAGTAGTATAGGGGAAACTCTCCTTCACGAGAACCGCCCGTTCGTTGTTGATATTACCCATAAAGGGGTGGCAGGATGACGCGAATCGGAATCATTGACCTGGGTTCCAATTCTTCACGGTTGGTCGTCTATGACATCAACCGGCAAGGTGCCTATACACCGATTTTCCGCACGAAAAAGAGCATTCAACTGGCCAGGTGTATCACGTCTGAAGGAGACCTGTCCCAAGAAGGACTGGAACGAGCACTTGTCACGGCAAAAATGTTCCAACACATGGGCCTGCAATTTCAGGTTGAGCGTTGGCTGGCAGTGGCGACCGCCGCAATGCGCCAAGTCGGCAATGGAGCGGCCGTTCTGGACGCCATGGAACGAGAAACGGGTATCCATTTTCGATTGCTCAGTGGCGAGCAGGAGGCCTGGTATGACTACCTGGGTGTCATCAATACAATGGATGTCCAGGATGTCTTGCTGACAGATATCGGAGGCGCAAGTACAGAGATTATGCTGGTACGCAATCGCCAGTTGCTTCATTCCGCCAGTTTGCCTCTTGGGGCCCTGACTTTAGCCAAAAGGGTAGAGTCTGTTGAGCCCTCCGCCCAGGGTCAGGCCGCACGAAAGTTGTTTGAGGAACAGTTGGTCAAAGTGGACTGGCTGGACACCTGCCCCAGCTTACCGGTGATTGGTATTGGCGGCACCATGCGGGCTCTCGGCAAGATTTCCAGTCGAATGGAGCATCTGGGTCTTCGCCGGTTTCATGGAGAACAGATTTCCGTGGCTACACTGGAGAAAGTGTATCGCGCCGTTCAGTCGTCCACAGTAACTCAGCGCAGGGAGCTGTGGCACTTGTCGGAATCGCGATCGAAAGTCGTCCACACAGGCGCGGCTATTGCTGAGGCATTAACCCATCGCGTTGCGGCAACGGGTTTGCTGGTCAGCGGATCGGGCCTGCGCGAAGGCCTGTTCTACGAGTACCTGCTGCGGGATTTGCCCTCTCCTGTACTGACAAATGTTGCAGAACACAGCGTGAACAACTTGCTCAAACTGTACGTTGCCAACCCCGAAATTTCCTATAAAACCGCCGATTACGCCCAGCGGCTATTCACTGACTTATCGCCGTTTCACCTTTTGCAGCCGCGGTATCTGAGAGTCCTGCGCACAGCAGCACTGCTGGACAGGACGGGGACTTCCGTAAACGTCGAGAAATACATCCGCCACACAGACTACCTGATGCACTCCTCACACCTGTTTGGGATGGATGCAGACGACTTGACCGCCATCAGTCAGGTGGTGCTGGGAAAGGGACGCAAACCCATCAGGCAATTGAATCTGATGATTCGCGCAGCCAAGTTTGCGGTACTGGAAGCTGGCATCGGCTATGAAGACTTGCGCGCCGCCATCGTCGCTGCTTTAACTCAACGCGGTATTGCCGCTTCATCTCCGGCAGCAGTCTACGCACGGGAGGATATGGACTTTCGCACCATCCTGAAGGAGTTTGAGGAGTTTTAGCCATGTGTTCGGGAAGCCCTGCTGTGGCGGGAAGAGAAGGCGAGCGACCGTCCGTCGCGGTGGCGAGGCTGTAGTTACTCAATATCACTGGTTTCAGTTGTCGCCTGTGCGTATTTCATGGCCTCTTCATAGAAATAGGACTGGCTGTCGAGAATTTCCTCTCCCTCGCCGGGAACCACTTTCTCGTAGGTGCCGCTGGAGTTGAGCACATAGCGGTTAAAGTTATCGGTCAACTCCACAGCCAATATGTGCTTTAACCTGTCTTTCAGGTTTGGCTGTCTGACGGGGAACATCAGTTCAACGCGATATGCCATGTTGCGAGTCATCCAATCGGCACTGGAGAGAAACACCTCTTCCTCATCGCCGTTTTGAAAATAGAAGATGCGCCCGTGCTCCAGGAATCGGCCAACGACGCTGGAGACTCGAATATTTTCGCTGACGTTGGGAATGCCCGGGCGAAGGCAACAAATACCGCGGACAATCAAATCCACCTGGACGCCACAACGGGAAGCGGTGTACAGAGCTTTAATCAAGTCCTTGTCTGTGAGTGAGTTCATCTTGGCGATGATATGGCCAGGTTTTTTCGGCGAACTCTTCTGTACTTCGCGGTGGATGAGTTCCATGAGTCTGTCCTTCAGCCCAGAGGGGGCAGCTTCAATGACTCGCCAGCTTGGCGTCTTGCTGAATCCTGTCAAGTGATTGAACAGCTCGGACGCATCCGAGGCAAAGTCCTCGTTGGCGGTGAACAGGCCAATATCGGTATAGAGTTTGGCCGTAATGTCGTTGTAGTTGCCGGTACTTAAATGAACATAACGTCTCAATTCGTGCCCTTCCCGCCGAATCACAAGTGTGACCTTGCAGTGGGTTTTTAGCCCAATGACTCCGTAAATGACATGACAGCCCGCTTCCTCCAGCCGTTTTGCCCAGACGATATTGTTTTCCTCGTCAAAGCGGGCTTTTAGTTCCAGCAGGACTGTGACCTGTTTGCCGTTTTCTGCAGCTTCCGCCAAAGCGTTCACCACCGGTGAATTGCCGCTGACGCGATAAAGGGTCTGTTTGATGGCCAGAACATTGGGGTCAGCCGCGGCCTGGCGGACAAAGTGAACCACGGGTTGAAAGGATTCAAAGGGGTGACAGAGCAGGATATCCTTGCGAGAAATGGCGTCGAAGATTCCCGTTTCACCAATGAGATCGCGCGGAGGTTGAGGCACAAACGGCCGATATCGCAGGTGGTGGAACCCCGGCAGATTGTGGACCAATCCGTAAAAGCGCAAGTCGATGGGCCCCGGAGTACTGTAAACATCCTCGTCTTCCAGCTCGAGCCATTCCAGCAAAGGTTCCAGCAATGCGGCTGTCATATGCTTGCCAATTTCCAGACGAACTGCGGTGCCGCGTTTTCGTTTCTTCAGTTCTTTTTCGATTTCCTCCAGGAGGTCGTCGGCACCTTCCTCGTCCACGGTAAAATCGGCGTTTCGGGTAATGCGAAAGGCTGAGGAATGCAGGACTTGGTGACCGGGGAAAAGGGTGTCCAGAAATTGTTGAATGACAGTTTCCAGAAAGATAAATTGCTGCTCACCAGGGGGCGACGGCAGACTCACGAAACGAGGCAAAACCGACGGCACGGGGACAACGCCAAATCGCTCTTCCTTGTCGCCCATTTCCACGGGCTCATCGGTGGGCTGGAGAAGCACCGCAATGTTTAAAGTGCGTCCGGCCAACATGGGAAACGGGTGGCTGGCATTGACCGCCAACGGAGTGAGCACAGGGAAAATGTGATGGTGGAAGTAGTCGGAAAGGAACTTCTTGTGCCTTTTCGTCAAATCCCTCCGTTTGAGAAACTGGATGCCCTCTCGTTTCAGCTCGGGAAGGATGCTGTCTGTAACAATTCCATGCATACGCTGCACTTCAGACTTGACGATTTCAGCGATACAGTCCAGCTGCTGCTGCGGCGTCATTTGCGTCTTATTTTCGGGGAGTCTGTAGCCCATCCTGATTTGATATTTCAGCCCAGCCACTCTCACCATAAAGAATTCGTCCAGGTTTGCGGCAACAATGGAGAGAAATTTTAGCCGTTCGAACAGAGGGGTTGCCTTGTCGCCGGCCTCATTGAGTACGCGCGCATTAAACGCTAGCCAGCTGAGTTCTCGGTTCAGGTAATTCGACTTGTCATCCAACGATTTCATGAACTTTACCTCCGCCCCTTCTGCCGTTAGTCAATCACATACGCCGTCCGGTGTCCAGAGAATCACCAAATCTTGAGAAATACAGACAAAAGTATTGTATTCCTAGTTGAATACTATGGTATAATGTGCAGGAAGCCATTTGGTATGGAGTTCAACTTTACAGAACCCATGGAAAGGAAGGTTGACAATGTCTCAACCGTTGTCGTTACAACAGCGTCCAAAAATTGCAAAAGACATAACAGAGCTTATCGGGCACACGCCTTTGCTGCGAGTGAATGGTCTCAGTGATGAAACCGGTGCAGAGGTACTTGCAAAATTGGAGTACTTCAATCCCCTGGGTAGCGTCAAGGACCGGATTGGCTACGCCATGATTAAAGCTGCGGAGGAACAGGGCCTTGTTAACCAGGACACAGTCATTGTCGAGCCCACAAGCGGCAATACCGGCATTGCCCTGGCATTTGTCTGCGCAGCTAAGGGGTACCGTTGCATCCTTTGCATGCCGGAAACCATGAGTCTGGAACGGAGAAACCTGTTGAAGGCTTTGGGTGCAGAGCTGGTTCTCACAGAAGGCCCCAAAGGCATGAAGGGAGCCATTGCCAAGGCTGAGGAGTTGGTCGCATCCACGCCAAACGCCTTTATGCCGCAGCAGTTTGAGAATCCGGCCAATCCCGAGATCCACAGAAATACCACAGCACTGGAAATATGGGAAGACACGGACGGGAAAGTGGATATGGTCGTGAGCGGCATTGGGACAGGTGGGACCATCACGGGGATTAGCGAGGTTCTAAAGGGGAGGAAGCCAAGTTTCAAGGCCATCGCGGTGGAACCCATAGACTCGCCAGTGCTGTCTGGCGGGAGTTCCGGCCCGCACAAGATTCAAGGTATTGGTGCCGGTTTTGTTCCCAAGGTGCTGAATACCAATGTGTACGATGAAATTGTGCAGGTTTCCAACGACGATGCGTTCTCCAAGGCACGCACATTGGCTCGCCAAGAAGGCATCTTTGTGGGAATTTCGTCCGGCGCCGCGCTGCATGCGGCTTCACTTGTGGCGGCTCGAGCGGAAAACCGCGGCAAGACCATTGTGGTCATCCTCCCGGACACTGGTGAACGGTACTTGTCCACGACACTGTTTCAGTATGAATAGCAGGTAAGGTTGGACGGGTAAACCGTTTTGTTCCAACCAATCAAACCGCAGTGAAGCCTCCATGTTCACCGGCTGGGTGGGCATGGGGATTTTTTTGCCTGAAGACAGAAGACTCCTCTTTCCGTTAGAACATCATTGAACAAGTTTCATACCGTTTCCGTTGCCTCCCAGGTACGAAGAATCTACGGTAAGGTTGACGGTATTGGCATTGGCTATGATGGCTTCTGCTACAATTCCACCATTGAGATTGAAAGTCGTTCCATTCAATGTCACGACCCCGCGAGGCGCATAGATGACGCCGTTCAAGTTGCAACTGCTATTGATGGTCACATTTCCATAAGGAACGTAGAGAATGCCATTGATGGTGATGGTCGCATTTCCGCCAAGCATAACGTCCTCCTCAGCCGTTCCGTCGCCAACCTCCAGGGGACCGTTGACAGTTGCTGGAGCCCCATTGGCGTTTCCCCAATACTGAAGCACACCATTGGCCCCATTGCTCCATCCCCAGCCGTTCGAGTACACAGGGGTCGATGGTGACAGACCTGGTGTTGTTCCAAGATATTTTTGCCAATAGTTGGGGGAATTCTGGTTGTTTGAAATTGGAGTCGCTTGTTGAATTGCTGTCGGCAGTGAGCTGGGAGGGGATACCTGAGGGTAATTCGCACCAGTCGCCACACCGTTGCACACTTGTGTCGGCTGAGAACCGTTGCTCACAGTTACCTTATTTGCAGCTGCACACATTCCGGAAACCGAAGCATGACTCACGTTCATTTGGAGGGAGGAATTGCTGTTGAGCGTACCGGTTACTGTAAGGCTCGTCACGTTGAAGGTGATTCCGGTATTGCTTTGACCGCTGTCGGCGCTGCTGTAAATGGCGTAATAGAAGGGTGACGATGGGCTGCTGGTAGCCGAATTGGTGGGCGTCGTTGCTGTTGCACTGACGGTCACAGGAACGGATGGGATGCCAAACAACTTCATGAAGTACAGGGGGACACTTCGCGTCACCGTTGCAGTGACGGTTCCTGCAGTCGAGTTATAGCTAATCCCGTCTTTGGAGGTGTAACTGTAATCTGTAGACTGAGTCCCATCCATGTTGCCAATACTCTGTGCGGTACGTTGCCATGTGCTACTGTTCTTCCCGATTTCTACAGCCCCCGCCAGCGATGCTGCATCCACAGCACTTTGCAGCCGAGCCTTCTCCAGATAGACGGTACCTAAATCCACGGTAAAACCTATCACAGCGCAGACGCAAATAAAGATGAAAGGCCACATGACCATGATTTGGCCCCTCTCATCTTGACGTGCTCTGCACAACAATCCTTTTATCCACCCATGAGACGTGTAACGCGTTCGTGATTGCATCTTGTCCACCTTTTTCGCCAAGTAGAATCACAGATTTTCATGGGAGTTTCGCGCCATCTGAGGAGTCCGAGCCCGTGTCCAGCCAATGGTCTGCCCCATGAAGGGACAGGTCCTGATTCCTTAGCAGTTAGCCTCATTATATCGTCGCGGGGGGTGCTTGTCAGTTGGTGAGAACTGGTGTTTTACCCGTTGCGTGCTCGGCGAGAGCGAGAGAGTTCTAAGCCCCATGTTTGGAACAAACAAAGGGTCCTGACGACAATCGTGGATGAATTTCCATGCGATGCCACAATTCGTGACAACCCATCATAGAAGGTATAAAATAAAATCAACAATCTCATCTACGCTGAGTTCTTTGCTTTTGCAAGAAGCGGGGGAACCATGAAATTGGGGTGAGTCCAGCGCACCACCCAGGTGCCTGGTAGGGTTAACTTTCGACCCGAACCCGTCAGCTAACTTCGTAAGCGTAGGAAGTTTAGCAGTTCCTGTGGTAGAGTTGTTTCCCATCTCCACCTTTCTCGGTTTTCCGCCTTTACCTCCATTCCGGACGGTTTGCGACATACTGCACATCGTGATTAGCCATGAAAACGGGTCGTCCAACCTGCTCTGGAACCTCATCTGCCTTTTTGGGGGAAACGGAACCTGCGGATGCCGAAATCCCATGCCCCGCTTCTTCGCCCACTATACCTGTGCGAAGGAGGACAATGCGGTGAAAACTCACTACCTCACCCGAATTGACCAGCTTTCTGAACTGTCTCCTTTCGAGCGCCGCGAACTAGCACCTATCACTGACAAGTTTGTCTTTCGCCTCAACGACTACTACAAGAACCTCATTGACTGGGACAATCCTGATGACGAAATTCGCAAGTTAGTCATCCCCAGGGCTTCCGAATTGGAAGAATACGGGAAGTGGGACGCCTCCGATGAGCAAAGCAACTATGTGGCCAAGGGCTGTCAGCACAAGTACACAACGACGGCATTGCTCTTGGTATCCGAGGTCTGTGGAGCATACTGCAGATTCTGCTTTCGCAAACGTTTGTTTCGCAACGATGTTCATGAAACGTCTCTGGATATCAGCCAGGGTGTGCGCTACATTTCCCGGCACCCGGAGATTAACAACGTGTTGTTGACAGGCGGCGATTCCCTCATGCTGGCAACGCCCAGAATACAGGAGATTCTTATGCAACTCACAGCAATTCCCCATGTGCGCATCATTCGCTTTGGATCAAAATTGGCAGCCTTCAACCCCATGAGGATTTATGAGGACGAGGAACTGTTGCGAGTGCTTTCCCAGTACTCTCAAGGTAAAACACGCCTCTATCTGATGGCTCACTTCAACCACCCGAGAGAATTGACACCGCAGGCGCTGCGGGCCATCAGAGCACTGCAACAAGCAGGCGTCGTGACAGTAAACCAGACTCCGATTCTCAAAGGAATTAACGATGACCCGGTAGTCTTGGGAAGACTTCTGGATAAACTTTCATTTGCCGGGATTACGCCGTACTACATCTTTCAAAACCGCCCGGTGGCAGGAAATGCTGACTTTGTACTGTCTTTGGCAGAGGCCTATAATATTGTGGAAGCGGCTAAGGCACGGACTTCGGGGTTGGGCAAACGTGTAAAGTATGTCATGAGCCACGCCACAGGGAAGATTGAAATTCTCGCGGTTCACGCAGGAAAGATTTATTTGAAATACCATCAGGCACGGCGTCAAGAGGACATAGGCAGGTTTATGGTCTATCAGTTGCCGAACACAGCTGCGTGGTATGACGACCTGCTGCCGTCCAACATGGGCCGGACTGCACTTGCGCAGGCGTAGCAGGCCAAGAGGAGGAATTTGGGCATGGAGTATGTCAGGCTGGGCCACACTGGACTGGAAGTATCGCGAATCTGCCTCGGCTGTATGAGCTATGGTATTGCCAACCGTGGCGGACACCAGTGGGTCCTGAACGAAGAGGAAAGTGTCCCGTTCATCAAACGGGCGCTGGAGTTAGGCATCAACTTCTTTGACACGGCCAACGTCTATTCCGGCGGGAGCAGTGAGGAGATTGTTGGGCGAGCTCTACGGGACCTGGTAAAGCGCGACGAAGTCGTCATTGCGACCAAGGTAAATGGGCGCATGCGACCGGGGCCCAACGGAGCTGGTCTGTCCAGAAAGGCGATTCTCAGCGAAATTGACAACAGCCTGAGGCGACTGGGAACAGACTACGTGGATTTGTATCAAATCCACCGCTGGGACTATGATACCCCCATTGAGGAAACCATGGAGGCTCTGCATGATGTCGTAAAGTCCGGTAAGGCTCGATATATTGGGGCGTCTTCCATGTATGCATGGCAGTTCCTCAAGGCACTACATGTGGCTGAAGAAAACGGTTGGACCCGCTTTGTTACCATGCAGGACTACGTCAACCTATTGTATCGTGAGGAAGAACGAGAGATGCTTCCACTTTGCGAGGCGGAAGGGATTGGCGTCATTCCATGGAGCCCCTTGGCCCGCGGACGATTGGCGAGGACCTGGGAAGAAAGGACGAGACGGTCAGAGACGGACCAATTTGCCCAGTCGTTGTACACCGTCATGGCCCAAGCCGACAGGAGAGTAGTGGAGGCCGTGGGCTTTGTGGCTCGGGAGCGCAATCTGCCACAGGCGCAGATTGCCTTGGCTTGGGTGCTCCAGAAGAAGCCCGTTGTAGCACCGATAATTGGGGCAACAAAGATGCATCACTTGGAGGATGCAGTGGCAGCGTTGTCTGTACAATTGTCACCTGATGAAGTTGAGCGACTCGAGGCCCCGTATGTGCCTCATCCTGTGCTGGGTTTTCAGTGACCCGGCGCTTTCGCCCATGCAATCCCTGAAACTTTTAACAGGGGTCGTAGTTGTGATGTGGTGTGTTATGGCGCTCTGTGCATCGTGGCAGAGCGCCACATTCATGGTGTGTCAGCCGAGTATCAGATCCTCCAGCGTAATTGTGTGGCGGGGCAATACGCGAGTTTCGTAACCCTTTTCCGTCAGTGTGCGAGCATAAAGTTCTGCCTGTACCCGGGACATGTCCTCACTGATTTGCCAACCATGGTCCTTGTAGAACCACACTACAAACAATTCACCCATCATCTTCAGCTCCATGTATCTGTTAATTGCGAAATTTGTAATTCTTAATAAAATTATAACCGCAACCAAGAAATCTTAACCAATGTCACAACGACTATTTGCCGCCATCTGAAGAGACTATTTGTAGCATGACCCTGATTATACCCATACCAGTGGTAGTATAATGAATCCAAGAAATTTTTCAATTCGTCGAATTGCCCCAAGCTCCAGCAGTGGTTAGGCATTCGATGCGTTTCAGGGGAGGATTCAGCAGCCATGGCGGCGTCGATTAGAGTGAGGGTCTATGGGCTGTTTGGCGGAATGTTTGTCGTGTTTCTCGTGTTTGTTTATAACCTCTTCGTTATCTCCAGGGACATTCCCAGCCGTACAGTGCGGACGGAATTGCGCCTTGCTACCATTGCGGCCTTGCTCCTCATTGGAATCGGCTGCCTGGCCTTCGTTCTTCTCCTGGGTTCCCGGGTCTTTTCTCCAATTCAGAGATTGGAGAAATTTACGGAAAGGGTGGCAGCGGGAGATTTGACGGAGACGCTGGCATGGAATCGCAGGGACGAGATGACCGCCTTGGGTGAGTCCTTTAATAACATGGTCAGCCATCTACGTATGATTTTGCTGGAAACGTCTAAAAGCGCTGTACAAGTAGCCGCTTCCGCAGAGCAATTGAATATGAATACTCAGGAAATGACACAAGTCACGGAGAAAATTTCAGAAATTTCCAAAGAGGTAGCGGAGGCAACCAATCGACAGGCGCAAAGCACGCAAGGGGTTGCGGACCGCACAAACGCTGTCAAGGAAGCGTCCCAAGTCGTCGCAGGGGATGCCGCCAATGTAGCTGGTTTGGCTGAAAAAGCTAGCTGCAAATCTGGAGATGGCCAAGCGTCCATTGAGACGGCCGTTGAGCAGATGCGAAGGATTCAACAAGTCATGGAGGAACTGGAGAAGAGTGTTGTTAGCCTCAGTGGACGGTCTGAAGAAGTTGGACGTATTGCCGACTTCATTGCAGGCATTTCGTCACAGACCAATCTTCTGGCTTTAAACGCAGCCATCGAAGCTGCCAGGGCTGGAGAGTATGGCCGGAGTTTTGCAGTCGTGGCGGGGGAGGTGCGTGCATTAGCGGAACAGTCGTCCCAGCATGCCAATCAAATCCAGGACTTTACCGTACAAATGCAGCGTGACAGCGAGGAGGCAGTTCGTGCTGCTGAAGGCGCATCTAGGGAAGTGAAGTCCGGAATCGATCGAGTCACTTTGGCTGCCGGCACTTTCGCTGAAATTAGAGGGATGGTTCAAGAAGTTACTACACAGATTCAAGATGTTACCCAATCTGCCAAGAGGATCTTGTCCCATGCGGAGGACTCTGTGGATTCAGTCGGTTACATCTCGGATACCGCTTTCGCCATTTCTGCTGGTGCCGAACGTGTCACGTCGTCCAATCAGGAACAATTGGCATCCATGGAGGAGATAACCGCTTCTGCGGCACGCCTGTCGGAAATGGCAGAGGTACTGCAAGAATTGGTGAAGCGTTTTCGAGTGAAGCAATAACAGACTTTAACATGAGCGTAGTGGAATGGGGGGTAGGCGCCGGTTTAAAGCTCCCCCTGGTGATTGTTGACGTATACAGAGAGATTCTTTGGAAAAATGTACAGAATTTTTGTAATTCAAAAGGAGATATATGGCTGCAGGTCGAATCCAGTAAGTGAAAGTGGCACATTGTCAGGAGGCGTATTTATGGACACCCCAGTGTACTTCATCACCGGATTTCCAGGGTTTCTTTCATCAAGAATTATCAGAAAATTGTTAGATCGGGAAGTTGCATGCACCTTTGAACTGCTGGTACATCCATCTCAGATACAGCGCGCTCAGAGCGAGATTGAGGGCTTGCGCGCCGGTGCCCGCGGCACGCAAGCCCAGTTTCACTTGCTACCCGGCGATATCACCGTCCCAAATCTGGGACTGGATGAAACGGCGAACCAACGTTTGAAAGACTCCGTGACACACGTCTTTCACCTCGCTGCCATTTACGACTTGGCCGTGGCTGAAGCTGTCGCTCGCAAGGTGAATGTGGTGGGAACCGGGAATGTAAACCAGTGGGCGTTGCAACTGCGGTCTCTGCAACGCTATGTGTACTTCAGTACGGCCTACGTTTCCGGAACAAGGTGGGGACGGATTCTGGAGACGGAACTGGAGTGTGGGCAGGGTTTCAAGAACTTCTACGAGGCTACCAAGTATGAAGCGGAAGTTTTGGTTCAGGAAATCCGCAATGAGATGCCGGTCACAATCATTCGTCCTGGAATCGTCGTTGGCGACTCCAGAACAGGGGAGACAGTGAAATTTGACGGTCCCTATTTCATTATGCGATTCCTAGATAAGTTTGCACATTTGCCGGTGCCTTTCGTAGGACGGGGGGCAGGGCAAATCAACCTCGTTCCAGTGGACTACGTGGTCAATGCGACATGTTTTCTCGCCCATAGCGACAAGGGGATAAACAAGGTCTACCATCTAACCGATTCTCACCCTCATACTGCCCGTGATGCCCTCCGCCTCATATCCAAAACTTTAATTGGAAAGGAACCGTCTTACACCCTTCCCGCCACTTGGGTTTCGGCAGTGCTTTCCATTCCCTCCTTTCGGCGGTGGGTGATGGTGGAAAGAGAAACTGTGGAGTATTTTCGGCTCCGCTCGGAATACGATTGTACTCAGGCGACGGCAGATCTCGCCGGTTCCGGCATTGCCTGTCCCGACCTCGCGGACTATGTATCGGCAGTGGTCGGCTTTTACCAGAGACACCGCGAAGATACCGATAAACTTATCCTGGTTGGAGGAAAGCCACACCCTGCAGACAGCCATGACGGCCAACATTCGGGTTATGAAGGACTTCACTGGCGCTGAAGCAGACCAGGAAGAAGGAGGCAATCCAACTGGTGCCACAACGGATAGATACACACTTGCCGAAAGGGTGGAAAACACCCAATACGTCCCAAACACAGAGCACTGGCGCGTCACCGGCAGGAACCATCCACTACACCACATGCCCCCTGTGTGAAGCCACTTGTGGTCTTGAAATTCAGGTGATAGAGGGCCAGGTGCGAAGCATTCGCGGCGACAAGGAGGATTGCCTGAGCCATGGGCACATTTGTCCCAAAGGACTCGCGCTGACAGAGATTCACGAGGACTTGGACCGCGTCAGAACGCCTATGATTCGGCGTGGTGAGCGATGGGAAAACGCCACCTGGGAAGCGGCTTTTGAAGAGATTCGCCAACGTGTACAGCAAATCCGGCAGCAGTACGGGCACGATGCCCTGGGAATTTACCTGGGCAATCCCAACGTACATAATTTGGATGCCCAACTGTACCTGGCTCCGCTAATGCGGGCGCTAGGCTCTCGAAAGCGTTTCTCGGCAAGCACCATTGACCAGATGCCAAAGCAGCTCGCGGCAGCTTTGCTCTACGGCGACGGCATGTCCATTCCCATTCCCGACGTTGACAATACCTCTTATTTTCTCATTCTCGGCGCCAATCCCATGGTTTCCAACGGTAGCATGATGACAGCTCCAGACATGCGCAGGCGGTTGCACGGAATTATGCAGCGCGGCGGGAAGGTGGTGGTGGTCGATCCGGTCCGCACCCGTACGGCCAGCGTTGCCAGTGAACACCACTTTATTCGACCCGGAACGGACGCCTGGTTTCTGCTGGGTATTTTGTATACCCTGATTGCGGAAAAGTTGTACAATCTTGGCCATCTCCAGGACAAAGTCGCAGGGTTGCTTGAAATTGAACAGGTGGCGAAGCAGGTTTCTCCGGAAGTCGCCGCCCTGAAGTGCGGCATTCCCGCCGAAACTGTGGTTGGAATCGCCAGGGAACTGGCAATGGCTGAAGCGGCTGTGATTTACGGCCGAATGGGAACGTGCACGCAGGCGTTTGGCGGAGTCACCACCTGGCTGATTGATGTCCTGAACGTCATGACTGGCAATCTGGACAAGAAGGGTGGGGCGCTCTTTCCGCTGGCAGCGGCGAGATTACAGACTGTAGGGCGGTCTCGGCTGGGAGACCGGGCCAGAGTTGGACGCTATAACAGCCGCGTACGGGGGTTGCCGGAGGTGCTGGGCGAATTCCCGGTGGCAGCCATGGCCGAGGAGCTAGACACGCCGGGCGAGGGGCAAATCAGGGGGCTTATTACGGTTGCCGGGAATCCCGTGTTGACCACGCCGGACAGTACCCGCCTGGCCAAGGCACTGGGCGGGCTGGAGTTTATGGTCAGTGTGGACCTTTACCTGAACGAAACTACACGCTATGCGGACGTACTGTTGCCTGTTCCGTCCCCACTGGAACGCCAGCACTACGATTTGACCTTTTCCCAACTAGCCGTTCGAAATGTGGCACACTATTCTCCCCCGCTGTTTCCTGTGCCACAGGGGCAACTGGAAGAATGGGAAGTACTGCTGCATCTAACGGCAGCCTTAAATAACGAAATCTATCACCCGGAGAATCCTGTGCGTATGGATGACAACATGGTAGAGGGTATCGTTGGCGCAGCGCTGACAGGTATGGACGAAGAGCTCCGGGAACTACTGGGGAGTCACATTGTGCACCTGTTGGGCGATAGGCGAGGACCTGCCCGGATGCTGGACCTCTTGCTTCGGTCCGGGCCTTATGGCGACGCGTTTGGCCGCAAGACCGAGGGATTAAACCTCGGCAAGCTGATGACACACGCTCACGGCCTGGACTTGGGACCACTGCAGCCTCGCTTAACTGACGTTCTCCAGACCCCGTCCGGCTTGCTGGAGCTGGCGCCGGACTTCTTCCTGCGAGATCTGGAGAGACTTCTAGCCACGGCTCAAGAAACTGCGGACCCTGAGAATATCTCGGCCGACCCAGGTTCCGCTGCTGTAGCAATGGCTGCCGCTGAACCTAAATCCGAAACGTTTCTGCTGGTGGGTCGGCGCCTTCTTCAGTCAAACAATTCCTGGATGCACAATGCCGCCAAACTGTCCGCAAATCTGTCCTGCACGCTGTGGATGCATCCGCAGGACGCGGGAAACCTGGGTCTGTCACAGGGTGGCCAAGTCCAGGTCTCCTCTGCGACCGGTTCATTGAGAGTGACCCTGGAACTGACGGATGGCATCATGCCTGGAGTCGTTTCGTTGCCTCACGGATTCGGACACGGGGATGCGCAAACGCGTCTGAGTGTGGCTCGCCGGCAGTCAGGCGTCAATTTTAATATACTATCCAGCACAGGTGAAATTGACGTTGCCACGGGGAACGCGGTGGTCAACGGGATACCTGTTCGTGTGGGGCCGGTCATAGACGGGGCGGGTGAGAAGGAGTAAACTCTCAGTAAATCCCTGCATGGGAAAATCTAGCGGGAGAGAGATGGACATGACCCCGTACCCCGTTACATTTACAGCCATACCCGTAGAAAGACCTTGGGGCGGACATCGCCTCAAATCATGGTTCGAAGCAACACACATCCGGCAACCTATCGGCGAATACTGGCTGGTTTCCGGCTATCCCGGCGCTACCAGTGTGGTGGCAAACGGACCACTGACGGGCATGACTTTGTCGCAGTTGACACAGCGTTATCCCGAGGCCTACCTGGGCCCATCCGCACAGCCACGGTTTCCGCTGCTGGTAAAGGTTATCGAAGCCGAGGCGGATTTGTCCGTCCAGGTCCATCCTCAGGACGACTATGCCATCACCCACGAAGAGGATTTTGGCAAGACGGAGGCATGGTACATTCTCCAGTCCCCTCCGCAAGGGCGCGTTGTCTACGGAAACCGTTTCGCGAACCGGGAGGAATTCCTCCAGGCTGTTCACTCGGGGCGGTTGCAGGACGGCCTTTCCTACCGTGAAATCCGGCCTGGGGATGTGGTATACGTCCCTGCCGGTACTCTGCATGCACTACTGGCGAAGACCACGGTCATTGAAATTCAGCAGACCTCCGACGTGACCTATCGGGTGTACGACTGGGATAGAGTGGATGCCGCCGGAAATTCTCGGCCATTACACGTTGCCGAGGCTGCCAAGGTGCTGAGCTTTGGTCCGCTTGCTCAGGAAGCGCTGGGAATGGACAATCCGTTGCCGCTGCCCTCGGAGCGGGGAGTTCAGCAGCAACGGCTGTTGCGCTGCCCATATTTTACGTTGGACAGGATACGGCTGGAACCCAAGGCCACCCTGGCGTTACAGCCGTCTGATAGTCCCACCCTTATCCTGGGCGTTGCCGGGCAGGGTGACCTCAACTGGGAAGGTACCCTGGCCGGG
>Ga0187809_10000116_pt1 | contig 53886 bp, 50 predicted proteins | sample NC_wetland_sal_i_8_FD_132415 | JGI IMG/M metagenome (GOLD analysis project Ga0187809, IMG submission 132415) | Wetland sediment microbial communities from Neuse River Estuary, North Carolina, USA - ASW_4 | ecosystem: Environmental > Aquatic > Freshwater > Wetlands > Sediment | place: USA: North... | reverse complement strand
CCTCGGCCGGGAGCGTCCCGGTGCCGAGCTGTACTTCATCACCGGCGCCGACGCGCTGGCCCAGATCCTGTCCTGGAAGGCCGCCGAGGAGCTCTTCGAGCGGGCCCACTTCATCGGGGTGACCCGGCCCGGGTACCCGCTGTCCGAGACCGGGCTGCCTGCCGACCGGGTGACCCTCCAGGAGGTGCCGGCCATGGCGATCAGCTCGACGGACTGCCGTGAGCGGGTCGGCTCCGGGGAGCCGGTCTGGTACCTCGTCCCCGACGGCGTCGTCCAGTACATCAACAAGTACGCCCTCTACGCCGCCCCCGCGGACGCGGCCTCAGGCGTGCTCCCGACCCAGACCCACGTTCCCGAGGAGACCCGTGCCCGCCACTGACCGGTCCGTCGAGCTCGCGCGCGCCGCCGCCACGGCCGCAGCCGACAAGCTCGCGACGACGATCGTCGGCATCGACGTCTCCGAGCAGCTCGCGCTCACCGACGTGTTCGTCATCCTCTCGGCGTCCAACGAGCGCCAGGTCGGCGCCATCGTCGACGCGGTGGAGGAGACCCTGCTGACCCAGCGGGTCAAGCCGCTGCGGCGGGAGGGTGCTCGGGAGGGGCGCTGGGTGCTCCTCGACTTCTCCGACATCGTCGTCCACGTCCAGCACGACGACGAGCGGGAGTTCTACGACCTGGCCCGGCTGTGGCGGGACTGCCCGTCGGTCGACCTCGGCGTCCGGGGGACGGCGCAGCGCGGCCCGGCCGCCTCCTGAGCGGGCGGTTCGGGTATGCCGCAGCGTCGCCGGATCGTCATCCTCCGCCACGGTGAGACCGTCCACAACGTCCGGGGCATCTGGCAGGGGCAGCTCGACAGCGACCTCTCCGAGCTGGGGGTGGCCCAGGCCGCTGCCGTCGGCCCGGCGCTCGCCGCGCTGTCGCCGGCCCGGATCGTCTCCTCGGACCTGACCCGCGCGGCCCGCACGGCCGAGGCGGTGTCCCGGGCCTGCGGCATACCGCTGGCCTTCGACCCGCGGTTCCGCGAGATCCATGCCGGTGCGTGGCAGGGCCTGTCGACCGACGAGGTGGCCGAGCGCTATCCGGAGGAGCGGGCCGCGGTCCTGCGCGGTGAGGACGTCCCCCGCGGCGGGGACGGGGAGTCGATGTCCGACGTCGCCGAGCGGGTCCGCCCCGCCCTCGACGAGCTCGTCGCCGGGATGGCCGAGGGGGAGTGCGTCGTCGTCTCGACGCACGGCGCCGCCGGTCGCGCGGTCGCCGCCGTGCTCCTCGGTCTGGACCAGCAGGTCGCGTGGCGCATCCTCGGGGCCTTCGGCAACTGCCACTGGTCCGAGCTCGTCGAGGGGGACCGGGGCTGGCGGCTGCTCACGTGGAACGTCTCGGCCGGCACCGAGAGCAACGACGGGACGCCGCCGCCGTAGCCGGGCCCAGCGGCGACGGGCGCTCGGCCACGTCATGAGTGCTCGGGGACGACCCGCGATTTGGGCGCCCGCCCGTCGGTGGGTAGACTTCCGCAGGCCCCTTCGGGGGCAACCCGTTCGGGGCTGTAGCGCAGTTGGTAGCGCACCTCCATGGCATGGAGGGGGTCAGGGGTTCGAATCCCCTCAGCTCCACCAGAGCGTCGTCACAGGGCCGAGGGCCGCATCCGGATCCGGATGCGGCCCTCGCCCGTCTCTCCCGGAACCGCCGGGGTCGTCAGGTCCCGGGACCTGGTCACCGGGTGGTCAGGCGGAGCCGGAAGTCGGCGGCACCCTGCGAGGTGGTCATCGACAGGCCGAGAGCGGCGAAGGACGCGAGGTCCTTCTTGTCGGAGGCGCTCATGCTCGAGCCGGTCGAGGACAGCAGCTTCGGGATGTCGAGGTAGCCGACGACCTGGGCGCGGGCCGCGTCCGGGACGGCGTCGCGGAAGGCGGCCGTGGACCCGAGGCCGGAGCCGGAGGCGACCGCAGCGGCATACGCCTTGTCGGTGGAGAGCACGGTCGCCTTCGTGCCCTTGACGACGGCGAGCCCGGACTGCGCGCCGCTGCTGCGCAGCAGCCGGTCGAGGACCTTGGGGTCGGCGTCGGTGCGGACCGCGATCTTGGGCGTGTCGCCGTCCAGGCCGCCGTAGGCCACCGCGAGGTCGTTGCCGAGGGAGGAGGAGAGGTCACCGGGAATGCTGATGCCGAGCTGGTTCTCGGCGTCCGTGACCGCCGAGGTGGCCGCCGAGCGGCCCATGAGCGACGTCATCGCGTCGAGGATGTCCGGCCAGCTGGCCTCGACCTGGTCGCCGAGCCCTGAGATCCCGAAGGCCGCGACGGTGTCCTTGGGCAGCGACCCGACGCTCGTCGGATGCGCGCTCGTCTTCTGCACCGTCGTCAGGCCGCTCGCGTGGCCGGCGATCTCGAGGCTGGCGCCGGAGAAGCGCAGAGCGGCCGCCACCCGCCCGGAGAAGGCCGAAGCGGCCGACGGGGTCGCGGTGGCGGCGTCGGGCGTCACGGAGCCGAACGACCCGAGGCCGAGGGCTCCCATGGCGGGACCGGCGGCCTCCTCGGCGGCACCGAGGTCGGACCACAGCGTGACCACGCCGTCCTCGCCGAGGGCGCCGAGGTCGGTCCTGAAGTCGGGGTTGTCCGACAACGGGTGCGCCTGGGCGGCCGCGATGGCGTGGCTGACGGTGGTCGCGCTCTGGGCGCACACCGCGAAGGACCCGTCGAGCGAGCACGACCCCCCGACGGCCTTGCCGACGGCGGCCAGGTGGGCCGAGGCGGCCTTGGTGTCGCTGACGGCGAGGACGACGACCGCCGCCCCGTGGGGGTTGGCGTCGTCGTCGGCGGGCAGCAGGCCGACGCCCATCCGGTCACCGAGCCAGGGGGCCAGGTCCGTGTCGTAGTGGAGCCCGGTGAGCCCGCCTGCGTCCTGGATCGCCTCGACGACCGCCTTGCGCAGGTCGGTGTTCGCGTCCGCCTTCTTGAGCGGGTCCGGGCTCATCGGCAGCTTCGCGAAGAACCGGATCGCGTCGAGCTTCTGGCCCGCCGAGGGGTTGAGGTCGATCTTCGCGAAGGCCACCGTGCTCGTCGGCAGCACCTCCTCGGGCTGGGGGCCGCCACCGGCCGCCCAGCCGACGACCCGCGCCCCGGCATAGGCCGTGCCGACGAGGGCGAGCACGCCCACCGCGGCCGTGACGGCGACGAACGTCCTGCGCCGGCCCTTGGGCGGGTCGCCCGCCCCGAACGGCGCGTCGAACGGGCCCCCGGAGGACTGGTCGGCCAGCGGGTAGCCCGCACCGTCGTACACGTAGGGCCGGGCGTGGTGCCCGGCCGGGGCGTCGCCGGGCGGTGGGAAGGTGCCAGGAGCCGGCGGGGGGTAGGTACCGGGAGCCGGCGGGGGGACGGACATGCCGGACGCGGCATACGGGAGGCCACCGGGCGGGGGAGGGGTGGGGGGCTCGGGAGCCGCATGGCGACCACCCTCGTGCTGCGGCGGCGCCGGGTACGTGGCCCAGGGCTGCGGCACGGGTATGCCGGCGTCGGCGGCCGCCGGGTCGCGAACCCCGTCGTCGAAGGGACTGGTGCTCATCTGCGTCCTCATGAGTCGTCCGGAAACGGAGCCCACACCAAGACAGGCACCTCGGTGAACCGAGGTGCCTGTCCATGTGTCGGGGCCTGCTCCCAACTGGCGGGGGTGGGGGGAGGAGTGCTGCGACAGGGGGTCTCACACGTCGCCGCGTCTGGGGGGGTGACACGACACGTGCGGGCCGATCACGGCCAGAACCACTCCGACTCTCGAAGTCTCGGCTTGACGTCGGACGCGAGGCGAACCGACGTGGTTGGCCGAGGGAGCCGGAGTCGTCCCTTGGGCACGGTGACCGTGGTGGCGGCCAGCCGGGCCAAGGTGATGCCGATGAGGCGGCCCATGACGCTCCCTTCGAAGGCGATGCCACTGGGTGGCAGATCCCGATATGTGGTGGCTGTGGTGCCCGTGGGTGGCGTATCCACTGCCGTTGTTGCTCCTCAAGAGTGCCTGCGGCGCCCAGGACCGCACATCGGCTGTTGGGCGCTCGTTGGTGGGATGCCCGGCCGAGGGCCGCTTCATCCGAACGGATGAGGCGGAAGTGGCGTCCCACGAGGCCCTTTCAGGGCGGTTCCGCGTGGTGTGATGGTCCGATGACGGCCTCGGACAGCATGGGAGACACCGGTTCGGGTGCCGCCGCGGAGCCCGACCGCACCCCCGCCGGCGACCGGCCGGCCCGCGGCGTCGATGTCGACGTCCTCGTCGTGGGCGCTGGGCTGAGCGGCATCGACGCGGCATACCGGCTACGAGAACGGTTGCCGCACAAGCGGTTCGCCATCGTCGAGGCGCGGGACCGGCTGGGCGGGACGTGGGACCTGTTCCGCTACCCGGGGATCCGCTCGGACTCGGACATGTACACGTTGAGCTTCCCGTTCCGGCCGTGGACCGACCCGTCCGCGATCGCGGACGGTGGCTCGATCCTCGGCTACCTGAGGGCGACCGCCGAGGAGGCCGGGATCCTCGACGAGATCCGCTACGGCGAGGCGGTCACCGCGGCCGCCTGGGACGGGCCGACCGCCACCTGGACGGTCACGGCCCGGACCGCGGCGGGGCCGGTCGAGCACACGTGTCGCTTCCTCTACCTCGCCACCGGCTACTACCGCTACGACCACGGTCACGTCGTCGACTTCCCAGGGCAGGCCGACTTCACCGGCCCGGTGGTCCACCCGCAGCTCTGGCCCGAGGAGCTCGACGTGACCGGCCGGAGGGTCGTCGTCATCGGCAGTGGCGCGACGGCCGTGACGCTCGTCCCGGCGCTCGTCGCCCAGGGGGCGGGGCACGTGACGATGCTCCAGCGCAGCCCGAGCTACCTCATCGCCCTCCCCGGGCGCGACCCCGTCGCCCGGGCGGCCCGGCGGTGGCTCCCCGAGGGTGCCGCCTACCGGGTGGCGCGGGCCAAGAACGTCGCCGCCAACGTCGGCAGCTACCAGCTGGCCCGGCGCTTCCCCCGGGCGGCCCGCCGCCTCCTCATCGGCGGCGTGGCCCGCCGGCTCCCGCAGGGCTACGACGTGGCGCGGCACTTCACCCCGCGCTACGAGCCCTGGGACGAGCGTCTCTGCGTCGTGCCCGATGCCGACCTCTTCGACGTGGTGTCCTCCGGTGCGGCCGAGGTGGTCACCGACACCGTCGACACCTTCACCTCGGACGGCATCCGGCTCCGCTCGGGCCGGGAGCTGCCCGCCGACATCGTCGTCACGGCCACCGGGCTGGCCCTCCAGGTCGCCGGGGGCGTCGGCCTCACGGTCGACGGGCGCCCGGTGACCATGAGCGAGGAGTACGTCTACAAGGGCCTCATGCTCAGCGACGTACCCAACCTCGCGTGGTGCGTCGGCTACACGAACAACAGCTGGACCCTGCGGGCCGACCTCACCGCGACCTACGTCTGCCGCCTCCTCGCCCACCTCGACGACCGGGGCCTGACGACGGCGACACCGCGCTTCACCGGCACCTCGACCGGCACGCCCCTGCTCGACCTCACCTCGGGATACATCCGGCGGGCCGCGAGCATCCTGCCCAAGCAGGGCGACGCCCGCCCGTGGCGGCTGCGGCAGAACTACCTCGTCGACCTCGTCGACCTGCGGACCGGCCGGGTCGACGACGGCCGGCTCGAGCTGAGCCGGGCCGAGCGCGCCCGGGCCGCCACGGCGGCGGCACCGGCCGCTCGGGCCGGCTGACCCCGGTCGAGCGGGAGCACCGACGACGGCGTCCGGGTCTCGTCGGCCCCCTGGGCCGGCCCGTCTGCGACACTGGCGCCATGGAGGCCCTGCGTGTCACCCTGGCCGACCTGCCGCGGCCTGCCCGGTATGCCGTGCTCGGGGGACTCGGCCTCGGCGTCGTCGGCATCGTCCTCGGGGTCGTCGTGGGGCTGTTCGTCCACCGAGCGACCGCCTGGGCCGCCGCCGTCGAGGTCGGGCTTCCGGCGACGGTGGTGGGGTTCGTCGTCGGTCTCGGCGCGGGCCTCGTCGGCGAGGGACTCACCCGCCGGCGCTCCTAGCGACCCGCCGGCCCGTTCGGCGGTGGTCCTCGTCGGGGTGGGCGCCCCGCGGGGCCGCGACACCCGGTCGCTCAGCCGCGGACGGCGGCGTCCCAGCGCCACGGCATACCCCGTGTCTTCGCGGCCCGACCGGTGGCCGAGAGGAGGTCGGTCCACGGGTCGGCGCCCCTCGGGGCGGCCGGGAAGATCCGGTCCAGGACCCGTGCGGTGACATCGGCGTCGGCCGTCCACGACACCCCTTGCGCGGTGAGCAGCTCCCAGGCGTGCAGGACCGTCTCGGTCAGGCCCATCGCCGCGAAGCCCGTGGCGTCGGTCGGCCCCCACGGATGCCAGCCGACCCGGTCGGCCGGTACCGACGCCAGCACCGCCGCGAAGACCCCGGCGGTGGCGTCGAGGCTCACCGCGATGCCGGTCGAGCCGGAGGCCGGCTCGGGCCAGAGCCAGAAGGCCGGGCCGCCCTCTCGCACCTGGTGGGCCTCGGCGAGCGGGACGTAGTCCGCGCCGGTCCCGTGGTCCCCGCTCAGCTGCATCGCGTAGGCGAGCAGGTCGTCGAGGATGTGCGCCGCCGTCTCCCGGCACGTCCAGGTCAGGCCGCTGGCGGGACGCTCCCACGCATCGTCGGGCACCGCGGCGAGGAGTGGGAGGAGGTCGTCGACGACGGCTCGGACATCGCGCGCCCAGCCGGCGCCGGGGGAGGGATCGCTCATGCGCTGACTCTAGGCACGGGCGGGTCTGCCCGCGTCCCCATTCCTGCCGGCCGCCCAGTGGCAGGATGCCCGCGTGCTCCTCTTCTGGTGGGTCGTTGCCGGCGCGCTCGCCGTCCTCGACTGGTATGCCGTTGCCGCCGCTCGTCCTCGCCTGGAGTCGGCCGCCAAGCCGGCGACGATGGTGGCGCTCGTCGGGGCCGCCGTGGCCCTGGGGGCACCGGACGCCGGGGCGGGCCGGTGGCTGCTCGCCGCCCTCGTCCTCGGCCTCGTCGGCGACGTGCTCCTGCTCGGCGACAGCGAGCCGCGCTTCCTCGGCGGGCTCGGTGCGTTCCTCGTGGGCCACCTCGGCTATCTCGTCGCCTTCGTCGTCCTCGGGCTCGACCGTCCGGTCTGGGCCCTTGTCGGAGCCGCTGCCGTCGCACTCGCCCTCGGGCCCGCGAGCCGGGTCCTCACGGCGACCGCGCGCGAGGGTGGCCTCGCCCTGGCGGGGCCGGTCGCGGCATACGTCGTCGTGCTCGGGGCGATGGTCGTCGCGGCCTGGGCGACCGGGCAGGTGCTCGCCGGGCTCGGCGCGACGGTCTTCCTCGCGAGCGACACGACGTTGGCGCTCAACCGGTTCGTCGCGCCGCGGCGTTGGGCGCCGGTGCTCGTCATGGTGACCTACCACCTCGGGCAGGCCCTCATCGTCCTCGGGGTGCTGCGGAGCTAGCGTCGGCCGGCCCCGGCTCGGGGAAGGGTCAGGCGCTCAGGGCCTCAGGCGGTCAGGCGCTCAGGGCGGCCACGGCGTCGGCGAGGGTCTCGATGCCGCGGGCGACGATGTCGGCCGCGAGCGGTGCGTCGAGCTCGAAGCCCATGAAGGCCGCGTCGACGAGCTCGGCGACCCGGGCCACCCGGTCGGCGGGCACACCGGACCGGGCGAGATGGTCGCGTACCGCGGTCATCCAGTGCTCGTTGGCGGCCGCGACCTCGGAGGCGTAGGGCTCGCGGCCGAACAGCCCCAGCGTCGAGGCCTCGACGTAGAGGCGCTCGCACCGGGTCTGCTCCTCGCGCATCCGCAGCCGCCACTGGGCGTGGACCGCCTCCCGCGGCGATCGTGCCGGGGGCAGGGCGCGCAGCTCGTCGACGGAGCGGTTCGTCGAGCAGCGGATGATCTCGACGACGAGCTGGTCCTTGGAGTGCAGGTGGTAGAGCAGCATCCGGTCGCTCGTCCCGAGCGCGGCGGCCAGCGGCCGCAGGCTCAGCCCGACCAGCCCGTGCTCGAGGGCGTAGTCGGTCGCGCGGTCGATGAGGTCGCTCCGTCGGTCCATCGAGGCCGAGTGTAGCAAGTGCTACACTCGGTGCATCGGATGTAGCGACTGCTACAGCCGTCGTGACTGGAGCTCATCGTGTTCGCCCTTCCGCTTCTCCTCCTCGCCATCTCGACCGAGGTCGTCGCCACCGCCGCCCTGCCCCGGGCGCGGGGGTTCACCGACCCCGGCTGGTCGGCGGTCGTGGTCGTGGGCTACCTCGTCTCGACGTGGCTGCTCACCGTGGTGGTCCGGCGGATGGACGTCTCGATCGCCTACGCCATCTGGTCCGGTCTCGGGACGGCGGCCATCGCCGTCATCGGCTACCTGTGGATGGGGGAGTCGCTCGGCCCGGTGAAGCTCGGGGGGATCGCCCTCATCATCGGTGGCGTGCTCCTGCTCAACCTCCAGACGGCCGCTCACTGAGCGATGCCCGTCGGGGGTCGGTGCGGCGCAGAGTGGGCGCCTAGGGTAGGGCTCATGGACGGGGCAACGCCGGGGCGCCGCCCGGCCACCAGGGCGGCCCGGCGGCGGCGACTGGTCGTCGCGGGCCTGGCTGTCCTCGGCGGGACGGTCCTGGCCCTGGCCGGACCGACCCTGTGGACGCGGGTCTCCTCGAGCGGGCGGATCCACACCGTGCAGAGCGCGCCGTCGGAGCCCGTGGCCATCGTCTTCGGAGCGGGCCTGGACCCCGACGGCACGCCCTCGGCATTCCTCGGCTACCGGCTCGACGTGGCGATCGGCCTCTACGAGCGCGGCGCGGTGCGGGTCATCCTCGTCTCCGGGGACAACCGCACCGCCGCGCACGACGAGCCGACGGCGATGCGTGACTACCTCGTGGCCCGCGGCATCCCGAATGACCGGGTGGTGCGTGACTATGCCGGACGCGACACCTACGACACGTGCGTCCGGGCGCGCCGGATCTTCGCCGTCCCGTCGGCGGTCCTCGTCACGCAGGACTACCACCTGCCTCGGGCGCTCGCCGTATGCAATGCGGTCGGCGTGCCGTCGGTCGGCGTTCCTGACACAAGGGCCCGCGAGAGGTTCCCCGGCTCGGTGCGGACCTATGCGCTGCGGGAGGTCGGCGCCAACGTCAAGGCGGTCTGGGACATCGTCAGCCAGCGCGATCCCGTGCTCGGTGCGCAGGAGTCCTCGGTGACCGACGCCCTGCGGTCAGCGGGTTGGACCGGCTGACCCCCACCGGACCAGGTGCTGGTCGGGTCAGCCAGGGGCGTGCTCGACGGCCGGGGTGCTGCCGGACGGGTAGGTTGCAACACCCCCGTTCGGCACGAAGCTCTGCTAGCAGAAGTTCGTGCCGGGGCCGCGGCGATCCTGGCGGCGGCGATCTGGGGGTCGGCGGGTCGGGCGCTGCTCGGGTGGGTCAGGCGGCCGCGGTGAGGGCGGTCACGATGTCGGCCTCGATGTCGGACGGCTCGGTGTTGGGGGCGTAGCGGTCGATGACCCGGCCGTCCCGCCCGATGAGGAACTTGGTGAAGTTCCACTTGATCGCGCCGCCCAACAGCCCGCCCTTCTCGGACTTCAGCCATCCGTAGAGCGGGTGCGCCCCCGAGCCGTTGACGTCGATCTTGGCGAACATCGGGAAGGTGACGCCGTAGTCGAGGGAGCAGAACTGCGCGATCTCCTCCTCGGTCCCCGGCTCCTGGCTCATGAACTGGTTGCAGGGGAAGCCGAGCACGACGAAGCCCTCGTCCCGGTGGGCCTCGTAGAGGGCCTCGAGGCCGCTGTACTGCGGGGTGAAGCCGCACTTGCTGGCGGTGTTGACGACGAGGACGACCTGGCCGGCGAAGTCGGCCAGCGAGCGCTCCTCACCGGTGATGGTCCTGGCGCTGAAGTCCGAGAGAGTGGTCACGGCGCCATCGTCACACACCACGTCGCGAGGGGCCTGAAGCCGTCGAAGGGGAGGCCGGGCCCTGCGGTACCCTGTGACCCATGACGAGGACCCTGCTCCTTCGCTAGCCGCGCAGCTCTCCGGACGCGCGGCGACCCCTCCTGTGCGAGGGGTTTTTTCATGGGAGCGGACAAGCACCGACGAGGACGTGATGAGCACAGAGACCCCGCACCGCTATACCGCCGAGCTCGCGGGTCGGATCGAGCTGGCCTGGCAGGACCGGTGGGAGGCCGAGGGCACCTTCCACGCTCCGAACCCCGCCGGCCCGTGGGCGGAGCCCGACAAGGTCGGGGCCTTCTCCGAGCACCTTCTCGTCCTCGACATGTTCCCCTACCCCAGCGGCGCGGGCCTGCACGTCGGGCACCCGCTGGGCTACATCGCCACCGACGTCTACTCCCGCTTCAACCGGATGCTCGGCAAGAACGTCCTCCACGCCCTCGGCTACGACGCGTTCGGCCTGCCGGCCGAGCAGTATGCCGTCCAGACCGGCCAGCACCCCCGCAAGACGACCGACGAGAACATCGCGATCATGGCGCGCCAGCTGCGCCGCCTCGGCCTCGGCTTCGACAACCGCCGGACCTTCGCGACGATCGACCCGGACTACTACCGGTGGACCCAGTGGATCTTCGTCCAGATCTTCAACTCCTGGTACGACGAGAGCGCGCCGCGGCCGGACGGCGGCACGGGCCGGGCCCGCCCGATCGGCGAGCTCGTCGCGCAGCTCTCCTCCGGCGAGCGGCCGACCCCGGACGGACGGGCATGGGCGGAGCTGAGCCATGCCGAGCAGGCGGGCGTCCTCGACGAGTTCCGCCTCGTCCGCTCCACCGAGGCCCAGGTCAACTGGTGCCCCGGCCTGGGCACCGTGCTCGCCAACGAGGAGGTCACCGCCGAGGGTCGCTCCGACCGGGGGAACTACCCGGTCTTCAAACGGAACCTGCGGCAGTGGGTCATGCGCATCACGGCCTACGCGGACCGGCTGGCCGACGACCTGGACCGGGTCGACTGGCCCGAGAAGGTCAAGATCATGCAGCGCAACTGGATCGGTCGCAGCCAGGGCGCCTCGGTCACCTTCCCGGTGGCCGGCAGCGAGGGGGCTGACGGGGCCGGCATCGAGGTCTTCACCACCCGCCCGGACACCCTCTTCGGCGCGACCTTCATGGTCCTCGCGCCCGAGCACCCCCTCGTGGACTCGCTCGTCCCGGACGGCTGGCCGCAGGGCACCGACCCGCGATGGACCGGTGGCCACCAGACCCCGCGCGGTGCGGTGGCGGCATACCGCGCCGAGGCGGCGCTCAAGACCGACCTGGACCGCCAGGCCGAGGGCAAGGACAAGACCGGCGTCTTCACCGGCGGGTATGCCGTCAACCCGGTCAACGGCGCGACCATCCCCGTCTTCGTCGCCGACTACGTCCTCATGGGCTACGGCACGGGCGCGATCATGGCCGTGCCCGCCCAGGACGAGCGTGACTGGGACTTCGCCGTCGAGTACGGCCTGCCGATCATCCGCACCGTCAGGCCGCCGGCCGACCATCCGGACGACGAGGCGTACACCGGTGACGGCCCGGCCATCAACTCCGCCAACGACGAGCTGAGTCTCGACGGCCTGGGCGTCCTGGATGCCAAGGCCGCGATGACCAGCTGGCTCGAGGCACGTGGCCTGGGCCGCGGCACGGTGACCTACAAGCTGCGGGACTGGCTGTTCGCGCGGCAGCGCTACTGGGGCGAGCCGTTCCCCGTCCTGTTCGACGAGGACGGCATCGCGGTGACGGTGCCCGAGGACCAGCTGCCGGTCGAACTGCCCGAGGTGCCCGACTACTCGCCGCGGACCTACGACCCCGAGGACGCCGACTCCGACCCCGAGGCGCCCCTGTCCCGCAACGAGGACTGGGTCGTCGTCGAGCTCGACCTCGGCGACGGGCGGGGCGTGCGCCGGTTCCGCCGCGACACCAACGTGATGCCCCAGTGGGCGGGCTCGTGCTGGTACTACCTGCGCTACCTCGACCCGGCCAACGAGGCGGCCCTGGTCGACCCGGCCAACGAGGCGTACTGGATGGGCCCGCGCACCGAGCCGGTCGCCGGGGCCCCCGCGGGGACGCGCGACCCGGGCGGGGTCGACCTCTACGTCGGCGGCGTCGAGCACGCGGTGCTCCACCTGCTCTATGCCCGGTTCTGGCACAAGGTGCTGCACGACCTCGGCCACCTCAGCAGTGACGAGCCGTTCCGCACGTACTTCAGCCAGGGCTACATCCAGGCCGCCGCCTACCGGGACGACCGGGGCCAGCCGGTCGAGGCCAAGGAGGTCCAGGAGGGCCCGGACGGCGTCTTCACGTGGCGCGGCGAGCCGGTGACCCGGGAGTTCGGCAAGATCGGCAAGTCGCTGCGGAACGTCGTCAGCCCCGACGAGATGTATGCCGCCTACGGCGCCGACACGTTCCGGCTCTATGAGATGGGTCTCGGGCCCCTCGAGCAGTCCAAGCCGTGGGACACCCGGGCGGTCGTCGGGAGCCAGCGGTTCCTCCAGCGGCTGTGGCGGCTGGTCGTCGACGAGGAGACCGGCGAGGTCCGGGTGGCCGACGTCGATCCTGACGTCGAGACGCTGCGCGTCGTGCACCGGACGATCGACGCGGTGCGGCGCGACTACGCGACGCTCGGCTTCAACACCGCCATCGCCCGGCTCACCGAGCTCGGCAACGCCCTGACCCGGCTGGGGAGCGTTCCCCGGTCCGCCGCAGAGACCCTCGTCCTCATGACGGCCCCGCTGGCCCCGCACATCGCCGAGGAGCTGTGGAGCCGGCTCGGCCATCCGGAGTCGCTGGCCCACGAGCCGTTCCCGGTCGCGGACCCGGCGTTCCTCGTCGAGGACAGCGTCACCTGCGTGGTCCAGATCGCGGGGAAGGTGCGCGACCGGATCGACGTGCCCGCCGACATCACCGAGGATGCCCTGCGGGAGCTGGCCCTGGCCCTGCCGAAGGTGCAGGCGGCGACGCCGGACGGCATCCGCGCCGTCATCGTCCGGGCACCCAGGCTCGTCAACGTCGTCCCGGCGTGACCAGGACGCTCCTCACGCTCCCGTGACCAGGACGCTCCTCACGCCGTGGGGCGGGCCGCCTCAGCGGCGGACGGGTTCGATGAGGCGCAGCGCCTGGTGGGGGCACGAGGTGACCGCCTCCCGCGCATGCCGCAACGCCCGTCGGGTGACCGGTCCGGTCACGAGCGGGTAGCCCCACTCGTCGAGGACGATGTTCTCGGGGACGAGCTCGGCGCACAGGCCCCGCGCCCGGCAGTCCGGCCAGTCGACGCGGAGCACGGGCTGGTCGGGACTGCCGGTCCGCGGGGCGACCGCACCGGTGGCCCGCTGGCCCGCCGTCGCGGTGTGTCCGGTCGTGCTCATGCGCTCCTCCGAAGCTGGCGGACCTGCCCCCGCCCGCACCGGCAGGCTCCGTCGAGGTGCGCCTCGACGACCCCCTCGAGGGCGATGAGGCTGCGGGCGAGGCGAGCCGTGCCGTCCGGGTGTGCACAGGCGCCGCGGCGCTCGACGAGGCCGGCGACCTCGGCGATCCGATGCCGCCGGTCGGCACCGGAGGCCAGGGCCGCCAGCTCGTCGGCCAGCGTCGGGAGCCCGAGCCGGCATGGACCGCACCGTCCGGCGGACTCGTCGGCGAGGTAGGCCGCGAGCTCGGCGGTGCGGGCAACGGGACACGACCCGTCGGTGAGAGGAAGGACGACACCGGCCCCGATCGTCAGACCGCGGTCACGGAGGGCGCAGTGAGAGACCGTGAGCTCGCGCAGGGACCCTGGTCCGACCCAGGTCCCGTGATAACCGCCGAGCAGGGCCGGTGCGTCCAGCTGGGGGGAGGAGAGGACGGCCGCGAAGGGCGTGCCGTGCTCGACCTCGATGACATGGGGGGCGGCCCCCCCGAGCTGACCGTCCGGGAGGACGGTCGCGATGGTGAGCAGGGTCGTGCCCGGCTCCTCGGCGGTGCCGTGCGCGGCATACGCGCCGGGGCCGCGGCGCACGAGCACGCCGAGATGGGCGAAGGTCTCCGCGTTCGACAGCAGCGTGGGCCGACCCTTGTAGCCGTCCATGGCCTCGGGCTTCCACGCCGTCACCGGGAGCCCGACCCGCCCGGACATCAGCTCGATGACCGCGCGCGCCTGGCCCGAGACGAACCGTCCCTCGGCGTGCTGGTGCCGCCACCGGATGCCCTCGCCCCGGCGCTCGTGCACGGCCTTGGTGACGGCCTCCTCGGTCTCGGGCCGGTCCTCGGACGTCACGACGTGGATCTCCCGCGTGCCGAGCGCCCGGGCGGCCAGGACCGCGCCGTCGAGCACCCGGTGGGGGACGGTGCGCAGCAGGACGCTGTCCTTGGCGCTGGCCGGCTCGCCCTCCGCCGCGTTGACGACGACGACCGGTCGCCGGACCCCGTCCGCGGCGGCGCTCAGCTTGGTGGCGAAGGGGAACGCGGCCCCGCCACGACCGCGGACGGCTGCCGAGGAGGTCAACGCGAGGAGGTCCTCGACAGAGAGCTGCGGGAGTGCGCCCTCGCGGGCGTGGTGGGCGGCATACGACTGGTCCTCGCCGATCCCGGCGAGCAGCAGTGGACCGGGGCTGACGAGAAGCTCTCCGGGGGGTGTGGTCATGCCCGGCTCCCTTCGGCGGCGGCGCGCAGCCCGATGCCGAGGCGGGCCAGCGTGGCCAGGGCCACCAGGCCCACGCAGGCCAGGGTCAGCAGGACCGACCAACGCTGCCCCGCGTCGGTACCGATGCCGACGCCGTGGACGACGGCCACCCCGAACGTGAGGTAGCTGAGGACATGGACGGCCCGCCAGGTCCGGGTCGGTATCCGGTCGCGCATCACCGAGGTCACGATGATGACGCCGATCAGGTCCAGGGCGAGGGTGCCCAGGCTGAGGTAGAGCGGCTTGTACGTCGCGCCGAACGGCACGAGGGCCTGCCACCACCGGATGTCGACGTAGGTGTCGACGACCGCGCTCGTGGCGTGGGCCACGAGCAGGACCGCGGCGGTGCCGGCCACCGAGCGGTGCAGGCCCTGGGTGACGAAGCGGGGCCACAGGGCGCTGAACCGGCGGCTCGTCGACAGGATGCCGAGCACCGTGGTGAGGGTGAGGACGAGCAGGAGGACGACCCCCGAGCCGCGGTTGACGTACCAGAGCAACGGTGAGGTCATCGGGTCCCCCCCTCCTCGACACCGGAGCGTTCCCAGGCCGGGGTGCGGACGAGGTCACCCTCCGCCGTGGCGAGCAGGGCGGCGACGTCGTGATCGACCAGCCAGTCGTATGCCGCGGCCCCGAGGACCAGGGCGGCCGTCGTCGCCGTGTTGGCGGCCGCGCAGGTGTGCCCGAGCGCGGTGACGGTGGCCCACGGGCCGGAGGCAGGGCGGCTGGTCCGCGGGTCGATGATGTGGTGCCACTGGCGGCCGCCGCGGGTCCACCGCCGCGCGGTGACCGAGGAGGTGGCCAGGCCGCCGTCACGCAGCGTCGCCGTTGCGAGGAGGACGTCGTCGGCGAGGTCGCCGGGGGAGTGCGCGATCGCGACGGGCCAGGTGTCCGCCGTGCCCGAGCTGATCACCCGGACGTCGCCGCCCACGCTGATGACCAGCCCGGTCCCGAGCCGGGTGGCGATGGTGAGCGCGACGAGGTCGGCGGCATACGCCTTGCCGGTCGCGCCGAGGTCGATGCTGACCCCAGAGGGCACGACGAGACGGTCGTCGACGACGTCGACGAGGCGCCAGTCCGGACGGGTCCGCGGCAGGGTCACGGCCGTGGGGTCCTCGCCCGGGACGAGCGCGAAGGTGCGGTCGTAGCCGCTCGCGGTGAGCAGGCTGCCCACGGTGGGGTCGAGCAGCCCCTCGGTCTCGCGTGCCGCCTCCAGGGCGACGCGGACGGCGCCGGCCAGGACCGGCGACACCTCGTGGACGCCGGGCCGGGCGCTCACCCGCACCAGCTCGCTGTCGTCGCGGAACCGGCTGCACGCGAGGTCGACCTCGTCGAGGACGTCGGCGGCCAGGACGGCCGCCTCGGAGATGACGGCCGGGTCGGCGACCCGCAGGTGGACGTAGGTGCCCAACGCCCGCCAGCTCGCCGTTCCGAGCGCGGTGTCGACCTCCGGTCCGGTCGCGGACGCGGGGTGCGCGGCCTCGGTCATGGGGGCGACCACCGTCAGGACCCGCTGCTCGGGGCCGGCGGGGGCGGCGGTGGCGGGGCGGGACGGGACGAGGTCGTGCGCGTCGAGCCCGAGCTGCTCGACCCGCTCGAGACGCTCGTCCCGACGCGGGCGCTACCCGAGCCCGACGCCGCGGCGGCGGTCGCCGGGTCGACCACGCGCTTGGTGGGGCGCTTCTTCTGGACGACGACCGGGTGGGCCTTCGCCCAGTCGAGCAGCTGCTGGTGGTACGCCTCGGCGGCGGCCCGGTCGGTGGCGGCCTTCGCCTCGGCCTTGGCGGCGTTGGTGGCCTCCTGCTGGGCCGCCACGGCTGCCGTTGCCACGCCGGTGCCGGCCGTGGTTGCCGCCGCGAGACCCGCCGACAGGACGGTCAGCATGGCGCGGGAACGGTTGCGTTGGGAGGTGGCGAGCAGTGGTCGCACGAAGTGGCTCCTCGGCCTCGGGGTCCGGCGGGGGCGCCGGCTGACCGGATCAGCGTCGCCCGGGCTCCCCCAAGAGCAGGTCAGGGCAGTGTTAAGCCTCTCTTAGGGAATGTCGCGGTCCTTAACGCAGGGTTGAGGTTCCCGAGACGCGGCCTTGAGGTCGGCCGTCCCATCCTCGGCAGCACGATCGACGTTCGCGAGCCCCTGTCCCATCGGGTCCGCGCGTCACGAGCAAGGAGGCAGCAAGTGTCGCTGACCACGACGATCGCCGTCGGCACGGCCCTGGGCGGCGTGGCCGCCGTGGCCATCTACACGTCCATGGCGCCGGTCCCCACCGTCACCACCCCGGTCGGCCACGAGGTGTCGGTGCTGGCCGTCCCCACGCCGACCAAGACGGTTCTCGCACCGTGCGTGAAGCCGGCCGTCCTCGAGAAGGGCGTGTGCGTCACCCACGTGGCCGCCCCGCCGGCGCCTGCCCCGGTGAGGCAGCCGGCGGGGACGACCTCGTCCACGAGTGCCTCCCAGCCGACGACGGCCCCCACCCAGCAGGACGACGGCGACCACGACGGCGACCCGGGAGACAGCGACCACGACGGTGGCGGCGGCGGGCACGACGACTGAGCCGGTACCGCCACCGCGTCCCTGCCCCCGGTCAGCCGTGGGCGAGACCCAGGCGCACGTGGACCGCGAGCCCCCCGAGGTCGGACCGGTCGAGGGAGACCTGCCCGTGAGCGGACTCGGCCAGCCGTCGCACGATGTCGAGGCCGAGACCCGTCGACCCGCTGCCGCTGGCCCCCCGGCGCAGGACGGTGTCTGTGGCACCCTCCAGCCCGGGGCCGCCGTCGGCGATGGTCAGGACGGCGGCGCCACCGTCCTCGACGAGGCGAACCGCGAGGGCTGCACCCTCGGGGGTGTGGGCGAAGACGTTGTCCAGCAACGTGTCGACGAGCTCGCGCAGGTCGACGGCGGGCAGCCGGACCACGAGCGGCGCGATGGGTACGGTCAGGCTCAGCCGCCTGCCCTGGTCGTCGGCAAGCGGGCGCCAGAACTCGACCCGCTCGGTGACGACGCGCACCGCATCGGCGCTGGCGGGCAGGGCCTCGCGCACCGACCGGCGCGCCTCCCGGACGACCGCGTCGATGCTGCGCTGGAGGTGGTCGACGTGTTCGCGGAGACGGTCGGCCAGGTCGGGGTCGTCGACGAGGTCGGTGTCGAGGCGCAGGGCCGTCACGGGGGTGCGCAGCCGGTGGCCGAGGTCGGCGACCGTCTCGCGCTCGTCGGCGACGAGCTGCTCGATCCGGTCGGCGAGCAGGTTGAGGGCCTCCGCCAGCTCCACCGTCTCCAACGGACCCTCCGGCCGCGCGCGGGCGACGAGATCGCCCTCCCGCAGCCGGTGGGCCACCCCCGCGAGGCGGATGACCGGGGTGCTCACCCGGCCTCCGAGCGCTCGGGCGATGAGGACCGACAGGACGACGATGAGCACCCCGAGGGCGATGATGGTCGCCCAGGCCTCGGGCACCCCGCGGCGCAGCTCGTCCGACGGCACCGTCGTCGTGACGACGGAGATCCCCTGAGCGGTCGTGACCGGAACGACGATGCGCACCCCGCTGGCGGTCGTCTCGGTGAACGCCGTCAGGGTCTGCCGGGCGCGTCTGACCGCGGGCTGGCCGGCCGCCGTCGTCGCCTCGGTGCCGTATGCCGTGCCGCTCGGGGTCACCACCGTGACCCGCGCACCCTGGCTGACGAAGAGGTCGACGGTGTTCTCGAGGCTGTCGCTCGGCACGGTCGCGACGACCGTGGCGACCCCTTGGACGAGCTGACGGGCGTCGTTGACGGCCCGGTCCTGGGCGAGGCTGGCGATGAGAAGGCACAGCGGGACGACGAACGCGACGACGACCGCGGAGGTCGTGGCCCCCACGAGCAGCGTGATCCGGCGGCGCACCGGTCAGCCGCCGGGGGAGTCGCTGAGCCGGACGCCGACGCCGCGCACGCTGTGCAGGTAGACCGGCTCGGTCGCGCTCTCGCCCAGCTTGCGCCGCAGCCAGGACAGGTGCACGTCGACGGTCCGCTCGCCGCCCCCGTAGACCTGCTGCCACACCTCGGCGAGGATCTCGCGCTTGGTCACCACCTCACCGGCCCGCGCGGCGAGGAGGGCGAGCAGGTCGAACTCCTTGCGCGAGAGGTCGAGCGGCTCACCCCGCAGGAACGCCTGGCGGCTCGTCGGCTCGATGCGCAGCTCGCCCACGACGATCGCGTCCTCGGTGGCGTCGGTGTGGGTCCGTCGCAGCACCGCCCGGATCCGTGCCTGCAGCTGCGCGGCCGTGAAGGGCTTGAGCACGTAGTCGTCCGCTCCGGCGTCGAGCGCGGCGACGACCGACGGGTCGTCCTCGCGGGCCGTGACGACGATGACGGGGGTGTCCCGCACGGCTCGCAGCATCCGGAGCACCTCGTGCCCGTCGAGGTCGGGCAGTCCGAGGTCGAGGAGCACGAGGTCCGGGGTCTCGTCGATGGCCTGCTGCAGGCCCGGCATTCCCGCGGCAGCGGTGGACACGGCGTGGCCCTGGTCGGTCAGCGACCGGACCAGCGAGCGCCGGATGTCGGGATCGTCCTCGATGACGAGCACGTGGGTCACGGGGCACACGCTACGACAGCGGCGTCGGAACGGATGGCACGATGAGACGGAGTGGACGGAAGGAGTGGGACGTGGAGACGCCGATGCGGAGGGCGGCCATGGCCCTGGCGTGGCTCGTCGTCGTCACGGCGGTGGCCTCGCTGACGTGGTTCGTCATCGGCCGGGCCGGCCGCGCCGTCGGCGTCGTGCAGCTCGCCCTGCCCGCCGCGGCGACGACGACCGCCGGGCCGGTGACCCTTCCGGCCCCCTCCGACGCCTCGCCGACACCCACCGACGACGAGGACGACGCCACCCCGGGTCCGACCTCGAGCCCGACGCCCCGCCCCACCTCCCAGGGGCCGGCCCCCGCCCAGACGCGGCCACCCACCCGCCCGGCGGGTCCCGCGGCGGTCCGGGCGACCTTCTCCACGCGCGGCGGTACCGTCACGGTGTCCTGCACGGGCAGCGCGATCTCCCTCGTCTCGGCCACGCCCCAGGACGGCTACCGGCTCAACCGGGACGACGAGGAGGGGATGCTCGACATCAGCTTCACGTCGGGCTACGCCGAGGGCGAGCAGGACGACGAGAGCGTCGAGCTCCACCTCGGCTGCCAGGACGGGGCCCCGGTGAGCCGGCACGAGTCCTCGGACTCCTGACCCGGCCGCTTCGGCGCCGGGCCCGCCTCGGGCCGAGGACGGGCATCGCAGCAACCCAGGGAGGACCAGATGGTCGACGTCATCTTCTCCGGCGGACCGGTCTTCACCGCCGACGCGGTGCGGTCGCGGCCGACCGCGGTCGCCGTGGCCGACGGACGGGTCGTCGCCCTGGGCCACGACGAGGTGCTCGACCTGGCCACCGCCCGGACCGAGCGGGTCGACCTGCAGGGCCGGATGCTCGTCCCCGGCTTCCAGGACGCCCACGTCCATCCGGTGTGGGCCGGTGTCGACCTGCTCCGCTGCGACCTCGCCGACCTGTCGACGGCGCCCGGCTACCTCGAGCGGATCGGGGCGTATGCCGCGGCCCGTCCCGACGCCGCCTGGATCCTCGGGTCGGGCTGGTCGATGCCGGCGTTCCCCGGCGGCACGCCGACCGCCGCCGCGCTCGACGCGGTCGTCGGCGACCGACCGGCATACCTGCCGAACCGCGACGCCCACGGCGCATGGGTGAGCTCGGCCGCGCTGCGGCTGGCGGGGATCGACGAGCGCACACCCGACCCTGCCGACGGCCGGATCGAGCGGGACCGGGACGGGCGCCCCACCGGCACCCTCCACGAGGGCGCGATGGCCCTGGTGGGCCGGCTCGTCCCGCCGACGAGCGAGGAGGAGCAGCTGCGTGGGCTGCTGCTCGCCCAGGAGCAGCTGCACGCGCTGGGGGTGACCGCGTGGCAGGACGCCATCATCGGCGACTACGGCGACGGCTGGGACCCCGCGGTCGCCTACCGTCGGGCGGTGGCGGAGGACCGGCTCACCGCGACGGTCGTGGGTGCCCTGTGGTGGGACCGGCGGCGGGGCCTGGAGCAGGTACCGGGGCTCCTGGAGCGGCGGGCCTCGCTCGCGAGCCCGCGGTTCCGGCCGGGCAGCGTGAAGATCATGCAGGACGGGGTGGCCGAGAACCACACGGCGGCCATGACCGAGCCCTACTGCGACGGCCATGGCGGGCGGACCGACAACTCCGGGATCTCGTTCGTGCCTCCCGAGCTGCTTGGTGAGGCCGCCGCCGTCCTCGACCGCGAGGGCTTCCAGCTGCACTTCCACGCCATCGGCGACCGCGCCGTCCGCGAGTGCCTCGACGCGGTCCAGACGGCCGTCCTGCGCAACGGGCGGCGCGATGCCCGGCACCACATCGCCCACCTCCAGGTCGTCCACCCCGACGACGTCCACCGGTTCCGCGAGCTCGGGGTGGTGGCGACGATCCAGGCGTTCTGGGCGGCCCTCGAGGCCCAGATGGTCGAGCTGACCCTGCCCTTCCTCGGCGAGGAACGTTCGGCGTGGCAGTACCCGTTCGGCGACCTGCAGCGCTCCGGTGCCGTCCTCGCCGCCGGGAGCGACTGGTCCGTCTCGACGGCCGACCCGCTCGCGGCGATCCACGTCGCCGTCAACCGGCGCATCCCCGCCGGCCACCGCGAGGACGACACCGAGCACCCGACCTTCCTGCCCGAGCAGCGCCTCGACCTCGCCACGGCGATGACGGCATACACGGCCGGGTCGGCGTACGTGAACGGGCTGGACGATCGGGGCACCATCCGCGTCGGTGCGGTCGCCGACCTCGCGGTCCTCTCCCGTGACCCCTTCGCGGGCCCACCCGACGAGATCGCGTCGACGCGGGTGCTGCAGACCTTCGTCGAGGGCCGGCGGGTCCACGCGGCCGCCGACGCCTGAGCGCCGAACCGGCCCGCCGGTCGCCGCCACGGCTAGCCTGGCGTCGTGACCACCGTGCTCGTCACCGACTCGACGGCCTACCTCGAGCCCGACCTGCTCGAGGCGCACGCGATCCGGGTCGTCCCCCTCCACGTCGTCGTCGGCGGCCGCGAGCAGGCCGAGGGCGTCGACATCGACGCGGCCGAGGTGGCCGCGGCCCTGCGCGCGTTCACGCCGGTCTCGACGTCGCGCCCCTCTCCGCAGGCCGTCCTGGAGGTCTATGAGGCCGCGATCGCGCAGGGTGCCGACGCCATCGTCTCGGTCCACATCTCGGCGGACATGTCCTCGACGCTCGGGTCCGCCCAGCTGGCGGCGGGTCACGCCACGGTGCCCGTCACGGTCGTCGACTCCCGGACCATGGGGATGGCGATGGGGTATGCCGTCTGCGCAGGAGCCGAGGCGGCCGCCGCCGGTGGATCGCCGGCCGAGGTGGCCGCCGTGGTGACGGCCAGGACGCGCGCGTCGTCGGTCGTCTTCTACGTCGACACGCTCGAGCATCTGCGCCGCGGCGGCCGGATCGGGACGGCGGGCGCTCTCCTCGGCTCGGCCTTGGCGATCAAGCCGATCCTCGGGGTCACCGACGGCCACATCGTCCCCGTCGAGAAGGTCCGCACGGCGTCGCGGGCGATCGCCCGGCTCGAGGACCTGGCCGTCCTCGCCGCGGCCCGGGCGCCGTCGGGCGCCGACGGCGTCGACGTCGCCGTGCACCACCTCGACTCCGCCGACCGGGCCGAGGCCCTCGCCGCCCGGCTGCGGGAGCGGGTGCCGGGTCTGCGCGAGCTGAGGGTCGTCGAGCTCGGGGCGGTCGTCGGGGCGCACGTCGGGCCGGGGACCCTGGCGGTCGCCGTCTGCCCTCGGGTGGGCGCCCCGTCGTGAGCCCGCTCCTCGTCGTCGCGCTCGTCGTCGCGGTCGGCTGTTTCCTCGTCGGCTCGGTCAACCCCGCGAGCCTGCTCGCCCGGGCCCTCGGGACCGACCTGCGCGCCAGCGGCTCCGGGAACCCCGGCGCGACGAACGCCGGCCGGGTGCTCGGCATCCGCTGGGGGGTCGTCGTCGGCGTCCTCGACGTCGCCAAGGCGTTCGTCCCGACCCTGGTCCTGCTCCGCGCCCTCGGGCTCGTCCTCGCGCTGACCGGCGGCCTGTGTGTCGTCCTCGGGCACATGTTCAGCCCGTTCCTCGGCGGCCATGGGGGCAAGGGCGTCGCGGCGGCCCTCGGCGCGATCCTGGCGGTCGCCCCCTGGGTGGCCCTCGGCGCGGTCGTCGTCTTCGGCGCGTTCGTCGCCGTCGTCCGGACCGTCGGGCGTGCCTCCGTTCTCACCTGCCTCGTCCTCGTTGCGGTGGGGGTGGCCGCGGGCCTGCGGGCCCCGCTGGTGTCCTCGCTGCTCGGCCCTGGCACCGGGTGGTGGCTCGCCGTCCTCGCCGCTCTCGTCATCTCGCGCCACCACCGCAACATCGGCTCCTGGCTGACCGCGCGGCTGCGCTGACCCGCCCGCGAGCCGGCCGGTGGGCGATGTCCACAGGCGCCGTCGCCGGGCCCGTGTCGTCCACAGGTGCGCCCGTCGGTCTCGTCCGCTGCGGCCCCCGATTCCTACGGTCGCCGTATGCCGCGCCACCCGCCGGAGCCGCCTGTGTCGGCCCGGGTCATCGCCATCCTCAGCCGGGCCGGGCGCCCGGCGGAGCCCGTTCGGGCCGACGCGGGCGGGCCGGCCTGGACCCGGCTCCCCGACGAGCGGGACGGGGTCGTCGCGCTGACCGAGCCGGTCGGGTGGTCCGAGCCCTTCGTGCCCCGGCGGGAGGACGTGGCGTCCGGCCTACCGGCGGGCGCCCGGGCCGGGGGACGTCCCGCCGGCGCTCGGGCCCGCACCCCGGCGTCGGCACCGCAGGCCCGCGGGACGCCGCCGCCATGGCGCGCGGTGCTCAGCGTGCCCCTGTCCCTGCGCGGTGCGCGGTGGGTGCCGAGCCGGTCCGCGGTGGCGGGCGGCGTCCTCCTCGTCCTGCTGGCCGTGGGGGTCTTCGGGCTGCGGGTGGCGTGGGCACGCGCCGACGCCGGGTCGGTCACGGCGCCCCCGGGTGCGACGGTGCTGCCCTCCGGTGGGGGGTCGGGGACCGCGTCGACGTCGGGCCCGTCGCCGGCGCCGGCGACGACGCCGAGCCCGGGCTCGGTGCCGAGCGCCGGGTCGACCGCTGTCGTCGTCGTCCACGTCGTCGGTCGGGTCCGCCACCCGGGCGTCGTCACCCTTCCCACCGGGTCGCGGGTCGTCGACGCGGTCCGCGCGGCCGGCGGGGTCGCCTCGGGCGCCGACCTCTCCGCGGTCAACCTGGCCCGGCCCCTCGTCGACGGGGAGCAGGTCCGCGTGCCCCGGGTCGGCGAGACCGTGACGGGGTCCTCCGGCGGCGGGCCGGCGTCGGGCTCGACCCAGGGGGGGCTCGTGTCGCTCAACACCGCGGACCTCGCCGCGCTGGACTCGCTGCCCGGGATCGGCCCGGTCCTCGCCCAGCGGATCATCGACTGGCGCACCGAGAACGGCCGCTTCACCAGTGTCGACGAGCTCGGTGAGGTGAGCGGGATCGGTGAGAAACTGTTGGCCCGGCTGCGACCCGCGGTGACGGTGTGAGCCCCCGGGCGGGCCGCCGGCCGGCGTGGGGCCCGTCGGCGACGGGCCCGGCGGCCGATGGACCCGGCCCGCCGGGCAGCGCCACCGACGTCAGGCTCCTCGGCCCGGCCCTCGTGGCCTGGGCGGCGGTGGCGGCGACGCTCGACGTCGGGGTCGCCGGTCACGCGTGGGCAGCGGGGGGCGCGGTGGCCGTGGCGGTGGCGCTCGGCCCGGTCCTACGGCGCGGTCGGGGGCGAGCCGCCGGCGCCGCGGCCTACCTCGCCCTGGTCCTGGCCGCACTCGGCCTCACCCAGACCGCGGTCGCCGGCCACCTGCTGCTGCGCGAGGCGGGAGACCTCAACGAGCTGACCGCCCACCGGGCCGCGGTCCGGCTGGTCGTCGTCGTGACGGGCGACCCCGTGGCCCGTTCGGCCGCTGACCGGGACACGCGACAGGTCATCGTCCGGGCCCGGGCGGTCGAGGTGACCGGGCGCGGCCGGACGACCGGGGCCCACGCCGCGGTCCTGCTCGTCGGCGACGAGCGGCTGCTCCCGCTGCGCTGGCACGAACGGGTGGACCTGCGCGTCCGGCTCGCCCCGGCGCTGCCCGGTCGCGAGGAGCTCGCGGTGGCCCACCTGAGCGCGGACCCGGTCCCTCTGGCGGACCCGGGCATCGTGGCGCGGGGCGCCGAGCGACTGCGGGCCGGGCTGCGCGCCGCCGTCGACGGCACCCCGCCGGATGCCCGGGGCCTGCTGCCCGGCCTGGTCATCGGTGACACGAGCCGAACCCCTCCCGACCTCACCGACGCGATGCTCGCCACGGGGATGACCCACCTGTCGGCGGTGAGCGGTGCCAACGTCGCCGTCGTCCTCGGGCTCGTCCTCGGCGCGGCTGCGCTCGTCGGCCTGCCTCGCGCGCTCCGGCCCGTCGTGGCGCTCCTGGCCCTGGCCGGGTTCGTCGTCCTGGCGCGGCCGGAGCCGAGCGTCGTCCGGGCTGCCGTGATGGGCGGGATCGGGCTCATCGGCCTGAGCCGGTCACGCGCGGCCGTCGGTCCACCCGTGCTCGCCGCGGCGGTCTGCGTGCTGCTCGTCGACGACCCCTGGCTGGCCCGCAGCTACGGCTTCGTCCTGTCCACCCTCGCCACCGTGGGGCTGCTGCTCTTCACCCGGCCGTGGGGGAGGGCGATCGCCCGGGTGCTGCCGCGTCGGCTGCGTGGCCTGGGGCCGGCCCTCGCCGTCCCGCTCGCCGCTCAGGTCATGTGCGCACCGGTCATCGTCCTGCTGCAGGGCTCGGTCAGCGTCGTGGGCGTCCTCGCCAACGTCCTCGTCGCGCCTCTGGTCCCCGCTGCGACCGTCATCGGTGTGACGGCCGCCGTCGCCGACCTCGTGTCGGCCCGGCTGGGCGCCCTGCTGGGGGCGGCCGGGGCGGTTCCGACCCTGGGCATCGCCCGGGTGGCCCGCACCTTCGCCGACGTTCCCGGCGGCACTCTGCCCTGGCCGGACGGGCCGGCGGGCGCCGTCCTCCTCGCGGTCCTCTCCGGTGCCGGGCTGCTCCTGGGGCCGGCCCTGGGTCGCCGGGCGGCCCGGCACCCGGTGGCGGTCCTGGCCCTCGGCGCCCTCCTCGTCGCCGCCACCGTGCCGACCGCGCCGTTGAGCTGGCCCGCGCCGGACTGGCGCATGGTCGTCTGCGACGTGGGCCAGGGCGATGCGATCGTCCTGCGCAGCGGAGCGCACCGGGCCGTGCTCGTCGATGCGGGCCCGGACCCGCGGCTCGTCGACCGGTGCCTGCGTCGCCTCGACGTCGACACCCTCGACGCCGTGGTGCTCAGCCACTTCCACGCCGACCACGTCGAGGGACTTCCGGGCGCCCTCGACGGGCGCCGCGTGGGGCGGCTCCTCACCTCGCCGGTCGCCGATCCCGCCTTCGAGGCGGAGCAGGTCGTCCGCGAGGCCGCGCAGCGCGGCATACCCGAGCGGAGCCTGGCGCTCGGGGAGGTGCTGCGCGCCGGAGAGCTCACGGCGACGGTGCTCGGGCCGGGCCGGCGGATCGAGGCCGGCTCGGTCCCCAACAACGGCAGCGTCGTGCTGCTGGTCAGCACCGGCGGCGTCGACGCGCTGTTGCTCGGCGACATCGAGCGCGAGGCGGCGCACGACCTGCTGCTGCGGCTGCGCCGCGACCCGGCCCTCGCCGAGTCGGTCCAGCACCTCGACGTCGTCAAGGTCGCCCACCACGGCTCGGCGAACCTCGACCCCGAGCTCGTGGCCGCCGTCGAGGCTCCGGCGGCGGTCATCAGCGTCGGGGCCGACAACGACTACGGCCACCCCGCCCCGTCGACCCTCGCCCTGCTCCGGGCGGACGGGTATGCCGTCTACCGCACCGACCGCCAGGGGGACCTCGCCGTCGTCGACACCGACCGCGGCGTCGTCATCGCCCCGGCCCGCAGGTGACCCCGGCGGGCTGGGCGAGGGCGCTCTCGCCGAGGGCGTCGAGCAGGGCCTGGACCGCGGGCACCCGCAACAGGTCCGGGGTCGTGACGGCCTGGATGCACCGTCGTGACGCCGGCTCGATGGGCAGCGCGACGACGTCGGGGTGCTGCACCGTGCGCAGGATGAGGTCCGGGATGAGCGCCACGCCGAGCCCCTCGGCCACCAGCCCCATGACGGCGACGTAGTCCTCGGTCTCGAACGCGACGTGAGGGGAGAAGCCCGCGGTGTCGCAGAGCTGGAGCAGGTGGCCGCGGCAGCGGGGACATCCGGCGATCCAGGTCTCGTCGGTGAGGGTCGACAGGTCGGCATGGTCCAGCGCGGCCACCGGGTGGGTGCGCGGGACGGCCAGGCGCACCTCGTCGGCGAGCAGTGTCGTGGCGACGAAGGCGTCGAGGTCCTCCTCGCCCCGACCCAGGTCCGTGCCCTCGTAGGTGAAGGCGACCGCCAGGTCGCACTCCCCGGCTCGCAGCGCCGCGAGAGACTCGGGCGGCTCGGCCTCGGTGAAGGAGATCGTGAGGTCGGGGTAGCGACCCTTGAGCAGCGACAGGGCCCGCGGCACGAGCGTCGCGGACGCCGACGGGAAGGCCATCAGCCGGACCCGCCCCGCCCGCAGCCCGGCGATCGCGGCGACCTCCTCCTCGGCGGCGTCGAGGGCCGCGAGAACCGGCGCAGCGTGCCGGGCCAGCACCTGGCCGGCCTCGGTCAGCCGAACCGTCCTGCCCACCCGCTCGACGAGGACGGTCCCGGTGCGCTGCTCGAGCCGCCGGACCATCTGCGAGATCGCCGGCTGGCTGTAGCCGAGGGCCAGGGCGGCCGCCGTGAAGCTGCCCTCGTCGGCGATGGCGCGCATGACGCGCAGCCCCGCGGCATCGATCATGGCGTCGATCCTATAACCCGGTGTTATCCGTTCCGGGCTCGACGGGCTCTCGGCGAATCGACCCCGGTGGCCGATACTGGGCGGGTGACCCGAGCGAGCAGCCCCCCGACGGTGGTCCTCTCGGAGCGGCTGCTGCCGACGGAGGTGACCGCACCCCGGGTGGACGTGGCGACGATGGCCGCCGAGCTCGCGCGGCATTCGCCCGCGGTCTGTCTCACCGGCGCCGGCCTCTCGACCGAGTCGGGCATCCCGGACTACCGGGGGCCGGACGGGCGGCGCCGGGTCATGCCGATGACCCACGGCGAGTTCGTCGCGACGAGCGAGGCGCGCCAGCGCTACTGGGCCCGCAGCTACATCGGGTGGGACCGCTTCGCCGCGGCCCGGCCGAACGCCGGCCACCGGGCGGTCGCGGCCCTGCAACGGTCCGGCGTCCTCGGCGCGGTCATCACCCAGAACGTCGACGGCCTGCACCGGGAGGCCGGCAGCGAGGACGTGCTCGAGCTGCACGGGTCGCTCGCCGACGTCGTCTGCCTGACCTGCGGTGCCCGCAGCGGGCGCGAGCCGCTGCAGCGGCGGATGAGCGAGGCGAACCCGCGCTTCGCCGCCCTCGCCCTCGGCGCCCGCCCCGACGGGTCACGGGTCAGCAGCCAGATCCGCCCGGACGGCGATGTCGTCCTGCCCGACGACGCGGTCCTCGGCTTCGTCACCCCGCGGTGCCTGAACTGCGGTGCCGACACGCTCAAGCCCGACGTCGTCTTCTTCGGCGGGTCGGTCCCCCGGGAGCGCGTCGAGCGCTGCCTCGCCCTCGTCGACGCGGCGCCCGCCCTGCTCGTGCTCGGCTCGTCCCTCGCCGTCATGAGCGGCTACCGGTTCGTGCGGCGGGCGCGGGCCCGCGGCATCCCCGTCCTCGTCGTCACCCGCGGAGCGACGCGCGGCGACGCCGAGACGACGCACCACCTCGACGCGGCGCTCGGACCCGCCCTGACCGGGATCCTCGAGGCCCTGCAGCTGACCGGGACGGATGCCGATGCCGCTGCTCGTCCGTGACGTGACCCCCGCGGACATCCCGGCGGCGGCGGCCATCTACGACCAGTGCGTCCGGGAGACCGTCGCGACGTTCGACACCGACCAGCGCGGAACGGCCTACCTCGGGTCGGCCCTCGCGGGGTTGGGCCCGCTCGACCACTTCCTCGTCGCGGACGACGGCGGCGTCGTCCTCGGCTACGCCCTGTCGAGCTCCTACCGCCCCCGTCCGGGGTATGCCGGTACCCGTGAGACGAGCGTCTACGTCACGACAGCAGCGCGCGGCCGCGGCGTGGGCAGCCGGCTCTACGGCGATCTCATCGGCCGGCTCGACGCCGCCGGGGCCCACACCCTGGTCGCCGTCGTCGCCCGGCCGAACGACGCGAGCGAGGCGCTGCACCGGTCGCTGGGCTTCGAGCTCGTCGGGGTGCTGCGCGAGGTGGGCCACAAGTTCGGCACGTGGGTGGATACCGCGTTGTACCAACGGTTTCCACCTCCGTCCCCGTGACCGCGGCCACATGACGGATACCCCCGGGGTGATATGCCGCACATCGGCGTCCGGGCGAGCGTGAGTCGGCGCACACCGTGCGCCACGAGGCGGTCGCGGCTGCCTAGCATCGCCCCAAGGCCGGTCCCATGGCGGCCTGGAGCAGGAGGCGGCATGGGGACGTTCGGCTTCGGACCGTTCGACAACGATGACGCGCTGGACTTCCTCGACGAGATCGAGGATGCCGCGCCCGAGGACCGTGAGGTCCTCCTGCGTGCTGCCCTCGACCAGGTCCTCGGCGACCGCGGCTACCTCGCGGCGCCCAAGGTGTCCGAGGCGATCGCGGCGGCCGCCGTCGTCGGGGTCGCGCTGCACCCCGACGAGGAGTGCGCCGAGCCCGCGCTGCGCGACTGGGTGCGCACCACCCACCTGCGGGTCGACCGGGACCTGGCCGCCATCGCCCGCCGGGCCCTGAGCCGCGCCCTGGCGCCCGAGGACAACGAGCTGTGGACCTTGTGGGACGAGGTCGCCGGTCTGACCAGCGTACGGGCCGGTCTGGCGTCGACCCTGCGCAGGCTCGGCGCCCTGCCCGCCTGAGCCCGACCCGCCCGAGCCCGACCTGCCTGAGCCCGACCCGCCCGGTCAGACCCGTCGCAGGACCGCGGTGACCTTGCCGAGGATCGTCGCGTGGTCCCCGTCGATGGGGTCGAAGGCAGGGTTGTGGGGTAGCAGCCAGACGTGGCCGTCCCGACGCTTGAAGGTCTTGACCGTGGCCTCGTTGTCGAGCATGGCCGCGACGATGTCGCCGTTCTCGGCGCTGGGCTGCTGGCGGACCACGACCCAGTCGCCGTCGCAGATCGCGGCGTCGACCATCGAGTCACCGACGACCTTGAGCAGGAAGAGCGAGCCCTCGCCGACGATCTGGCGGGGCAGGGGGAAGACGTCCTCGACGAGCTCGTCGGCGGTGATGGGCACCCCGGCCGCGATCCGGCCCAGGACCGGGACGTAGGACGCCTCGGGCCGCTCGTCGCCGATGCCCGTCTCGTCGAGGGCGGCCTCGGTCGCCGCCGAGACGGCCGGCCGGTAGCCACGGCCCTCGCGGGGGGTGTCGGGGGAGACGACCTCGATGGCTCGCGGCCGGTTCGGGTCCCGCCGCAGGAAGCCCTTGCGCTCGAGCGTCGAGAGCTGGTGGGCGACGGAGCTGGGTGAGGTCAGGCCGACGGCCTCGCCGATCTCGCGCAGGCTCGGTGGGTAGCCGCGGCGGTCCAGGGAGTTGCGGATGACCTCGAGGACACGACGCTGCCGCACGGTCAGGCCATCGCCGTGGTCGCGCTCGGGGAGCTCGTGGACCTCGGCGTCCTGGGCCCGCTCGGCGGGGGCGTCGCTGTGCTGGTCGGCCATGGCGCTACCTCGTTCTCGAAGGCGGTGTCGACGGTCGGGCCCGAGGCTGCGTCGCCGGGACGACGGTGGCTGTCGGTGGTGGCTGCTTGCCTTGTCGACGTGAGGGAAGCCTACGGAGTTCGAACAGAGGTTTCAAACAACTGTTCGAGGCGTGTCTTGATCCGGCCCGCCATCCGTGCTATCAATCGTACAGACGTTCTATCGAACACAGGTTCGACAGGGCCGACGGGACTGGACCCGTGGCCCGAGGCAGCGGAGGGTCGGCTCGCTCCGGCGGCCGGGATGGAGGAGACCATGAGCGCAGTCGTCTGGGAGGAGACCCGGCGGTATGCCGCGTCCGGCGCCACCGCGCCCCAGCCCACCGCCGGGGAGCGCCCCGGCCGCCCGCATCTCACCCTCGTCCCGACCGGTCCGGCATCGACCCGCGGCCACGTCGGCCTGCGCCTCACCCGACGCGGCCGCATCGTCGTGGCCGTCCTGCTGCTCGCCCTGGCGGTCGGCATCGGTGGGATCCTCGACCCGGGCGGCACGGGGACGGCGCCGGCGCCCCACACGGTCGTCGTGTCGAGCGGCCAGACCCTCTCGGAGATCGCGGCGAGGGAGCTGCCCGAGCTCTCGCCGGCCCAGGCCATGACGGCGATCCGTGTCGCCAACAACCTCCCCACGACGACCATCTCCGCCGGGCAGCGGTTGGTCATCCCCCGATCCTGAGTCCCTCGACCCGACTCAGCGCCGAAGGGCGTCGGACCCGCAGGGGCGGTCCGGCGCCCTTCGTGCTGGACCGGACCGAGCGGGTCAGTCCCACCGGAGGGTGACGTCCCGCCCGAGGAACGCACCCAGGCGGTCGGCGGCCTGGGCGGCGGCGTCCCGCTCGGATGGGGTCCACCGGTGGTCGGGGCGCAGCGTCACGGTGACCCCGTCGGCGGTCGTCGTCCTGGCGAACATCCCGATGTCCCGGCCGTCGGCGACGACGACCCCACCGCCCTGCCTCGCCCAGAGGCCGACCCGCGGCAGCTCCGGGCGTGACCGGGGGAACCGCAGGTCGGAGTAGGTGAGGAAGGCCTCGTCGAAGACGGGGACGAGGTAGGCCGCGTGCCGCCGCGCGGTGCGGGCCGGGACCAGCGGGTCGAACCAGAGCGTGTGGCCCTCGACCTCGACGGCCTCCAGCTCGCCCGCCAGCTCGGCGAGGGCGGCGCGGATCTGGGTCAGGGTGAGCGTGCACCACCGGGCGAGGTCGCGCTCTCCGGCGGGTCCGTGGCCCGCGAAGAACCGCCGGACGAGCAGCGTCGCCGCCTCGGGGGCGTCGAGGGTGTCGAGCGGTCCGCGGGCCACCTCCTCGTCGACGAGGGCGTAGGTGTGCTCGGCGCCGCGCGGCGGGCCGGAGCAGAGCAGGCCGCGGATCTCGGCGACGAGGAGGACGTGGCTGAGCCGCTCACCCGTCACCGGCAGTCCGGGGGCGAGCCCCGGTCCGAGGAGGCCCTGGCCCAGCTCGCTGCGCGTCGGGTGGCCGCCCCCGGCCACGAGGGCGAGGACCGCGCCGACCGCCCGGTCGAGGGAGGGACCGTCCAGGCCGAGCTGACGGTGTCGGGCGGCCATCCCCGCCTCGACCTTGGCGCCGGTCAGCCGCTGGAGCCAGCGCAGGTCCTCGGCAGGGACCAGATGCCAGGTGGGGCGCAGGACGTGGGTGCGGAGCACAATGCCGCGGCGCAGCTCGTCGAGGACCGCGGCATACGTCCGGTGGCGGCTCCTCAGCCCGAGCGACCACGCGGCCATGGGTGCGTCCTGCGCCTGCATCGCGGTGAGCGAGCGGACGACGTCGCCGGCCCGGGGCAGCGGGGCCCCGGAGAGGCGTTGCGTCGCCAGGCGGCGTCGGACGAGCCAGCTGCGGTCGCGGGTCGGCATGGGCCCATCGTCCTCGGGGGCGCGGACAGGGACCACGGTTGCCACCTCCCGGCATGTGTATAACACTGTAATCAAGTAACAACAGAAAGGGAGTCAGTCATGACACCACACACCACCACACGTGGGCGCGGCCGAGGTGGCCGTGCCGAGGGGCGCCGCGGGATGCGCGGCGCCGACACCGAGGGTCTCGGTGGCCCGGGCTTCGGTCCGAACGGCGGCCCGGGCGGCTTCCCAGGCCCCGGCGCGATGCGCGGCCCCGGAGGGGGTCGCGGCCGACGCGGGCCGGGCGGGGACCCGATGGGGCGGGGCCGCGCTCGTGGCTTCGGCCGACCGGGGGGCTGGCAGCAGGTCGACCTGCCGCCGGCCGAGGACGCGAGCGCCTGGTTCGCCGGACGGCTGCCGGACGGCTGGTTCTCCGCCGTCGAGGTCACCGTCGACCGCGAGGAGATCGTCGTCATCGGGACCCTGCCCGACGCGGTCGAGGGCGGTGCGGCCGAGGCCGAGGGCCGCATCGGCCGGTTCCGCTCCGACACGAGGGACGAGCGCATCGGCATCGCGGGGGAGGCCGAGGCGCGCTACGGCCGCAAGGTCGCCTGGGGTGCCCGGCTGGGGGACACGACGGTCCTGTTCACCCATCTCGCCGTGCCGGTGATGACCCGGCTGCGCCAGCCCGAGCGGCGGGTGCTCGACACCCTCGTCGACGCAGGGGTGGCTCGCTCGCGCTCGGACGCCCTCGCGTGGTGCGTCCGTCTCGTCGACGAGCACGCCGAGGACTGGCTGAGCCGTCTGCGTGAGGCCATGTCCGAGGTCGACAAGCTGCGTGGTGAGGGCCCGGCCCTCTGACCGCGGCAACCCGGCGTCGCCGGGTCCGGCACGTGCCGGGCCCGTCGACGCTGCGTCGTGCGGGTCGTCGCGTCGTGGGGCCGTCGGCTCGTGGGGGGCCGGGACGGGTCCAGTGCCCAGATGTGGGGCCGCTGAGGTCACTCCAGTCCCACTGGTGGTGTTCCGACACGCCCGGACCGGGCGGGCGACACCCCGGCGCACGGCCCTGACCTGCGCAAATGCGGGGCATGAGAGCAATGCCGCCGCAGGGGTTGCATCGGGGGGTCCAGTGGGTCAAGATAGCCACTACATCTTGTGGTTACACGACTGTGATTCGTCCACATGTAGTGCACAGGTCGCACCGGTTTCCCACAGGTTGTCCCCAGACCCATCCACCGCGTCGTCCCCATCCGGGGGGCGGGAAGGAGCACCGTCATGCACTGCCCCTTCTGCCGCCACACCGACAGCCGGGTCATGGACTCGCGGGTCACCGACGACGGTGCGGCCATCCGGCGTCGTCGGCAGTGTCCCGAGTGCGGGCGTCGGTTCACGACCCTCGAGAGCGCCAGCCTGACCGTCGTGAAGCGGTCCGGCGCCTCGGAGCCGTTCAGCCGGAGCAAGGTCCTCATCGGGGTCCGCAAGGCCTGTCAGGGCCGGCCCGTCACCGAGGACCAGCTCGCCCTGCTCGCCCAGCGGGTGGAGGAGAGCGTGCGCAGCCAGGGCAGTGCCGAGGTCGAGGCTCACGAGGTGGGCCTGGCCGTCCTCGAACCGTTGCGCGAGCTCGACGAGGTCGCCTACCTGCGCTTCGCGAGCGTCTACCAGGCCTTCGACAGCCTCGAGGACTTCGAGGCGGCCATCGCCCTGCTCCGCGCCGAGCGTGAGGCCACCGGCGAGGAGCCCGAGCCGCGGGTCAGCGCGGGTCCGCCGGGCACGGCCGCGCCGGCGGGCTGAGCGCACGGCATACCCGGTCACGGCGTGCACGGGCGCTCACCGGCCCGGCCGACGGACGTCGACCCACAGCACCACGACGAGCAGCAAACCGGACCGACCGGTGTCAGAGGTCGGGCGGACACTGGAGAACGCAGGTCACAAGGCCCCGGATGCCGGGGAGAAGAGAGGCAACGGCATGACCGAGACGGCTGGAGCACGTGCAGGTGCCCGCAGGCCCGGCAGGAGGGGGGTCACGATCGAGCGGATCTCCACGACCCCCGGCGTCCACCCCTACGACGAGGTGACCTGGGAGAAGCGCGACGTCGTCCAGACGAACTGGAAGACCGGCGAGACGATCTTCGAGCAGCGCGGCGTCGAGTTCCCCGACTTCTGGTCGGTCAACGCGAGCACCATCGTCACGACGAAGTACTTCCGCGGCGCCGTCGGCACCCCCGAGCGGGAGTCCAGCCTGCGCCAGCTCATCGACCGCGTCGTCCTCACCTACGTCAAAGGCGGCAAGGACTTCGGCTACTTCGGCTCCGACGAGGACGCCGAGCTGTTCGAGCACGAGCTGACCTACGCCCTGCTGCACCAGGTGTTCAGCTTCAACAGCCCGGTCTGGTTCAACGTCGGCACCAAGAGCCCGCAGCAGGTCAGCGCCTGCTTCATCCTCTCCGTCGACGACTCGATGGACTCCATCCTCAACTGGTACAAGGAGGAGGGGAAGATCTTCCAGGGCGGCTCCGGCGCCGGCCTCAACCTCTCGCGGATCCGCTCCTCCAAGGAGCTGCTCTCCTCCGGCGGCACGGCGTCCGGCCCGGTCTCCTTCATGCGCGGGGCCGACGCCTCGGCGGGGACGATCAAGTCCGGTGGCGCCACCCGCCGCGCCGCCAAGATGGTCGTCCTCGACGTCGACCACCCCGACATCGTCGAGTTCGTCGACACCAAGGCCCGCGAGGAGGACAAGATCCGCGCCCTGCGGGACGCGGGATTCGACATGGACCTCGGCGGTCGGGACATCGTCTCGGTCCAGTACCAGAACGCCAACAACTCGGTCCGGGTCAACGACGAGTTCATGCGGGCCGTCGAGGACGGCACCGACTTCGGCCTGCGCAGCCGGCTCAACGGTGAGGTCATCGAGACCGTCGACGCCCGTGGGCTGTGGCAGCGGATCGCCAAGGCCGCCTGGGAGTGCGCGGACCCGGGCGTCCAGTACGACGACACGATCAACGACTGGCACACCAACCCCGAGACCGGCCGCATCACGGCGTCGAACCCGTGCAGCGAGTACATGTCGCTCGACAACTCCTCGTGCAACCTGGCCAGCCTCAACCTGCTGAAGTTCCTCCGCGACGACGACACCTTCGACGCGGTGACCTTCGCCAAGGTGAGCGAGCTCGTCATCACCGCGATGGACATCTCGATCAGCTTCGCGGACTTCCCGACCGACGCGATCGCCCAGACCACGCGCGACTACCGCCAGCTCGGGATCGGCTACGCCAACCTCGGCGCCCCGCTCATGGCCACCGGCCTGGGCTACGACTCCGACGGCGGCCGTGCGCTGGCCGCGAGCATCACCTCGCTGCTCACCGCCGCGGCATACCGCCGCTCGGCCGAGCTGGCCGCGGTCGTGGGGCCGTATGCCGGCTACGCCCGCAACGCCGACGCGCACCAGCGGGTGATGCGCAAGCACCAGGCCGCCAACGACGCCCAGCGCACGATGCACACGATGGACAAGGACATCCACCGCGTCGCGACGAAGGCCTGGGACGACGTCATCAAGCTCGGCGAGAAGCACGGCTTCCGCAACGCCCAGGCATCGCTGCTGGCGCCGACCGGGACCATCGGCTTCATGATGGACTGCGACACCACCGGCATCGAGCCGGACTTCTCCCTCGTGAAGTTCAAGAAGCTCGTCGGTGGCGGCTCGATGCAGATCGTCAACCTCACGATCCCGCGCGCGCTGCGCCGGCTCGGCTACACCGAGGAGACCGTCGAGGCCATCGTCGAGTACATCGCCGACAAGGGCCACGTCATCGACGCGCCGGGGCTGAAGCCGGAGCACTACGAGGTCTTCGACACCGCGATGGGTGCCCGGGCCATCGCGCCGATGGGACACGTCCGGATGATGGCGGCCGTCCAGCCGTTCCTGTCCGGCGCCATCTCCAAGACCGTCAACCTTCCCGAGAACGCCACGGTCGAGGACATCGAGGAGGTCTACCTGCAGGGCTGGAAGCTCGGCCTGAAGGCCCTGGCCGTCTACCGCGACAACTGCAAGGTCGGTCAGCCGCTGTCCGACGGCGGCAGTGCCGCGAAGGACGCCAAGGCCGGGGCAGGGGCCGTCGCGACGCCGGTCGTCGAGAAGGTCATCGAGTACCGCCCGGTCCGTGAGCGCCTGCCCAAGCGGCGCGCCTCGCAGACGACCTCCTTCGCCGTCGGTGGCGCCGAGGGGTACCTGACCGCCGGGACCTACGACGACGGGCGGCTCGGTGAGCTGTTCCTCAAGTTCGGCAAGCAGGGGTCGACGCTCGCCGGCGTCATGGACGCGTTCTCGATCGCGATCTCGGTGGCCCTGCAGTACGGCGTCCCGCTCGAGACCTTCGTCGAGAAGTTCACGAACATGCGCTTCGAGCCGGCCGGTCTGACCGACGACCCCGACGTGCGGATGGCCCAGTCGATCATGGACTACGTCTTCCGGCGCCTGGCGCTGGACCACCTCGACTTCGAGACCCGCTCGTTCATGGGCATCCACACCGCCGAGGAGCGGGCCCGCCAGCTCGAGACCGGGTCCTACACCGAGACCGCGGACGAGGAGTCGGCCGAGGAGATCGAGACCGAGATGGAGTCCTACAGCCAGGGGGTCGCGACCTCGGCGAAGAAGAAGGTCGAGGACCGGACGGAGCACGCCGCCGAGGTCAACTTCGGCGCGGGTGCCGCCTCGGCCCGCGAGGTCGACGTCGAGATCCACTCCTCGCAGGACCTGCTCGAGAAGTTCCAGGGCAAGGCCGCCGATGCGCCGATGTGTCTCACCTGCGGGACCAAGATGCGTCCGGCCGGCTCCTGCTACGTCTGTGAGGGGTGCGGTTCGACGAGCGGCTGCAGCTGAGCCCGGGCTCATCGCGTCGGCCGACCGGGCCGACGCGCGGTGGGCGGACGGCAGGCCTGGTCGAGTACCTGCCGGTGCGGGGTCGAGGAGTCATCCTCGGCCCCGCACCGCCGTGTCAGGGGGACTCGATGACGGCGCAGGCGTCCTCGACGAGGGTGGCCAGGCGCTCGACGTCGGCGAGCTCCGTGACGTGGTTGGCGCCCGGCCAGACGATGAGGCGGCCGTCCGGACACGCTGCGTGACAGGCCCTCTCGCCGATCCGGAACTGGTCGAAGGTGCCGTTGACCAGCCAGACCGGCCCGGCATACCCGGCCAGCTCCGCGGCCACGTCGACGTCAGCAACGGCGGCCATGATCTGCGGCACCGACGAGGTGGCCAGCCCCCGGGCCAGCATCGGGTCCCGCACCGGGGCCGGAAGCAGTCGGCGCAGGGCGAGCTCGGTCAGCCGGTCGCCGGTCCCGGGAGCCCGCCCGGCGACCCAGGTCATCGCCCGGTAGGCGGGTCGCACCAGGCCGCCCCCTCTCGGGAAGGTGCACCCGACACCGACGAGGCCGGCGACGGCAGCCGGCCGGGTCCGGGCAGCTCGCGCCGCCACGGCGCCGCCGAGGCTGTGTCCGAGGACGAGCGCCGGAGCACCGGCCTCCTCGACGGCGCGAAGGACGACGGCCGCGGCACCGTCGAGCGTGAACACCTCGTCCGCCGAGTCGCCGTGCCCGGGCAGGTCCGGTGCGACGACGCGCCTCCGGGGCTCGAGCCGCGCGGCCAGGGCGGCCCAGATCGCGCCGTTCATCCGGATGCCGTGGACGAGGACGACGGGTGTGCGATCTCGCATCCGAACCTCCGCTGGCCGGTGTGGGGGTGGGATAGCCTGCGCGAGACATTGTCGGTGACGGACCCCCAGGAGATCGCGATGACGGACGCGGTGGCCGGCTGGTACCCGACCGGCCAGGGCAGCGAGCGCTACTGGGACGGGCACGGGTGGACCGACCACACCCGCGCGGTGCCCGTCCCCGACCAGGTTCCGTCGCCGGGGGAGCCTACCGGGGGGCCCCGCCCCGACCTGCTGCCGGCGCCCTACCCGACCGGAGCCTCCCCGACCGGAGCCTCCTATCCGGTTCCCGGGGCGCCGGACTATCCGGCCGGTGCGTACCCGACCGGAGCCTCCTACCCGACCCCCGGTGCCCCGGACTACCCGACAGGCGGCGCGTACCCGACCGGCGGTGCCTACCCGACCGGTGCGTACCCGACCGGTGCCTACCCGCCCCCCGGTGCCCCGGTCTACGGGTATGCCGCCCCCGCCGTCGCGCCGAAGAACCCCGGTGTGTCGGTCATCGCGTCGTTCTTCCTCCCGGGCCTCGGGCAGATCATCAACGGCGAGAGCGGCAAGGGGGTGGTCATGCTCGTGGCCTATGTCGTGAGCATCCTCGCCGTCCTCGTCCTCGTCGGCATCATCGCCGCCCCCGCGATCTGGATCTGGAGCATGGTCGACGCCTACTCGGGGGCGCGGAACTGGAACCTGCGGCACGGCATTCTCAGCTGACCCCGGTGTCCCGCGTCGCGGACCCGGGTGGGTCTCGACGCGGCCCTCGGGGAGGGCACCGACGCGGCTGGACGGCATACCCCGGGCGTGGAGCCTTCGAACTGGCGCCGCCGTGCCGATAGACCAGACATGACGACCGTGTCCACCGGAGCCGGCCGAGAGGCTCATCCCTCGGCGGAGCAGACGACGCGCCGGCTCTCACTCAGGGAGGGAGCCGAGGCGCGACCGGCCGCGCCCCGGATCGTGGCGCTGAGCCGGGCGGGGGACTGGGTCGTCACGATCTACCCGAGCCGGATCATCGGTCATGTCGACGTGCACCTGGGGGGAGCGGGCCGGCCGACCGTCGTGATCGCCGGGTTCAGGCCGACCGGTCGCGGAAGCCTGGTCGGCTTCGGCGGGGAGTGGCTCGCCGACGCGTTCCACACCCGGTCGGACCGGTTCGGCGAGGTCTGCGACTACCTGCTCGGGATGCCGGCCGAGCACGAGAGGCTCGCCGACGCCGTCGCCGTCGCGCTCGCCAACGGCTGGCCGCCCGCCGCCGTGGACATCTGGCTGGCCAGCGAGCAGGCCAACGACATCGCGACCGCGGTCCGGAACGACCGGCTCCGGACGGTGGACGTCTCGGGCCTGCTCGCTCACCTCATCTAGGGACCCGCTCAGCAGATCCGCGGCAGCTGTTCCCCGATCGGCAGGTCCAGCACCCGCGTCGCCCCGAGGCCGGTGCGGGCCACGACGACCCCGGGGTGCCCGTCCACGACCGTCCCGATCCGCCGCGAGAGGTGCCCGTGCTCGTGGGCGCGCATCGCGGCAAGGACGGCCTCGGCCGCCTCCGCGGGGACGAGTGCCACGAGCTTGCCCTCGTTGGCGACCTGGAGCGGGTCCAGGCCGAGCAGCCCACAGGCGTCCCGGACCGCCTCGGGGACGGGGATGTCGCGCTCGACGAGCTCCATGCCGACGCCGGCCGTGCGGGCGATCTCGTTGAGGGAGGCGGCGAGGCCGCCGCGGGTGGGGTCCCGCAGGACATGCACGTCGGCGCCGGTGTCGAGCATCGCCGCGACCAGCCCGGCAAGCGGTGCCGAGTCGCTCTCGACGGCCGTCCCGAACTCGAGCCCCTCTCGGCGGCTCAGCACGGCGATGCCGTGCAGCCCCAGCTCGCCGCTCACGAGGATCGCGTCTCTCGGCCGGGCCCGCGCCGGCCCGATGTCGACGCCGTCGGGGATGAGGCCGATGCCCGCCGTGTTGATGAAGACGCCGTCGCCGCTGGCGTGGTCGACGACCTTGGTGTCCCCGGTGACCAGCCGCACGCCGGCCCGGTCGGCCGCGGCGCCGACGGCGGCGGCGATGCGGCCGAGGTCGGCCATCGGGGTGCCCTCGGCGATGATGAAGGCGGTCGAGAGATAGAGCGGGCGTGCTCCCGACATCGCCAGGTCGTTGACCGTCCCGTTGACGGCCAGGTCGCCGATCGACCCGCCGGGGAAGAACATCGGCTTGACGACATAGCTGTCGGTCGAGAAGGCCAGCCGCCCGGGGAGCGGCGGCAGCACCGCGGAGTCACGCAGGTCGTCGGCGTGGGACCCGGTGAAGGCGGGGAGGAACACGTGCTCGATGAGCTCGGCCGACATCGCGCCGCCGCCGCCATGACCCATGACGACGGTCGGGGTGTCCCGCAACGGCATCGGGCAGGTCCAGCCCTCGAAGTCCAGGTCCTCGGTCACGGCACCTCCACCACGTCGAGCCGACGGTAGGCGTAGTAGGCGGCGCACGCCCCCTCGGCGGACACCATCGTCGCCCCGAGGGGCCGTCTCGGCGTGCACTCGGCGCCGAAGGCCGCGCAGTCCGGGGGCGTGATGAGCCCCTGCAGGACCTCGCCGGCCCGGCAGAGGGTGGACTCCTCGGTACGGATGTCGACGACGTCGAAGCGCAGCTCGGCGTCGTAGGCGGCATACCGGGAGGACAGGCGCCAGCCGCTCTGCGGGATGGTGCCGATGCCGCGCCAGGTCCGGTCGGTCACCTCGAACACATCGCTCAGCATCGCCTTGGCCGTCGGGTTCCCTTCTGCGGGAACGGCTCTGGCGTAGGCGTTCTCGAGCTCGTGACGGCCCTGCTCGAGCTGGAGGATCGCCAGGCGGATGCCCTCGAGGACGTCGAGCGGCTCGAAGCCGGTGACGACGATGGGTATGCCGTAGCGCTCGGCCAGGGGTGGGTAGTCTCCGGTCCCCATGACGCTGCACACGTGCCCGGCCGCGAGGAACGCCTGGACCCGGCAGGTCGGGGACTCCATGATGGCCGCGATCGCGGGCGGCACGAGCACGTGGGAGACGAGGAGGGAGAAGTTCTCGATGCCCTGCTCGCGGGCCTGGTGGACGGTCAGCGCGTTCGCCGGGGCCGTCGTCTCGAAGCCGATCCCGAAGAAGACGACCTGCCGGTCGGGGTTCTCGCGGGCGATCTGCAGCGCGTCGAGCGGGGAGTAGACGACCCGCACGTCGCCGCCCTCGGCCCGGACCGTGAACAGGTCCTCGCGGCTGCCCGGCACCCGGAGCATGTCGCCGAAGGAGCAGAAGACCACCTCGGGGCGACGGGCGATGGCCAGCGCCCTGTCGATCGTCTCGAGGGGGGTGACGCAGACCGGGCAGCCGGGGCCGTGGATCATCTCGACGCCGGGCGGCAGCAGCTGGTCGATGCCGTGCCGGATGATCGAGTGGGTCTGGCCGCCGCACACCTCCATGAGCGCCCACGGCCGGGTCGTCACGGCATGGATCTGCTCGAGCAGCCGCTGGGCCAGGTCCGGGTCGCCGAACTCGTCGAGGTACCTCACCGGAGCCCCCCACCGCCGCCCGCGGCCGACTCCGGTTCCTCCCCGAGGGCCTCGGTCAGACCGCCGAGGCGCGCGAAACCGGCCAGGCTGTCGAGCGCCGACCTCTCGTCGAGGCGCTGGATGGCGAAGCCCACGTGGACGATGACGTACTCGCCCACCGTGGTCTCGGGGAGGTAGGCCAGGCACACCGCCTTGGTCACCCCGCCGAAGTCGACCTTCGCCATCGCCGTGTCGTTCTCGGTGTAGACGGACTCGACGCGTCCCGGAACGGCCAGGCACATGGTTCCTCCTCGGTCTCAGCGCCCACCGGCGCGGCGGGCGGCCTGGGCGCCGACGGCGACCTGGCCCAGGGCCAGCCCCCCGTCGTTCGCCGGGACGCGGACGTGGGTGACGACGGCCAGGCCGAGCTCGCGCAGCCGGGCCGACGCCTGGGCGAGCAGCAGCCTGTTGACGAAGACCCCGCCGGTCAGGCCGACGGTGTCCAGGCCGACGTCGGTGGCCGCCCGGGCGGCGAGCTCGGCCGAGGCGCGGGCGAGCGCGGCGTGGAAGGACCAGGCGAGCGCACCACGCGGCATACCGGCGCACCGCGGTCCGGCGAGCTCGCGCACGAGCGGCCCGGGGTCGAGGACGAGGCCGTAGGGCGCGGCGACCACCGGCAAGGGGAGGGGCGGGGCCGAGCCGGCCGGGTCGGCCACCTGACGCGCCCACGTCCGGGCGGCGGCCTCCAGCTCGACCGCGGCCTGCGCCTCGTAGCTGATCCGGGCGCGGATGCCGAGGATCGCGGCCACGACGTCGAAGAGCCGTCCCACGCTGCTCGTCTCGACGACGCCGGTCCCGCTGCGGTCCGCCGCGACGAGGTATGCCGCCTCGGCGCGCGTCAGTGCCGCGCCGACGAGGGTCCCCTCGAGGGGCACACCCGCAGCCAGCAGGGCCAGGGCCGCCGTGCGCACAGGGTTGCGAACGCCTGCGTCACCACCGGGTAGGCGCACCGTCCCGAGGTGGCCGAGCCGTCGGGCACTCTCGCCGCCGTCACCGAGCAGGAGCAGCTCGCCTCCCCACACGGTGGCGTCGCACCCGTAGCCGGTGCCGTCGTAGACGAGCCCGAGCAGCGGCTCCTCGAGGCGGCCGTGCTCGGCCGCCAGCGCGGCGAGATGGGCGTGGTGGTGCTGGACCTCGAGGACGGGCACGGCGAGCCGGTCGGCGAGCCGGTGCGCCCAGGCCCGGGAGGCGTAGCCGGGGTGGCGGTCGGCGACGAGCAGGGTGGGCGTCGCGCGGTGGAAGGTCAGCAGCTGCTCGGTGACCACCTCGTGGGCGGCCCGGCTGGCGAGGGACTCGAGGTCACCGACGTGGGCCGACACGAAGGCGCGCCCGTCCCGGGCCAGCGCCACCGTGTTCTTCAGCTCGGCACCCGCGGCGAGGACGACCGGGGACCCGCCGGGCAGGTCGACCGGCAGCGGCGCATAGCCCCGGGACCGACGCACCGGCACCGGGCCCTCGGGCGACCAGGCGAGGACCGAGTCCTCGACCGGCACGGCGACCGGCCGGTCGTGGCCGAGCAGCAGGTCGGCGATGCCGCCGAGCCGGTGCAGCGCGTCGCCGTCCTCGTAGCACAGCGGCTCGCCCGAGAGGTTGCCCGAGGTCATGACGAGGACCGGTGGTGCCCCCGGGGCGCCGTCGGGGCGGTCGGCGAAGAGCAGGTGGTGCAGCGGGGTATAGGGGAGCATGACGCCGAGCTCGTCGAGGCCCGGTGCGACGAGCCGCGACACCGGCGCTGCGGCGCGGCGGGGGAGCAGGACGATCGGCCGCTGGGGGGAGGTGAGCAGCGCCGCGGCCCCGCCGACCTCGACGAGGCGCTCGGCGGTGGCGAGGTCACGGGCCATGAGCGCGAACGGCTGGTCCGGGCGGTGCTTGCGCTCCCTCAGCGTCGCCACGGCCGTGTCGTCCGCGGCGGCGCAGGCCAGGTGGTAGCCGCCGAGGCCCTTGACGGCGAGCACGAGTCCCGCGCGCAGCGCCTCGACGGCGGCGGCGAGCACCGGCTCGGTGCCGGTCGTGACGACGGTCCCGTCGGGCCGGCGGAGAGCGAGCGTCGGTCCGCAGTCGTGACAGGCCACCGGCTGGGCGTGGTAGCGGCGGTCACGTGGGTCGGCATACTCCCTGGCACAGGCGGGGCAGAGCGGGAAGCCCGCCATCGTCGTCTGGGCGCGGTCGTAGGGCAGGTCCAGCGTGATCGTCAGCCGGGGCCCGCAGTGGGTGCACGTGATGAACGGATGCCGGTAGCGCCGGTCGGCGGGGTCGTCCAGCTCGGCCAGGCACGCCGCGCAGGGCGCGGTGTCGGGCGGGACCATCGTCCGCTGGCCGTCGCCGGCGGTGGAGTGCTCGATGACGAACCCGGCGACACCGCGGACCGGCTGGTCGGTGCCGACGAGGGACTCGATGCGCGACAGGGGCGGGGCGTCGTCGAGGACGCGGCGCTCGAAGTCGGCGACCGCGGCCGCCGGCCCCTCGACCTCCACCTCGACCGAGGTCGCGTCGTTGTGGCAGCCCCCCGCGAGCCCGAGCTCCTCGGCGAGGACGGCCAGGTGCGGCCGGAAGCCGACCCCCTGGACGATGCCGCGGACGACGAGCCGGCGCCGGACGACACCGGCACCGGCTCCTTCGGCCCGAGCCCGGACCTCGGCCACACTCATGGACGGTCCCACAGCACCCTTCGATTCTCTCCCGGGACCGGCCGGGAACGAGGGCTTCCGCAGTGACTACCGCGCCACGTTGCGACGTCGCCCACCCAGCACGAAGGGCGGCCTCCCGAGGGAGCCGCCCTTCGCTCCTGTGCGCGGACGAACGGGACGCAGTGTCGCCGCACACCGGCTCAGGGGAGACCCGCGCTGCAGGGGTCTCCTGTCTGGGGGTCAGGTCATCGCGGGCAGGCTGGCCGCCAGCGAGACATAGACACGGTCGCGGTCCTCGGCGCGCAGGCCTCCGGTGCGGCCGAGGAGCTTGCGCAGGGCCTTCAGGCCGACGACGCTCGTGTCGCCGGCCGGCAGGACCGGCTGGAACATCGGGAACGACGCGCCGACCAGACACAGCACGGGGGTGACGGGCACCTCGGCGAGGCCGACGCCGTCGAGGACCGTGCGCACGGATGCCGCGAGCCTCTCGACGCTGCCGACGAGGTCGTTGCGCTGACGACCCCGGACATAGAGGTCGGTGCGCCGTGGCCCGAACATCCCGCCGGCCTGGCGCACGGCGATCGGTGCCCCGGCATACCGCTGGGCGTCGACGACGAAGACGCCGGTGCCGGCCACGACGAGGTGGTCCAGGTGGGCGCGGCTGCCGGGGACCCGGCGCTCGGTGAGCACGCGCACGTCGCCGCTGTCGGAGAGGGTGTTGAGGAGCCCCACGAGGGCGCGCTCGCCCTGGTCGCCCTGCTTGGCGGCCTTGACCAGCTCGCGGTCGCTGGGCTCGCCGCGGCCGGCCCGGCGCATCCCGCCGGCCGACTCCTCCGCATGGCGGCGCCGATAACCGTCGGTCGTCTCGCGCTCGCCCGACTCGGCGAGCGAGCGGCTCACCGAGAGGTCGATGGCGGCGAGGGCGTGGGCGCCGAGGCGCCCGTGGGCATGGGGAGCGAGGGCGTCGGCGAGGTCGGCGGCGTCCAGCGCCTCGTCGTCGCGGTCGTCGGTGGTTGGCGCGCTGGGCATGGCGGCCCGAAGGGCGGTCGCGGGACGGTCCTCGGCGCGGAGGTCGTCGGAGCCGGCGGTCAGGCAGGAGGAGCAGACGACGGTATGGCGCTCGCGGTCGTAGCCCACCGGCTCACCGGCGGCGAAGGTGGCCCCACACGCGCACCGGCCGGCATACCCGAGTGTGATCACATCGAGATCGGTCACGGCGTATCTTTCGTTGTCCGACGGTCAGGACCACTCCAGGGATCGGTGGGCCAGGCCCCCAATCTGGCAGGTGCGCCCCGAGGGGGGATCGGGCGTTCGGCCAGTTCGGGGCCATCCGTTGGGGCCGTCCTGGGCTAGTCACAACGCTCTGACCTGCGGCGATTCCGTTCCCGCAGGCCGGGGCGCCACCCGCACCCGTACCCGCGTCGCCGCCGGATCTACCCTGGCCGGGTGGTCACCCTTCCCGACGCGGAACCGCCCGCCCTGGTCCGGCTGCCGGACGGCACGGTCAAGCAGGTCAACCCGCTGACCGGTACCCAGGTCTGGACCGTTCCGGGCCGCGCGGGACGGCCGTTGCCGACCTCGACGGGGGCGCACCACCGGATCGACGCCGCGGACGCCGGCCGCTTCTGTGCCTTCTGCGAGGGCCGCTATCTCGACACCCCTCCCGAGAAGGCGCGGATCGTCCGGGACGCGAGCGGCTGGCGGCTGCTCACCGACCTGCCGGCGGAACGCCTCGACGACGAGGTGGCCGAGTTCCGCCTGGTGCCCAACCTCTATGCGATCGTCTCGCTCGACTACTGGCGGCTCAACCACGGGTACCGGCCCGGGCCGGACGTCGAGGCCCGCCGGGCGGCCTACCTGGCCACGCCGGGGGGGCGTGCGCACGTCGAGCGCCTCGAGGCCGCCCGCGCGCACTCGAGGGCCGACGGCTCGGACGGGGAGTCCTTCTTCGCCGGCTTCCACGACCTCGTCATCGCCCGCCGCCACTTCGTCGACGGTGCCCGTTGCGAGGACGAGCTGGCCTTCTCGGGCACGCTGACCCCCGAGGAGCACCGTCGCTACCTGGCGTTCACCGTCGAGGCCGCGCGGCGGATGTTCGCCCAGGACGACCTCGTCGCCAACGTCGCCGTCTTCCAGAACTGGCTCGCCCCGGCGGGTGCCTCCTTCGACCACCTCCACAAGCAGCTCGTCGGCATCGACACCCTCGGCCTGCGTCGTGAGCAGGAGGTCGCGCGGCTCGGAGCCGACCCCGACCTGTTCGCCCACGTCGTCGAGCTCGTCGAGGACAACGACCTCGTCGTGGCGTCCAACGAGCACGCCATCGCCTTCGCCGGTGTGGGACACCGGTACCCGAGCCTCGAGGTCTGGTCGCGCCGCGACGACGTGCTGCCCTGGGAGCTCGGCGACGACGAGCTGACCGGCTGGTCGGACCTCCTCCACGCCTGCCACGCGGCGACGGGAACGGCCGTGCCGTCGAACGAGGAGTGGCACTACCGGCCGCCCGGGCTGGCCGCGAGGATGCCGCTGCGGGCCGTCCTCAAGTGGCGCATCTCCACGCTGGCCGGGTTCGAGGGCGGCACGCGGATCTACATCAACACCCTCGACCCGTGGACGGTCCGCGACCGGGCCCGCGCGGCACTGGCCCCGTTGGCACGCGCCGGCGTCCTGGCGCCGGGGGTCGTCCTCGCCGGGTGAGAAATGCCGAGCGCGTGATCCGGTAGGGCGGTCCGATCGTGCCGGTTTTCCGACGCGCCGAGCCGACGACACGCGTGTCGGTATCTCGCCACGTGTGGGAACCCTCCAACCGCGGCGATCGGTGCCATCGTGAGGCATCCGAGGGGGCGGGCTCTGGACCTTCTCCACGGCGTTCTGGGACCAGACATGGGGTGGGGAGATCCGGCATGACCATGCGGCTGCACTCGTCTGCGCTGCGCCGAGGGGGACTGGCCCTCGCCGCGGCACTGATCGTCACGGGAGCTCCGGTGGCGACGGCACCGGCGGCGAGCGCCGCCTCGGGTGACGTCGTCATCTCCGAGCTCCTCTACCACGCGCTCGACACCGACCCCACCTACGCCAACGTGGAGTTCATCGAGCTCGCCAACACCGGGGCGGCTCCGGTGAGCCTCGAGGGCTGGAGCTTCACGGCGGGGATCACCGTCGTCGGTGGCGCCATCGCGGCGGGGGTGAGCATCGCCCCGCACGGCTATGTCGTCGGGTCGAACGACCCGACCCTGTTCCAGGCCAAGTTCGGCTTCGCGCCCGACTTCTCCTACGCGGGGACCTCGCTGTCGAACGGCGGTGAGGAGGTCACCCTCGTCGACGCCGCGTCGACCGTCGTCGACGACGTCACCTACGACGACTCGGCTCCCTGGCCGGTGGCGCCCGACGGGTTCGGTCCGTCGCTCGAGCTGAGCGACCTCGGCGCGGACAACGCCGACCCGGCCAACTGGCACGCCAGCACCGTCGACTTCGGCACGCCCCGCGCCGCGAACACGACGCCACCGCTCGGCGTCGGTGCCGTGACGGTCTCGCCGGCGGCGCCGGAGCCCGGTCAGGCGGTCCAGGTCTCGGCCGCGGCCCCGGTCGGCTCGACGATGAGCCTGACCTACAAGGTCATGTTCGGCTCCGACGTCACCGTGCCGATGCTCGACGACGCCGCCAGCCCCGGCGGCGCGGGCGACGGGGTGTATGCCGCGACGGTGCCCGGGCAGGGCGCCGGCCAGATGGTCCGCTACCGGATCGCCGCGTCGAAGGGCCCCCTCGTCGGGGCCTACCCACCGGAGGGTGACTCCCGGCCCTACGACGGCTACGTCGTCACCGACCCCGCCCTTGCCTCGGCGCAGTTCCCCGTCCTGCAGTGGTTCATGCCGGACGCCACCTACGCCGACCTGCTCGCCAACCACCGCTGTGACGACGTGACGGCCGATGCGACCTTCTTCTGGAACGGCGTCCTCCTCGACGGCGGGGCGATGAAGATCAAGGGCCACACCACCTGCTCTGACGCGAAGGTCAAGTGGAACGTCGAGCTTCCCGCCGGCTACACGATCGACCTCGGCGACGGGTTCTCCTACCCCGTCGACGAGTTCGACATGGAGTCCAACGCCATGCCGACCCCCCAGCTCGGGTGGGAGATGATCGGTGCCAGCGGTGCCCCTCGAGCCGGTGAGCGCACGATGCGCGTCCAGCGCAACGGCCACTTCTTCGGGGTCTTCGGCATCCTCGAGACCTATGACGGCACGTGGCGCAAGGCGCACGGCTACGACAACTCCGCGTTCTACAAGGTCCAGGCCAAGGGGCTGCAGACCTACCCCACGGCGCAGGACCTCGCGGCGTCGGGGGACATCGACAAGAAGAACCCCGACGACGGCAACTTCACCGACATCTGGACGTTGACCCAGGAGCTGGCCCTGCCGGACTCCCCGGCCAAGCAGGCCTGGCTGCGTCAGCACCTCGACCTCGCCGAGATCGCGAACTACACGGCCCTGACGGTCGTCATGCGGCACTGGGACTCGGGCACGAAGAACTACTACGTCGTGACCGACCCGCACACCGGCCGATGGCAGGTCCTCAGCTGGGACCTCGACGGCATCCTCAACGGCGGCAGCGACCCCAAGGGCGACTTCGTCTTCCCGACGACAAACGCCAGCCCGCTGTGGAGCTCGCTCTTCGCGATGCCCGACTTCCAGGCGATGCACTTCCGCCGGGTCCGGACCCTCGCCGACCAGTTCCTCACCGGCACCGGCCTCGTCGACCGGTTCGATGCGCTCACGGCGGCATACGCCGGCGACCTCGCGCTCGACAAGGCGGCCTGGGGTGGTGTCTCGCTGACGACCGGCCACAACAAGGTGGTCAAGGGCGTCCAGGAGCGCCGCGACCAGATCGCCGCGCACACCAACGCGACCGAGATCCCGGCCTCCCAGCAGCCCACGGCCTCCGTGGTCATCAACGAGCTGCAGTACAACCCCGCACCCGGCGGGGCCGAGTACTTCGAGCTGTACAACCCGGCGGCCACCGCGGTCGACCTGAGCGGCTGGACCGAGTCCGCCACGAGCTACACGTTCGCCCCGGGCACGGTCATCCCGGCCACGTCGTATGCCGTCTGGACAGGCAGTGACGCCGACCTCGTGGCGGCCTACGGCGGGGACTTCCTTATGCTGGGGCAGTACGCGGGTGGGCTGAGCAGCTCCGGGGAGTCGGTGACGGTCAGCGACGGCGCCCGCGTCGTCGACACCGTGACGTACGGCCCGAGCGACCCGTGGCCGAGCTCGCCCGACGGAACCGGTCCGTCCCTCGAGCTCATCGACCCGGCGAGCGACAACGCCCTGCCGGCGAGCTGGGCGGCGAGCGTCGGCACCGGGACCCCCGGCGCCGAGAACTCCGTCCATGGCGGCGGCGGTGGCGGCACGTCGACCGTCTTCGACTACGGCTCGACGTGGCGCTACCTGTCCACCTCGACCGACCAGGGCACCGGGTGGCGGGCGCCCGGCTTCGACGACTCGTCGTGGCCGACCGGTGCGACGGCGCTCGGCTGCCGGTCGACCCAGGCGACGACGATCCCGTGCCCATCGGGTCGGATCACCTACTACGCCCGGACCGGCTTCACCGTCGGCACCGGCTCGCCGGTGACAGCCGCCCAGCTGGACCTGCGTCTCGACGACGGGGCCGTCGTCTACCTCGACGGGGTCGAGGTGGGCCGGGTGAACCTGCCGACGGGGGCCATCACGTTCAAGACCAAGGCCCTGACCAACGTCAAGGTCTATCGGCAGGACGCGCTCACCCTGCCGGCGTCCGCCCTGACCCCCGGAGCCCACACCCTGGCCATCGAGGTCCACCAGAAGGCGGCCGGCGGCACGGCCGACCTCTACCTCGACGCGAGCCTGTCGCTGACCCGCTGACCCCTGCGTGGCCCCCGCCGGTCGACCGTGCCCCGTGCGTGGCACGATGACCGGCGGGGGCCGAGCGGAACGGTGGGTGAGATGAGGGCACGGCACGAGGATGGCGCCCGGTCGGCGACGGCTGCCTCGGCGGCGCCGGGTATGCCGCGCGGCCCTGTCGCGCCACCCGCGCCACCGCCCCGGTGGCGCGCGTCCGGACTCGTGGCCTGGACCCCGCCGGCGCCGGACCGACGCCCGAGCCGCGCGCTCGTCCTCGCCGGTGGCGGGGCGACAGGGATCGCGTGGGAGGCCGGGGTCGTCGCCGGCCTGCGCGAGGAGGGCATCGACGTCCGCGACGCCGACCTCATCGTCGGCACGTCCGCCGGGTCGGCCGTCGCGGCGCAGCTGCGGGTCGGCGGCTCGCCGGAAGAGGCCTTCGAGGGTATCCGGGAGGGCCGCCCGCTCGGTGACCTCGGCCGGCTCGGTGCCCTCGACGCCATCCGGTTCGTGCGCGCCCAGCTGGCCACCGACCGCAGCGCCGGCCGGTCCGTCGTGGGCCGCGCGGCGCTGAGGGCCAGGACGTCGAGCGAGGACGCCTGGGTCCGGACCGTCGCGGCGTTCCTCCACGAGGTCCCCTGGCCGCGGGGCGCCCTGGCGATCACGGCCGTCGACGCCGAGACCGGCATCCCGGTCGTGTTCGACGCGGCGAGCGGGGTCCCGCTCGACCGTGCCGTCGCGGCGAGCTGCGCCGTCCCCGGCGTGTTCCCCCCGGTGACCGTCGGGGAGCGCCGGTACGTCGACGGCGGGCTGCGCTCCGTCGCCAACGCCGACCTGGCCCAGGGCTACGACCGGGTGCTCGTCCTCGCGCCGATCCCTCTCGCGGTGCGTCGCAGCGACCGGCCGGGTCCGCAGACCCGCGGGCTGGGGGGAGCCGTCCGCTCCCTCGTCGTCGTCCCGGACCGCGCCTCCGCGCGCGCGCTCGGCCGGCGCCCTCTCGACACCCGCCGGGGCCGCGCCAGCGAGGCAGCGGGCCGAGAGCAGGGCCGCCGTGAGGCGGACCGGGTCCGGCGGGTCTGGCTCCCCTGACACCGCCGCGAGGTCGTCCTGACCCGGCGGTGGGCTGGGGACAAGTCCGCGGCGCTCGCGCGATGATCGGGCAGCGTTGGCCCATGAGCTACCTCGACCTTCCCTCGGACCTGTCCACCCGCTCGCTCACCGACACCACCCTGGCCGCCGACGTCATCGACCTCATCCTCGAGCCCGACGAGCGGGAGCGGGGCTGCGTCGCCGCCATGCTCTGCGACGCCGACGACATCGGTGTGCAGCCCCTCGTCCTCGGCGACCTCGGGCCCGAAGGCCCGGTGACGGGGGCGCGCCGGCTCCTCGACCACGTCCTGCCCGAGCTGGCCGCGGTGGGCGGGAGCGTGCTGCTCGGGCTCGGCCGCCCGGGCGGGGTGGTGCTGACCGACGGCGACCGGGCCTGGCACCAGAGCGTTCTCGACCTGTGCCGGGCCCATGACGTCCGTCTCCTCGGGGCCTACATCGCGACGCCGGCCGCGGTCCGAGAGCTGCCACCGGACCTGCTCGCGGCCTCCTGAGTCCCTGGTCGGGCCGTCGCCCACGGGGGGGGACGGTCCACCCGGTCCGTATCATCCCCCGGCCCGGCGGCTCCTTCCCTGCGACCGTCCCGTCGGGCTCGCCCGGCGCGGCTCCTGGGGGAGGAGTGCCGATGTTCTCGTGGAAGTCCCTGCCACTCATCGCCGTGCCGGACCGCTGGCCGGTCCCGGTCGTGGCCACGCTCGCCATGGTCATCCTGGCGGCCATCGACCTGCTCGGTGCCGTCGCGGCGAAGCAGTGGGCGCTCGAGCGACAGCCCCGAGCGCTGGCGCTGGGCACCGCCGCCTTCCTCCTGCTCTTCTGGGTCTACGCCTCGGCTCTGCAGTACGCGGAGCTCTCGCTCGTCACCCTCGGGTGGATCGTCGTGCTCCAGGTCGGCGTCCTGCTGCTCGACCGGCTGCGCTACGGCGTCGACCTGCCGGTCGACCGGTGGGTGGCCATCGCCCTCATCCTCGGCGCCCAGGCCTACCTGCTCCTTGCGCCGAGCGCCGACCAGGCACCCTCCTGAGGCGCGGCGGCCTACCGGCGGGGCGGGCCACGGCGACGGCCGGCCGCCGGGAACCGAGGGCTAGGGTGGTTCCGGCCGTCCGACCGGCGGCACCCCTCGACCCGCCCAGGAGGACCGCCATGACGGCCGAACCCGCCGGCGCCACGGCATCGCACATCGACCTCACCGAGAGGTATGCCGCGCACAACTACCATCCGTTGCCGGTCGTCATCGCCTCGGCACAGGGCTCCTGGGTCACCGACGTCGACGGCAGGCGCTACCTCGACTGTCTGGCCGGCTACTCGGCCCTCAACTTCGGTCACGGACACCCGCGGCTCGTCGCCCGCGCCCACGAACAGCTCGACCGGCTGACGCTGACCAGCCGGGCGTTCTACAACGACCAGCTCGGCCCCTTCGCCGAGGCTCTCGCCCGGCTCACCGGCAAGGACATGATCCTGCCGATGAACACCGGGGCCGAGGCCGTCGAGACGGCCATCAAGGTGAGCCGGCGGTGGGGCTACCGGGTCAAGAACGTCCCCGAGGAGCAGGCCTCGATCGTCGTCATGGAGGGCAACTTCCACGGCCGGACCACGACGATCGTCAGCTTCTCCGACGACAAGGTCGCCCACGACGACTACGGCCCCTTCACCCCCGGCTTCCGGGCGGTCCGCTACGGCGACGCCGAGGCGGTCCGGGCTGCCATCGACGACACGACCGTCGCCGTGCTGCTCGAGCCGATCCAGGGCGAGGGCGGCGTGCTCATCCCGCCGCCGGGCTTCCTCGCCGAGGTCCGGGCGATCTGCGACGAGGCGGACGTGCTCATGGTCGCCGACGAGGTGCAGTCCGGGCTGGCCCGTACCGGTCGGACCTTCGCCTGCGACCACGAGGACGTCACCCCCGACATCTACATCCTCGGTAAGGCGCTGGGCGGTGGGCTCTACCCCGTCTCCGCCATCGCCGCCGACCTCGACGTCCTGGCTGTCATCGACCCGGGCTCGCACGGCTCGACCTTCGGCGGCAACCCGCTCGCCGCGGCGATCGGGCGCGAGGTCTGCGCGATGCTCGAGACCGGCGAGTTCCAGGCGGCGGCGGGCCGGCTCGGGTCCGTCCTCGAGGAGGGGCTGCGTCCGCTCGTCGGCCGCGGCCTGGAGGCCATCCGGGTGCGCGGCCTGTGGGCCGGGCTCGACGTCGAGCCCGGTGGTCTCAGCGGCCGCGGGCTGTCCGAGCGGCTGCTCGAGCGCGGCGTCCTCGCCAAGGACACCCACGGCTCGACGCTGCGGCTGGCCCCGCCGCTGGTGACGACCGAGGACGAGATCGGGATGCTCGTCGAGGCGGTGGCCGACTCCCTCGGCCGGCGTTGAGGCCCTCGCCGCGATGGGTGGCCCCGACCGGTCACAACCGGTGAGGACCACCCGTGCGGGTGGGGTGGACCCGGGTCAGCGCGCGGTCTGCTCCGAGCTGCCCGCGGCGGGGTCGCCCCCGTCCTGGGCCGGTTCCGCGGTGCCGCCCTGCGGCGCTGCCGGCGGCTCCTGCTGCGCCGGGGCCGGGTCGGTCGGGTAGCCCGGGTAGCCCGGCTGGGTCGGGTAGCCCTGGTAGCCCGGCTGGGTGGGGTAGCCCTGGTAGCCCGGCTGGGTGGGGTAGCCCTGGTAGCCCGGCTGGGTGGGGTAGCCCTGGTAGCCCGGCT
>Ga0187809_10000115_pt1 | contig 53949 bp, 52 predicted proteins | sample NC_wetland_sal_i_8_FD_132415 | JGI IMG/M metagenome (GOLD analysis project Ga0187809, IMG submission 132415) | Wetland sediment microbial communities from Neuse River Estuary, North Carolina, USA - ASW_4 | ecosystem: Environmental > Aquatic > Freshwater > Wetlands > Sediment | place: USA: North... | reverse complement strand
GGACCGCACGTCGAAGTACACGTCGCCGGGACCCGCCTGGTAGGCGTGGCCGTTGTCGGCGAGCGTGCGCATGAGCTCGACCATCTCGGGCACGTGCCCGGTGGCGCGCGGCTCGTAGTCCGGTGGCAGCACGCCGAGGGCGTCGTAGGCGGCGGTGAACGACCGCTCGTTGGCCAGCGCGAAAGCCCACCAGGGCCGCCCGGCCTCCTGCGCCTTGGCGAGGATCTTGTCGTCGATGTCCGTGACGTTGCGCACGAGCGTGACCCGGTGGCCCGTGCGGCGCAGCCAGCGCACCAGCACGTCGAACGCGACGGCCGAGCGCACGTGCCCGACGTGCGGCGGCGCCTGCACGGTGGCGCCGCACAGGTAGATGCCCACCTGCCCGCTCACCAGCGGGACGAAGTCACGCACGGTGCGGGTGGCGGAGTCGAACAGCCGCAGGGTCACGCCCGCAAGGGTACCGGGCGGGTTCCCGCGGCCTACCGGCGCCCGCGCGGGCCGAGAGCGCGTGACGACCGGTCCGCGCGTCACCCGAGACGGGCCTCGATCGTCAGCCGAAGGACCGCCCCTCGCCGCGGTAGGTGGGCACGGTGCGCACCACCCGGTCCGCGCGGACCAGGTGCACGTCGGCGAACCGCTCCATGACCTCGCCGGCCTTCGCGTGCCGGAACCACACCCGGTCGCCGACGGCGAGCCCGTGCCCGGCGGCCAGCCGCAGCGGGGTCTGCACCTCGCCCGCCCCCTCGCGCGCGGTGAGCCGGAGCCCGGCCGGCCAGGCGGGGCGCGGCAGCCGGGAGGGTGCGGCCGGCCCGGACGCGACGTACCCGCCGCCGAACACGGTCGCGTAGCCGGGCCCCGGCACCCGCACCACGTCGAGCCCGACGAAGGCCGCCGGCCGTGGCCGGAACGCGCGGTAGCCGTCGAACAGCGTCGGGGCGAACAGGCCGGAGCCGGCCGTCACCTCGGTGACCGTCGCGTCGGCCACGGTCTGGGCCACCGACCCCGTGCCGCCGCCGTTGACCAGCTCCACCGGCCCGACCGCCCGCTCGACCGCCCGGAGCACCGCGGCGCGCCGCGTGGCCAGGTCGGCCAACGAGAGCCGCTTGACCAGCCGGACCGCCGGCGACGAGTCGGGCAGCCCGGCCACCTGGGCCTCGTAGAACATGAGGCCCCGCACGCGGAGGCCGGGTAGGGCGGCCACCGCCGCGGCGAGCGCGGCGACCTCGTCGGGCGAGTGCACGGGCGAGCGGCGCACGCCGGCGTGCAGCGTGGCCGGGCCGAGCCGGAGCCGCAGCGAGGCGTCCACGTCCAGGCACACCGCGAGCGTCCGGCCGTGCGCGGCGGCGGCCCGCGAGGCGCGCACCGCCTGCGCGCGGTCGTCGACCATGAGCGTCACGGCCGCCGCGGCCACGTCGTCGGACGCGATCGCGTCCAGCGCGCCCTCGTCGGCCGTCGGGTAGCCCACGAGCACGTCGGCCACGCCGCACGAGGCGAGCCACGCCGCCTCCCACGGCGAGTAGGCCATGACGCCCAGCACGCCGGGGCGAGCCAGCACCAGGTCGAGGACCTCGCGCACGCGCACCGACTTGCTCGCCACCCGCAGCGGGGTGGTCGCGGCGCGGCGCAGCAGGTCGTCGAGGTTCGCCTCGAGCGCGTCCAGGTCGACGACGACGAGCGGGGCCGGCAGGCCGGCGGTGGCCGCGTCCAGCCGGTCACCGAGGGTGCGCGGGCTCACGCGGGCCCCTCGTCGGGCACAGCGGCCTGCGCCGGCGCAGGGCCCGGCCGCGGCCGGCCGCCCGCGCCGGGGCCGGGCACGCGCAGCACGCCCGCCACCAGAGGGACCGCGAGCACCAGCAGGGCCGGGACGACGAAACCGGCCCGCAGCGTCGCGACGGTCCCGACGGCGCCGACGAGCACGCCGCCGAGCACCACGCCGACGTAGTTGAAGTAGTTGAGCCGCGCCACCACGAGGTCCGCCGCGCCGGGCGCCACGTCACCGGCCGCCGAGAACGCGAGGGGCGGGACCACCGCCAGCAGCCCCGTGACGCCGAAGGCCGCCACGGCCGTCCACGGCGCGTGGGAGGCGACCACGGCGAGCAGCGCCAGCGTGCCGAGCAGCCCGGCGACGCGCACCACCGCGGCGCGCCCCCACCGCTGCACGGCCCGGTCGCCGAGCAGCCGCGCCACGAGGGCCGCGCCGAGGTACGCGGCGTAGCCGAGCGGCCGCACGTGCCCCGACGCCCGCAGGTCGTCGAGGAACAACGAGCTCCAGGACGACACCGCCGAGTCGGCGATGTAGAAGGCGACGACGCAGACGCCGAGCAGGACCACGGGGCGCCACGGCACGTGACGGCCCGCCGGCAGCGCCTCGAGCGACGCCTCGCCACCCGCGCCGCGCCATCCCCCGCGGGCCACGAGCACGGCCGCCGCCGCGGCCACCGGCACGCCGAGGAGCAGCACCCACATGACGGGTTGCACCGCCCAGTGGCCGGCGGTGACGGCCACGAGCACCGAGCCGACGATCCCCGCCGCGGAGAACGCGCTGTGGAACGAGGCCAGCAGGGACCGCCCGTAGGCCCGCTGCACCGCGACCGCCTGCATGTTGGCGCCCGCGTCGACCAGGCCGAGGCCCAGCCCGTAGACGAGGAACCCCACGACGGCCAGGACGAACGCGGGGGCCGCGGACGCGCCGGCGAGGGCCACCACGAGCGCCGTCAGGCCGAGCATGAGGGCGGCGCGGGAGCCGCCACGGCCCCGAGCAAGCCGGTCGGCGACGACCGTGCCGAGGGCCGCCATGACGCACACGAGCAGGATCACCACCGTGATCTGCCCGGTGCCCACCCCGTAGCGCTCCTCGAACGCCGGCAGGCTCGTGAGGACGAGCGCATAGGCGACGCCCTGCGCGCCGAAGGCGCCGGCGGTGGCCCACCGCGCGCGGCGCGCCGGCCCTGGCACCAGGGTGGTGGCGGCGTCGCGGCCGCTCACGCGGTCGTGTCGCGCAGCGTGCGTCGCGGCTGGCCGTTCCCCTGGCGCGGCAGGGCGACCGCCGGGCGTGGCTGCCCGTCCTCGCTGCGGCCGCCGCCCGCACCGAGCGGCCCGGCGTGCGCGGAGAGGAACTCGGCGAACACGCTGAGCATCGTCCGGGCCGCCTCGTCGTCGCCGTCGGCGAGCCACGCGAGCACCACGCCGTCGGTCATCATGACCACCAGCCGGGACATGACGTCGAGCGGCAGCGTCCACTCGATGCGGGCCGAGCCGGCGAGCAGCTCGAGGAACTGCCGCGCCGCCTCGTGGCTGATGACGTACTGGTTGACGGAGACCTGCCGCACCTCGGGGTGGCGCATCGAGTACGTGGTGAGCTCGTAGCTGAGCAGCTGCGAACCGCGCGTCGAGCTGATGCCGGCCCACAGCAGGTCCAGGGCACGCTCGATGATGGCGTCCGGCTCGCCGCTGGAGGGCATCTCCAGGAGGCTCTGCGTGAGGTTCTGGCGCGTGATCTCGTGCGCCATCGCCTCGAGGAGCTCGTCCTTGTCCTGGAAGCAGTAGTGGACCACGCCCAGCGAGACGCCGGCCTCCGCGGCCACCGCACGCACGGTGGCCGCGTCGATGCCCTCCCGGCTCGCCACCGCGATGGCGGCCTCGACGAGCTGCTCGCGGCGTTCGGCGATCGGCAGCCTCTTCATGGTCCCCTCCGGTGCCCCCGTGACGGTGACGTCATCACAAACCCCGCCGTGACACAAGTCAAGCATGCCCCTTACTTGACCTGGACAGGTGACCAGGTGATGCTGCCGCGATGACGGCCACGTGGGAGAACTGGGCCCGGACCGAACGGGCCACGCCGCGGCGGGTCGAGCGGCCCGTCGACGCCGCGGGCATCGCGGAGGCGGTGCGCCGCGCCGTCGGGGACGGGTTGAGCGTGCGCGCCGTCGGCGCCGGCCACTCGTTCACCGGCGCGGCGGTCGCGGACGGCGTGCAGCTCGACCTGGGCGCGACCGGCCGGTTCGAGCGGGTGGTGCCGCAGCCCGACGGCTCCGCGCACGTCACCATCGGCGCCGGCATCCGGCTGCGCGACCTGGCCGCCGGCCTGGCCGCGCGCGGCCTGGCGATGGAGAACATGGGGGACATCGACCACCAGAGCCTGGCCGGCGCCGTCAGCACCGGGACGCACGGCACGGGCGGCCGGCTGCGCGGTCTGGCGGCCCAGGTGGTGGGTGTCCGGCTGGTGACCGCGGCGGGCGAGGTGCTCGAGCTGGGCCCGGGCGACGAGGCCTTCGAGCTGGCGCGGCTCGGCCTGGGCGCCGCCGGCGTGCTCGCCGCGGTCACGCTGCGCGCCGTGCCCGCGTTCCGCCTCGAGGCCCGCGAGGAGCCGCTCCCGCTGGACGACGTGCTGGAGGGCCTCGACGAGCTCGTCGACGGCAACGACCACTTCGAGTTCTACTGGTTCTGCCACACCCGGCGCGCCCTCACCAAGCGCAACAACCGCGTGCCCGACGACGTGGACCGACCCCTGTCCCCCGTGCGTGGCTGGCTCGACGACGAGCTGCTCTCCAACGGCGCGTTCGGCGTCCTCAACCGGGTGGCGACCGCCGCCCCGCGAGCCGTCCGCACGCTCAACGCCATCAGCGCCCACGCGCTCGGCGCCCGCGTGTACACGGCGCCGTCGCACGACGTCTTCGTCTCCCCCCGCCGCGTCCGGTTCCGCGAGATGGAGTACGCCGTGCCGCGCGAGGCGGTGCGGGGCGTGCTCGCCGAGATCGACTCCTGGACCCGGGCGCACGCGGCCGAGGTGCCGTTTCCCGTCGAGGTCCGCTTCGCGGCGGCCGACGACCTGTGGCTGTCCACGGCGACCGGACGCGCCACCGCCTACGTGGCGGTGCACCAGTACTGGCGGATGCCGCACGAGGCGTACTTCGACGCGGTCGAACGGATCGTCGCGCAGGTGGACGGGCGGCCGCACTGGGGCAAGCTGCACTCGCTGACCGCCCCGCGCCTCGCCGAGCTCTACCCCCGGATGGCGGACGCGCGGCGCGTGCGCGCCGCGCTGGACCCGGGCGGCGTGTTCGCCAACGCCTACGTCGACCGCGTGCTGGGGCCCGTCCCGACCTCGTGACCGCCGGCCCCGCCCCAGCCGACGACTGGAGCGCACACGCCCGGACGCGCCGCGCGAGGTGCCGCGTGCGTTCCACTCGGGGGACGGCAGTGCCCGCGACGAGAACGGCAGCTGGTGCCGAGACCGGCAGTCCCACCTGCCGTGCTCGGTACCAGCTGCCGTGGTCGTCGTGCGGGACGTTCCCGGGGGTCGGGGCCCCAGGGACGTCCTACTTCGAGAAGAGCGAGGAGAAGAAGCCGCCCGCCGGGCGCTCGCTCTCGTGGCCCGCGCACCACTGAGCGGCCGGGACGGTCCGCTTGACCGAGTCGACGTGCTGGCCGCAGCCGGCCCACGTCGTCTTGCCGCACACAGAGCACTTCACGGGGTAGCACATAGGGGTTCTCCTGGGGTTGGGGGGTGGGGGGTCAGGCGAGCATGAGGAAGAGCTTCTCCAGCTCCTCCGTGGTCAGGCCGTCGTCGGTGGCGGCGGCCTGGGGGTCGGCGATGCAGTCCTTCATCGCGGTCGAGACGATCGCGAACCCGGCCTTGTGCAGCGCGCTGGTGACGGCCGCGAGCTGGGTGACGACGTCGCGGCACGAGCCGCCGTTCTCGACGGCTGCGATGACCGCGTTGAGCTGGCCGCTCGCGCGGCGCAGCCGGTTGACGATGCGGCGCTGGGCCTCGGCCTCGGGCGTGCTCATGGGCTGGTTCCTCTCGCTGCGGGCGGACGACGAGCTGGTGGCGGGCGGCCGGGTGACCCGGGCCCGCCCGTCAGGCACGGGCGGCCTGCGGTGCCGCGGCGCGCGCCTGCAGCGCCGCGGTGAGCGTCTCCATGCCGCCGGAGAGCGACGCGGAGTCGAAGCCGTGCGCGACGAGGATGCGGTGCGCCAGGTACGAGCGCCAGCCGGAGTGGCACATGACGCGCACGGGCCGCCCGGCGGCCGCCTCGCGGACCTCGTCGATCCGCTCACGGAGCTCGGTGTGCGGCACGTTGAGCGCGCCGGTGAGGTGGCCGCGCGCGAACTCGCCGGCGGTCCGCACGTCGAGCACGAGCGTCTCGGTCACCACCTGCTCGATGTCGTCCGGGTACCAGAGCCGCAGCGTGCCGTCGACGACGTTCTGGCCGAGGAAGCCGGTCATGGTCACCGGGTCCTTGGCGCTGCCGTAGGGCGGCGCGTACGCCAGGTCGAGGTCCACCAGGTCGTCCACCGTCATGCCGGCGCGGATCGCGGTCGAGAACACGTCGACGCGCTTGTCCGCGCCGTCCTCGCCCACCACCTGCGCACCGAGCACCCGACCGTCAACGGGGGCGATGTGGACCACGAGGTGCAGCGTGCTGGTGCCGGGGAAGTAGCTCGCGTGCTGGCCCGGGTGCAGGTGCAGCGTGCGGTACTCGATCCCTGCCGCGTCGAGCGCGGCCCGGTTGGCGCCGGTCATGGCGGCCGTGAGGTCACCCACGCGCACGATGGCGGTGCCCGTGGTCGGCGGGATCGGCCGCGCCGTGGCGGGCCGCAGGATGTCGTCGGCCACGAACCGGCCGGCGCGGTTCGCCGGGCCGGCCAGCGGCACGGGACGCACCACGTGGGTCACCGCGTCGACGCTCACCACCGCGTCGCCCACGGCCCAGATGCCGGGCTGCGACGTGCGGCCGTGCTCGTCGACCACGATCGCGCCGCGCTCGCACGCGACGCCGGCCCGCTCGAACACCTCGGTGTCGGGACGCACGCCGACCGACAGCACCACGAGGTCGGCCTCGAGCCGGCTCCCGTCGCCGAGCACGACGACGTCGCGCTCCACTCCGTGCTCGATCTCGGTCGCGGCGACGCCGGCGCGCACGTCGATGCCAAGGCGCGCAAGCGCGTGCGTCGCGTAGAACGCGAGCTCCTCCTCCAGCGGCGGCAGCACGTGCGGCGCGAGCTCGACGAGCGTCACCGCCAGGCCGACCTTGGCGAGCGCCTCGGCCGCCTCGACCCCGATGAACCCGGCCCCGAGCACGACGGCCCGGCCGGCGCCACCGGTGACGCGGGCGCGCATGGCGAGCGCCTCGTCGACCGTCCGCAGCGTGCTGACGCGCGGCGAGTCCAGGCCCGGGATCGGCGGCCGCACGGCCTTGGCGCCCGGCGAGAGCACGAGGGCGTCGTAGGCGAGCTCGTCGACTCCGTCCGCGGTGCTCACCGTGACGGTCCGGGCCGCCGGGTTCACGCCGATGACGTCGTGACCGGTGCGCACGTCCAGCGCGAGGGCGGCGCGCAGCGACTCGGGGGTCTGCACCTGCAGCGCCCCGGGGTCGGTGATCTCGCCACCCACGTAGTACGGCAGGCCGCAGTTGGCGAACGACACGTACGGCCCGCGCTCGAGCACGACGATCTCCGCCGTCTCGTCGAGCCTGCGGGCGCGCGCGGCGGCGCTCATGCCGCCCGCGACGCCACCGACGACGACGATCCTCATCGGACGGCCTCCGCGCCCTGCTCCTCGGCCTGCGCCGCGAGCTGCGCCCGCACGTCGTCCATGTCGAGCGCGCGGACGGCCGTGATGAGCTCGTCGAGCGCCGTGGCCGGCAGGGCGCCGGGCTGCGCGAAGACGACGACCCCGCCGCGGAAGGCGACCAGCGTGGGGATGGACGTGATGCCGAACACGCCGGCGAGCTGCTGCTGCGCCTCGGTGTCGACCTTGCCGAAGACGATGTCCGGGTGCGCCTGCGAGGCGCGCTCGAACACGGGCGCGAACATGCGGCACGGCCCGCACCAGGCGGCCCAGAAGTCGAGCAGGACGATGTCGTTCTCCGCGACGACCGCGGGAAGGGTGTCGAGCGTGATCTCACGAGTGCTCATGGGACGAGTATACCCCCGGGGGTTTTCTTGGCAACCGGTCCGGTCACCGCGCGGCACCGGCACGGAACGCGGCGCCTCGCAGGGGCTTGCGCGCCAGGGGCGCCAGCAGGCACACGTCCAGCGCGCCGACCAGCACGAACACGACGCCGACGGCGGCGAGCAGCCACGCCCAGCCGCCGAGGGCGACGCCGAGTGCGACGAGGATCACACCCACCACGGCACGCGTCCAGCGGCCGGCGGTGGAGCTGAGGAAGGCGAGAACGGGCATGGCGACCTCCGGTGACTAGTGGGTGACGACGGGCAGGCCCGTCGTCTTGGCGGCGGCGTCGATCCCGCCGATGTTGGTGACGTGGGCGAAGCCCTTGGTGCCCATCTGGCTCGTGGCCAGCGCCGCGCGGCTGCCCGTGCGGCAGTAGACGAGGTAGGTGCCCGCCGGGTCGAGCGCGCCGATCTTCGTCGCGAAGTCTGGCGACTCGACGTCGATGTTGACCGCGCCGGACAGGTGCCCGGCGGCGTACTCGGCGGGCGTGCGGACGTCGACGACCGTGGCGCCGGCGGGCACGCCGGTCGCGGCGGGCGACGAGCACGCGCCCACCCCCAGCAGGGTCGCCGTGGCCGCCACGACGGCGACGAGTGCCTTGATGACGCGGCCCATCGATCCTCCAGTCCGGGCCGCCTCGGGCCCTCGTCGTAATACCCCTCGGGGTATTTCTAGCACACCCCCGGGCCGCGGACCAGCGAGTCGGGCCCCGACCCGCGCGCGCCCCGTCCCTTTGGTCCTAGATACCCCCCAGGGTGTCTGCCTAGGCTCTTTGTGACAGAGTGAACAAGCCAAGGAGATGGCCGTGAAGATAGTCGTGGTCGGCGGCGTGGCCGCCGGCGCCTCGGTGGCGGCGCGGGCGCGCCGCCTGGACGAGGACGCGGAGATCGTCGTCCTCGAGCGCGGGCACCACGTGTCGTTCGCGAACTGCGGGCTGCCCTACCACGTCGGTGAGGTCATCACCGACCGTTCGCGGCTGCTGCTGCAGACGCCGGACTCGCTGCGCGAGATGCTCGACATCGACGTGCGCACGGGGCAGGAGGTCGTCGCCATCGACCGCGACGCGCGCACCGTCCGCGTCCGCGAGGTCGACGGCGGCCGGGAGTACGACGAGCCCTACGACGCCCTCGCGCTCTGCCCGGGCGCGGACCCGGTCCGCCCGCCGCTGGCCGGCATCGACGACCCCCGCGTCCACGTGCTGCGCCGCATCGGCGACATGGACCGGATCAAGGCCGTCGTCGACGAGGCCTGCGCCCACCGCAAGGCCGACGGCCGGGCGCCGCTGCGCGCGGTCGTCGTCGGCGCCGGCTACATCGGGCTGGAGCTGGCGGAGAACCTGCACCACCGCGGGGCGCGGGTCCACGTCGTCGAGCTGGCCGGCCAGATCCTGCCGCCGCTGGACCACGAGATCGCCGTCCCCGTGGAGCAGCACCTGCGCAGCCGCGGCATCGACGTGCGGCTGTCGACCGCCGCCGCCGCGTTCGAGCCGACGCCGGAGGCGCTGCGCGTCGAGCTGCAGGACTCCACCGTGCTGGAGGCCGACCTCGTGGTGCTCGCGGTCGGGGTCCGGCCCAGCGTCGAGCTCGCCCGCGGCGCGGGGCTCGAGCTCGGGCCGCACGGCGGCGTGCTGGTCGACACGCACATGGGCACGTCCGACCCGCACATCTGGGCGGCCGGGGACGCGGTGGAGACGCCGCACACCGTGCTCGGCGACCTGCGGCTGGCCCCGCTGGCCGGGCCGGCCAACCGCCAGGGCCGCGTCGCGGCGGACAACATGTGCGGCCGTGACAGCGAGTACCGCAGCACGCAGGGCACGTCGGTGGTCAAGGTGTTCGACATGGTGGCCGGGGGCACCGGCGCCAACGAGCGCCAGCTCGTCGCCGCCGGCGTCGCCTACCGCGCGGTCCACGTGCACCCGTCGGGGCACGCGGGCTACTACCCCGGCACCGCGACCATGCACCTCAAGGTGCTGTTCGACCCCGAGAGCGGGCGCCTGCTGGGCGCGCAGGCGTGCGGGTTCGACGGGATCGACAAGCGGCTCGACGTGCTCGCCACCGCGCTGCGCCTGGGCGCGACGGTCTTCGACCTCGAGGAGCTCGAGCTCGCCTACGCGCCGCCGTTCGGCGCCGCGAAGGACCCCGTCAACATGGCGGGCTTCGTGGCCGCCAACACGATCCGCGGCGACCTGCGGCTCTGGTACGCGCAGGACTACCCGCAGGCCGTGGAGGGGGCCCGCCTGCTCGACGTGCGCACCGCCGAGGAGTTCGACCTCTGGCACGTGCCCGGCGCGCAGAACGTGCCGTTGGGCGAGCTGCGCGCCGCCTGCGAGACGTGGGACCGGGACCAGCCCGTCCGGCTGTACTGCGCCGTCGGCTTCCGCTCCTACCTCGCCTACCGTGCGCTGGTGCAGCGCGGCTTCACCGACGTGGCCACCCTGTCCGGCGGGTCGCAGACCTTCCGCGCCTGGCACGACGTCGAGCCCGCGGAGCCCAGCACGGTGCCGACCACGCCCTACGGCGAGGCCGCCGAGGTGCACGCCGCCGTCGTCGCCCATCGGGGCAGCGGCGTGACGGTCGAGCTCGACTGCGCCGGGCTGGCCTGCCCCGGGCCGCTCATGAAGCTCGCCTCGACCGTCAAGGGCCTGGCGCCCGGCGACGAGGTGCGCGTGCACGTCTCCGACCCCGGGTTCGCCAACGACGGGCCGGCGTGGGCGGCGCGCAACGGCCACGCGCTGCTGGCGATGGACCCCGAGGGCCCCGGCTACGTCGCGCGGTTCCGCAAGGGTGGCGCCGCCGCGCCGGCACCCGTCGCCACGGCGGCCCCGGCCCAGGCGGGCCCGGGCAAGAACTCGTTCGTCGTGTTCTCCGGCGACCTCGACAAGGTGCTCGCGGCGTTCATCATCGCCAACGGCGCGCTGGCCATGGGCGAGGAGGTGTCGATGTTCTTCACGTTCTGGGGCCTCAACACGCTCCGCCGCAGCGACCCGCCGCAGCGGGACAAGCCGCTCATGGACGCGATGTTCGGCCGGATGATGCCGCAGGGTGCCGACCAGCTGACGCTCTCGCAGATGAACATGTTCGGCGCCGGCACCGCGATGATCAAGAAGGTCATGAAGGACAACGCGGTGCCCTCGTTGCCCGAGCTCGTCGCGTCGGCACAGGCGGGTGGCGCCCGGCTCATCGCGTGCACCATGACGATGGACCTGCTGGGGATCGCGTCCAGCGACCTCATCGACGGGGTCGAGCTCGGCGGGGTCGCCACGTTCCTCGGCGAGGCTGCCCAGTCCGGCACCACGCTGTTCATCTGAGCGGTCGGCCGCCGGGTCCGCGGGTGTCCCGCGGCCCGGCGGCCGCCGTCAGGTGAGCTTGAGGAAGAGCTTCTCGAGCTCCTCGGTCGTCATCCCGTCGGGCGTGCGGCCCGAGCCGGCCGGGTCGGCGAGGCAGTCCTTCATGGTGCTGGAGACGATGGCCAGCCCCGCCTTGTGGAGTGCGCTGGTCACGGCGGCGAGCTGCGGCACGACCGTGCGGCACGTGCCGCCCTCCTCCAGCGCGGCGACCACGGCGTTGAGCTGGCCGTTCGCCCGCCGCAGGCGGTTGACGATGCGGCGCTGCTCGTCGGGCAGCGGACCGGTCATGAGTCGCCGCCGCGGGTAGGTCGGCGGCCATCCAGCCGGACCAGGAGGCGCGCGTCGGGGTAGCCGTGGTCGGTGCCGATCGCCCCGGTCCCCTGCGCGCTGAACAGGCTCGTCGGGCACCAGCCCGTGACCGCGCCGATCACGAGGAAGACGGCGAAGACGCCGGCCGGGATCGCGATCCACAGCAGCCCCGAGCCGCCGGCGGCGACGGCCGCGGTGCCCACGACCAGGGCCATGACGCCGCGAGCCACCCGCTGCCCGGGCGTCACGGCGCAGGCGTTGCCGCGCTCGGGGACGGAGGTGCGCTGGACGGGCGTCTGGGGCGACATGGCCCCAGCATACCCCCCGGGGTTTATGGTCGCGTGGACCCGGACCGAAAGAGACGGTCTTCTGCCTCGGGAGGCGCCGGGGCGCGCGACAGTCGGAGGCGGGGGCAGCGCCGCGCCCCCGCGGTGACCCGGTCAGCGCGACCGTCGGAGGGGGCAGCGCTCCCGCGGTGACCCGGTCAGCGCGACCGTCGGAGGGGGCAGCGCTCCCGCGGTGACCCGGTCAGCGCGGCACGACGAGGGCGGTGGCGATCGCCGCGACGCCCTCGCCCCGGCCGGTGAGCCCGAGCCCGTCGCTCGTCGTCGCCGACACCGACACCGGTGCCCCGGCCGCGGCCGACAGCGCCGCCTCGGCCTCCGTGCGGCGCGGGCCGACCTTGGGCCGGTTGCCGACCACCTGGACCGCGACGTTCCCGATCTCGAAGCCTGCCGCCCGCACGCGCCGGGCCACCTCGGCGAGGATCACCACCCCCGACGCGCCGGCCCACCGGGGGTCCGACGTGCCGATCTGCGAGCCGAGGTCGCCGAGGCCCGCGGCGGACAGGAGGGCGTCGGCAGCGGCGTGCGCGGCGGCGTCGCCGTCGGAGTGCCCGGCCAGCGGCACCTCGCCCGGCCAGTCCAGCCCCGCGAGGTGCAGCACCGCGCCCGGTTCGGGCGCCGGGTCGTACGCGTGCACGTCGGCGCCGATCCCCACCCGCATCCCGCTCATGCGCCCCACCCTCCCGCGAGCACGGCAGTTGGTGCCGAATCCGGCAGTCCGGCCTGCCGTGCTCGGCACCAACTGCCGTGCTCGGCGAGGGACGTGGGCGCGGTGAGGGGGGTGCGCGCGGCTGCGGGAGCGTGCGGGGGACGGAGCACGGGCGCGGGCGTGGTCACGAGGCGTCCTCCAGGCGGCGGGCGGCCAGCGCGAGGTCGGTCGCCGTGGTGATCTTGGCGGCGCGCTCGTCGCCCGCGACCACCCACACCGGCGCGCCCAGCTCCTCGACCAGGCCCGCGTCGTCGGAGGCGGCCGTGCCCTCGTCGTGCGCCCGGGCGGCGGCCGCCGCGTGCGCCGCGACGAGCACGGCGCGCGCGAACCCCTGCGGTGTCTGCACCGCCCGCAGCGCGCCGCGGGGCACGGTCTCCAGCACGGGTTCCCCCGTGCCGTCGCCCGGCCCGACCCGCTTGACGGTGTCGGTCACCGGCAGCGCGGGCACCACCGCCGGGTGCCCGGCCCGCACGGCGGCCACCACCCGGTCGACGAGGTCCGCGGGCACGAACGGGCGTGCCGCGTCGTGCACCAGCACCACGTCGGCGTCGTCGGGCAGCGCGGCGATGCCGGCCGCCACGGACGCCTGGCGCGCCGCCCCGCCGGCGACGACCGTCACGGGGCACGGCAGGCCGGCGAGCGCGTCCCGCGCGTCGGCGGCCCGGTCCGCGGGCACGACGACGACGAGGGCCGAGACGGCGTCGCACGCGAGCAACGACCGCGCGGCGTGCACGACGAGCGGGACCCCCCGCAGGGGGACGAACGCCTTGGGCAGCTGGTGCCCCAGCCGGGACCCGCTCCCGGCGGCGACGAGGACCGCGGCGACCGTCATGGCCGTCTCCATCCCCGGGACGGTGTCAGCGGGACGTCAGGAGGCCAGGACCTCGTCGAGGATCGCCTCGGCCTGGTCCTCCTCCGTGTGCTCGGCCAGCGCCAGCTCGGAGACGAGGATGTGGCGCGCCTTGGCGAGCATGCGCTTCTCGCCGGCCGACAGGCCACGGTCGGCGTCGCGGCGGGACAGGTCGCGGACGACCTCGGCGACCTTGATGACGTCGCCCGACGCCAGCTTCTCGAGGTTGGCCTTGAACCGGCGCGACCAGTTGGTCGGCTCCTCCGTGTAGGGGGCGCGCAGCACCTCGAACACGCGGTCGAGACCTTCCTGGCCCACGACGTCGCGGACGCCGACGAGGTCGACGTTGTCCGCCGGCACCTCGATCGTCAGGTCGCCCTGCGCGACGCGGAGCTTGAGGTAGACCTTGTCCTCACCGCGGATGGTCCGGGTCTTGATCTCTTCGATCAGCGCTGCACCGTGGTGCGGGTAGACGACGGTCTCCCCAACAGTGAAAGTCATGTGGTGGATTCCCCTTCCAAGGCCCTGTCCAGGGTACCACGGCCCGTCGCGGCCCCTCCGGCCCGGCCAGAACGTCACCGCAGGTCAGGACGCATCCCGGCCCATCGGGGCCACATGACGCCCGGCGGACGCCCACGGGCCGAGACGCCGCTAGGCTGGGCGCACCTGAGACCAAAGTCCTAGGAGGACACCGTGATCGGTTCGCCGCTGCGCCGGCTCGGCGCCGCCCTGGTGCTCGTGCTCGGCCTGGCCGGGTGCTCGGCGACCAATCCCGTCCAGACCGACAAGGCCTACTCCCCCAGCGACGGCGTCCGCGCACAGCTGGGCGACATCCGGGCCGAGAACCTGCTGGCCGTGACCGCCGCGGCGAACGACCCGGGCGCGCTGTCCGGGGCGCTGGTGAACTCCAGCCCCGCAGACGTCACCGTGACGCTCACGGTCGGCTCGTCGTCGCAGCAGGTCATGGTGCCGGCCGACGGCTCGGTGCTGATCGGCACCGGCACCAGCGCCGGCCAGAACGTGCCGCTGCCGACCGTCACGGCGGCACCGGGCGCGCTGCTCGACGTCGAGATCTCCACGCCCGCGGGCGGCACGCTGCACGTGCAGGTGCCGGTGCTCTCCGCGTCCGACCCGCAGTACACCGCGGTGATCGGCGGCTGACGGACGGTCGGTGGCCGACGGCCCGACGGCGACTGAGGGCAGGTCGGTGACCGACGGCCGAACGACCGGCCGGGCCGGCCCCCCTGCGGCCGGCCGCAGCGCTCAGCCGAAGCGGCCGGAGATGTAGTCCTCGGTCTGCTTCTCGTGCGGCGAGGAGAAGATCGTCGCGGTGTCGTCGATCTCGATGAGACGGCCGGGCTTGCCGGTGGCCTCGAGGTTGAAGAAGCCGGTGCGGTCCGAGACACGCGCCGCCTGCTGCATGTTGTGCGTGACGATGACGATCGTGTAGCTCGACTTCAGCTCCGCGATGAGGTCCTCGATGGCGAGCGTCGAGATGGGGTCCAGCGCCGAGCAGGGCTCGTCCATGAGCAGCACCTGGGGCCGCACCGCGATGGCGCGCGCGATGCACAGGCGCTGCTGCTGACCGCCGGAGAGGCCGGACCCCGGCCGGTGCAGCCGGTCCTTGACCTCCTTCCAGAGGTTCGCCCCGGTCAGCGCCTGCTCGACGAGGTCCTCGGCCTCCGACTTGGGCAGCCGCTTGTTGTTGAGCCGCACGCCGGCCAGGACGTTCTCCGCGATCGACATCGTCGGGAACGGGTTGGGGCGCTGGAACACCATCCCGATCTGGCGCCGCACGGCCACCGGGTCGACGCCTGGCCCGTAGAGGTCGACGCCGTCCATGGCCACCGTGCCCTCGACGCGCGCGCCCGGGATCACCTCGTGCATGCGGTTGATCGAGCGCAGGAACGTCGACTTGCCGCAGCCGGACGGGCCGATGAGGGCCGTCACGGAGCGCGGCTCGATCGACATGGTGACGCCGGCGACGGCGAGGAAGTCGCCGTAGAAGATGTTGAGGTCCTTGGCGTCGATGCGCTGTGCCACGTGGGTCTCGCTCTCTGCTGTCTTCGGATGGTCTCGGTGCCGTGGGCTCAGCGCAGCTTGGGCGCGAACAGCCGGGTCACGAGGCGACCCACCAGGTTGAGGATGACGACGATGAGGAGCAGGGTCAGGGCCGCCGCCCACGCCCGGTCGAGGTTGATCGAGACGAGGCAGTCGGTGGCGTGCGGCGCGCAGCGCGCCGGGCCCTGGTGGTACTGGTCGTAGATGAACACGGGCAACGTCATCATGCGCCCGCTGAACAGGTCGAAGTTGATCGACGCGGTGCTGCCGACCGCGATGAGCAGCGGCGCGGTCTCGCCGATGACGCGGGCCACGGCGAGCAGCACGCTCGTCGTCAGCCCGGCGATGGACGTGCGCAGGACGACCTTGACGATGGTCAGCCACTTCGGCACGCCGAGCGCGTACGAGGCCTCGCGCAGCTCGTTGGGCACCAGGCGGAGCATCTCCTCCGACGACCGCACCACGACCGGCGTCATGAGCAGCGCCAGCGCGACCGACCCCATGATGCCCAGCCGCACGCCGGGGCCGAAGAAGAGCGCGAACACCGCGAACGAGAACAGGCCGGCGACGATGGACGGGATGCCGGTCATGACGTCGACGAAGAACGTCACCGCGCGGGCCAGCGGGCCGCGGCCGTACTCGACGAGGTAGATCGCCGCGAGCAGGCCGATGGGCACCGAGATGACCGCGGTGCCCAGCGTGATGAGCAGCGTGCCGGCGATCGCGTGGTAAGCGCCGCCGGCGTCCATGCCGCCCGAGACGTTGCGCATCGAGTGCAGCAGGAAGTAGCCGTTGAACTTCGTCAGGCCGTTGCGCAGCACCGTCCACAGCAGCGAGACGAGCGGCGTGATCGCCAGGACGAACGCGAGCCAGACGAGCCCCGTCATGGTCCGGTCGATGCGCCGGCGGCGCTTGTCGACCGAGGACAGCAGGTCGCGCGTCGTGAGCTCCTGGCCGTCGAGCGCACCGGCCAGCGCGGGTGCGGCACCGGACGTGGGGGGAGGCGGGGTGGCGCGCATCAGTTCGCTCCGGAGAACTCATGGCGGCGCGACACGATCCACCGCGCCACCATGTTGACCGCCATGGTGATGACGAACAGCGCGAGCCCCGTGGCGATGAGGGTGTTGACCGCCAGGCCGCTGGAGTCCGGGAACTTCGCGGCGATGTTCGCCGCGATCGTCTGCAGCACGCCGGAGTCGAAGATCTGGAACGAGAACCCGGCGCCGGTCGAGGTGGACAGCACCATGAGCACCGCCATCGTCTCGCCGAGCGCACGGCCCAGGCCGAGCATCGCCGCCGAGACGATCCCCGAACGGCCGAACGGCAGCACGGCCGTGCGGACCACCTCCCAGCGGGTGGCCCCGAGGGCGAGCGCCGCCTCCTCGTGCAGGCGCGGCGTCTGCTTGAACACCTCGCGCGACACCGCGGTGATGATCGGCAGGATCATGATCGCCAGCACGAGCGCCGTGGTGGCCATCGACCGCCCCGTCGGTGTGGCGGCGACCGTGACGCCGGGGATGGCGCTCAGCACGCTCGCCACCCACGACCAGAGTCCGGCGATGCGCGGCGCCAGCAGCTGCGCGCCCCAGAGGCCGAAGACCACCGAGGGGATCGCCGCCAGCAGGTCGATGACGAAGCCGACGGTCCCGGCGATGCGCCGCGGGGCGTAGTGCGAGACGAAGAGCGCGATGCCCACGGCGACCGGCGTCGCCATGACGAGCGCGAGCGCGGCGGCGACCAGCGTGCCGAAGATCAGCGGGCCGATGTACCCCGCGAGGTTGCTCACGCCCTCCGGCAGGTTGCCCTGGCTCTGCAGCGTCGCCTCCGACGCCGTGAAGGCGGACCAACCCTGGACGAGCAGGAAGATCGCCACCGCGGCCAGGACGAGCAGCAGCAGCACGCCCGACCCTGTCGCGGCCCAGCGGAACAGGCGGGACAGGCCGCGGTCGGCGCTCCCCCGGCGCCGGGCGGGGCGCCCCGGCGCGCCGGGGCCCCCGAGGGGTGGTTGCGACGCATCGATCGTGGAGGCGCTCACCGGACGAACCTTCTCATCTTTCTCCCACGACGTGACCGGGGGGACGTCGCTGCCGGCGGCAGGGGCACCCCCGCGAGGGGCGTCCCCTGCCACCGGCAGGTCCGCGTCATGCAGGGCGGCTGGGTCAGCCGACCGTGATCGCCGCGACCGCGGCCGCGGCCTTCTGGGCGAGGGTGCCGGTCATCGGCGCCGAGCCCGCGGCCTGCGCACCGGCCTGCTGGCCGGCGTCGGAGACGATGTAGCCGAGGAACGACTTGACGAAGTTCCCCTTCGCCGTGTCGGTGTAGGTCGAGCACGCGATGCCGTAGGACACCATGAGCAGCGGGTAGTCGCCCGAAGCGGAGGCCGTGCGGTCGATGTTCACCACGACGTCGTTCGTCGGGCGGCCCGTGGCCAGCGGCGAGGCGCTGACGACGGCCGCGGCGCCGGACGCCGACGGCTTGTTCCACTCGGAGCCGACCTTGATCTTCGCGACGCCCACGCCCGACTGCGGCACGGCCGAGTCGTCGAGGTAGGCGATGGAGCCCTGCGTGCTGGTGACGACGCCGGCGACACCCGAGTTGCCCTGGGCGGAGTCGCCGCCGTTGAGCGGCCACGCGTCGTTGCCCGCGTTGGTCCACACGTCGGGGGCCGTCTTGTTGAGGTAGTCGGTGAAGTTGTGCGTGGTGCCCGACTTGTCGGAGCGGTGCACCGTGGCGATCTTCATGGACGGCAGCGTGACGCCCGCGTTGTCCGCGGCGATCGCCGGGTCGTTCCACGTGGTGATCGCGCCCGTGAAGATCTTGGCGATCGTGGCGGGCGCGAGGTTGAGGGACGTGATGCCCGGCAGGTTGAACGCCACGGCGATCGGCGAGATGTACACCGGGATGTCCCAGGCGCCGTTGGCGCCGCACACCTTCTGCGACTGGGTCAGCTCGGCCGTGCTCATGGCCGCGTCGGAGCCGGCCCACGGGACGCCGCCCGCGAGGAACTGCTGACGCCCGGCGCCGGAGCCGGCGGGGTCGTAGTTGATCGTCAGGCCCGAGTTCTTCTGCTGGAAGGCGGCGATCCAGGCCTGCATGGCCTGCTGCTGCGCCGACGAGCCGGCGCCGGAGAACGAGCCGGAGATCGCCGGGCCCGCGGCGGTGGTCGCGGCCGAGGAGCTGCCGCCACCCGTCGCGGGCGTCGAGCCGCCGGTCGAGCCGGTGTTGTTGTCCGAGCCACAAGCGGCCAGCGCGAGAGCGGTCAGGCCAGCCAGCACGGCGGCGCCCACTGCGTGCGTTCGCTTCACTGTGTTCCCCATCATGTCGTCGTAGCGCCGGTGCGGCGCTTGTCGGTGCCCGACGCTAGGGAGCGCAGGTGTCCGGTCCGCCCGCACCCGGTGAACCCCAGGTGAACGGTGGGCGACGACTGGGCCCGTGGGGTCACGAATCGGCCGACCAGGGCGCCGGGAGCCTGCGACCGCCCGGCGCGGTGCTCACTCGACGGACAGCTTGTATCCCAGCCCGCGCACGGTCGTGAGGAGCCGCGGCGCGGACGGGTCGTCCTCGATCTTGGCCCGGATCCGCTTGACGTGGACGTCGAGGGTCTTGGTGTCGCCCACGTAGTCCGAGCCCCAGATGCGGTCGATGAGCTGGCCCCGCGTGAGCACCCGACCGGGGTTGCGCAGGAGCAGCTCGAGGAGCTCGAACTCCTTGAGCGGGAACGCCACCTGCTCACCGGCCACGCGCACCACGTGCCGGTCGACGTCCATCTCGACGGGCCCCAGCACCAGCAGGTCGTCGTCGACGCCGTCGTCACCCAGCCGCGACCCCTCGCCGCGGCGCAGCACCGCCCGGATGCGCGCCAGCAGCTCGCGCGACGAGTACGGCTTGGTGACGTAGTCGTCGGCGCCCAGCTCGAGCCCGACGACCTTGTCGATCTCCCCGTCCTTGGCGGTGAGCATGATGATCGGCACGTCGGACGCGACGCGCAGCTGCCGGCACACCTCGGTGCCGGGCAGGCCGGGCAGCATGAGGTCGAGCAGCACCAGGTCGGCGCCCTCGTCGCCGAAGCGCGCCAGGGCGTCCGGGCCGGTGGCGGCGGTCGAGACCTCGTAGCCCTCCTTGTCGAGCAGGTACGCGAGCGGCTCGCGGTAGGACTCCTCGTCCTCGACGAGCAGGATGCGGGTCACGGCGTCCTCTCCACGGTGGTCCGTCGTGCCCGCGGGCCGGTCGTGGCGCGCGGGCGGGGGGCGTCTGCGGGCGTGGGCACGTCCGCCGGGGGCTCGTCGGGGGTCCGCCCGGGCGCCGGCTCCTCGGCGCGCGGCAGCCGCAGCGTGAACGTCGAGCCGCGGCCGGGGCGGGACCACACCGTGACCTCGCCCCCGTGGTCGGCCGCGACGTGCTTGACGATCGACAGGCCGAGGCCCGTGCCGCCGGTGTCGCGCGAGCGCGCCTGGTCCACGCGGTAGAACCGCTCGAAGATGCGCTCCTGCTCCTGCGGCGGGATGCCGATGCCGGAGTCCACCACCGCGATCTCCACGATGTCGCCGACCGTGCGCACGCCGACGCCGACACGGGTCGCCTCCGGTGAGTACGCGACGGCGTTGTCCAGCAGGTTCCGCACCGCCGTGACCAGCAGGTTCCGGTCGCCGAACACCGTGCGGCCGGGCTCGCCGCCGACGTCGATCGTGATGCGCCGCGCCGCGGCCGTGGTCTGGGCCCGGTCGGCGGCCTCGGCCAGCACCGAGTCCAGGTCGACCACCTGCATGCCCTCGATCGCGCCCGCCGTCTGCAGCCGGGACAGCTCGATGATCTCCTGCACCAGCTGCGACAGCCGCGCCGCCTCGGCCCGCATGCGACCCGCGAACCGCCGCACGGCCGCCGGGTCGTCGGCCGCGTCCTGCACCGTCTCCGCGAGCAGGGACAGCGCGCCGACGGGGGTCTTGAGCTCGTGCGAGATGTTGACGACGAAGTCGCGCCGCATCGCCTCGACCTTGCGCGCCGTCGTGAGGTCCTCGGCCAGCACGAGGAGGTGCTGCGGCGTGGCCTGCGCCACGCGGACCTGCAGCAGCATGGTGCCCTGCCCCACCGGGCCGCGCGGCAGGTCGAGCTCGGCGTCCGCGATGGTGCCGTCGCGGCGCACCTCGGCCACCATGTCGCGGATCGCCGCGTGCGCCAGGCGGCCGTCCCGCACCAGGCCCAGCGCGAGGGCGGGCGGGCTCGCGCGGACCACGCGGTCGGCGTCGTCGAGCACCACGGCGGCCGACCGCAGCACCGCGAGCGCCCGCACCAGGCCGTCGTCGAGCTCCGGCTCCGGCTGCTCCGGCAGGCGCCGCTGCACGCGCTCGCTCAGCCGGAAGGCGGCCGTCGCGGCGACGCCGACGAGCAGGCCGATGAGGCCGCCCACGAGGCCGCTGATGCCGTCCACGCGACCACAGTAGGGCTCGCCGCCGACGCGATCCCGCGCGGCACGGACCGCCGCCGGGTGCGCCGCCCACTGTTCACCTCGTAGGGTCCTACCGTTCACCTCCGGATGGGACCCTGACGCCGCTCACCTGAGACGAAAGAGGAACGCGATGCGCGAGATCTTCGACGCCGAGCTGAAGGCGCTCGGCGAGGACCTGGAGGCGATGGCCCACCGCGTGAAGCACGCGATCGAGTCCGCCGGACAGGCGCTCGCCACGGCGGACCTCGCCCTGGCGGAGAGCGTCATCGCCGACGACCTCGCGATCGACCAGCTCCAGCGCCAGCTCGACGAGGCGTGCATCCACATGCTCGCGCAGCAGCAGCCCGTGGCGACCGACCTGCGCGTCATCGTCTCCGCGCTGCGCATGAGCGCGACGCTCGAGCGCATGGGCGACCTCGCCCGGCACATCGCCGAGATCGCGCGGGGTCGCTACCCGCGCCAGGCCGTGCCCCAGTCGCTCACCGGGACGTTCACCGAGATGGACGCCGCCGCGCGCCGCCTCGCGCAGCGCATCGTGACGCTCCTGGAGAGCCGCGACCTCGCGCTCGCCGAGCAGATCGAGACCGACGACGACCGGCTCGACGACCTGCACGCCGACTCCTTCACGGCCATGCTCGGCGGCGGCTGGAGCGCCGGCCCGCAGCAGACCGTCGACGTCACGCTGCTGGCACGCTTCTACGAGCGGTTCGGCGACCACGGCGTCTCGATCGCCCGCCGCATCGTCTACCTCGTCACCGGCGACCTCTCGACGGGCGAGCCGCTGCACATCCAGGGCTGACCGCGGCGCATCCACGGCCGACCGGCGGGCCCGCGCACCTCGTCGTGCGCCCGGCACGCGAACGGCGGCGCCCCCTTCCTCGGGGGGCGCCGCCGCCGTCGTCGGGCCGCTACTTGCCCTGGTTGGCCACCGCCGCGATGGAGGCCGCCGCCGCGTCGGGGTCGAGGTAGGTGCCGCCGGGGTTGGTCGGCTTCAGCGTCGCCTCGTCGAGCGTGTAGACGAGCGGGATGCCCGTGGGGATGTTGATGCCGGCGATCGTCGCGTCGTCCACGTCGTCGAGGTACTTGACGATGGCGCGGATCGAGTTGCCGTGGGCGGCCACGAGCACGGTCTTGCCGGCCTGCAGGTCGGGCACCAGGTCGGAGTGCCAGTACGGGAGCGCCCGCTCGAGCACCTGCTTGAGGGCCTCCGCGCGCGGGATCGGCTCGCCGGCGTACCGGGCGTCGCCGTCCTGCGAGAACTGCGAGCCGAGCTCGATGTCCGGCGGCGGCACGTCGTACGAGCGGCGCCAGAGCATGAACTGCTCCTCGCCGTACTCGTCGCGGATCTGCTTCTTGTCCTTGCCCTGGAGCGCGCCGTAGTGCCGCTCGTTGAGCCGCCAGCTGCGCTTGACGGGGATCCACAGCAGGTCTGCGACGTCCAGCGCGTAGTTCGCGGTGGTGATCGCCCGGCGCAGCAGCGACGTGTGCAGCACGTCCGGGGTGATGCCGGCGTCCTTGAGGAGCTGGCCGCCGCGCTTGGCCTCCTCGACCCCCTTCTCGGACAGGGCCACGTCCACCCAGCCGGTGAAGAGGTTCTTCGCGTTCCATTCGCTCTCGCCGTGGCGGAGCAGCACGAGGGTGTAGGTCATGGCGTCATTGTCCCCCGACGCGGGCGGCGGCGGGGGACGACCGTCCCGCGGGACCGCTGCCGCGGCATGCGCTGCCCGGGCGGCACCGCCGGCCCGTCAGCGCTCGCGGCGGCACTCGGCGGCGACCGCGTAGACCTTGAGCACCTGGTCGGCCGCGCCGTCCCAGCCGAACCGCTCGGCGGCGGGCCGGGCCGCCGCCGCCCAGGAGGCGCGCAGCTCGTCGTCCGCGAGCGCCTGCGCGAGCACGTCCGCCCACAGCGCCGGGTCGTGCCCCGGCACGAGCCGGCCGGAGACGTGGTCGTCGACGATCGTCCTGAGGCCGCCGACCGCCGCGGCGACCACGGGGACACCGCTGGCCTGCGCCTCCGCGGCGACCAGGCCGAACGACTCGGACCGCGACGGCATCGCGACGAGGTCGGCGGCGTGGTACCAGCACACCAGGTCGGTGCGGGCGGCCGGCGGGTGCACCACGAGGTCGGCCCCGACCCCCAGCTCGTCCGCGAGCCGGCGCAGGTCCCGCACCGCCGTCGGCCGCCCGGACGGGCCGCCGAGCACGACGAGCAGCGGGACGGGCCGGCCCGTCGCGCGGAGCACGCCGAGGGCTCGGACCAGCACGTCCGGCGCCTTGAGGGGTTGGACGCGGCCCGCGAACAGCACGATGGGCCGGTGCCGTGGCAGGCCGAGCGCGGCGCGCGCCGCGTGACGGGCGCCGGGCGCCCCGGGACGGAAGCGGCGCAGGTCCACGCCGGGCTCGACGACGTGCACGTGCGCGGGGTCGGCACCGTAGAGGTCGACGAGCTCGCGGGCCTCCGCCGCCGTGCTCGCCACGAGGGCGTCCGCCGCCCGCACCACCTGCTCCTCACCGTCCTCGCGCACCACGGGCTCGGCGGTGTCGCCCGGTGCGAGGGCCCGGTTCTTCACCCGCGCGAGCGTGTGCGCGGTGTGCACCAGGGGCACGTCCCAGCGCCGCGCCGCCGCGATGCCCACCTGGCCGGAGAGCCAGTAGTGCGAGTGGACCACCTGGTACCAGCCCGGGTGCCGGGCCGCCTCGGTGCGCAGCACGCCGGCGGTCATGCCGCACAGCAGGGCCGGCAGGTCGGCCTTGTCCAGCCGCTCGAACGGGCCCGCGGGCACGTGGTGGACGAGCACCGGCGGCGTGACGCCGGCCGGCACACTGTTCGCGAGGAGCACCGCGCGGGCCTCGTCGCGCGTCAGCGTGCGGCCGTCGGCACCCCGGCCGTCCAGCACCACCGTCTCCGGCTGGTCCGCCGACGTCGCCCGCGTGAAGATCTCGACGCGCGCGCCGCGCTCGGCCAGCGCGCGGGCGAGGTCGAGCACGTAGACGTTCATGCCACCCGCGTCGCCCGTGCCGGGCTGGTCCAGCGGCGAGGTGTGGACCGACAGCATGGCGACGCGAGGTGCCTGCTGCGTGATCACCCCACCATTGTCACCGTCGCCGGGACCGGTCCCGAGCCCACTCCGGCTCCGGGGCCACGCAGGCCGCGGACGGCACGGGCCGCGACGCGACCACCCGGCCGGAACGGTCGAGCACGGTGACCGCGCCGGGCTCCTGCTCGGCCACCACGGTCCAGCCCCCCACCGCGGCGTGGTGCCGGGGGGTCGCGGTGGGCAGGGCGTGCTCCGCGGCGGGCGTCAGCAGGCCGTCGTCGGCGACGGCGAAGCGTGCCAGCACGCCGGCCCCGCGCACGCCGACGACGAGCTCCCGCCCGTCCAGCGCGAGGTGCGACGGAGCGGGTGCGGACGCCCCCGTCCCGCCCTGCCGTGCTGCGCCGGGTGCGAGCGCGGGCAGGGTCTGCACCAGCTCGCCCGTGCCGGTGGCCACGTCCCAGGACAGGACGTGGACCGTGGCGTCCAGCTCGCCGGTGAGGTAGCCGACGGTCCGCCCGGCGCCCGGCGCCCCGGGGCCGGCCGGGGTCGGGGCGAGGACGAGGTGGCGCGGCCCGGTCCCCGGCGGCAACGTGGCGGCGACGCCCGCCGGCTCCAGCCCGTGCGGAGTCCGGGTGTAGCGGCGCACCTCGTCCGTGCCGAGGTCGACGACGAGCACGCGGCCACCCGGCGCGAGCACGACGAAGTGCGCGTGCGGCCCCTCCTGCCGGTCGGCCCGGGGACCGTGGCCCTCGTGCCGCAGCACCTGCGGCTCGTCGGACGCGAAGCCACCGTCCGGTGCCAGCGCGAGCACACCGAGCGCGCCGTCGCCGTAGTTCGCCACGTAGAGCCGGTCGCCGTCGAGCAGCAGGTGGCACGGGTACGCGCCGCCCGTCGCGGCGGTGCCCAGCGGCTCGAGCACGTCGCCGTGCACGCGGAACGCCGCCACCCGGCCGCGCTCGCTCTCGTCGGCCGCGTACAGCACGGCGCCGTCCGGGCGGCGCACGACGAACGAGGGCGCGGGCGTCTCGACGACGCGGCGCGGCTCGCCGAGCGCGCCCGTGGCCGGGTCCAGCTCGACGCGGTAGACGCCCTCGCCGCGGCCGGGGGGCGTGCCGATCCCCGCCGGCGGGTACGTGCCGATCCAGAGCGCGCGCGTGGCCACGAGCCGTGAGCCTAGGGCGGTCAGCCAGCGGGCAGTGGACCGGGCCGGCGCACGGGCAGGGCGACGCACCGGACGGGCCGACGCCGGGCGCGCCCGCGAGAGGGCATGCTGGGCGCCGCCGCGGCGCCCGGCGCCGCCCGTCCCGGAGACAGCCGATGATCCCGCAGCGCGCCGCCGAGTTCGCCTTCGACCCGGCGCTGGTCCAGCTCAACCACGCCTCGTTCGGCGCGCCGACCCGCGCGGCGCTGGACCGCCTCGCGCGGGAGCACGCGCGCCTCGAGCGTGACACGGCGCTGCGGCTCGGCGACGGCCTGGCCGACGACCTGGCGCCGGTGCGCCGCCTCGTGGCGGGCCTGCTGGGGGCCGCGGAGGCCCAGGTCGCGCTCGTCGCGAACGCCACCGAGGCGTCGGGCGCGCTCGCGACGTCGCTGCCGCTCGACGCGGGCGACGCGGTCGCGCTGCTCGACGTCGAGTACGAGTCCGTGCTGCGCGCCTGGCGGGAGCGCTGCACGCGCACCGGCGCCCGCCTGGCGGTGCTGCCGACGGCCGTGCCGGCCACGGAGGACTCCCTGCTGGCGGCGTTCGAGCGCCTGCCCGCCGGCACGCGCTACGTCGTCGTCTCGGCGGTGACGTCCTCGACCGCCCTGCGCGTGCCGGTGCGCGAGGTGGTGCGGCTGGCGGGCGCGCAGGGCGCGGCCGTCCTCATCGACGCCGCCCACGTGGTGGGCCACGAACCGCCGGACGTGGCCACGTGCGGCGCGCTCGCGGCGTTCGGCTCCCTCCACAAGTGGCTCCCCGCGCCGCGGAGCTCGGGGTTCCTCTGGCTGGCACCGTCCCTCGTGGACGTGGTGCGGCCGGCCGCGGTGGCGCTGCGCTACGACGAGGACCTCGCGGCCCGCTTCGCCTGGCGCGGCACGTGGGACCCGGCGCCGGCGCTCGGGCTGCCCGAGGCCGCGCGCGAGTGGCGCGCCTGGGACCAGGCCGGCGACCTGCGCCACGCGGCCGCCCTCGCAGACGCCGCGACCGGCGAGCTCGAGGCGGTCGGGTGGCGGCCGACCGGCGCGGTCGCGCTGCGGCCCGCGCGGCTGCGCGCGTTCGTGGTGCCGGCGCCGCTGGACCGGCTACGCGCCGCCGCGGAGGCGTCCGGGCTGCGCCTGTGGTCCGGCGTCGCGCCGGACGGTCGCACCCTCGCGCGGCTCGCGACGCACGTGTGGACCGACGAGTCGGACGTGGCGCGCGCGGTGTCGCTGGCGCGATCGATCGGTGACTCGGGGCGGTAGCTCGCCGACGCGGGGCGGTGACTCCCCGCGCGAACCCGGCACAGCCACGTGCAGCGCCGGGCCGGCGCTGACGTCGTCTCCGCGACGCTAGCTCAACGACCCGGCAGCGCCCGAGGGGGACGGGGACGCGGCACGTGCCAGCTCGGCGGTGCCGTCCGGTGCGCCGTCGGCCGTGCGCCGCTCGTCGGCCGCCGGGAACCAGGCCGACGGGGTCGCGACGAGCCGGCGCAGCGCCGCGATCGCCCCGCCCGTCATCGCCGGGAACAGGCCCGCGCGGGCGTGCGTGACGCGCGGCGCCGACCACGGCGCCGTGATGACCATCTCCTCGAGGGCGCGCTCCACGTCGTCGTGGACGTGGGCGAACAGCTGGCCGAACGTCCCGCCGAGCACCACCTCGTCGACGTCGACGGTGTTGAGCACGCCGGCGAGCGCCACGCCGAGCGCCCGCGCGGCCGACGACACGGCGAACGCCGCGCGGGCGTCCCCGGCGGCCACGGCGGCCGCCAGCTCGTGCACGGTCGCGGTGGGCGGCAGCCCGGCGCCCCGCAGCATCGCGTCCTGGCCGGCGCGGGCCTCGAGCGTGCCGCGCGCGGTCCCGCCGGGCGTGCTCGGGTCGACGACGATGTGCCCGATCTCGCCGCTCCACCCGTGCCGGCCGGCGAAGATCTCGCCGTCGAGGACGAGCGCGCCACCGACGCCGATCTCGCCGGAGACGTAGACGAAGCTCGGCGGCCCGTCGCCGCGCCGGGCCCGGGCCTCCGCCCGCGCGCCGAGCTTGGCCTCGTTGGCGAGGGCCGGCAGCAGGCCGTCGAGCCCGCCGTGGGCGCGCAGCACGGCGACGACGTCGACGTCGCGCCAGTCGAGGTTGGGCGCCAGGCGCAGCGGGCCGTGGTCGGAGTCCACGAGGCCCGGCAGGGCGAGCGAGGTACCGACCACGCGGACGCCCTCGGCGCGCAGCCGGGTCAGGGCCCGGGTCGCGATCTCGGCCAGCCGGCCCAGCACGAGCCCGGGATCCTGGCGGCGCAGGTCGTCGGCCTCGACCCGCTCGACGAGCACCTGGCCGGACAGGTCGATGGCGCGCAGGCCCAGGTAGTCGACGTTCACCTCCATGCCGAGCCCGGCGAACGTCCCCTGCGCCGGGGCCAGCGGCACGGCGGGCCGGCCGGCGCGGCGTGACGGCCGCGGCAGGAGCTCGCGCACCATGCCGCCCCGCACCAGCTGGTCGACGATGGGCGTCACCGAGGGGCGCGCGAGGCCGGTCCCGGCCGCCAGCTCGGCCCGCGACGGCGGCGCCGCCGCGTCGAGGATGTAGCCCAGCGCCACCGAGAGGTTGTGCTCGCGCAGGTGCTCCGTGCGGGCGACGCCGGCCGGGGCGACGCGCCGACCGGCGCGTGCCTGGCTCCACGCGTCACCCGTCGTCCGCACGGCTTGACCCTATCGCGCGACCGGCATAAATTCACGACGGGAACTAATCAGCTGGTCCCGCTAGATCACCCGCATGCTCGATGAGGAGAATCCCGTGGCGCAGACGCCCGACATCAAGTACTCGTTCGGCCTCTGGACCGTCGGCTGGCAGGCGCAGGACCCGTTCGGCCTGCCCACCCGCGCGGCCCTCGACCCGGTCGAGTCCATCCACAAGCTCGCCGAGATCGGCGCGTGGGGCTTCACGTTCCACGACAACGACGTCTTCCCCTTCGACGCCGACGACGCGGACCGCCGCGCCCGCATCGACGCCGTGAAGAAGGCCGCCGACGAGACCGGCCTGGTCATCGAGATGGTGACCACCAACACCTTCACGCACCCGGTGTTCAAGGACGGCGCGTTCACGTCGAACGACCGCTCCATCCGCCGCTTCGGCCTGCGCAAGATCCTGCGCAACGTCGACCTGACCGCCGAGCTCGGCGCCAAGACGTTCGTCATGTGGGGCGGCCGCGAGGGCGTCGAGTACGACAACTCCAAGGACCTGCACGCGGCGCACGCCCGCTACGCCGAGGGCATCGACGCCGTCGCCGCCTACATCAAGCACAAGGGCTACGACATCAAGATCGCCCTCGAGCCCAAGCCGAACGAGCCCCGCGGCGACATCTTCCTGCCGTCGATCGGCCACGCCCTGGCGCTCATCGACTCGCTCGACAACGGCGACATCGTCGGCCTCAACCCCGAGACCGGCCACGAGCAGATGGCGACGCTGAACTACACGCACGGCCTGGCGCTCGCCCTCTACCGCGGCAAGCTGTTCCACATCGACCTCAACGGCCAGCACGGCCCGAAGTTCGACCAGGACCTCGTCTTCGGCCACGGCGACCTGCTCAGCGCGTTCTTCACGGTCGACCTGCTGGAGAACGGCTTCCCGAACGGCGGCCCCCGCTACGAGGGTGCCCGCCACTTCGACTACAAGCCGAGCCGCACCGAGGGCCCCAACGGCGTGTGGGACTCCGCGAAGGCCAACATCGAGACCTACACGATCCTCGCCCGGAAGGCGGCCGAGTACCGCGCCGACTCCGAGGTCAAGGAGGCCATGAAGTACGCCGGCATCTTCGAGCTCGGCGAGACCACGATGGCCGCCGGCGAGACGTTCGAGGACTTCCTCGCCGACCGCTCGACGCGTGAGGACTTCGACTTCGACACGGCGGCGGAGCGCGAGTACGGCCTGGTGCGCCTGCACCAGCTCGCCCTCGCCCACCTCATCGGCTGAGCGTCCGCGCTCACCCCTGCGCAGCGTCCGGGGGTTCGGCCGCCCCGGCGCCGGACCCCCGGACGTTGCAGGTTCTCAGCCCTTTTCTCGACGTGGAGGAATGACATGGCGCTCGTCGCCGGCGTGGACTCGTCCACGCAGTCCTGCAAGGTCGTCGTGCGCGACGCCGAGACGGGCGCCCTGGTGCGCACCGGCCGCGCGACCCACCCCGACGGCACCGAGGTCGCGCCCCGCCACTGGTGGGACGCCCTGCAGACCGCCATCGCCCAGGCGGGCGGGCTCGACGACGTCGAGGCCGTCTCCGTCGGCGGCCAGCAGCACGGCATGGTCGCCCTCGACGCCTCCGGCGAGGTGGTGCGCGACTCCTTGCTGTGGAACGACACCCGCTCCGCGGACGCGGCGCTCGCCCTCATCGACGAGCTCGGCGGTCCGGCGGCGTCCGCGCAGGCGTGCGGCTCGGTGCTCGTCGCGTCGCTGACGATCACCAAGCTGCGCTGGCTGCGCGACCACGAGCCGGAGAACGCCGCGCGCGTCGCCGCCGTCTGCCTGCCGCACGACTGGCTGACGTGGAAGCTCTCGGGCGCCGCCGGGTTCGACACGCTCGTCACCGACCGCTCGGACGCCTCGGGCACGGGCTACTGGTCGCCGTTCGACGAGGCCTACCGGCCCGACCTGCTGCAGCTGGCTCTGGGCACCACGCCCGTGGTGCCGCGCGTGCTCGGCCCCTCGGAGGGCGGCCACCGGCTGGCCGGCGGCGGCGCGATCCTCGGCCCCGGCGCCGGGGACAACGCCGGCGCGGCGCTGGCGCTGGGCCTCACGCCGGGCGACGTCTCCGTGTCGATCGGCACCTCCGGCGTCGTCGGCGCGGTCTCGGCGGCCCCCGTCGCCGACGCGTCCGGGCTCGTCGCCGGGTTCGCCGACGCGACGGGCAACTACCTGCCGCTGTCGGTGACGCTCAACGCCTCGCGCATCCTGGACTGGGCCTGCGCGCTGCTCGGCGTCGGGTACGACGAGCTCTCGCGGCTCGCGCTGTCGGCGCCCGCGGGCGCCGACGGGCTCGTCCTGGTCCCCTACTTCGAGGGTGAGCGCACGCCGAACCGGCCGCGGGCCACCGCGGCGCTGCACGGCATGCGCCTGGACAACAGCACGCCGGCGCACGTCGCCCGCGCGGCGATCGAGGGGCTGCTGTGCTCGCTCGCCGACGGCATCGACGCGCAGCGCACGCTCGGCGTGCCGGTCGAGCGCGCGTTCCTCGTCGGCGGCGGCGCCAAGTCGCCCGCGGTGCGGGCGCTGGCCCCCGCCGTGCTCGGCCTGCCGGTCGTCGTGCCGCCGGCCGGCGAGTACGTCGCGGACGGCGCCGCGCGCCAGGCGGCCTGGGTGCTGGCCGGGGGGCCGACGCCCCCGGCGTGGGCCTTCGAGTCCGAGCCCGAGGAGCTCGCCGGGGCGCCGACGCCGTTCGTGCGGGAGCAGTACGCGGCCGCGCGCGACCTCGTCGTGGAGCGCACCGCCTGACGCGGCAGCCTCCGGACGCGACGGGGCCCGGTCACCCAGGTGGGGTGGCCGGGCCTCGTCGTCCGTGCGTGGTGCGCGCCGTCAGTGCGCGGCCTCGTAGGCGGCCTTGACCTCCGCGGAGATGCGACCCCGCTCGGAGACCTTGTGGCCGTGGGCCTTGGCCCAGTCGCGGATCGCCTGCGCGTCGCCGCGCGACGAGCGGGACCGCGGCGAGGCCGCGGTGCGCGAGGAGGTGCGGCCGCCGACCTTGCGCGCGTGGCCGACCCACGGGCCGAACGCGTCGCGCAGCTTCGCGGCGTTGTCGGTCGTCAGGTCGATCTCGTAGCTGATGCCGTCGAGGGCGAAGGTGACGGTCTCGTCGGCGGTACCGCCGTCGATGTCGTCCACCAGGAGCACCTGAACCTTCTGTGCCATTTCATTCTCCTGGGAGCCAATGCGGGAAACGCTGTCGGCGGTCAGCATGACACCGGACATATCGTGCGTCAAACGCTAGGCGCCCGCCGCGCCGTCCTTTTCGCCGCGGACCGCCTGTTCCGCGCTCCGCAATTCGGCCTCGACGCGGCGCTCCTTGGCGTCCGCATTCAGCATCAGGCGCATGACGAGCCAGAAGATCAGGCCCACGCCGATGGACGGCACGAGCGCCACGAGCGCCGTCACCCAGCCGCTCATCGTCGCCCCTTTCGGTTCACAACGGCTTCGTCAGAGGGAAAAGGATGGTCTCGCGGATGCCCTGCCCGGTCATCGCGATGAGCAGCCGGTCGATGCCCATGCCCATGCCGCCGCTCGGGGGCATGGCGTGCTCCATCGCCGCGAGGAAGTCCTCGTCGATGCGCATCGCCTCGTCGTCGCCCCGCGCCGCGAGGAGCGCCTGCGCCTCGAAACGCTGCCGCTGGATCACGGGGTCCACGAGCTCGGAATACGCCGTGGCGAGCTCCATGCCGCGCACGTACAGGTCCCACTTCTCGACAAGGCCCGGCTTGCTGCGGTGGTCGCGCGTCAACGGCGAGGTCTCGACCGGGAAATCGCGCACGAACGTGGGCGCCCACAGGTGCGCGCCGACGTGGTGCTCCCACAGCTGCTCGACCATCTTTCCGTGGTTGACCTGCGCCGGCGCCAGCTCGATTCCGGCGCGGTCGAGCAGTGCCGACAACGTCGCGTCGCTCGTGTCGTGCGTGATCTGCTCGCCGATCGCCTCCGACAACGATTCGTACATCGTCAGGTGGGTCCACGACCCGCCCAGGTCGTACTCGGACCCGTCCGCGAGCGTCACCACGGTGGAGCCGAACGCGTCGCGGGCGGCCGTCTGCACCAGGTCCTCGGTGAGCGCGGCCATGGTGTCGTAGTCGCCGTAGGCCTCGTACGCCTCGAGCATCGCGAACTCGGGCGCGTGCGTGGAGTCGACGCCCTCGTTGCGGAAGTTGCGGTTGATCTCGAAGACGCGCTCGACGCCGCCCACCGCGGCCCTCTTGAGGAACAGCTCCGGCGCGATCCGCAGGAACAGCGGGATGTCGAACGCGTTCATGTGCGTCTCGAACTGGCGCGCGGCCGCACCCTCGGGCCGCACCTGGAGCATGGGGGTCTCGACCTCGAGGAAGTCGCGCCGCCAGAAGTTCTCGCGCAGCGACCGCACCACGGCGGCCCGCCGGCGCACCATGTCGCGCGCACCCTGGCGGACGATGAGGTCCACGTACCGCTGGCGCACGCGGGCCTCGTCGGACAGCTCGGCGCCCTCGTAGAGGTTGGGCATGGGGCGGATCGCCTTCGCCGCCAGGCGCCACTCGTCGGCCATCACCGAGAGCTCGCCGCGGCGCGAGCACACCACCACGCCGTGCACGTAGAGGTGGTCGCCCAGGTCCACGTCGGCCTTGAACGCCGCGAGCGCGTCCTCGCCCACCCGGTCCAGCGACAGCATCGCCTGCAGCCGCACGCCGGCGCCGTCCTGCAGCGTGACGAAGCACAGCTTGCCGGTGTTGCGCAGGAAGACGACGCGGCCCGCGAGGCCCACCTGGTCGTCCGTCTCCTGCCCCGGGGCGAGGTCGGGGTGCGCCGCGCGCACCGCCTGGATCGTCGCCGTGCGCGGCACCCCCACGGGGTACGGCGCCACGCCCGCGGCGAGCAGCCGCTCCCGCTTGGCCCGCCGGACGGCGATCTGCTCCGGGACGTCGTCGGTGGCGGGCAGGGCGGGGGAGGTCACCGCACGATCCTACGGGCGGCCGATCGGGTCCAGATCGAGGGCCAGGTCGAGGATGGGGCTCGAGTGGGTGAGGGCGCCCACGGACAGGTAGTCGACGCCGGTCGCCGCCACGTCGGCGGCGTGCTCCACGGTGAGGTTGCCCGTGGCCTCGAGGTCGACGTGGCCGGTCTGCGGCTCGCGGGCCCGCACCGCGGCGACGACGTCCCGCAGCAGGGGCACCGGCATGTTGTCCAGGAGGAGGAAGTCGGCGGCCGCGTCCAGGGCCTCCATGGCCTGCGCGAGCGTGTCCACCTCCACCTGGATCGCCACCTCCGGGAAGCGCGCGCGGATCGCGGCGACGGCCGCCGCCACCGATCCGCCCGCCGCGGAGACGTGGTTGTCCTTGACCATCGCGACGTCGAACAGCCCCATGCGCTTGTTCGCGCCGCCGCCGCAGCGCACCGCGTACTTCTCCAGCGGGCGCAGGCCGGGCGTCGTCTTGCGGGTGTCCAGGACCTGGGCACCGGTGCCCGCCAGGGCGTCCGCGAAGCGGCGGGTGTGCGTGGCGACGCCGGACGCTCGTGAGACGAGGTTGAGGAGGGTCCGCTCCGCGACGAGCAGCACCTGCACCGGTCCGGTGAGGTCGGCGACCACGTCTCCCCGGGTCAGCGCGTCGCCGTCGGCCTTGTGCGCGACGAGGACGGGCTCGGCCAACCCCAGCCGCGCCGCGGTCTGGCGCAGCACCTCCGGGACCACGACGAGCCCGGCGAGGACGCCGTCCGCGCGCGCGACGAGCCGGGCCGTGCCGGTCTCGTCCGGCGGCACGGTGGCCTGCGTGGTGACGTCGCGGCCGGGCTCCGGCCCGAGGTCCTCGTCGAGCGCGATCGCGACGGTGCGGGCGAGCCAGGCCGGGTCGAGCGGGTGCATGCCGAGCACGGTAGCGCCCCGACGCCGGCGGGCGGCGCCGGGCGCCGTCACGCCTCGGGCAGCGTCACCAGGGTGGTCGTGAGCGTCCCGTCGGGATCCAGGGCGAGCTCCTGGCGCAGCCGCCAGGCGTCGTCGTGCGCCGGGAAGTCGCTGCGGAAGTGGCCGCCCCGGCTCTCCTGCCGCTGGTACGCCGCGGCCGTGATGAGCGTCGCGGTCTGGTGCACGTTCGTCGTCTCCCACTCCGAGGGCTGCGGCAGCGCGAGGGGGCGGCCGTCGTCGTGCCGGCGATCGGCATCGGTGGGCACCTCCGCGAGCGCCCCGAGAGCCGCCGCCAGGCCGGTCTCGTCGCGCAGCGGACCCGTCCCGTTGGTGGCGACGCGCTGGATGCGGGCGCGTGCGGCCGCGGCGACCAGCGCACCGGCGCCCGGCCGCAGCACCGGGTCGCGGCGCACCAGCTCACCCGCGCCGAACGCGCGTGCGATCTCCGCCGCCGCACGGTGGGAGAAGACCATGCCCTCGAGCAGCGAGTTGGACGCCAGGCGGTTCGCGCCGTGCACGCCCGTGCAGGCCGCCTCCCCCGCCGCGTAGAGGCCGGGCAGCGACGAGCGGCCCCACAGGTCCGTGACCACGCCGCCGGAGAAGTAGTGCTGCGCCGGGGCCACCGGGATGAGCTCGGCGGCCATGTCGAGGCCGTGCTCGGCCAGCGCCTCCGTGATCGTCGGGAAGCGCCGGGCCAGGAACTGCGCGCCGAGGTGGCGCGCGTCGAGCCAGACGTGGTCGGCGCCCGTCGCGGCCATGCGGCGGACGATGGCGTGCGCGACGACGTCGCGCGGCGCGAGCTCGGCCAGCGGGTGCACCTCGGGCATGAACCGCACGCCGTCGGTGTCCAGCAGCAGCGCGCCCTCGCCGCGCACCGCCTCGGAGATGAGCGCGAGCTGGCCCTTCACACCGGAACCGAGCCACAGGACGGTGGGGTGGAACTGGACGAACTCGACGTCGCCCACGCGCGCGCCCGCGCGCAAGGCGGCCGTGATGCCGTCGCCGGTGGCCTGCGGCGGGTTCGTGGAGGCGCGGTACACCTGGCCGATGCCGCCCGTCGCGAGCAGCACCGCCGGGGCCAGCGCGGCGCCCACGCCGCCGCGGTCGCCCTCGCCGATGACGTGCAGCGTGACCCCGCACACCGGGCCTGGCCGCCCGTCGGCGTCCGGCGCGGCGGTGAGCACGTCGAGAACCAGCGCGTGCTCGATCACCTCGATGCCGGGGTCGTTGCGCACGGCCTCGACCTGGGCCACGAGCGCGCGGCTGACCTCCGCACCGGTGGCGTCACCGCCCGCGTGGATGATGCGGTTGGCGTGGTGGCCGCCCTCGCGGGTCAGGCTCAGGCTGCCGTCGGCGCGCCGGTCGAACACCGCGCCGCGCCCGACGAGCTCCCGGACCCGCTCGGGGCCCTCGGTGACGAGCACCTCGACCGCGCGCGGGTCGCAGAGCCCGACACCCGCGACGAGCGTGTCCGCGAGGTGCGCCGCCGGGGAGTCGGCCGGGTCCAGCGCTGCTGCGATGCCGCCCTGCGCCCACAGCGTCGAGCCGGACGCCAGGACGTCCTTGGTGACGAGGAGCACGCGCGGCACCCGGGTCCGCAGCTCGAGCGCCGCGGTGAGGCCGGCGATGCCGGAGCCGACGACGACGGCGTCGGCCTCGACGGTCCAGCCGGGGGCCTGCCCGGCCAGCGTGGTGGCGAGGCGGATCGGCACGGGGGTGGTCGGCGTCACGGGCGCCAGCATCCTCCTGGCCGCGGGCGCGCGGCGAGGCCGGTCCCTCGGTGAGACGCGAGGCGGGGCGCAGGAGGCGGGGAGCGGGCGGGCGAGCAGGGCGCGGCGCCGGCCGACCACCACCCGACCACCCCGGACGCGCGAGCCGTCCACAGCTCGGTGAACCACTTCCCCATCCACAGGCATAGTCGCAGGTCAGATGCCCTTTCGGCCTTGCGCCGGCGCCGCTCGCGCGCTAGTGTTCGAACATGAGTTCGAGATCGGTTGGCGAGCCAGGCGCTTCGGCGCCGGGTTCGTCGTGCGACCCCGCGGCTCCGGCTGACGCGCCCTCGCCCGCCGCCCTGCCCGCCGAGCTCGGTGCCGTCGATGCGGCGACCCGGGCGGCACTGACCCTGGCCAGCGCGGCGCACGAGTGGGACGCCGCAAGCCGGGCGGCGGTGCTGACCTGGGTCGCCCGGCACCGGGACGCGGTCGCGGTGCTCGAGGCCCGGGTGCTCACCGCCGAGCGGGAGGCCGGGACGTGGAGCCTGCGCGGCGACCGGGACCTGGCGGGGTTCCTCGGGCGCGCGTCGCACCAGGGCCGGGGCGCCGGGCTGACGGCCGTCGGCCAGGCGGGCACGCTCGCCGCGATGCCCGCGGTGGCCGAGGCGCTGATGGACGGCCCGGTGACCACCACGCACGTCGCGCAGCTCACGCGAGCGACCGCGGCGTCCCCCACGCTCGCCACGGAGCTGGGAACGCCACAGGGACAGGCGCGCGTGGTGGAGATGGCGGGACGGCTGGACGGAGCCGAGTTCGGCAAGGCGCTGTCGCAGCTCGCCGCCTCGCTCGACCCCGCCGGCCGGCAGCGCGCGCACGACGAGCAGCGGGCGGCACGGTCGTTCGCGTGGACCCACACCCCGTCGGGAACCCTGCTCAAGGGGCGTCTCGACACGGTCGCGGGCCACACGCTCGCGAAGGCGATCGACGCGCTGTGCCCGCGTCCTGCGGTCGAGGACGACCGTTCGCGCGAGCAGCGGCAGGCCGACGCCCTGGTCGCCATCGCGCAACGGGTGGTGACCGACAGGGCCACCACGCCGGGCGCGGTCGCGCCGGTGCAGGCGATCGTCACGTTCACCCCCGAGACCTGGAGGGCGCTGCGCGCCGCGAGATCTGGCGATGACGGAGCCGATCCGTCCGCGAGCACCGAGGGTGCCGATCTCTCCGCGGGCGCCGCGAGATCTGGCGACGAGGGAGCCGATCTGTCCGCGAGCACCGAGGGTGCCGAACTGTCCGCCGGCGCCGCGGGTGCCTGCGCCGAGGAGCGATCCGCCCCAGCGCCCGGCTCGGCCCAGGACGTGATGGGCCGGCTCCGCGGCGTCGGTCCAGTGGTCGACGAGACCGGCCAGGCATGGCCTGCCAGCGAGATCGCCCGCGCCCTGTGCGACTGCCTGCTGACGCGCGCCGTGGTCGGGGGCCGGGACGCAGAACTGAACCTGGGGCGCGGAGAACGGCGCTTCGGCCGCCAGCACTGGCTGGCCTTGTACGCCGCCGGCGCCCGCTCCTGCTCCATCGGCGGGTGCGGGATGCCGTTGGCCTACACCGAGCTGCACCACCTGAGGTGGTGGACGCGGGACGGCGGCCCGACCGACCTGGCGAACTGCGCCGCGTACTGCTCGTTCCACCATCACGAGATCCACCGTCTCGGGATCGTCGCCACGCGGCTCGCGGACGGGACCCTCGAGCACCGCTACCCCGACGGGCGTCCGTACGGCGAGGCGACTGCCTCGCGGCCGCCCGGCACGCACCAGGACGGCCAGGCCACCGTCGATCGTCCGTTGAGCACGCCGGATGGTGCGCACGGGCGCGGCTTGGCTCGGCCCTCCGGCACGAGTGGACGCCCCTCCAACCCCGGTGGACCCCCTCCCGACCCAGGTGAACGCACCGCTGGCACCGGTGGGGGCCCGGGCAGCATCGCTGAGCTCCCTGCCGACCCGAGTGAGCGCACCGCTGGCACCGGCGAAGGCCTGGCCCGCACCGTTGAACCTCCCGCCAGCACCCGTGAATCCTCTCTCGGCGCCGGCGAACGCCCTCCAGCCGACCTCCTCGAGCTGCTGACCGGGTGACGCCGCACCCATGGAGCGGGCGTGCCCGCCAGTGCCCCCCCCGACCCCCTGGGGCTGGCGTGCCGGCCGAACGCCCGTCCGCACCCTGGAGTGGACATGTGGACCAGAGGCGCGTCCGAAACCCCTGGAACGGGTGTGCCAGCCGGAGGCCCCTCAGGCGCATGGGCCGGTGGTCCTCCGCACCCGTAGGGGCGGACGAGCCGCTGGAGGCGCGGCCGGACCCGTCCGGGTGGCGTCGTCCGCCGTCCCGTACGTTGGCCGCGTGAGCGACGCACTCGGCCCTGGCGGCGGCCGTCCTGTGCTCGTCGCGCTGGCGGTGCTGCCCGGTTCGGGCAAGACGACCCTCGCGCGCGACGTCGCCGTGCGCCTGGACGCCGTCCACCTGCGGATCGACACCATCGAGGCCGCGCTCACGTCGTCGGGCCTCGTCGAGGCCGCAGGCGGATGGCGCGCGGCGCCCGACGCCGGCTACCGCGTCGCGTGTGCGCTGGCTCGTGACCTGCTGCGCGGCGGCCATCACGTGGTGGCCGACAGCGTCAACCCGCTCACCGTGACGCGGCTCGCCTGGGCAGGGGTCGCGAGCGACACCGGCTCGGGGCGCGTCGACGTCGAGGTCGTCTGCTCGGACCGGACGGCCCACCGGCGACGGGTGGAGGCCCGGACGTCGGACCTGGACGGCCTCCGAGTCCCGACGTGGGAGGAGGTCGAGTCCCGCCACTACGAGCCCTGGGATCCACCGGTCGTCACTGTCGACACGGCAAACGGGATCGACGACGCCGTGGCGATCGTCGTCTCGCTCGTCCAAGCCGCCTCCCAGAGGCTCCCCTGAACGGACGGACGGTGAGCCGTCGCCGGCAGCGGGCCTACGCGACCCCGACGACGTGCGGGGCCCCGGCAGGCTCAGCGAAGCGTGACGTCCCCGTTGTCGATGAGGCGCGTGCGTCCGACCCGGGCCGCGAGCACGAGGAGGGCGCGGCCCGCGGCACCCGGCTCCACCACTTCGAACGACGAGGGGTCGACGAGCGCCGCGTAGTCGACGCTGTCGACACCGTCCGGACCGGTGAGCGCCGCCACGGCCTCGGCGAGGACGGCGTCGGGCCCCAGGCCCTCGTCGGCCGCGGCCCGAGCGGCCGCGAGCGACCGGGACAGCGACAGCGCGCGCCGCCGCTCGTCGGCGCTGAGGTACGCGTTGCGGGACGACAACGCGAGCCCGTCGCCGTCGCGCACGATCGGCACGCCCACCACCTCGAGCGGGACGTCCAGGTCCCGGACCATGCGCCGGACGGCGGCGAGCTGCTGCGCGTCCTTCTGCCCGAACAGCGCGACGCCCGGCCGCGTGAGCTGCATGAGCTTGAGCACCACGGTGAGCACGCCGTCGAGGTGCCCGGGGCGGAAGGCGCCCTCCAGCACCTCGCCGATGCGGCCGGCCGTGACGCGGACCACCGGGTCGCCTCCCGGGTACATCACGTCCGGCGTCGGCGCGAAGACCACGTCGCCGTCACCGAGCAGACCGTCACCGCTGAGGAGCGCGAGGTCGCCCTCCAGGTCCCGCGGGTACCGGGCCAGGTCCTCGGTCGGCCCGAACTGGAGCGGGTTGACGAAGATCGTGACGACCACGTGGTCGGCCAGGTCGCGCGCCCGGCGCACGAGCGCGAGGTGACCCGCGTGCAGCGCCCCCATGGTCATGACGACCGCGCGGCGGTGCGGACGACCGCCGGTCGGCTCGTCGTCCTGCGCGGTGAGCGCCGCGGCGAGCGCGGCCGTGTCCGCCACGAGGCGGGTCATGGTTCCTCCTCCGGACCGGCCTGACGGCCGGGCGAGCCTGCCAGCACGTCGAGCAGTCGCTGGGCCGCCGCCTCGTCGAGCATCCCCGCGGCGACCGCGCGGACCGTCGCGGCCCGCGCCAGGGCACGGTACCCCTCGACGACGTCGACGCCCCCCGTGGCCGCCGCGAGCGACGTCAGCACCGCGAGGTGCTCGGCGACGGTCCCCGCGTCGCCGCGGCGGACCGGTCCCGTGAGCGCGCCGATGGCCCCGGGGCCACCGTCACGGGACTGTGCCCGCAGGGCGCCGTCGAGCGCCGCCTCGAGCAGGGGGCGGAGCATCCGCCCGGCGTCCCCGACACCCGCCCCGGCCAGGGCCGCGGCGGACTGCGCGACGAGCACGGTGAGGTGGTTCGCGCCGTGGGCGAGACCCGCGTGGTAGAGCGGCCGGGCCTCCTCGGGGACGACCACCGGTTCGCCGCCGATCTCGACCACGAGCGCCTGGGCGATCGGGAGCACCGCGGTCGGCGCCGTGACGGCGAACGGGCACCCCTCGAGCCGGTGCAGGTCCAGCGACGTGCCGGTGAACGTCATCGCCGGGTGGATGGCCAGCGGGATCGCGCCCGCGGCTCGGGCCGGCTCGAGCACGTCGGTCCCGTACCGGCCCGCGGTGTGCACGACGATCTGGCCGGCCTGCCAGGCGCCCGTGGCCGCCAGGCCGGCGACGAGTGGCGCGAGCGCGTCGTCGGGCACGGCGAGGAGCACGAGCTCGGCCCGGCGCACCACCTCCGGGACGTCCACCACCGGCACAGCCGGCAGGAGCATCTCGGCCCGCTCCCGCGACTGCTCGGACACCGCGCTCACCGCCACGACGGGGTGGCCGGCGGCGCGCAGGGCGTTGCCGAGGACCGCGCCCACGTGCCCGGCGCCGACGACGCCGACACCGAGCCGGCCGGGCCGCTCCGAGGGAGTGGTCACGGCCGCACGCGCGATCGGCCCGAACGGTTCCCCACGGCGAGCACCGCGCGCCTGTCTCCCGCCACCACGGGCGCGATGCCGGCCGAGGGACAGGCCGTCACTGGGCCCGCATCCACTGCTCCGGCACCGCTTCGCGCCGCGCGTGCCGCGCGCGCTCCGCCTGCTCCTGCAGCAGCGCCACGGCCACTGCGGTGTCGAGGTGCTCGATGCGCGGGGACACCGGTCCGTGCGTCGAGTGCACGGCGAGGGAGGCGACGTCGAGCTGGCGCTGCAGCGGCCCCTGCTCGAGGGCGAGCGACTGCGTCCGCTCGTGCGGCACCACGTCCAGCCGCCGCCAGAAGCGTCCCGACCGCAGCAGCAGCGCCCGGCGCGTCACCAGCACGCCGTGCCGGCGCCACCCCACCGGGTCGACCCACCGCGACCGTCGGGGCGCTGCCGTGTAGCCGCCGTCGTCGCCGGTGCCGACGAGCCCGGCCTGGACCGCCGCCCGGGGGTCGTCGGCGCCGAGGTCGGGGAGCACCAGCCACAGGGCGAGCAGGGCCTCGTCCCGGGTCGCCACCGGGTGCAGCACGGTCTCGGTGCCCTGCTTGTCGCGGTCGCCCGCGTAGCCGGCCACGTTCACCTCGACCCGCCACCAGTCCTTGCCGCGCCACAGGAGCGGCTGGTGCAGGCGCACGGCCTGGACCCGGCCCGGCGGCAGCGTCTGCGACCGCGTCTCCGTGAGCCCGTGCCGCAGCCGGATGCCGTCCGGCGAGGTGGCCGCGCGGAACGTCGCCGCCCCGTTGATCCGCTGCCAGAAGAAGCTCACCAGCGCGAACGCCATGGGGACCAACGAGTAGATCGCCTCGAAGGGCGCGCCGAACCCGATCATGACGACGATCGCGACGATGAACAGGACGAACCACACGCTGCCGCCGGAACGGACGATCGACCCGAGCAGTCGCGGCATGGGCAGCTCGTAGACGAGGTTTTCGGGCGCGGGCGCGAAGGCGGACCCGGTCACGACGCCCCGTCGCCCGACCGTCGCCGGTGCGGTGGTCGCGCCGGTGTAGGTGGGCACCTGCCCGGCACTCGGTGCGACCGCGGCCCCCGACGTCGACGCGAACGCCGCGTCCGAGGCCGTGGGAGACGCGACGTCCGCGGCGGCGCCTGCGACTGAGGCGCCCGACGCCGGGAAGCCTGCAGGCGAGGCGGCCGACGCCGGAACGGTTGCAGGCGAGCCGCCCGACGCCGGGACGCCTGCGGGCAACGCCGCTGGCGACCAGGCCGTGGCACCCGGGCCTGCCGGCGAGCCGAAGCCCCCTCCCTCCGGGGCGCGCGCACCGGTGACCCCCGGGCCCGTCATCGAGGGTGCGCCGCCGAGCCCGGCCGACGGGCCGTTCGCCGCGCGGGCCGCGGCGCCACCGGGCCGGTGGAGCCCCGCCGCCAGCGCCAGCAGCTCGGCACGCAGCGCATCCGCCTCGGACTCCCGCAGGAAGGCGAGCGACACACGCGACCCCGAGCCACCCGCCACCTCGAGCCGCAGCTCCGACAGGCCGACGAACCGGGCGAGCAGCGGCTGGACCACGTCGATCGCCTGGAGCCGGTCCAGACGTGCCTGCCGCTGCTGGCGGAAGACGATGCCCTGGCGCAGGTGCACCGCCTCGTCGGTCACCGCGTACCGCGTGACGCGCCACGAGACGAAGGCCCACGCGACGGCGAGCACGGCGATCACGCCGAAGCCTCCGAGCGCCAGCAGCCAGCCGCGCCCGCCGAGCAGGTGGGCGGAGCGCCGGATGTCGTCGGTGAGCTGCGTCGAGACGATGATGAGGATCGCGGCGACGGTCTTCCACCCCTTGAGCAAGGGCGTGACCGGGTGCATCCGCCGCCAGGCGTAGCCGTCCTCGCCCAAGTCCTCGGGCCGCACCGGCGCCGGCTGCGGGACGCTCATCGCGGGCCTCCCGCGGCGGTCGGCCGCCCGCTCACAGCCCCGCCAGCCGGGCCTCGCCGCGCGACGCCAGTCGCTCCCGGAGCCGGGCCGCCTCGGCGGGCGGCAGGCCCGCGATCCACGCGTCCGACGACGTGGATGCGGTGTGGAGCTGGACGCGCGCGATGCCCATCGCACGGTCGATCGGGCCGGCCTTGACGTCGACGAACTGCATCCGCCCGTACGGCACGACGACGAGCGAACGGAACATGATGCCCCGCCGGATGAGCAGGTCGTCGTCGCGCTCGGCGTAGCGCAGGGCCCCGACCTGGCGCGGGACGAGCCACAGCAGCCAGACCATGAGCAGCACGACGACCGCCGGCAGCACCCACAGCCAGGCGATGCCGCTCAGCAGCGGTGGCAGCACGGCGCCGACGAGCAGCGGGACGAGCCAGAACGCGGCGACGGTGAGCCGCGCGGCGGCGAGTCGGGGTGAGACCTGGGTCCAGGTCAGGTCGAGGGTGAACGGGTCCGCAGGGGCCATGCGGCCATCCTGGCACCCGGTGGGGGGCGACGACGTGGGTCGGGCGACCTGCGGCACGCGGCAAGCGGCACGCGGCACACCGGACGCGGGACGCGGCACGCGGCACTCGGCACGCGGCGAGCGGAGCTCAGCCGGCGGCAGGGTCGGGCGTCGCGCCCGGCTCGTGCTCCTTCTCGTCGTCCCGCGGCGGCACGCGGCAGAACCACTCCACGAGCAGGCCCACCGCGGCGAGCACCACCGCGCCGCCGGCCGCTACGGCGGCCGAGCCGGCCCGCCCGGCGTTGGCCGGGATGGCGGTGTCGACCAGGAACGCGGCGACCTGCCCCCCGTACCAGCCCGTGAGCAGGGCGCCCGTGTAGCAGGCGGCCTTGGCGAGCACGGCCGTCCTGGCGGCACGGATGGGATCCAGCCCGGGCCGCTTGCCCCGCAGGAACTGCCGCACCGCCCAGCCCATCGAGAACACGACAGCTGCGATGAGGAGCTCCACCGCCACCACCGGCCACGGCACGTGCGGCATGCCCGGGCCCGAGCGGTCCAGCCACGTCGTCAGCAGCGCGGCGAGCACTCCGACCACGACGGCGACCCCGAGCAGCGTCTCCCAGCGGGTCCGTCGCATCACGGCTCCCACGGGCCGACGACCGGTGTCGCGGCGGTCCCGGTGGGTCCGGTGGTGACGATCCATCCCTGGGGCCCGGGGGCGCCAGGGGCACCGGGATCACCCGTGGCGTCGGGGGCATCGGGCGCACCGGCGGTCCCGCCCGGTCCCGGCGTCGGACCCGGTACCGGCGTGCCGGCCGGCCACAGGCTCCCGCCCGGTCCCGGCGTCGCACCCGGTCCCGGCGTCCCGGCCGGCCACAGGCTTCCGCCCGGTCCCGGCGTCGCACCCCGTCCCGGCGTCCCGGCCGGCCCGAACGACCTGGCCGGCCCGTTCGCCGCGGGGGGCGTGGCGGGATGCAGTGGGATCGTGTGACCGCCGGCGTGGGCCGCGGCCCGGCCGGCCTCCAGGGTCGGCGCCGTCGTCGGGATCGGGTCGGTGAGCCAGTCGAGGGCCAGCCACCGCACCCCGTCCCGGTCCGGCGCCGTGGCGGCGAGCGCCGCCACGGGGCCGCCACCCAGCCCGGGCAGCACCGCCTCCGGGTCGGCCTGCGCCCACGGCTGCAGGACGAAGGCGCGCTGGTGCGCCCGAGGGTGGGGCAGCTCGAGGTCGTCGGTCACGGCGAGCACCGAGCCGTACACGATGACGTCGACGTCGAGCGTGCGCGGACCCCACCGCTCGTGCCGCTCGCGCCCATGCGCGTTCTCGATGCCCTGGCACGCGCGCAGCACCTCGCGCGCGGCGAGCGTGGTGCGCGCGAGGACCACCGCGTTGAGGAAGTCGGGCTGGTCCGGCCCACCGACCGCGGCCGTGCGGGCCAGCGGCGACACCCGCACCACCTCGAGGCCGGGAACCCGCGCGAGCTCGCGCACCGCCACCCGCAGCGTCTCGGCGACCGCGCCGAGGTTGCCGCCGAGCGACAGCACCACGTCCACCGGGGCCCCGGGCCGGACGTCGAGCTCGTCGAGCACGATCTCGCCCTCGACGACGTCCTCGTCGGCCGCCAGCACGGCCGGCTCGTCGCCCGCGCCGCCGATGACCGCCTCCGCCTCGCGGTACGGCTCCGCGGCCGGCAACCGGGTGCGGTCCCGGCGGATGGACACCGTGACGTCGTCGAACGGCACCTCGATGGGCGCCTTCGGCTTGTGCACCGTCACGTCCACGGCCCGCACCGCGCCGTCGGCCAGCACGGTGGCCGCGATCCGCTCGGCGACGGTCTCGACGAGCGCGACCGGCTCGCCCGCGAGGACGGCGTGCACGCGGCGCGCGACGACGCCGTAGTCGACGGTGCGGGCGAGGTCGTCGCCGGCGGCGGCGCGCCGGGTGTCGAGGTGCAGCACCACGTCGGCGACGAACGGCTGCCCCTCGTCGCGCTCGGCCTGGTGCACCCCGTGGTAGCCCGTCGCACCGATGCCCAGCAGGGCGATCCGGTCCAGGCGCCTGCCCTGCTCGTCGACCACCGGCTCGTCAGTCACTGAGCGCACCTCCCACTGCCGGCGCCCCGTCGCGCCCCACCGTCCTGTCGGTGCAGATCCTGCCGCCTGCACGGTGCCAGGCGGTAGCCACCCGCACCGCGTGGGCCGTCCCGGGCACGTCGTGGACGCGGACCGCCCACGCCCCGGCAGCCGCCACGAGCGCGCTGATCGCGTGGGTCGCCCCGTCGCGCGCCAGGGGAGGCACCACCTCCTCGTCGGGCCCGGCGAGGAGGTGGCCGAGGAACCGCTTGCGGCTGGCGCCGACGAGCACCGGGAACCCGTCGCCGACGAGCTCGGGCAGCCGCGCCAGCAGGGGCCAGTTGCTGGCGCCGGCCTTGGCGAAGCCGAGCCCGGGGTCGAGCACCACCTGCTCGTCGCGGATGCCGGCGGCTCGCATCGCGGCGACGCGCGCGGCCAGCTCACGCCGGACGTCGGTGACCACGTCGTCGTAGACGTCGTTGGCGTCCATGACGTCGGCGTGCCCGCGCCAGTGCATCGCCACGTAGGCGACGCCGGCGGCCGCCACGACGGCATACATGTCGTCGTCGGCCAGACCGCCGGAGACGTCGTTGACCAGCAGCGCGCCGGCGTCGAGCGCCCGGCGCGCGACCGCCGCCCGCGTGGTGTCCACGGATACGGCGGCGCCGGCGCGGGCCAGGGCCTCGACCACCGGGATCACCCGGCGCAGCTCCTCCTCGAGCGGGACGCGCGCGGCGCCCGGGCGCGTCGACTCGCCGCCGACGTCGAGGAGGTCGGCCCCCTGGTCGACCAGGGCGTGCCCGTGGGCCACGGCGGCCGCCGGCTCGAACCACCGGCCACCGTCGGAGAAGGAGTCCGGGGTGACGTTGACGACACCCATGACGAGCGTCCGCTCGCCGTCCCCGAGGTGCCGCAGCCCGACCGGGCCGGCGACGCGCGGGGAGCCCGCGGTGGGGACCGGTCCGGCGACGCGCGGGGAGCCCGCGGTGGGGACCGGTCCGGCAGCGCCCGACGAGCCGACGCCGACCGGGGTCGCAGCGCGCGACGAACCGGCGCCGACCGGGGCGGCACCCGACGAACCGGCGCCGACAGGGCCGGCGTCACCGCTCGGCCCGGGGCCGCCGGAGCAGGCCGCCGCCCCCGACGGTACGGAGGGCGTGGGGCGCTCGCCACCGGCCACGAGGAGTCCCGTCAGCGGCCGAGCACGAGGCTCATCGCCTCGGCTCGCGTGGCGGCGTCGCGCATCTGGCCGCGCACGGCGCTCGTCACGGTGCGCGAGCCGGGCTTGCGCACCCCCCGCATCGACATGCACAGGTGCTCGCACTCGACGACGACGAGCACGCCGCTCGGCTTGAGCACGTCCACGAGGGCGTCGGCGATCTGCGTCGTCAGACGCTCCTGGACCTGCGGCCGGCGGGCGTAGACGTCGACCAGCCGCGCGAGCTTCGACAGCCCGGTGATGCGACCGTCCGGCCCGGGGATGTAGCCGACGTGCGCGACGCCGTGGAACGGCACCAGGTGGTGCTCGCACGTCGAGAACACCTCGATGTCGCGCACCAGCACCATCTCCTGGTGCCCCAGGTCGAACGTCGTGGTCAGCGCGTCCTTCGGCTCCATGAACAGGCCGGCGAACATCTCCCGGTAGGCGCGGGCGACGCGCGCGGGCGTGTCGCGCAGGCCCTCCCGGTCCGGGTCCTCGCCGATCGCGTAGAGCAGCTCGCGCACGGCGGCCTCGGCCCGCGCCGCGTCGTACGGCCGCACGGCGCGGCCGTCCCCGGAGACCGGCCCGATCACCGAGACGGGCTCGTCGGCCGCCGCCACGTCACACCTGCTCGGCGCCGGCGTCGATGGCCTCGTCGACCTTCTGGTGGTGCTCGCCGTCATGCCCGTCGAGCGAACCGTTGCCGTTGCCGTTGCCGTTGAGCGCGGCCCGCTCAGCCGGGGTCAGCACGGGCCCGTCGCCGACGGCGCGCTCCTCGCTGGACAGCCAGACGTCACGCTCGGGCTGCTTGCGAACGTCCTTGAAGATGCCCGCGAGCTCCTCTGTGTTGAGCGTCTCCTTCTCGAGCAGCGCGAGCACCAGCCGGTCGAGGATGTCGCGGTTCTCCGAGAGGATCGCCCAGGCCTCGTCGTGCGCGTGCTCCACGAGCGCCCGCACCTCGACGTCGATCTCGGAGGCGACGTCCTCGGAGTAGTCGCGCTGGTGGCCGACGTCCCGCCCGAGGAAGACCTCGCTCGACTCCTGGCCCAGCTTGACCGCGCCCAGCGTCGAACTCATGCCGAACTGCGTGACCATCTTGCGCGCGGTCGCGGTGGCCTTCTCGATGTCGTTGCTCGCGCCGGTCGAGGGGTCGTGGAACACGAGCTCCTCGGCGACACGGCCGCCCATGGCGTACGCGAGCTGGTCCAGCAGCTCGTTGCGCGTCACCGAGTACTTGTCCTCCAGCGGCATGACCATCGTGTAGCCGAGGGCCCGGCCACGCGGCAGGATCGTCACCTTCGTCACCGGGTCGGTGTAGCGCAGCGCCGCCGCCGCCAGGGCGTGGCCGCCCTCGTGGTAGGCGGTCATCTTCTTGTCCTTGTCGCTCATCACCCGCGTGCGCTTCTGCGGCCCGGCGACGACGCGGTCGATGGCCTCGTCGAGCATCCGGTCGTCGATGACGCGCCCGTTGGTGCGGGCGGTGAGCAGCGCGGCCTCGTTGAGCACGTTGGCCAGGTCCGCCCCGGTGAAGCCGGGCGTCCGGCGCGCGACCGCGGTGAGGTCCACCGCGGGCGCCATCGGCTTGCCCTTGGCGTGGACGTTGAGGATCTTCTCGCGGCCCTTGAGGTCCGGCGGGTCCACCGCGACCTGCCGGTCGAACCGACCGGGGCGCAGCAGCGCGGGGTCGAGGATGTCCGGCCGGTTGGTGGCGGCGATCATGATGACGTTCGTCTTGACGTCGAAGCCGTCCATCTCGACGAGCATCTGGTTGAGCGTCTGCTCCCGCTCGTCGTGCCCGCCCCCGAGGCCAGCGCCACGGTGCCGGCCGACGGCGTCGATCTCGTCGACGAAGATGATGGCCGGCGCGTTCTGCTTGGCCTGGTCGAACAGGTCGCGCACGCGGCTGGCGCCGACGCCGACGAACATCTCGACGAAGTCCGAACCGGAGATCGAGTAGAACGGCACCCCGGCCTCGCCGGCGACCGCCCGGGCGAGCAGCGTCTTGCCGGTTCCCGGCGGGCCGTAGAGGAGCACGCCCTTGGGGATCTTCGCGCCCACGGCCTGGAACTTGGCCGGCTCGGAGAGGAACTCCTTGATCTCCTGGAGCTCCTCGACGGCCTCGTCGACCCCGGCGACGTCCGCGAACGTCACCTGCGGGGACTCCTTGTTGACGAGCTTGGCGCGCGACTTGCCGAAGCTCATCACGCGGTTGCCGCCGCCCTGCATGTTGGACATGAGGAACCAGAAGGCGCCGAGGATGAGGACGAACGGCAAGAGCAGCCCGATCAGGCTCGACCACCACGACGTCTGCGGGTTGACCGAGTTGAAGCCCTTGGCCGGGTTCGCGGCGGTCACCGCGTTGACGATGTCCTGGCCCTGCGGGGCGACGTAGAAGAACTGGACCTGCTTGCCGTAGTCGTGCCCGTCCTTGGTGAAGTCCTGGGTCAGCGTCATGTCGACGCGCTGGACCCCGTCGGTGATCTTCACCTGGTCGACCGTGCCGCCCTTGAGCAGGGCCAGGCCGTCGGACGTGTCGATCGTCTGGACCGAGGGCACGCGCAACGTGCTGAAGGCGAGCAGGATCAGCACGATGGCGAGGACCACCCAGAGGATCGGTCCACGTGCGAGGCGCTTGAAGTTCATGGGCGACCGGGGCCGGGCCCCTCATCCTCCTGTGTCAGGGAAGCTGGGCTCGACGGTACACGGACTTCTCAGGGGTTCCCTTGGTGTTCGCCAAGGGCTCACGACCTCCGCACGCCGCCGACGGTGGGCGCGCGGGCTCAGCTCGCGTAGACGTGCGGCGCGAGGGTCCCGACGAACGGCAGGTTGCGGTACCGCTCGGCGTAGTCCAGCCCGTAGCCGACGACGAACTCGGACGGGATGTCGAAGCCGACGTACTTGACGTCGACCTCGACCTTGGCGGCCTCCGGCTTGCGCAGGAGCGTGGCGACCTCGACGCTCGCCGGGCCGCGCGAGCGGAGGTTGGACAGCAGCCACGACAGCGTCAGGCCCGAGTCGACGATGTCCTCGACGATGAGCACGTGCCGGCCGATGAGGTCGGTGTCGAGGTCCTTGAGGATGCGCACCACGCCGCTCGACTTGGTGCCGGAGCCGTACGACGAGACCGCCATCCAGTCCATCTGGATGGGCGTGTGCAGCCGGCGCGCCAGGTCCGCCATGACCATGACCGCGCCCTTGAGCACACCCACGAGCAGCAGCTCGCCACCCACGTGGTCGGCGTCGATCTGCGCCGCCATCTCGTCGAGCCTGGCGTGGAGCTGCTCCTGCGACAGGAGCACGCGCTCCAGGTCCGAGCCCATGTCTGCGGCGTCCACCCTGTTACCTGCCTACTCCCGTGTCGTCCCTCGCTGCAGGAAGAGCCTGCCACACCGGCGGACCGCCTCCACCGCGCCCGGCAGCGCCACCGGCCCCTGCCCGTGCCAGTCGACGACGAGCGCGTCGACGGCCAGCACGTGGGCGCGCGTCAGCGCCCCGGGCGTCGCCCCCGCCGCCACCACCGCCAGCCGCAGCGCCGCGCGGCGCAGCCCGTCGGGCGCCTCCGCCAGCGTGCCGGCGTCCCACCCCCGCCCCTCGACCGGAGCCGGTCGCCCCCCGAGCACCTCCGGCACCTCCGGGGGTCGTTGCAGGGCGGCCGCCTGCTCGAGGAGGGCGGTGGCGAGCTCGTCGAGGGCGTCGGCCTGCTCGCGCGCAAGGTCCGCGGTGCGTGCCAGCGCTGCGGCGACGCCGGGCCCGAGCACGTCCGCGAGCAGCGGGAGCACCTCCCCACGCACCCGCGCGCGCAGGTTCGGCCCCGCCGTGTTCGTCGGGTCGTGCCACGGCTCGAGCCCCTGCGCCGCGCACGCGGCGAGCGTCTGGGCACGCGTGACGGCCAGCAGCGGTCGCCTGATCGCGCCCCGCGCCGGCGCCATGCCGGCGAGCGACCGGGGGCCGGATCCCCGCGCCAGGCCGAGCAGCACCGTCTCGGCCTGGTCGTCGCGCGTGTGCCCCAGCAGCACCGCCGCGGCACCGACCTCGTCGGCCACCGCGGTGAACGCCGCGTACCGGGCCTCCCGCGCCGAGGCCTCGGGACCGCCCGGGCCGCGCACCGCCACGCGCCGCACGACGACGGGATCGAGGCCCAGCGCGCGGCAGGCCCCGGCCGCTCGCGCAGCCACCTCGTCGGACGCCGGCTGGAGCCCGTGGTCGACGACGACCGCCCCGGCTCGCAGCCCGGCGCGCGGCGCGACGAACGCGACCCCCGCCGCCAGCGCCAGGGAGTCGGGGCCGCCCGAGCAGGCCACGAGCACGAGCGACCCGGCCTGGACGTCCGCCAGGGACTGGCGCACGGCGAGCCGCACGGCGGCGACCGCCGGCGCCGGCCCCGTCACGACGCGCCCTCGCGCGTGCGCCGCGCGACGCGGCGGCGGGATCGGGGGCACGGCGCCGCGCCCCCGTCCCCGCACCGTGCGGTGCGGCGGGGGGTGGGGGGTGCCGGGAAGCGAGCCATGGGAGGCACGGGGGCAGCGGCCGGAGTCAGGGCTGGATGCGGGCGACCCACAGCGCGGGGTCGGCGATCTCGGCGGGCGTCGGCAGCGTCTGCGGGGACTGCCACACGGCGTCGAACCCCGCGCCCACCCGCGCCCGCACACCGCGCACGAACGCGGCGCCGTCGCGGTACTGCGCCAGCTTGAGGTCCATCCCGAGCAGCCGCCGGGCCAGCCCCGCCGGGCCCACCGAGGACGCCGCCTGCTGGCGCCGCGCCTCGAACCGCGCCCGGATGGTCGCCACGGACGGCACCACCGAGGGGCCGACCTCGTCCATCGTCACGTCGGCGTGCCCCTCCATGAGGGCCATCACCGCGCCGACCTCGTCGAGCACCGCCCGCTCCGGGGCCGACAGCAGACCCAGCAGGCCGCCGCCCTCGCGCCCGGACAGGGCCCGGGCCACCGCACCCGGCAGCGAGCCGAGGTCGCCCGTGCCGAACACCTTGTCCGGGCCGAGGTCACGCAGCAGGTCCTCCATGCGCCCCCGCAGGTGGTCGGCCAGCCACGGCGCGACGGCGAACTGGAGGGCGTGCGTCTGCTCGTGCAGCGCCACCCAGAGGCGGAAGTCGGCCGGGTCCACGTCGAGCCGGCGCGCCACCTCGAGCACGTTGGGCGCGACGAGCAGGAGCCGCCCGTCGCGCGCGCCGAACGGGTCGAGCTGCCCCAGCACGCGCCCGGCCAGCAGCGCCAGCACGCCGCCGACCTGCACCCCGGCCACGGCCCGCGACGCGGGCGAGGCCGGCCCGGCCATCGTCGTCAGCGGCGCCGTCAGCGCGGCCAGGGACTGCGTGTTCGCCTTCGCCCAGCCCGCGCGGTCGACGACGACGACGGGTGCCGGCCAGCGGGCGTCGTCCCGCGGCCGCAGCCCGGTGACGGCGAGCACCTCGTCGGCGGCACGTGCGGCGGCGGCCCGCAGGTCGGCGACGAGCGCGGCGAGCTCGTCGTGCGTCGCGGTGGGGCCGGGCGGAGCCACGCGCGCCGCGACCGAGGCCGCGAGCGGCCAGTCGACCGGGCCGGTGCGGTCCTCGCGAGCAGCCATGCCCGAACCGTAACCGACACCCACGGCCGGGCTACCGGCAGCCGCAGCCGACCAGCCCCTCGACGAACGGGTCGATGGCCCGCAGCGGCGGCTCCTGCCCGGCGGCGCCCGTCGCGTCCGCCATGACGGCGAAGACGAGCTGGCGGCCGTCGGCCGTCATCAGCGTGCCCGCCAGGCTCGTCACGCTGGGCAGGCTGCCCGTCTTGGCGCGGACCTCGCCCGCCGCCGCCTGCGTGGTGAACCGGTGCTCGAGCGTGCCCGTCAGGCCCGCGATCGGCACGCCGGCGGCGATGTCGCGCAGCGTGGGGTGCCTCGGGTCCTGCGTCGCGCGGACCACCGCGACGAGCGTGCGCGGCGAGATGCCCGAGTCGGCATCGAGGCCGGAGCAGTCCGAGAGGTGGTCGCCGGCCGTGTCGATCCCGAGCGTGCCGAGCGTGTGCAGCACCGCCTGGGTGGCACCGTCGAAGCTCGCCGGCAGGTGCTGCGCCACGGCGACGAGGCGGCCCAGCACCTCGGCGATCGTGTTGTCCGACGTGGTGAGCGTGTACCGGACGATGTCCGCCAGCGGCGCGGACTCGACCCGGCCGAGGACGCGCGCCCCCTCCGGCGCCGCGCCCCTCGTCGGCGAACCGACCACGGTGATCCCCGCCTCCGCGAGCCGCTTGGCGAAGATCGTCGCGGCGCTCAGCGCCGGGTCGCTCACGCGCGGCACGTACTCCCCGTCACGCACCTTGGCGATGTTGACCGCCAGCGGCGCCACCGGCGCGACGTAGCCGACGTTGACCTCCGACGCGGTCCAGCCGGGCGCGACGCGGGGGCCCGAGAACAACGTGTCGTCGACGCGGAGCCGCACGCTCGTCGTGCCGCGCAGCTGGAGGTCCTTGGCCACCTGGGCGGCGAGGTCGGCCATGCCGGCGTGGCCGACGACGGCCGCAGGGTCACCCGCCCCGGCCGCCAGCATCATGTCGCCGCCGCCGACCAGCACGATCTCGTTCGCCGTGGCCCCGGCGACGACCGTCGTCGGCAGGGTGGTCTGCGGGTCCATCGTGTCGAGCGCGGCCGTCGCGGTGAGGAGCTTGGCCGTGGAGGCGGGCACCCGGGGGCTGTCGGGCAGGTGGGTGGCGAGCACCTCGCCCGTGAGGCGGTCCGCGACGACGATGCCGACCGTCGGTCCCAGCACGGGGTTCGCGGCGAGCGCGTCGACGCGCGCCTGCAGCACACCCGCCGCGGGCATCGGGGCGCCGGTGTCGAGGTCCTTGAGCGCGGGCGCGGCGGCGACCCGGGCCAGCGCCACGCCGGGCTCGGCGGGGAACGGCCGCGCCGAGGGCGCCGGCGCGGCGAGCGTGAGGCCGCCGGGGACGAGGTCGTAGGCGTCTGCCACGACGTAGGCGCCGCCGGCGAGCACGACGACGAGCAGCGAGGTGCCGACGACCTTGGCCGCTCTGCTCATGTCACCCTGCCTGCTCGTCGGCCGGCGGGGCCGGCGGCGGTGGAGGCGCCGCCGTGCGTCACACTACTGTCAGACCATCGGCACGCACCGGGCCGTCACGGCGTGCCGCCCGCCGCCGGTTGATGCCCGGCCCGGTGACGGAGAGGGAGAACCGTGGAGTTCGACGTCACGATCGAGATCCCCAAGGGGCAGCGCAACAAGTACGAGGTCGATCACGCCACCGGGCGGATCCGCCTCGACCGCATGCTGTTCACCTCCACGCGATACCCGGACGACTACGGGTTCATCGAGGGGACGCTCGGCGAGGACGGCGACCCGCTCGACGCCCTGGTGCTCCTGGAGGAGCCGACGTTCCCCGGCTGCCTCATCCGCTGCCGCGCGCTCGGCATGTTCCGCATGCGCGACGAGAACGGCGGCGACGACAAGGTGCTGTGCGTGCCGACGGGCGACCAGCGCGCCGCCTGGCGCCAGGACATCGACGACGTCTCCGACTTCCACCGCCTGGAGATCCAGCACTTCTTCGAGGTCTACAAGGACCTCGAGCCCGGCAAGTCGGTCGAGGGCGCGCACTGGGTGGGCCGCGCCGAGGCCGAGGCCGAGATCGAGCGGTCGCGCCAGCGCGCGATCGACGGGGGCTACGTCACGCACTGATCCCGGGGGTCGGAACCGGGCCGGCCCCGGTCGTCGGGTGGACGGGCGCGGCCCGCGGTCGCACCCGCGCCTCCCGGTCGGCTACGGGCGGCCCGCGTAGGGCATGGTCCCGGACCACCGCATCGCGGTGATGCGCACGGG
>Ga0187809_10000114_pt1 | contig 54749 bp, 43 predicted proteins | sample NC_wetland_sal_i_8_FD_132415 | JGI IMG/M metagenome (GOLD analysis project Ga0187809, IMG submission 132415) | Wetland sediment microbial communities from Neuse River Estuary, North Carolina, USA - ASW_4 | ecosystem: Environmental > Aquatic > Freshwater > Wetlands > Sediment | place: USA: North... | reverse complement strand
CGACGGTCTTCAACCCCGGAATGCCGCATATCGAAGTCGACGAGGGCGTCTACTTCGCCGTTTTCGACCCGCTTTTCGCCGTCAATCCGAAGGGCGAATTCACTGCGGCGCTCGCCAAGGAGGTGCCGACGGTCGCCAATGGCGGCATCTCGAAGGACGGGCTGAACTGGCGCGTGAAGCTGCGCGACGGCGTCAAGTGGCATGACGGCGAGCCGTTCACCGCCGAGGACGTGAAGTTCACGATCGAACTCCTCGTCGATCCGAAGTTCCGCAGCTGGCGGCGCGCCGGCCATGAGTTGGTCCAGGACATCCAGATCGTTTCGCCGACCGAGATCACATGGAAGATGAAGGAGCCCTATGCGCCCTATTCCTCCATCCTCGCCTCGACCTTCATCGTTCCGAAGCACATTCTCGGTCCCGAAAAGGACAGGAACAACGCGCCCTTCAACAACGCGCCGGTCGGCACCGGTCCGTTCAAATGGGTCGAGCGCGTCGCCGGCGATCACATCGAGTTCGCCGCCAATCCCGACTATTTCGGCGACGGCCCCTATCTCGAAAGGTTCATCATCAAATACATCCCCGACCTGACGGTGATGTATACCCAGTTCAAGACCGGCGACATCGACGTGATCGGCCTGCAATGGATCACGCCGGACCATTATGAGGAAGCCAAGAAGCTGCCGGGGAAGACGGTTAAGGTGGTGCCGCAGGCGACGCTCGAATCGTTGAGCTTCAACATGGGCCGCCCGCAGTTCAAGGAACTCGCCGTTCGCCAGGCGCTTTACTATGCGCTCGACAAGAAGACGATCATCGACGCGCTCTATTACGGCATTCCGGCGCAGACCGAGACCTACATGCCGCAGCAATCCTTCTATTACGATCCCAACCTGCCGAAGCACGAATACAGCCTCGACAAGGCGAACAAGCTCCTCGACGACGCCGGCTGGAAACGCGGCGGCGACGGTACAAGGGAAAAGAACGGCGTTCGGCTCTCGTTCAAGAATTCCACCACGGCCGGGAACCATCTGCGCGAACAGGCGCAGCAATTCATCCAGCAATCCTACAAGCAGATCGGCGTCGACATGCAGATTTCCAACCTGCCGCCGGCGGTCATGTGGGGCGACTACTGGATGCAGTCGAAATTCGATTCCACCATGGTCGGCATCAACTTCCTGACCGGGTCGGACCCGGACACGTCCGACTATATGAGCTCCAAATCGATCCCGGCGAAGGGCGGCGCGGGCCAGAACACCTGGCAATATGAAAGCCCCGTCGTCGACAAGGCCTTGGAACAGGGGGCGACCGAATTCGTGCCGGAGGAACGGAAGAAAGCCTATTTCACCATCCAGGAGACAGTGCGCCACGATCTGCCGTTCCTGCCGATGTTCCAATATGCGACCGTGCGCGGCCACAAGTCGAACATTCATGGCATCGAGCCGAACATCAATGTCCGGATCGACACCTGGAATGTCGGCTCCTGGTATCTGGGCTGACGCATTCGCGGCGGCGGGACCGGATTCCGGCACCGCCGCCATTCAGGGCGATCGCATAGGGCCAGCCGCCGCCTCGTGGAGCCTGTCCTCGGGTCGGCCAGAGGCCGAAGCCAGGGTGGAAAATCGCCCTATGCGATAACCCGGCGCAATCGGGGATACGACCATGCTGCGTTATCTGCTCGGCCGTCTCTGGCAAAGCATAATCCTGCTGTTCATCGTCTCGATGGTCGGCTTCGCCGTGCTCAATCTCGCGCCCGGCGGACCGCTGTCGCAATTCGCGCTGACGCCGGGAATGACCCAGGCCGACCTGCACCGCCTGGCCGTCCAGATGGGCCTCGACCGGCCGCTTCCGGTCCAGTACCTCGACTGGCTCGGCCATCTCCTGCGCGGCGACTGGGGCCGTTCCTATCGCGACAACCGGCCGGTGCTTGTCATCATCTGGGGCCATCTCCTCGCGACGCTGCTTCTGATGGGCACCTCCACGCTCATATCCATCCTCGTCGGCACATGGCTCGGCGTGCTCGGCGCGCTCAGGCGCTATTCGCTGTTCGATTATCTGGCGACCGTCGGCGCGATGGTGGCGCTTTCGATCCCGACATTCTGGTTCGGGCTTGTCGCCATCTACGTCTTTTCGCTGCGGCTCGGATGGCTGCCCGCCGGCAATATGTACACGATCGGCAACGGCTCCTTCCAGGACTACGCCATCCATCTCGTCATGCCGAGCATCGTCCTGGCGCTGGTCAATGTCGCGGTGTGGAGCCGCTACATGCGCACCGCGACGCTCGACGTCATCAACCAGGATTTCGTGCGCACGGCGCGCGCCAAGGGCCTGAAACCGCGCTACGTCCTGACGCGGCACATCCTGCGCAACGCGCTTTTGCCGATGATCACGCTACTTGGCCTGCAGCTGCCGACGATCCTCGGCGGCGCGCTCGTCACCGAGACGGTCTTTACCTGGCCGGGGATGGGAAGGCTCTTCCTCGACAGCCTCGGCTACAGTGACTACCCCGTCGTCATGGGGCTTTTGATGATGTCGGCCATTCTGGTCCTGGTCGGCAATCTCGCGGCGGACCTCACCGTCGCCTTCATCGATCCCCGCATCAGGCTGGCGTGAGGAGGATAAAATGAGCCAGGCGGAAACCTTCCTTCTGAGCCAGGCCGAGCAGCGCTGGTGGCAGCGCCGCCCCGTCAGGCGCTTCATCCGTCACCGGCTCGCCATTTTTGGGCTGGTGACGATCGTGCTGATGATCCTGGCCTGCGTCTTCGGGCCCTATCTTTTGCCGTATAACGATCTCTATATCGACCTGCGCGCCCGCTTCTCGCCGCCGCTGACGGGCCTGCATTTCCTCGGCACGGACCCGCTCGGCCGCGACCTCACCGCGCGCCTTTTGATGGCCGGGCGTATCTCGCTTCTGGTCGGCTTCGTCGCCATGTTCATCAGCACCGTCTTCGGCGCGGTTCTCGGCATCGCCGCCGGCTTTTTCGGCGGCTGGATCAGCGTCGTGCTGATGCGCTTCGTGGATGCAATGCTGTCCTTCCCCAACATCTTCCTGCTTCTGGCGCTGGCCGCCTTCATCAAGCCCGACGCGATCATGATCACCCTGATCATCGCCGCGACGAGCTGGATGGAGGTGGCCCGCATCGTCGACGCGGAAGTGCGCTCGCTGAGGGAGCGCGATTTCGTCGTCGCCGCGCGCATGCTGGGCTTGAGCAACAGCCACATCATGTTCCGCGAGCTGCTGCCGAACGCTATCGGGCCGATCATCGTCGCCGCGACGCTGACGGTGGCGCGCGCCATCCTGCTCGAAGCCTATGTCAGCTTTCTCGGCTACGGCATTCAGCCGCCCCTGCCGAGCTGGGGCAATATGCTGAATGGCGCGCAGCAATATCTCGCCAGCGCGCCGTGGCTCGCCATCGTCCCCGGCGTCGCCATCACGCTCGCCGTCACCAGCTTCAATTTCATCGGCGACGGTCTGCGCGACGCGCTCGACGCCAGAAGCGATCTCGGTTGAGGAGCAACTGCAAATGGAGAGGTTTTCCCCGTTCGAGACGTCGCTGTGGTACGCCACCGCTGCGCCCGCCCCCGAAACCGCGCCGCTCGAAGGGCGCGTGCGGGCCGATGTCTGCATCGTCGGCGGCGGCTATACGGGCCTGACCACCGCGCTCGAACTGGCGCGCGGCGGCGTGCGCGTGGTGCTGCTCGAGCGCCGGGAGATCGGCTTCGGCGGCTCGGGCCGCAATGCCGGCCATTGCACGCCGACCTTCACCCATTACAGCCTGCCGGAACTCAGCCACATGCTGGGCGAACCATGGGCGGAGCGGCTGATCGCTCGGCAAACGCGCGCCAACGACCGCGTCGCCGGCATGATCCAGCGCTACCAGATCGAATGCGAATGGCGGCAGAACGGCTATGTCCAGGGCGCGCTCCACCGCAACGCCATCGCGCGGCTAGAGGAAAAGGTGGAGAGCTACAACGCCGCCGGGGCGAGGACATGGTTGCTCGGCCGCGACGAGGTCGAGAAAGTCACGGGAAGCCCCCGCTTCCACGCCGGCTGGTTCCATTCGGAGGCCGGCCATCTCAATCCGCTTGGCTATGCGCGCGGCCTCGCCAGGGCCGTGCTCCAGGAAGGCGGCGTCATTCATACCGATTCCGCCGCCATCTCCTGCAAGCCCGAGGCCGGCGGATGGGCCGTCGCGACCGACAAGGGCGTGGTCGTCGCCGACAAGGTGATCTTCGCCACCGGCGCCTACACGGTGGGCGGCTGGCCCGGCCTCGACCGGACGTTCAAGATCCACAAGGTTTTCGTCGCCGCGACCCAGCCATTGTCAGAAGACGAGCGCCAGGCCGTTTTGCCGCAAAACACCACGATCCACGACGGTCGAGGCGATATCTTCGTCTACAAGTACAATGCCGAAGGCCGCATCGTCGCCTCCATGTTCCCGATGGGACGGCGCGGCCGCGACATGGTCTATACGCACAGGCTCATGGCGGACCGGCTGAATTGGCTGCACCCGCGGATCCGTCAGGAGATTCGTTGGGACTATTTCTGGTTCGGCGAACTCGACATGCAGCGAAAGACGATTCCGCGCCTTTACGGGCTTGCGCCGGGCGTCGTCGCGCTGACCGGCCTGTCGGGGCGCGGCGTTCCGACCGGCAGCATGCTGGGCGGCATCCTGTCGGAATGGGCAAACGGCATTCCCGAAAAAGATCTGTCGCTCAAACTCGAGCCGCTTTCGGCAGCGCCCTTCTACATGAATTTCGCGCCGCCGCTGACATTGCGCTATTACAGGATGGCGGACCGTGTACGCACGAAGCTCGCCGGAGCGCCGCTCCCGCCACATGCCTAGTCTGGATCGGTCATTAATGGCTCTGGAACGCCGGTATGACTTTGCCCAACTCGGCGCAGGGAGCCGTAAACCACCGGTAGCACCCACAAAACGAGTGGGATTTGCACTATCAGCCCGGAGATGATGGCGATCGCCAGCGGTTTCAGCATAGCCGAGCCTTGGCCGATCCCCAGGCTCAGCGGAAGCAGCGCCAAAATCGCCGCGATCGTGGTCATGGCGATCGGCCGAAATCTATCGCCGGCGGATTTGATCAGCGCGCGCATTCCCTGCCGATCATGAGACTGGAATTCAGAAAAATAAAAAATCGCTATCTCAGTCACGATGCCGATCACCATGGTGAGACCCATCATGGCGGTGATGTTGCGTTCGGTTCCGGTCAGCCACAACCCGATGAACACCGCTCCAATGGCGATCAACGGCATCGCCATAATGGCGCTGGCGATCACAAAATCCTCGTAGAGGAAGAGAAGCAGGATGAATACCAGCACCACAGCGGCGGCGAACACGATGGTGAGGTCGTGCATGGCAATGCGCTGCTGCTTATAGAGGCCGCCGAGTTCATAAGTCACGCCGCTCGGGATGAGCTTGCCGCTCCGCAGGACTTGCTCCACCTGCGCCGCCGCCTGGCCGACGCTACGCCCCTCGACCCGCGCCGTAACCGCTACCATAGGCCGTAAATTCTCGCGATCGATCTCGGGTTGGCCGGTGACCGTCTTGATGGTGGCGACGCGTTCGAGCGGAATCAGATGCCCGTCGGAGGCGCGGAGCTGCAGCTTGCCAAGCTCCGTCGCGGTACTGCGCTCGTCACGCGGCGCCCAAACCCGGATGCCGACCATCTAGGTGGTTCGCTCCACCTGGCTAGCGACATTGCCCGAGATATAGTCATCGAGTTGGGTGGTGACTTCCTCAGGCGTGATGCCGGCTATGGCGGCGCGGTCGCGGTCGACGTGAACCTCAAGGGCGTCGCCGGCGATGACAATGCCATCCTTGACCTCGACAATGCCGGGAATTTTGCCGATCGCCGCGGCGACCTTGGGCGCCAAGGCGCGCAACACGTCGGGCGCCGCTCCAAATAGCTTGATTTCGATTGGCTGCGGTACGGCGGTGAGGTCGCCGATCAGATCCTCCATGAGCTGGGCGGTCTCGACCTGCACGCCCGGCACTTGCTTCGCAATCTTGGCGCGCACCTCGCTCATCACCTCTTCGATAGGACGCCGGGGAAGCGGCTTCAGGCGCACGAAGAAATCGCCAGTATTAGCCTCCGTCAAACCGCCGCCGAGTTGCAGCCCGGTCCTGCGCGACCATGTACGCACCTCCGGCGTCTCCCGCAGGATGCCGCCGATTTCGCGCAAAACGCGGTCGGTCTCGTCCAGCGATGTGCCCGGCGGCGTCCGATAGTCGAGGATGAAGCCGCCCTCGTCCATTGATGGAATAAAGCCGGCCCCGACCTGGGTGAATGCAAAATAGCCGCCGCCAGCCAATGGCAGAACCAGCAGCAGCGCCAGCCAGGGACGGCGCAGGCCATGCGCCACCGTGGCGCGGTAGCGGCGCATGAAAGATCGGCCGACGCGGCTGTGCTTCTCAACGGCATCCTTCGCCCCCAGCACCTTGCCGGCGATCAGGGGCACCACCAGCCAGGCGATGAGAAACGAGATGATCAACGCGCTCGCCATGGTCATCGACAGCGCCTTGAAGAAGGCGCCGGTGACGCCGGTAAGAAACGCCAACGGCAAAAAGATGATGATGGTGGACGCGGATGAGCCGACCAAAGGGCGGGTCATTTCGGCAGCCGCACGCATGACGGCGCCCTCGGGCGATGCCGACGCGCCGCGGAGTTTACGGACGATATGCTCCACCATGACGATAGTGTCATCGATGATGAGGCCAACGGCGGCGGCGGCGCCGCCGAGCGTCATGATGTTAAGGCCCATGCCGAACAGGTGCAGCAGCAGGCCGGTAGCGGCGAGCACCGCAGGCACGACGAGGATGCCGATCGCCATGATCTTCCAGTTGCGCAGGAAAACCAGCAGGACGACCGCGGCAAGCCCGACGCCGATACCGATGGCGTCGCGGACACTGGCTACTGAACTGGAAACGAGGACGCCCTGATTGTACCAGGTGTGGACGGTGACGCCCGAGAGTTCGCTTTTGGACAATTCGGCGAGCTTGGCCTTCAGTGCGGCCCCGATGGCGACGGTGTTCGATCCCGGCTGCTGAAACACCGGCAGCAACACAGCGTCCTTGCCATCGGCTACGACTCGAATCCATTGCGGTACTGGGGCGACGCCGACGGTGGCGACATCCTGAAGCTCGACCATGCCATCGCTGCCGCTCTTCAACACCGCATGCTGAATTCGGTCGAGGCTGGAGAACTGCGTATTCGACAGCACCAGGAATAACCGGTGATGGTCCTGCAGCCGGCCGACGGCAGTGAGCACGTTGGATGACTTCAGTGCTCTGGCCACGTCGACGATGCTCAATCCGTGCGCGCGCAGACGACCGGGGTCGATCTGGACCCGGTATTCTTCCCGATCGCCGCCCTGCACCGCCACGTGGGCAACGCCGGACACGGTCGAAAGCGCCGGCGCGATTTGATATTGGGCAAGGTCGCGGAGCTGGATCGGACTGAGTTTGGCCGAAGTCAGGCTAAACGCAATGATCGGAAAGACCTCGGGATCCATACGCCTGGCGGTGTAGCTGGTGCCTGCAGGCAATTGCCCCGAAATCTGGCTGAGCTTGGCATCCACCTGAAGCAGGGCCTGAACCATATTGGCGCCCCAGTCGAAGTCGATCGACACATCGGCGCTCCCACGGCTGGTCGTCGAGCGCACGTTGCGCACTCCGGGAATTGCCCGCAGCGCCTCCTCGATGGGGCGGGTCACCTGCATTTCCATCTGAGGTGCCGGCCGCGATCCGGCATCGACGCTGACCTCCACCCGCGGGAAATCCACCTTGGGAAACAGCGACACCGGCAATTGCAGGATGCTCATCACCCCGCCAACAATCGCCGCGGCGACCAACAGAAGAATGGAGCGACGATGACGGACCGCCAGGCTATTTAACCGCATGGGCGACCCGCTTCACCTTCATGCCATCCTGGAGTTCGTAGTTTCCCTGCACAACCACCGCCATGCCCGCGGTGAGCGCTCCCGAAACCGCTATGCGACCTCCGCTCTCAAGGCCTGGCGATACCGTAATGCGATGGGCGTGCCCGCCGCTCACAACGAAGAGATAGGCTCCCTTCTGGTCATACAACACCGCCGCCCGAGGCACGCTGAGCGTCCGTCTTTCGGGCAGAACGATCTTGCCGCGGACGTGACCGCCGACCAGGGGCGGATCGCCCGATGGAAGCTTGAGCGCCACCAACACGTCGACGAGGCGGGTTTTTGGATCAATGACGCGGTTCACGGCGCTGACGCTGCCTTCATAGTGCGTCGACGGCTCAAACGCGTCCGTCAGCCTCACCGGCATTCCGACGTGGACCTCGTCCTCGACATTCGAATCGATACCCAGGAGAACCGCAAGGGCGTTACCCGGCGCAAGAGTCGCGACCTTGGCGTCTTGCGTCAGCCGGTCGCCTTTGGAAACCGAAACGCCTGTGACGATACCGGCAATTGAGGCTTTGATCGTTTCCACGCTGTTTTGCACGCCCATCCGAGTGAGGGCCTGAAGTGCGGATTGGGCATTTCGGAGATTGATTTTCGCCTGATCGAGCGGATCCCGCGTGATCACTTTTTCATCCCAGAGCTTCTGCAATCGGTCTACTTTGGATTTGGCGAATTGATAGGCGGTTTGGGCGTCCTGATAGCTCTGCTGCGACGCCGGCGCCCGGGCGATGACGGCGATAGCGTCTCCTTTGCCGACAGTCTGCCCGGGGCGAACGAAGACCTTCATTATGGTGCCTGCGTGGGCAGTCGCCACGGTCTGAACCTTGGCTGGATTGGGCTCAATCTGGCCGAAACCGGTCACAACAGGGCTGAAAGTCGATTGCGCGACTGGGGCGGTAATGACTGCCGCTACGGGTTCATTAGCCGCATCGCCCGCCATGCTGCGCGAGATGCTCGTGCAAATCGCGATCGTTCCGACGGCCAAAATTGTTGCTATGCGAGGAAAGCTGCGAGTGCGCATCGGTCTGCGGTCCACGATCAAATGCGGAGGTCGGCCTGCAACGCAATGACCACGGCGATGCTCGTGGAAGCCCGCTGCCGGTCGCCTCCCCCATTGCGATTTACGGATTGGTAATGGCTTGCGCGGGGAGGAAAAGCTCCGCCGCACAGGTCGTGGTCGAGCATCGGCATTTCCACACCCATCATATTTCCTAACAACTTGCGGACGCTAACATTGAGGCATCCTGGAATTGGACGCGGATTGCGTACCCTTTTCCAAGGGCCTCAATTCAATTGACGGCCATTTAGAGTTGCCGTGCCTTCAAAGAAGCCGTTGCCAGATATACAATTTTGTAATTCGCAAGCTCATCTGGATCGCTGGCAGGACAAGCGGATCGACTCTAACCGGCTCGTCTGTCCTGCGGTGAAGCATTGGCTTTCAGCGCCGCCATCAGCATGGGCCCGACGGAAAACTGCCCCGCCCTCGCCTTTTCCGTCAGCGCGCGCAAATAGCCGCCGGCGGAATTGATATGGTTGGCGCGCTGCAGGATGCAGGCGACGGCGATCGCCGCTGTTTCCGGCCCCATGACATGACAGGCATCCTCATAGGCGGACGGCGAAACGCCGAGATAACCCCTGACCTGGGCGGCGGTCGCCATCAACTCGCGCCAATTGCCGATCCCGTCGGCGGCATAGTCGGCAATGTCCGGGCACGCCTTCAGCACCAGCCCAAGCGGATAGGTCTTGGGCGCCTCATGCGTGCTCTTCGTTTCCAGTTTGGGCGCCGTTCCTGCCCCAGCTTTTTCTAAAGCCGGTTCAAGTTCAAAAATGTCGTTGGGGTTTGAATCAGATTGCTGCGGCTCATTCCGGGACTCATTGCCGCTCGGATTCTCGACATTCATGAAGTCTTTCAACGCGATATCCACCGCGTCGCGGATTGCATCGAGTTCGATCGCGAATGGCTCCAGCTCCCCGAGTCTCGCCTTGCGCGGAAGCTGCTCCACGACCGCCCTGAAGCGCCTCCAAAGGTTGCCCCAGTCGCCAGGAGCGCCCTCCTCCAGCGCCGCCTCGATCAGCTTGGCGATATCACGGCGCTGCAGGGTGATGCGTTCCCGCATCAGCTTCAACGCCCGGTTCTCCGCGCGGACATGCTCGGCCGCCGCCTGAAACTCTTCCGCGCGCGCCAGCAGCGGCGCCAGCGAGAAGCCGAAGGCGTCCTCGATGTCCCCTCCCCTGCCCTTGCGGGCGTAGCGCTTGCCGTTCGGACTGTCCCGCCTCAGGACGATGCCGCATTGGACGAGCGCCGCCAGATGCCGGCGCAGCGTCGCGTTGGCCATGCCATGCGCGCGCAGCGACAGCTGCCGGTTTGACGGGAAGACGATCAGGCCGTTTTCTTCGGAAAGCTCGTCATCCGGATAGAAGGACAACAGGCCGGCGAGCACCGCGAGTGCGCGGTCGCCAATGCCGATGACCGCCTTGCCTTCGCACAGATCGCGATAGAGCTGCCATTTATCGACGGCCTTCCCGTCGGGAATGCTCCTGGCTTCGATCCGCGCCGCCAGCAACGCAAGCGAGACCGGCCGGCTCCCGAAGGGAGTCGTTGCAATTTCCCTCTCCATTTCCTTCACCTTCTCTCAGGCAAAAGAAAGCTGCTCGCCGAAACGACGCCTGGACTCTTGACAGTGATTCGCGGAAATGGGATTCTCTGATTGTCTAGATCTGAGAAGGGCTTCCGCGACGGTGACGTTCGGTGGCCTTTTTCTTTTGCGGGTTCAGTCTCCTTCAAAATTCCTGTTCGGCTGCCGCTCGAAGGGCCGGGCGGCGGCAAATTCGGCGTGCAGCGCCGGCAGGCGGGCGGCGAGGAAGGCGCCAAAGCCTTCGCCGGCCTCGCCCGAGAGCGTGATGACGCTCCCTTTTCCGCGCACGGAAAGCGCGCCGATCCGGTGGCCGTTCGTTCCCCTCAACACGGTTTCGTCCCGTTTCCTCGCCGGCTTGCGGGTGAGACGGCTGAACAACATCTGGAAGCGGCGATCGCTGTCGGCGTTACGGAACCGTTCGCTCGTGATCTCGTCACGGGCCTTCACCTGCGCCGCCTCGCCGGCAAGCGCATCGCCGAGCGCCTGCCAGCGTGGCCGGCCGACCTTCGGCGCCGCCCCGATTGCCTCGGCGATATGGCGGGGGATGGCCTCGGCGACCTGGATGAGGCGCGACATTTCCGATTTATGCACCGAAAGCGCCGTCTGCGCCGTGTTGCGGTCGAAGCCGTTCTTCAGGAGCGTCTGCGCGAACATCGCCCGCTCGATGAAGGAGAGATCGCGGCGCTCGGCATTCTCGCGCCCCTGCGCCATGGCGAGTTCGATATCGGTCAGCGGCCGGACGATCGCCTTGACCGCAAGGCCGAGTTCGCGCGCCGCCTGGATGCGGCGATGACCGTAGGCGCTCTGGTAGCGGCCGGCCTTGGCCGCGTGGGGGTGCGGCCGCAGCAGCACCGGCACCTGCTGGCCGCCATCACGGATACTTTCCCTCAGCGCCGCGAAGCCTTCGTCTTGCGGCCCGACGCTCAGCCGGTCGGCATAGGGAGACGGATCGATCAGCGCCGGATCGACATCGACCACGCGCTCATCCCTGGCGAGGCTTTCGCGCAGGCGCCGTGCTTCCGTCACCTGCTCGTTCAGCGCATCGAGCGACAGGCCCATGGCCTTCACCGATCCCGCGACGGTGCGGCGGGGGACGCCCTGCCCCGCGGTTTCGTCGGTGGCGGCGCTGTCCTTCCGCTGGAGATGCGGCGCAGCTTCCTGCTGCCCGAACATCGATCTCAACTGTTCCCTGCGACTGGTCATCCGGCGCCTCCAGACCCGCAGTCTAGAACCGGGCGGGGGCCCGTGGATAAAATGAGGGCGGAAGGCTTGCCGCGGCCCCTCATCGCGCCCTCCCCCATGCATCCAGTATCAGCCCCTCGATCTCGGAGTTGACAGCTGTCAACGCCTCATAGGCGCGATCGTAGGTCGTGCGGTTGAAGCTTTCGCGGCTGACCTCGTAGAGTGTTTGCTTGGTCAGGCCGGCATCGGAAATCGCCGTTGATTTCAGCATCGGCGTGGTCAGCACGCGCGGCCCGAACTGGGTGCGCAGGAAGCCGGAAATCTGCGTCTGCGGCCCGTCATTCGGCTCGTAGCGCGTGATCAGATAGCGCAAAAAATCGAAATTCAGCGCGCCGCCCGCCTCGCGCACCACCGCCAAAAGGTCCGACGTCATGAACAGGAACTGGCTCATCGACGCCACGTCGAGCATCTGCGGGTGCACCGTAACGATCACCGATGTCGCGGCGCAGAGCGCGCCGAGCGTGAGATAGCCAAGCTGCGGCGGGCAATCGATGACGACGACGTCGTAACGGTCCTCCACCGTCTGGATCGCCGCCTGCAGGCGCGCGAAGAACAAATCCTCCGGCTGCGCTTCGAGACGGCCGAGCCGCCTTTCCGTCAGATGGCGCGGCGTCGCATGCTCATATTCCTGCAATTCGAGATTGCCCGGAACGAAGTCGAGTCCGTCGAAATAGGTCGGGCGGATGATATCGGCGAGCGGCCGCTGCTCCTCGTCATAGCGCACCGCGCCATAGAGCGTGTCGTTGCCGTTGAGGTCGAGTTCGGGCTGGTAGCCGAACAGGGCGGAAAGCGAGGCCTGCGGATCGAGATCGATCGCCAGCACGCGATAGCCCTGCAGCGCGAGATATTGCGCCAGATGCGCGGCCGTCGTGGTCTTGCCCGAACCGCCCTTGAAATTGGTGACGGCCACGACCTGCAGATGCTCGCCTTGCTGCCGTCCTTTCAGATATTGCCGCTCGCGCGCCGGATTCTGTTCGGCGAGGAAGCGCCTCAGCGCATTGACGTCGGCGAGCGTGTAGGAGCGGCGTCCGCCCTTGCCGATCTCAGGCGACGGCCCGTCGCCTGAAATCGACAATTGCCGGAGATAGCCGTCGGACACGCCGATCAGCCGCGCCGCCTCGCCGCTGGAGAAGGGCCTCAGGCTCTTTTGCGCGCGCGGTGGGAACAGCCGGTCCCGAAGCGAGGAAAGCTGGGCCGACAAAAGCGCCGCGTCCGCCGCGACCTGGCGGTCGGCTGAAAGCGGCTGTTGTTGCAGCACCTGGTCCACTCCCCCAATTCCCTATCGAACAATCGTTCCGCCAGCCACGCACGAATCGCCGAGCAACGTGATGTTACACCAATAAGACGCGCTTACGGAAAAACACACGACCGACGGGCAAATACCGTTACAGGCTGCGGGAGCAAACGAGTCGTGTCAACAGATTTAAGGTTAACGGAAATTAACCGCTCGGCAACCACGCGGCGCAATCGCCCGAAGGTGCTGCCGGAGATAGCGCGCGACATGCAACCGGCCTGCGCCGGGCAAAGTTGACAGCTGTCAACTCGCTACCAGAAGCAAGCGCGCAGAACTCGCCTCACCGGATCACCGAAAGGGCAAAAGCAGCCCATGCGATAGCATGTCCTCGGGACCAGCAATCCAAAAGTTGACAGCTGTCAACTCGTCTCAAAGGCCCGCCTGAGTCCCGCTCATCTGCCGCCCCTCGCCCCGCTGCGGGGAGAGGGTCAGGGTGAAGGGGGCTCGCCGCAGTTGAATTGATCGCTCCGGCCACAGTTGGAGGTGCTCTCCTGAAAAGTTGACAGCTGTCAACTCATCGTCAAAGCGGTGCGCAGGATCCGCTCAAAGGGGTCGTCGACCGGGCGAGACAAGAGATGCGATAGCATGCCCGCGGGGACCGCAATTCAAAAGTTGACAGCTGTCAACTCGCCGCCAAAGCCTGCGTCCCACCCCTCACCGCCAGCCGAGCGCCGGGGCGACATGGGTCAGGATCGTCTCGATGACGTGGGCGTTGTAATCGACGCCGAGTTGGTTCGGTACGGTCAAGAGCAGCGTGTCGGCCTCGGCGATCGCCTCGTCGCCTTTCAGCTCTTCTATGAGTTTGTCCGGCTCGGCGGCGTAGCTGCGCCCGAAGATCGCCCGCGTGGTCTCGTCGATGAAGCCGATCTGGTCGGCGCTGTCGCCGCCGCGGCCGAAATAGGCCCGGTCGCGATCGTCAACCAGCGCGAAGATGCTGCGGCTGACGGAGACGCGCGGCTGGCGCCGGTGCCCTGCCGCTTTCCACGCCTCGCGGAAGGCGCGGATCTGGACGGCCTGCTGGACATGGAAAGGCTCGCCGCCCTCGTCGAATTTGAGCGTCGAGCTTTGCAAATTCATGCCGAGCTTCGCCGCCCATTCGGCGGTCGCGTTGGTGGCCGCGCCCCACCAGACGCGCTCGCGCAATCCCTCCGAATGCGGCTCCAGCCGCAAAAGGCCGGGCGGATTGGGAAACATCGGCCGCGGGTTCGGCCGGGCAAAGCCCTCGCCGCGCAGGAGATCGAGGAACACCTCCGCGTGACGCCTCGCCATGTCGGCGTCGCTCTCACTCTCGCCGGGCGCATAACCGAAATGACGCCAGCCGTCGATCACTTGTTCGGGGGAGCCGCGGCTGATGCCGAGCTGCAGGCGTCCGCCGGCGATGAGGTCGGCCGCGCCGGCGTCCTCGGCCATGTAGAACGGGTTCTCGTAACGCATGTCGATCACGGCCGTGCCGATTTCGATGCGGCTGGTCCTGGCGCCGATCGCGGCCAAGAGCGGGAAGGGAGAGGCGAGCTGGCGGGCGAAATGATGGACGCGGAAATAGGCGCCGTCCGCCCCCAATTCCTCGGCCGCGACCGCAAGGTCGATCGATTGCAGCAGGGCGTCGGCGCCAGTGCGCGTCTGCGACTGCGGGGAGGGCGTCCAATGCCCGAAAGAGAGAAAACCGATCTTTTTCATGAATTGCTGCCTGAAGCGTCGTTGCAAATTGATGGCTATATGGGTCCGATCCGGAGAGCGAACAATGCGGGAGCGCGTTGCGCCGGGTGAGGGCAGGGCGCCCTCATTTACGAAGCGCCCTCCTCTCCGTCTCGCAGAGCCTGTCCTCCGGCCGGCCAAAGGCCGACCCGAGGGACCTCGTCGACACCTTACCCTCTGAAGGGAGCGAGGAAGGGCGCGGCGAGGCGAAGGAGGCAATTATCGTATTCATCCGGGCTCGGAGTCCCACGAGTTGACAGCTGTCAACTTTTTGAAGGACCGCCCGGAAATGCGGCATCTTTACCGGCCTCTCTTCGTCCCCGGGCTTGATTGCGGCCTTATAATGCCATATCTTTTGCACATCTGGAATGACATCGGATATGACGGAGGCCTTGATGGGCCAGGCGCTTGAGATAGAGATACAGGACGAGCCGCTGGTTCTCACCTATATGGACCCGACCGGAAAGATCGCGATCGAGCGGGTCGCGGATGGTTTCGGCATGTCCAAGGGGCAGTTGGCGGCGACGGCCGGCCTTGCCCGCGAAACGCTCTACAGGGCGGAGCGCAGCCGCGCGGCCCGGACGCAGGGCCGCCTGCGCGAGATGCTCGAGATCATCAGCCGGGTGGCGGACTGGGCCGGCGGCAAGGAGCAGGCGATGGCGTGGTATCGCGCCCAGCCGCTACCCGCTTTCGGCGGGCGCACCGCCGAGGCGTTGGTGAAGGACGGCAAGGCGGCGGCCGTGCGCGATTATCTCGACCACATGGCGCTCGGCGGCTTTGCTTAAAATTCATCGGGCATGCGGTTCCCGAAGATGAGGTTCGTCGGAACCTGCTACAGGGCGCATGATCCGCGCTGGGCCTTCAGGCCGGTGTCGGGCGAGGGGGCGGCGATCAGAGGCGCGCGCTTCAACCCGAGGGGCGCGCCGGCGCTTTATCTGGCGCTCTCGATCATGACCGCCGTCAAGGAGGCCAATCAGGGCCTTGCTCACAGGATCGACCCCTGCGTCCTCTGCGCCTACGAGGTCGATTGCGACGACATCGCGGATTTGCGAACCGAGGAGGGGAGGGGGGCTTTTTCCATTTCGCTCGAAACCATGGAATGCGCCTGGGCGAGCGCGCTCAGCCTCGGCCAGCGCCCGGCATCCTGGTCGATCCATGAGCGGCTTCGATCGCAGGGCATCGCGGGGATTTTGGTTCCGAGCTTCGCCCCCGGCGCGGAAAGCGGCGACGCCAACCTCGTCCTGTGGGATTGGGGGCCGGACCTGCCGCACAAGATTTCCGTTCACGACCCGAGCGGCCGCCTGCCGAAGGATCAGCTCTCCTGGCGGTGAATTATCCAGCCGCTTCGACGTAGCCGCGCCTCAGCTTCACGGCGGCACGTTTGTCGAAAGCGGCAAGCGCGGCGGTCCCGTCCCGGTGGATCTCGCTGATGCAGGCGCCATGCGTGCCGATCCGGCCCCAGCGGCGGACAAGCGCGACCTCGCCGAAAAGCGTCGGTTCGATCGACAGGCAATAATAGCGCACCATATTGAGAGCGGGGTCGATTCGTTCCAGCATCAGCGTCGGCATATCCATGCCGGGCAAGTTGACGCGGCCATCCCGCGCCGTCCAACGCATTTGCTGAATCGAATGGCCCGGATCGATTCACGCAGTCGATAAGCCGGCTAATTGTTGGGCTGATGCGGGGAGAGACCGCCGGCGTCCCGGCTCGCCGGCTGCCGCGGCTGAAGGAGCGCGGGATATTGCCGAAAGCGCCTTGTCCAATCGCAAGACAGCGTGAAAATGCTTCCAGTCTGGGATAAGATGGCCGGACGCACGCGCCACGCCGTCACGGAACGATGGAAGGACAGGAATGCCACAGGAACTGAAAGGCAAAATTGCAGCGATCACTGGCGCGGCTTCGGGCATCGGGCTTGCCTCCGCCAGGGCCATGCTCGCCGCCGGCGTGCGCGTCGTGCTCGTCGATCGCGACGAGGAGACGCTTGCGAATGTCTGCGCTGAGCTTGGCGATGGGGCGATGCCTCTCGTCATCGATCTGACCGGCCCGGAGAGCGTCGCGACGATGATGCCGCGCATTCTCGGAACCTGCGGCCGGCTCGACATCTTCCATGCCAATGCGGGGGCCTATGTCGGCGGCAACATACTCGAAGGCGATCCGGACAGCTGGGACCGGATGCTGAACCTCAACATCAATGCCGCGTTCCGCTCGGTGCACGCCGTGCTGCCGCATATGGTGGAGCGCGGCAACGGCGACGTCATTGTGACGAGTTCGATCGCGGGGCTTGTGCCGGTCGTCTGGGAGCCGATCTACACGGCCTCCAAGCATGCGGTGCAGGCCTTCGTCCACACCGTCAGGCGCCAGGTCGCCAAGCACGGGGTGAGAGTAGGGGCTGTGGCGCCCGGACCGGTCGTGACGGCGCTGTTGAAGGATTGGCCGAAGGCGAAGATGGAGGAAGCGCTCGCCGCCGGCAGCCTGATGGAGGCGGAGGAGGTGGCCGACGCCGTGCTCTTCATGCTGACACGGCCGAGCAACGTCACCGTGCGCGACCTCGTCATCCTGCCGAACGGCACCGATCTTTAGAGCCGCTAGGCTCTAGTGCTTAGCTGGAGCAGTTCTGTTTCAGCCAACCACGAAAGCCAAGGCCTTACCGCGGCGCGGCAGCAATGTCCTTTGTCGCTGCGCGGGGCGCTTCGGCGTCCTTCGCGGCTATCGCCGCCGCATCGCTCTTGTGCAGGCGGTTGGCGTATTTCTGCGCGATGACGGCGCAGGCCATCAGCTGAATCTGGTGGAAGAACATCAGCGGCAGCACGATCGCGCCTATGGAAGAGGGCTGGCTGGCGAAAATGGCGTTGGCCATCGGAATGCCGCTCGCCAGCGATTTCTTGGAGCCACAGAAGGTGATGGTGATCTCGTCTTCCCTGGAGAAGCCGAGGGCGCGGCTGCCGAACATGGTGAGGCAAAGCACGACGGCCAGCAGCGCCGAGTCGATGACGATGAGGACGGCGAAATCGGCGACGGACAGCGTGCGCCATATGCCCTCCATCACCGCGTTCGAGAAGGCGAGATAGACGACCATCAGGATCGAGCCGCGATCGACGGGCATCAGCAGCTTCTTGCGGTCGCGTATCCATTTGCCGATCAGAGGCTGCAACAGCTGGCCGAGAATGAAGGGCGCGAGAAGCTGCAACAGGATGCTCTCCAGCACGCCCATGGAGAAGCCGGCGTTCGCCTCGGACGAAAGTAGGAAACCGGCCAGAAGCGGCGTCAGGAACATGCCAAGAATATTCGAGCCCGACGCCGCGCAGATCGCCGCCGGCACGTTCCCCTCCGCGATCGAGGTAAAAGCGATCGAGGACTGGATGGTCGAGGGCAAGGCGCAGAGGAAGAGGATCCCGGCATAAAGCGAGGGCGGAAGGATCGACGCGGGAATAAAGCCGATGGCGAGGCCAAGCAGCGGAAACACCGCGAAAGTGGTAAGCAGGATCACCAGATGCAGCCGCCAGTGCAGGACGCCGGCGATGACGACATCGCGCGACAGACGCGCGCCATGCAGGAAGAAGAGAAGTCCGATCGCGATATCGGTTGCGATCTTGAACCAGCCGGCCGGCCGGCCGTGGATCGGCAAAACCGTGGCGATGACGACGGCGAGAACCAGCAGAATGGTGAAGAGATCGGGCAGGAAGCGTTTCATGATGGAATTCCGAATACGCTTCTCAATTGCTTATCACGATCCAAAAATGCAAACACTAACAGTTATCATGATATGAAATAGCAAATGCTGAACCCGCATCACCTCAAGAGCTTTCTCGCGGTGAAGGAGACCGGCAGCTTCACGCTCGCCGCCGAGCGCCTCGGCCTGCGCCAATCGACGATCACGCAGCATATCCAGCGGCTGGAAAAGACGCTTCAGCGTCATCTCGTTTTTCGTGACACGCATCAGGTGCGGCTGACGGCGGAGGGCGAGGCCTTGCTCGCCTATGCCCGCCGCATCCTCGACCTCAACGATCAGGCCGCCGCGCTTTTCGGCGAGAACAGGCTGAGGGGACGCTTGCGGTTGGGCGTTTCCGAGGATGTGGTGGCCAACCGGCTGACGCAAATCCTCGAGGATTTCATCAGGCTCTATCCCTCCGTCGATCTCGAACTGACGGTGGCGTTGAGCGTCGCGCTCAACCAGATGCAGGAGATCGGGGAACTGGATCTCGTTCTCGCCAAGCGGCGCATCGGCGAGACGCATGGGCGGCTGCTCTATCGCGAGCCGCTCGTCTGGCTGGCGCGCGATCCCGATATCGTGCTGTCGCGCGGGGAGGTGGTGTCGCTCATCGCCTTTCCGCCGCCTTCCATCACGCGGCAGGTGGCGCAGGAGGCGCTCGACAGGGGAAACATGCCCTGGCGCATCGTCTGCACCTGCGGCAGCCTGAGCGGGCTTGCGGCGGCGGCGCGGGCGGGCATGGGCGTTCTCGTGCAGCCGCGCAGCATGGTTCCGCCCGGCCTGAAGGAAGTTCCGGCCGACCGGCTGCCGGTCCTGGAGGATGTCGAATTCGTTCTGGTCTCGCGGCGTGGGGCCGACGCCGCGCTGGTCGAGGCGCTGTCGAACCTCATCTCGACGAAGTTCGCGCCGCAGCGCCAGGATTGAAAGCGCCAATAGCTGAAAGTCGCGTAATCTATCTTATGGAACTTGCGGCTGCTTGATTTCGCGCATGTCCTCGTCCCATTCCCTGATGGCCGCGCTTGCCGTGCGGAAGGCCGCGAGGCCGGCTGGCGCGCCGCAATAGACAAAGGTTTGCATCAGCACGGCGCGGATTTCCGCGCGCGTGACGCCATTCCTCAGCGCGCCCTTGACGTGGACGGCCAGTTCATGATGCTGGCTCATGGCCGTCAGCATGGCGATGTTGATCATGCTACGGGTGCGGAAATCGAGCGTCTCGTCGCCCCAGATTTCGCCCCAGCAGACCTCCGTCACCATGCGCTGTACGGGACGGTTGAAATCATCGGCGTTTGCCCACGATTTCTCGACATGCGCGCCGCCGAGAACCTTCTTGCGGTTCTCGAGCCCCTTGTGAAACGTCTCGCTTTCGCCTGTCATCCGCTTTGCTCCGATTCGGTCTTTGTGCGATTGTATAACAGCTTGCGCCGAAGACGCCGCTGGCAAGAATCATCAACGGTGCGGGATCAAGCAGAGAACCTGCTTCCCATCCGCCACGGCTGTCGCCTGGAGTTTGCGATCGAAACTGGCCAGCCCGCCGCCATGCGCCTTTGCCAGAGCGAGCAGGTAGATATCGGTGACTTGCGCCGATGTCAGGATTTTCCCCGCATCGATAGATGCCGACATCAAGCATCGAAGCGACACCCCGACGATGAATGACGCGCATATATCCGGCGGCTATCGGTTGGTTTTGACGGCTCTCCGCGCTCCGAGGCAGATCACGCGATTGCGTCCCTTGCGCTTGGCTTCATAAAGCGCTTCGTCGGCGGCCCGCATGAGGGCGGCGAAGCCACTCATCTGGTCGGTCGCCGACGCGACGCCGATGGAGATGGTCGATTCGATGGCGGTCGAAATCAGCGGCAGTTTCGTTCGGGATACCTCCCGCCTCAGGCGTTCCGCGACGATCTTCGCCCTGCTCAGATCCGTCTCCGGCAGCAGCAGCGCGAATTCCTCGCCGCCGACGCGGGCGAGCACGTCGGCGTCCCGCTTGCAGCCGCGCGCCACATCCGCCATGTGGACGATGACGGCGTCCCCGACCTGATGGCCGAACGTGTCGTTGATGGCCTTGAAATTGTCGATGTCGATCATCATGAACGAAATCGGGCGTCCATAGCGCCGGGCGCGCTCCCATTCACGGTCGGCGAGATTGAGGAAATGACGCCGGTTATAGATGCCGGTCATGCCGTCTATCGTCGCCAGCCTTTCCAGTTCCTCCGCAGCGCGGACGATGTCCGTTATGTCGCTGTAGATCAGCATGCGGCCGCCTTCCGGCAAGCGGGCGACATGGCAGCGCACGGCCTTTCCGTCGCTCATCCTGATGTCCATGGGATCGGGACCGCCGGCCCTCACCCAGTCCAGCCGCCGCTGGACGTAATCGTCCTGGTCTGCGTCGGAAATGTTCTGGGCGCCGCGCAGAAGAAACTGATATTTCGGGCGCGTTTCGCGGATGAACCGGGGCGGCGCGTTCTTGAAAAGGGCGTGCAGGGCGGGATTGCCATAACGGGCGCGCAGATCGGCGTCGAGCAGCAGAAGACCGCTTTGGACATTGTCCAGAGCCGCATAAAGCATCCGGAGTTCGTCCTTCGCGGCGTTGAGCTGGAGAGAGAGTTCCTGCTCTCCCGCCGGGCATGGCGCTCCCGCCTGAAGCTCCGCTATAGATGACGACCCTTTCGCCATTGCCGGCCCGCCGCTGCTATTTCCAAGGCGCTATCCCGCCACGCGCTCTCCAGATACGTGGCAAAATGCAATTTTTCCGTTAACCACCCGATCAGATGTCGAAACGCCCTCCGGAGAGGCGCAACTCCACACGCGGCGGAAGCTTGCAAATCAACGGCGCTCCGCCTATTTTGCGCGCGTTCTCAGGGCGGGGTGAAATTCCCCACCGGCGGTATGCGGTTCGAGCCGCGAGCCCGCGAGCGCCTTCCCAGGAAGGGTCAGCAGATCAGGTGAGAGGCCTGAGCCGACGGTATAGTCCGGATGAAAGAGAAGGTGTGGCTCGCGCGTCCTGCGCGCAGCTATCCGTGATCGCCTTGGGTGACGTGTCTGTTACGAAAGAGGTGATTACATGACACCAGCCCGCTATGCCTTCATCAAGGCCAATTGGCACTCCCACATCGTCGACCGCGCCCTCGATGGCTTCCTCGAACTCATTCCGGCCGGACAGGTGGATGTCTTCGATGTGCCGGGAGCGTTCGAAATGCCGCTTCTGGCGCGCGATCTCGCCCAATCCGGCCGCTATGCCGCGGTCGCCGCGGCCGCCTTCGTCGTCGATGGCGGCATCTACCGCCATGAATTCGTCGCCCAGGCGGTGGTCGACGGCCTGATGCGCGCCGGTATGGACAGCGGCATTCCGGTCCTTTCGGTCTCGCTCACGCCGCATCAATACCGCGAAGGCGAGCATCACGACGCGATCTACAAGGCGCATTTCGTCGAGAAGGGCCGCGAGGCCGCGCGCGCCGCGCTGATGATCGGCCGCACCCGCGCCGCGCTCGCGGCTTGAGGCAGGGTTTATCTCCTGCCCCGCCTCGCTTCAAGGCGGGTGGGGTGTGCTGGCAAGCCTATAGGCGAGGCTCAACTCCCCGCCGGCAGTCTCTGTTTCACCAGTTCGAGCCAGTAGCGGATGCCATATGGAAGGGCGGTGTCATTGAAATCGTAGGACGGGTGGTGAAGATCCGGCGTGTCGCCATTGCCGAGCCATACGATCGCGCCCGGCCGCTTCTCCAGCATATAGGCGAAATCTTCCGAGCCCATCACGCAGGGGCAGTCCGTGTCGATATCCCCCGCCGCGGCGCGCGTGGCGGCGACCGCGACTTCCTTCACCATAGCGGCATCGTTGACCGCCGCCGGATAGCCGGGCCGCCAATCGATCGAGGCCTCCATCTCGCAGAGTTGCGCCGTCGCCCTGACCATGCTGCGGAAGCGCTCCTCCACGGCCTTCCGCGTCGCCGGCGCGATGGTGCGGATCGTGCCGCCGATCTGGGCGGAGGCGGGGATGACGTTCAAGGCGGCCGGATTGCCCGCCCCGAGATAGGTGATCGAAACGACCACCGGATCGAACGGATCCGTGTAGCGGGAGGCGATGGCCTGGAGCGCGCTCACCAGTTGCGAGGCCGCCAGCACGGGATCGCGCGCGAGATGCGGCGCGGCCGCATGGCCGCCGCGGCCGGTGAGCGTCACGACGAAGCGGTCCCCCGCCGCCATCAGCGTGCCGGGGCGCGTGGCGAACGATCCCACCTTCAGGCCGGGCTTGTTGTGCATCCCATAGACCTCGTCGATGCCGAACCGTTCGAAAAGCCCCTCCTCGATCATGAAGCGCGCGCCCGCGCCGCCTTCCTCCGCCGGCTGGAACACAGCCACGACCGTGCCGGCGAAATCGCGGCTTTCCGCCAGATGCCGGGCGGCGGCGAGCAGCATCGCCATATGGCCGTCATGGCCGCAGGCATGCATGCGGTCCGGCGTTTTCGACGCGTGCGGCAGATTGGTCTGCTCCGCGATCGGCAGGGCGTCCATGTCGGAGCGCAGCATGATCGTCGGGCCGGGACCGGCTTTCCCCTTGATCACCCCGACGACGCCCGATGTGGCGATGCCGCTGGCGATCTCGTCGCAGCCGAATTCCCTCAGCTTTCCTTCCACGAAAGCCGCCGTCCGCGGCAGGTCGAAGAGCAATTCGGGATGCTGGTGCAGGTTACGGCGCCAGGATTTGGCGTCTTCGGCCAGAATGTCTTGAGAGGGCATCGGAATCTGCTCCGGCGGGGTTGCGAAAGAGTCAGGCGGAACGCCGGAACGGCGAGCGGTCGGGATCTGGGTCCGGCATCGCGTCGAGCAGCATGCGCGTGTAGTCGCTTTGCGGATTGTCGAAAATATCGCCGACCTCGCCCTGTTCGACAAGCCTGCCGCGATAGATGACCGCCACCTCGTCGCAGATGTAGCGGATGACGCCGAGATCGTGGCTGATAAAGAGATAGGTCAGCCCCAATTGCTGCTGCAGCCGGTGCAGCAGGTTGAGGACATCGGCCTGGACGGAAACGTCGAGCGCCGAGGTCGGCTCGTCGAGGATGAGGAATTCCGGATTGACCGCCAGGGCGCGCGCAATGCCGATGCGCTGGCGCTGGCCGCCGGAGAATTCATGCGGATAGCGGAACAGATGCTCGGTCCGCAGGCCGACCTGCAGGAGCAGTTCGGCGACCCGGTCGGTGCGCTCGCTCGCGCTCATCTTGACGCTGTCATTGTGGATGACGAGCGGCTCGGCGACGATGTCGTGGATGGTCATCCTCGGGTCGAGCGAGGCATAGGGATCCTGGAAGACGATCTGCAGGCGCGAGCGCAGGCGGCGCAATTCGGCTGGCTTGAGCTGATGCACGTCGGCGCCATCGAAAAGGATGCGGCCGGAATCGATCGTCTCGAGCCTCAGGATGCAGCGCGTCAGCGTCGTCTTGCCCGAGCCGCTTTCGCCGACGAGGCCGAAGCTCCCGCCTTTCCTGATGGCGAGGCTGACATTGTCGAGCGCCATGAAATTGTCGCGCGGACCGAGGAAGCCGCGGCGCGGGCCGGCGAAAATCTTGGTGACGTTTTCGACCGCGAGGCTCATGCGAAGCTCTCCGGCAAAATGCCGCCCAGCCCGCGCAACTCGCCGCGCTTGCTGTGCGCCGTCGGCACGGAATTGAGGAGCGCCTTCGTATAGACGTGCGACGGATGCTTCAGCACGTCGCGGACCGGGCCCGATTCAAGGATGCGGCCGCGGTACATCACCGCCACATGCGTGCAGATCTGCGCCACGACGCCGAGATTGTGGGTGATGAGCAGAACGCCGATATTCCGCTCCGCGACCAGATCGTGAATGAGCCGGAGGATCTGCGCCTGGACGGAGACGTCGAGCGCCGTCGTCGGTTCGTCGGCGATCAGAAGGTCCGGCTTGCCGATCATCGCCATGGCGATCAGGACGCGCTGGCGCATGCCGCCGGAGAATTGATGCGGGTAGTCGTCGATCCGCGCGGCGGCGTTCGGGATGCCGACCTTGTCGAGCATTTCCACCGCCTTTTCGCGCGCCGCGCGCTTGAAGACGCGGCTGCTCGCGCCGGCGGCGACGCCGAGCACGGAAGGATCGGCATGGCCGGCATGCATCGCCACGTCGAGAAGCTGCGTGCCGACGCGGAAGACCGGGTTGAGGTTGGTCGTGGGGTCCTGGAAGATCATCCCGATATGGCGGCCTCGAAGCGCGCGCATCTCGGCGTCGCTCGCCGTCAGCACGTCGTGGCCGTCGAAACGGATCGAGCCGGCGAGATAACGGCCGGGCGGCGTCGGGATCAGGCGCGAGACCGAGAGGCCGGTCAGCGATTTCCCCGAGCCGGTCTCGCCGACCATGCCCCAGATCTCGCCGCGCTCTATGGTGAGGTTGATGCCATGCAGGATATGCGTTTCCCCCTCATAGCTTTTCATCGCCAGGTTCAAGTCGCGGATTTCAAGAAGCGGCATCGGCTCTTCCCTCATCGCCTGGCCTTCGGGTCGAGCACGTCGCGCAGCCCGTCGCCAAGGAGGTTGAACGCCAGCACCGCGATGAAGATCGCCGTGCCCGGCGCGACCGCCGTCCACCAATATTGCGGCATGTAGCTACGTGCATTGGAGAGCAGCGTGCCCCATTCCGGCGTCGGCGGCTTGACGCCGATGCCGACGAAGCCGAGCGAGGCCACGGTCAGGATGGCGAAGCCGACATCGAGCGAGGCCTTGACCACCACGGGAGAGACGATGTTTGGCAGGATATGCCGGCAGAGGAGGCGCACCCAGCCCGCCCCGAGCGCCCTGGCGGCGACCACGAACTGCTCCTCCTTCTTGCTGATGACCTCGCCGCGAACGAGTCGCGCATAGACCGGCCACCAGGTGATCGCAATCGCGGCGATCATGTGGCCGACGCCCGTGCCAAGCGCGGCAGCGACCGCCATGGCGAGAATGAGGCTCGGAATGGTCAGAAGGAGATCGGTGAAACGCATCAGGATTTCATCGATCCAGCCGCCGAAATAGCCGGCGACCGCGCCGATCACGGAACCGACGACGATGGCGATCGCGACGACGGCAAGGCCGGAAAGCAGCGACACGCGCGATCCGACCAGGACAAGCGAGAACATGTCCTGGCCGAGCGCGTTGGTGCCGAACCATGCCTCGGCGGAAGGCGGCCGGAAGCGCATCGCCGTATCCGTCGCTCCGCGCACCTGATCGGGATGCGGAACGATGTAGGGCGCGATGATGGCGAGCACGATCAGGATGATGACGAGCGCCAGCCCGATCACCGACAGCCAGCTTTGACGAAAGCGATAGAAGGCCCTCGACCAGTTCTCCATGCGGGCCGACTGCGGTGGCGCGGCGACGGCGCCGGGAGCATGGGTGGTCATGCGTAGCGCACCTTGGGGTTGAAGACACCGTAGAGCAGATCGACGATGAGCATCGTGAAGAGATAGATGATGGCGATGACGAGGGTCACGCCGATGACCGGCATGAAATCCTGCGTCAGAATCGCCTGTGTCGCGTAGAGGCCGAGGCCCGGCCAGTCGAATACCGTCTCGACCAGCACCGTTCCGCCCAGAAGCCAGGAGACGTAAAGGCCGATCACGGTGAGCGTCGAGGTCATCGCGTTCTTCAGCACATATTTGAACAGGATGAGCCGGCTCGACAGACCGAGCGCGCGCTCGGTCATGACATAGTCCTGCTGAAGGACCTCGATGGTCGAGGCGCGCATCATGCGCATGATGGTCGCAAGCGGCGAAAGCGCCAGCGTGATGGCCGGCAGCGCCAGATGCGCAAGCGCAATCCCGAACGTATGCCAATCGCCCGCGATCAGCGCGTCGATCGTATAGAAGCCGGTGACGGTGTCGGGCGGGCTTTCGATCAGCGGGAAGCGCCCCGACAGCGGCAGGATATCGAGCCATGCCGCGAAGGCGAGTTGCAGCAGCAGGCCGAGGAAGAAGCGCGGCATGGCGATGCCGCCCAGCGCGACGGTCCGTGTCAAATAGTCGAGTACGCCGTTGCGATAGACGGCGGTGAGGAGGCCGAGCGGAATCCCTACCACCACGGCTATCAGGAAGGCAGCAATGACGAGTTCGAGCGTGGCCGGCAGGTAGCTCAGAATATCGGTGAAGACGGGACGGCGCGTGAAGATCGACATCCCCCAATCGCCATGGATCAGGCCCGCGAGATAGGTCCAGTACTGGATCGGCAGCGGCTGGTCGAGGTTGAAGTCCTTCCTGAGCTGGGCGATCAGCGCCGGCGTCGCGTTCGGTCCGGCGGCGAGGCCGACCGGATCGCCGGGAAGCATGCGGGAGATAACGAAGAGCAGCAGGGTGAGGCCGATCAGGATCGGGATGATGAGCAGCACCCGCCGCAGGATGAAGGTCATCATGTCAACCTCCCGCAGACCGGCAGACCGAAGGGAAGAAGGCTATCGCATGGGAAGTTCGCCCCCCACTCCGTCGCGTGGAGCCTGTCCTCGGGCCGGCCAAAGGCCGGACCTGGGGGCGCGCCACCTCTCCCCCGCTCGACGGGGGAGAGGAAGCGCTGGCCGCAAAGCTCGGCGCCCTTCCTCGACCCCACGAAAGTGGGGGAGAGGTGGTTTGCGAAGCAAACCGGAGTGGGGGAACGTTCGTCATCCAGCGCCGCTACGCCAATGAAAGAGGCCAGACCTCGATCATATTGGCCGCGACCGGGCAGAAGACGAAGTCCTTCACGTTGTCGCGCATCGCGATCTTGCGCAGTTCGAGCACGCCGAAAATATCCGGCGCATCGTCAACGACGAGTTCCTGGAACTTCTTGTAGAGAGCGATGCGCTTCTCCGGATTGCTCTCGGCGCGCGCCTCCTCGATCACCTTGTCCACTTCCGGGTTCTTGTAGACCGGGTTCTGCCACTGGCCGTTGCGCGCCGAATCATAGCCGGCATAGGCCGTGTTGTCGGGATCGGCATAGTTGGGAGACTCGAAGATCGAATAGAAATCCGTCATCGTGTCGGGCGATTTCGCCATCGCGACGATGTCGGGCCACACCATCGGCTTGATGTCGAGATTGATGTTGAGGGCCTTGAGCGAATCGAGAAGGATCAGCGCCCAGCGCTTTTCGTTCTCATATCCCGCCGCATACATCAGCGAGAGCGTGAAGCCGCCGTCCTTGTGCGCCGATTTCGCCAGATATTCCTTCGCCTTGTCCATATCCTGCCGATAGACCTTGAGGTCCTTGTCGAAGCCGAACATGCCGGTCGGCAACGGCCCCTGCATGAGCTGCGCCGGCTGCGCGGCGTCGAGCATGGCCTGATAATTGAAGGCGTAGGAAATGGCCTTGCGCAGGTTCTTGTCGGCAAGCGGCCCCTTCGCCGTGTTCATCTTGATGGTGAAGCTGCGATAGTCCGGCTTCATGATGCGCACGACATGCGGCACGCCCTTCAGCGCCTCCATGTCCTCGGCGAAGAGGTCGAGCGCGATGTGCACCTCCCCGCGCTGGAGCATCAGCCGGGTGGTCGCGGCCTCGCGGACGATCTTCCAGATGGCGGCGTCGATATTGCCGCCCTTGTGCCAGTCGTCCTTGACGCGGATCAGCTCGTAGAGATCGCCCGGCTTGGCGCGGCCCATCTTGAAGGCGCCGGAGCCGGCGATATTGGCGAGCAGATAGGCCTGACCGTCGTCGCTTCCCTTGTTGGCCTCGACAAGCTTCGAATTGACGATGAACATCCAGGGCAGGACGGAGAGAAGCGGCGCGAAGGGCTGCTTCAGCGTCATGGTCACGGTCATGTCGCCGGTGGCCTTGACGCTGTTTTCGTCGAGGATGCCCGACACCATCCATGCCGGCCCGCGCTTCAGGCGCAAAAGCCGCGCGAAGGAATATTCCACGTCCTTCGCCTTGACCGGGCTGCCGTCATGAAACTTCGCGGCGCTGTCCAGCTCGAACGTGTAGGTCAGGCCGTCATCAGAGTGTTTCCAGCTCTTGGCGAGGCCGGGCGCGGGAACCGGCGGCGTCCCGACGACGCGCAACAGGCCGTCATAGGTGTTGCGGAACAGCCATTGCGGCGCATAGCCGGTGGCGACGTGCGGGTCGAAATTCGGGATGTCGACGGTGCTGGCGAGCACGATGATGTTCTTTTTGGCGGCATCCGCCGACCAGGGCACGGTGGCCGCCGCGGTCATGCCCGCGGCGCCGATGAGAAACTGGCGTTTGTTGAGTGTGATCATCTCGTTCCCCTTGTTGTTGGCGACGATGGCTTTTTTTCGCAGCGACCCAGCGGATTGCCGGATCAGGCGGCCTTTTCCTTGTTGCGGTCACTGAGCTGGTAGAGCGTCTCGGCCGCGTCGGCGCTGACATAGCCTTCGCGGACGTCGTATTCGATGTCGGCGGTTGCGCGATTCTGCGGATCGCCATAGCCGGCGCCGCCGCCGAGTTGCAGCTCGACAATACGGTCGCTGCGATCGACGACGACGAGGCCGCCCGTTTTGATATCCTCGACGAGATTTCCTTCTCCGTCGAGCAGATAGCCATGGGCGAGCAGGCCCGAGCGGCCGCCGAACAGTCCGGCGATCGGCGCGTTGACGCCTTCGGGCGATACGAACACCGTCACCGGGTTGCCGTCGTCATAGCGCTTGGTGAGGCGGATACGGGCGCCAAGGCCGCCGCGATATTCTCCCGCTCCGCCGGAATCGGTGACGAAACGCTTTTCCAGGATCACCACCGGCGAACGGCTTTCGAGGAGTTCGATCGAGGAGGTGGCAGCCGAAGTCGGCCAGAGCACGGAGGATTCGCCGTCCTGTGCCGCCGAGCCGCCCTGCCCGCCGCCTGAAAGCAGATGGTCATAGAACACCGCGCCGTCGGCGGTCCTGCCATAGACGGTCAGCAGGCTCGGCAGGCCGGTATGGGCGATCACCTTGCCGGGCGCGGCCCCGGCGATGGCGCGGAAGATGCTGGGCGAGATGTACCAGCCGGTGCGGGTCCTGAGACTTACCGGCGCCGGCTTGCTGCAATTGAGCACGGAGCCCTGCGGCGCCTTCACGTGGAAGGGGCGGTAGCACCCGGCATTGCCGCGCACATTCGGGGTCAGCATGCATTTGAGCGGATAGGTGGAATGCGCCGTCGTGTAGCTCAGCGTGCAATTGATGCCGCCGAGCGGCACCTCCGCCGGAGCGCCAGCGAAATCCACCTCGATCTCGTCGCCAGTGATCGTCACCTTGACCGGAATATTCATCGGCGTACCGAGCGGATTGTAAGTGACCTCGGAGGTATGGACGCCGTCGGGCAGCGCGCGGATAGCCTCGCGCATGGCCTTTTCCGACCGCGACTGGACCACTTCGGCGAGCGCGGTGAGGTCGGCCAGCCCATATTCCTCCATGAAGGAAGAGAGCCGGCGTGCGCCCGTCGCATTGGCCGCGATCAAGGAGCGGACATCGCCGAGCACCTGCTGGGAATCGCGGATATTTTCCGCCATCAGGCGGAAGAGGTCGTCGTTTTCGACGCCCGCCTTGACGAGCTTCATCGGCGGGATCTGCAATCCCTCCTCATAGACTTCCGTCGCCTTCATGCCGTTGCGCGTGCCGCCGATGTCGCCGACATGGCCGACGGTGCCCATTATGGCCGCGACCTTGCCGTGACGGAAAACGGGGGTGATGACGGCGATATCGAAGAGGTGGCCGGCGCACAGCCACGGATCGTTGCAGACAAGCACGTCGCCGGGTTCGAGCGTCTCGACCGGATAGCGGGCGAGGATGGCCTTCACCACCATGGGAAGCGTCAAATTGAAGACCGGCATCACGCGATTGGAATGCGCGACGGTTTCGCCTGTTGCGTCGAGGATCGAGCAGCCGAAATCCTGCGATTCCGAAATGATGAGCGAATAGGCCGTGCGGCAGACCGTGTGCCACATCTCTTCCGAGACGGTGACGAGACGGCTCCACATGATTTCGAGCGCGATCGGATCGGATTCGATCTTCTCGATGGCCTCTGCCTTCGTCATCCGGGGCGTGACGAGCGCCATGCCCTTGCCCGCGGTGGCGATGCTGATGCGCAGATTGCCCGTTTTGTCGAGCGTAAGCGTGTCGCCGGGCGGCACGACGGTGGTCGATTCCCGCTCTTCGATAATCGCCGGCCCGGAAATCTCGACGCCGGGCGTCAGGAGATAGCGGTCATAGATGGCCGCATCGACGAAGCCTTCGCCAAAATAGGCCTTGCGCGTGCCTTTCAGCGCGTCGTCGCTGCCTTGGGAAGCGCCCGCCTGCTTCAGCGTCAGCTTCGGCGTCGCCCCGCTGGCGCGGACGCGGAAGGACAGGATTTCGATCTCGGCTTCGGGGGGAACGCGCGTGTAGCGGGCGGTGTAGACATCCTCGAAGGCCTTGCGGATCGCCTCATAGGCGCCCGCGTCGAGGCGGCCTTCGGGCATGGGCACATGAATCTCATGCAACTGGCCGACGACCCGCATATCGGCGGCGCGCGCCAGTTCGATGGCGTCGCGGTCGGCTCCGGCGGCAGCAAGCTTTTCGATGCCTTCCGCCGCCAATTCGTCGAACACCGCATTGACGGCGGCCGCGTCGAAAGCGCGCGAAAGCGGCGTCAGCTGCGAACGCACGAGATCGAAGGAGAGTGGAGCGGTCAGGAAGCCGAAAGCCGATGCGGCGCCGCTCGCCTGCGGGATAATGACTTCGGAAACGCCGAGGATGCGCGCCACGCGGGCGGCGAAGGCCGGTCCCGCCCCGCCGAAGCCGATCATGGAATAGCCGCGCGGGTCCTTGCCCTTCTCCACGAGATGGATGCGGGTGGCGCTGGCCATGTTCTCGCCGACCACCTGATGGATGCCCCAGGCGGCTTCGACGGTGGAGAGGTTCAGCGGCTCGGCGATCGTCTTCAGGGCTTCTTCGGCGGCATCGACATCGAGCGCCATGCGGCCGCCGAGGAAGAAGGTCGGATCGTAATAGCCGAGCGCGACGCTGGCGTCGGTAACAGTCGGCTTCATTCCGCCGGCGCCGTAGCAAGCTGGCCCGGGGGCGGCGCCGGCGGAATGCGGGCCCACCTGCAGCAGGCCGACCTCGTCGATGGAGGCGATCGAGCCGCCACCGGCGCCGATCTCGATCATGTCCACCACCGGAGACTTGATTGGCAGACCAGAGCCGTTCTTGAACCGCCGGACGCGTCCTGCTTCGAGATAGGACGCGATATGCGCCATGCCGTTCTCGATCATGCAGGCCTTGGCCGTCGTGCCGCCCATGTCGAAGGCGATGACATTCTCCTGGCCCGCGGCCTTGCCGAACCATGCCGTGGCGAGCGCGCCGCCGGCGGGGCCGGATTCGAGGAGGCGGATCGGAAAGCCCCGCGCCTCGGCAAGCGAAACGAGACCGCCCGCCGAATGCATGAGCCGAAGCGCACCCCGGAAGCCGCGCGCTGTCAGCTCCTTTTGGAGCCGGCTCAGATAGCGGTCCATCAGCGGCTGCACGTAAGCGTTGGCGCAGGTCGTCACGAAACGCTGATATTCCGAAACCTCGGCGACGACCTCGGAGGAAATGGAGACGGAGATGTCGGGATAATGGTGCTTGATGATGTCCCGCACGCGTTTCTCATGCGCGGGGTTGCGGTAGGAATGCATGAGGCAGACCGCGATCGCCTCGACCTTGTCGGCGACCAGCGCCTTCACCGCGCGCAGGACCGAAACCTCGTCCAGCGGCTTGACGACCCCGCCATCGGCGCCGATGCGTTCGGAAATCTCGAGGCGGCGCGAGCGGGAAACGAGCGGCTGCGGGAATGTCAGGAACAGGTCGTAGATGTCGTATCTTTGTTCCGAGCCGATCTCGAGGACGTCGCGAAACCCGTCCGTCGTGATCAGGCCGACCGGCGCGCCCTTGCGCTCGATGACGGCGTTGGTGACGAGCGTCGTGCCGTGGACGATCTCGCCGATGTCGGCGACCGAAATGCCCGCCGCCTTAACGAGATCCGCGAGGCCGTCGAGCGCGCCCTGAGAGGGGTCGGAAGGCGTCGTCAGGCATTTATGGAGGCGGATGGCGGCGGCCGCCTCGTCGAACAAAATGAAGTCGGTGAAGGTCCCGCCGATATCGATGCCGGCACGGAAATTGGTGGAGTTTGCTTGCATTCACGTCTTCCCGAATCGAACGAGGGCCGAATGAACGAGACTGCGCCGCAAATCCTCGATGGGAACCCGTCATGCATCGTCTCTTCGCGTCCGGTCACAGGGGCCGGATCAGAGGATGGAGACAGTCGGGACAGCTTTTCGCCGCCTCATTCCTGCGCATGGCAACGAGGGCTGTCTTAGGCCGATAAGTTTCGGGAGTCCAGCAATAGTTCCATATTTGACAGCATGTTTCATATATGGAACATTTAGGCGCATCGAAACAATCGGGGATAGAGTTTTGAGTTCGCTTGAGGACGCCATTTCAATCCTGGGCTGCTTCGCGCTGGAGGAGCCGGCGCTGAGCCAAGCCGAGCTGGCGCGCCGGACAGGCTGCCCCAAGGCCACGGTTTCGCGCGTGATGAAGGTCCTGCGCGAAAGAGGGGTGCTGGAATACGACCCCGTCACCCGGCTCTACACGCCGGGCATCCGGCTGTTCGAGCTCGGCCAGATCTGCCGCTCCAACCAGAGCTTCCTCGATCTCGTGCAGAAGCATCTTCAGCATGCCTGCGACGTTGGGGGACATACCGGCTACATCACCGTCTTCGACGGGCCGCAGCTGGCCGTTCTCAGGATGGTGCGAGGATCGAGCCGGCTGGCGATCTCCTCGACGCCCGGTTATCGCGCCTGGCCGCACGCGACCTCCAACGGCCGCGCCATGCTGGCTCTGCTATCCGAGGAGGAATGGAAGCTGCGCGTACCGGACGAGCTTCCCTTCGTCACGAAACGTGCGCCGCAGAATCATGACGAGCTGATGGAGCGCATCCGCGTGATCCATGAGACGGGCCGCTCCTACTCGACGGATGATTCCTATGACGGCGTCTCCTCACAGGGGATCGCCCTTCGCGACCCCGACAGCGAGGAGGTCATCGGCATCGCGATCTCTTATCCGACGAGCATGGGCACGCCGGAGTTAAAGCAGAAGATCGGCGATTTGCTCGCGGAAATGAAGAACGATCTCAGACGCCGCGTCAATTGACGCGGCTGGCGATCTACATCGCCAACATCCATTACCATAAGCACTATTTCATGCTGCGCATCAATCTGCTGGATTGATCTGGCGGGCGCGCCGCGGCGCCGGACGCAGTTCCCGGCGCAACCCAGCCCCAAGAATTTTCTATCATACTAATTATAGTATGATAATCTCATGATGGGGCGTGAGAACACAATTCAACATGGGATGAACGCCGCCCCCTCAAGAGGAGAGATCGATGTCTACGACGAAAAGGCGGGCATTGGCGGTCGCCGTCGCGCTGCTGCTCGGTTCGGCCGCTGCTTCCTATGCGGATGATATAAAGATCGGCGTGAACGAGCCGCTGACGGGGCCATTTGCCGCATCCGGCAACTATATCGTCAACGGCGCCAAGATCGCCGCCGACGAAATCAACGCCAAGGGCGGAATCCTGGGCAAGAAGCTGGACCTTGTGATTGAAGACAATAAGAGCAATCCGACGGAAGCCGCCGCGGTCGCCGAAAAGCTGATCGACAGCGATCACGTGCCGGTAATGATGGGAGCATGGGGCTCCAGCCTGACGCTCGCGGTCATGCCGAAACTCATGCAATACAAGGTTCCGATGCTGGTCGAGACGCCGTCTTCCAGCAAGATCACGAAGCAGGGCAATCCCTATATCTTCCGGATTTCGCCGCCCTCCTGGGTCGAGGCGAAGATGTTCGAGACCTTCCTGCCCAAGCTCGGCATCAAGAAAGTCGATTTCCTTGCCATCAACAATGATTGGGGCCTCGGCACCATCATCGATTTCAGCAAGATGTTTGAGCAGAATGGCGTCAAAGTCGGGCTCAAGGAAAAGATGGACGAAGGCGGGCAGGACATGAGCGCGCAGCTGTCCCAAATCAAGGCTTCCGATTCCGACACGATCATCGTCACCACGGCGGTCGAGCAGCTCACTCTCGTGCTCAAGCAGGCGGCGGCACTCGGGATAAAGAAGAAGATCATCACGACAGGCGGCTCGCAAAACCCCGACCAGCTGATCGCCCAGGCCGGCGGCGCCGCGAACGATTCCATGCATCTGGTGTTCTTCGCGCCCTGGTTCGCCGACAAGAGCCCGCATCCGGATATCGCCAAGGGCTTCATGGCGGCCTGGAAAAAGGCCGGCTACAACGAAGCGGGATTGACCGAAAGCTATCGCGGCTATGACGGCATCTATGTCCTGAAAGCGGCGATCGAAAAGGCGGGGAAAGCCGACCCCGACGCGATCCGGCAGGCTTTGTGGCAGGTGAACGTGCCCACCATCAACGGCGACGTGACCTTCGAGAAGGACGGCCCCAAAGGCCGGGAAAGCGGCCGGTACATCGCCCACGGGACGCTGATCCAAATCCAGAACGGCAAGATCAGCCTGCCGTTCGGATCATGATCAAAGGGCCCTTGGCTTTCGCCATCGCTTCCTGCCCGGCATGCTGTGCCGGGCCGTTCTCGGTCAGCTGGCGGAGCCAATTGGCTCAATTTGCCTTGCGCCGGCTGGATTTATCGAGCAAATCCAGCCGCATGGCGAAGCAATCGCGGCGATAGTGGATGTTGGCGACATAGATCGCGACGCCCTTGTCATCGACCAGGACAAGCCGGCAATCGGCTGTCGGCTCTCCTAACCCGATCTTCAACAAATGGGCGGTTTCCGGGTCGGCGACGCCGATCGTCAGCGTCTGATAAGCATGGGCGACGGTCACATCCTCCATTTCGGCGATCGCCGCGAATGCCGCCTGCTTCTTGAACCGCTTGCGATCCTTGTCGAAGATGTGCCGCGCAAGGTGCAAATTGACGACGGAGAAAGGCTCGTCCTCATTGTACTGGACGCTGCGCAGGAACGTATAACCTTCGGCAAGCTCCCCCTCGCCTTCCGCCAGTTCCGGCGGCTGCGCCTTGTTTTCGACGTGGACTTGTCGCGGCACGTTCTTGCGGATGGAAGCCAGCATGGCGTCGAAATCGCTGGCGAGGTTCAGCCAGCGATTGCGCTTGGGGGCATTCAGGACGAAGGTGCCGCGGCCCTGTTGCGCCTCGAGCAAACCCTCGCTGCGCAGCATGTCGATTGCCTGGCGTATGGTGACGCGCGCGACCGAGAATTCCTGCTCGAGCGCCTCCAGTGTGGAAATCTTTTCGCCTTGCGCCCAATGGCCGGTTTCGATCCGCTGGCGCATGACCAATGCAACCTGCGCATAAAGCGGTATGCGGCTCTTGTCGTGGACAGAATTGAGTCTTTTCATGACGTTTGATTTAGGCCGAATGGATTACGCGATCCAGATGAGGCGCCGAGGGGCAATTGCCAATACACATGTTTTTGCCGATCGCCGGAAAAATAGACGACATCCTGTAGAAAAGCAGGCAGGCGATAGCAGATATCCTTCCCTCCTAGCGCACCTTTCTCCCGAAAAGCTTCGCCACGACCTTGTTGATGCGCTCCATAATGGCGGATGACAGAAGAGAGCCGGCGTCAAATTCCGCAGCGCCGGCACGAATGCCGCCTCCGGCCATCGTCGCTTCGAGGTTTTGGGCGAACCTGTCGATGATGCGGTTGGCGACGTCCTGGACCAGCCCCGAGCGCCCGAATTGCGCCAGCATGCCCGTCAGCGTATAGCCGATAGTGAGATCCACCTCTGTTTCTCCCGGCCCGGCGCCAGGCTTGACCGCATAGCCGACCACACCCTTTGTCGCCGAATTGCTGCGCTGATCCCTGCCGGCCCCGACAATCCTGCCGGTCCGCGTTTTCTCGTCGCGCACCACGTCGGCGACGCCCTGAAATTCGGCATGGATCGGTCCGACCTTGACCTTGACATGGCCATCGACGGGCTCGCCTGCGAGCGCCGCGCCCGGCAGGCAGGATGCGACCGCGCCGATCCGCCCGAAAAAGTCCCAAACGACAGCCGGAGGATGGGAAATGGTAAAGCTCCTGGTGAACGCCGCTTGCGGCTTCCAGCCGGTATCTGCTTCCACGTTTGCCCGCGGCTCTGCCGCCACGATCGGCACAACCTTCTGCGCCTTTACGAGGGAACCCGTCATCCGCGATGCGGCGACCGCCTCTGCATGGCCCGAGCCCGCCGGACCCAGCACCGACCGATGCCCGCCGGGAACGGCTTTGACGCCCCGCGCGCGCCGCGCCTCGATGACGTTGCGGATCGCCCGGATGATGCCGACATAACCCGTGCAACGGCAGAGGTTGCCGCTCATGGCGACGCGGACGTCATGCTCGGAGGGCGCTTCCATGCGCAGCACCACGTCCCTTGCCGAGACCAGCATGCCGGGCGTGCAATAGACCAGGTCCGCGCGATCTCCTCCAGCGTGACGCTGCCGTGCGGGCCGCGGACCGCCCCATCGGCAAGCTGGACGTCCTCGATCCTGGCTTGCAGCAGATGCGCTCCGATGCCCTTGGCCAGCCTGGCGATTTCCTTTGCGGCGGCGGCAACGGCGCCACCCGACATGACGGCGCTTCGGGACCCCCAGGTGCCGGTCGAATAGGGCGTATATTCGGTGTCTCCGTGAACCAGCTTGATCCTGGATATATATCGATGCCGAGGATTTCGTGCGCGATCTGGGGCATGGTCGTTTCCATGCTCTGCCCATGCGAGTGCGCGCCGATGCGCAATTCGAGGCCGCCGTCCGGCGTCATGCGCGCCGTCGCCTGCTCGTGGCCCGGCACCATCGGGATGCCCCATCCCGCATAGACGGAGGTGCCGTGGGCGCTCTGCTCGCAATAGATCGCGTGGCCGATGCCGATCAGCCGGCCGTCCGGCTCGCCACGCTTCTGCTCGCGCACACCCTCCAAGTCGATCGCGGCCATCGCCCGCTCCAGCGCCTGGGGGTAATCGCCGCTGTCGAAATGCTTCTTGGTGATGTTGTCGAAGGGCATCTGATCGGGGCGGACGAGGTTCCTGAGCCTCACTTCATGCGGCTCCAGCCCCGCCTCGCGCGCGATCGCATCCATGATGAGTTCGATCGCGTAGCAGACTCCGGTGCGCGCCACGCCCCGAAAGGGAAGGATCGGGCATTTGTTGGTGGCGACGGACCAGGTGCGGCAGCGGTAGGAGGGAAAGTCATACGGACCCGGCAGGATCGAGGCGACCTGGGCGGCTTCGAGGCAGGCGGAAAACGGATAGGACGAATAGGCGCCGGAATCGACGGATGCCTCGCAATCTATGCCACGCAGCCTGCCGTCGCGGTCGGCATAGCCGGTAATGCGGTAATGATGCTCGCGGCAGTTCGCGCCAGCAGTCAGATGTTCGCGCCGATCCTCCATCCAGCGCACCGGATGCCCGCATTTTATTGCATACCAGCCGAGGCAGACATCCTCCGGCAGGAGAATGCCCTTATAGCCGAAACCGCCGCCGACATCGGGGCAGATGATCCTGATCTGGTGCTGCCCGAGCCCAAGGCATTCGGCCAGTCCGTTGCGGACGATATGCGGCATCTGGTTGCCGGTATAGAGAACGAGCTGGTCCATGCGGCTGTCCCACCAGGCGACCGTGCCCCGCCCCTCGATCGGCGCCATGCACTGACGGGCGGTCGAGATTTCGCAGACCACCTTTATCGGGGCGTCGAGCGCCGCTTCGATGTTCACATCGACGAAGGTTTCGAGAAAGACATTGTCGCCCCAGTGCTCATGCAGGAGCGCCGATCCGGGCTCGCGCGCCTTCAGCATGTCGTGGACGGCGGGAAGTTCTTCCAAATCGACCTCGACGGTTGCCGCTATGTCCTCGGCCGCGGCACGGGTGTCACCAATACACATGGCAAGCAATTCGCCGACCTGCCGCACCTTTTCAAAGGCCAGTATCGGCTGTTCGGAGACCTTGAAGCCAGGAAGGCGGGATCCCACCACGATGGGTTTCACGCTCTTCAGGTCGTCCGGCAGCACGACCCGCTCCCGGACCTCCTCCGGAACGGCGAAGCCGCGCACCTTGCCATGCGCAATGGGAGAGCGAACGAAGGCGACGTCCTTCATGCCGGGCAGACGGATATCGCCGACATATTGGCCGCGGCCACGGAGGAAGCGATCATCCTCCTTGCGACGCATGGACACGCCGACACCCTGTGCCTTCATCGATTTCCTCCATCCGCAGGAAATTCCGGCCGCGCAGTCCCACACATCTTCGGCCGACGTTATATCATCCTATTTTTAGGATGACAGCAAGACCTTTGTGTCGGCGGAGCCAAGTGAGCCTGGACCTCGCAAAAAGTCCTTGGCCATCCCCGGAAGGCTTACGCAGAGGCTCGCCGTATGAACGGCCTGGAGAGCTTGGTCAGGAGCGGAGCCGATTTTTCCGCCTCCCGGTTGTCAAGCCGTTCCAGGAGCGTCTTGGCGATGCTCTCCGCTGACGCCCCATGAGTGGTCAGCGAGGGGGTATAATAGGCCGAGGATTCGACATTTCCGATGCCGACAATGGCGATGTCGTCGGGGATTTTCAGCCCCTGGGCATGGATCGCCGCGATTGCGCCAAGCGCGAGTTCGTCGCTGCCAGCCTGGATCGCGCGGAATTTGATGCCCTCGGACAAGGCGCGCCTGACGCTTTCGAAACCGGCCGGATAGCGGAACGCCGCGTCCCAAACCAGTTCCGGCGCTTTCCTCATTCCGGCGGCTGCCAGCGCGCCTTCATATCCGCGGAAGCGCTCGGCGCCCGCGGCGGAGCCGCCGATCCTGCCGAGATAGGCGACGGGACCGCCATAGGTCCTGAGCAAGAAATCGACCGATCGCGCAACCGCTTCCCGGTCGTCATAGACGATCGAGGGTATTCCATAGTCGTGCAGCGACAGGCCGATCGCGAAGACAGGCAGTTGCTGCTCCTCGATTTTCGACGAGAGCAGGCCGATATTCTCGGGGCTCAGCGTGTCGCTCGTCGCGATGACGATTCCATGCAGATGCATGGAATCGGCACGCGCCAAAATGTTCGCCAGCCGCTCCTGGCTGTGCCCCAGATTGTAGAGCAAGAGGTCGAGACCGAGTTTCTCGAGCGCCAACTGGATCTCCTTGGTCAGGGAGGCATAGACGCCCTGCTCGATATCGCCGACCAGCAATGCGATCGTCGTGGTCCGGCCGCGCCGCAACCCTTGCGCGATCTGGTTCGGACGGAAGCCCAGATCCGCGATCGCGGCGAGAACCTTCGCCTGCGTTTCCTCGCTGACGACAGGCTGCCCGCTCAGCACGCGCGAAACGCTGGCCGAGGAGACGCCCGCGCGCCGCGCGACGTCGAGGATACCCATTTTCTTGGTCATGACGCTTGACTTGGCTCTCTTTCCAGCCGTAACGTCCCTCCTTGTAAACGTTTACAGGGCCATTGTAAACGTTTACAGTCGAGGCATTGGCTTTGAAGCTCATGAATAACCGGTCCACGAACAACCTTCGCGTCGATACCCCCCGTGATGGGCGGATCGTGCTCGACCAGGTCCGCAAGGTCTATGGAGGCGCCGCAGGCGCCGTCGAGGCGATCAGTTCGATCACATTGACGTTGGAGGAAGGCCAATCGGTCAGCGTCGTCGGGCCAAGCGGATGCGGAAAAAGCACGCTCATGCGCCTCATAGCCGGCCTCGACGACACATCTTCGGGCGCGATCCATGTCGGCGGGCGAAAGGTCGGCGGTCCGGTGCCCAATCTCAGCATCGTCTTCCAGAGAGACCTTCTGCTCGACTGGCGCAACGTCCTCGACAATGTGCTGCTGCCGGCGGAAATCAAGCGGCTGGATATCAAGGCGGCGCGCAGCCGGGCCGCCGATCTCCTGAAGCAGATGGGCGTCGCAGAATTTTCCAGCCATTATCCCTGGCAGCTTTCGGGCGGCATGCGCCAGCGAGTCTCCATCGCCAGGAGCCTGCTTCCCCAGCCCAGCATGATCTTCATGGACGAACCCTTCAGCGCTCTCGACGCGATGACGCGCGACCAGATGAACGTTCTCCTGCAGGAGGTGCAGATCGCCACCGGGGTGACGACGCTTCTCATCACGCACAGCATCCTCGAAGCGGTCTTCGTCTCCGACCGGGTCCTGGTCATGTCGGGCCGCCCCGGGCGGATCATCGACGACATCGCCGTGGATTTCCCAAGACCGCGCAAGCTGAGCCTCCGCGAAACCCCCGCCTTCACCGCGATCGTCGGGAGAATCCGCGAACAGTTCGTCAAAACGGGAGATCTCGTCGGATGAACGCGGCACCGGCTTCATATAGCGAAGAGTCCCCCGTGCAAAAGACGCAATACGGGCGGAGCCGCGTCGCGAGGGCGATGCACGACTGGTTCCCTCCCCTTTTGAGCGCCGTCATCGGGCTTGGCCTGTGGGAAGGGCTGGTGCGCTACTATGCGGTGCCGTCCTATGTTCTGCCCCCGCCGTCCCTGATCGTCGTGGAATTCATCTCGCAATGGAACTACCTGATCGTCCAGCTCGGATGGACGGTGCTGGCGGCGGGGATAGGCGTCGTGCTGGGGATCGTCATCGGCGTCGCCACCGGCGCCGCCGTGGCATTGTCGGATACGGCCGACCGCATGCTGACGCCCTGGCTGGTCGTCATTCACGCCGTCCCCAAGGTCGTCGTCGCGCCTCTCTTCCTCATCTGGTTCGGCTTCGGCATACAAAGCGAGATATTCTTCGTCGTCACCTTCACGTTCTTTCCGGTCGTCGTCGCGACGATCACCGGGCTGAAATCGGCCGATCCCGATGTCCTGCAAATGGTCCGCTCCATGGGCGCAAGCCGCTCGCAGGTGCTGACCAAGATCCTGTTCCCGAGCGCCATGCCGGTGATCCTTTCCGGCATCAAGTTGTCCATCTCGCTTGCCCCCGTCGGCGCGGTCATCGGCGAATTCGTCGCCTCCAACCAGGGGCTGGGCCATCTGCTGATCCGCGCCGTCGGCGACATGGACACCGCGCTCGCCTTTGCCGCGGTCGCGCTCTTTTCCGTCTTCGGCGTCCTGCTCTGGCGGGTGGCGGAGAAGATCGAGCAGATGCTTCTGCCATGGCATCCAAGCCAACGCGGCGGCGCCAAATCGCACTGAACAATCATCCTGGGAGAGAGCAATGGGTTCGTTGAAAGGAAGGTTAGGCCGCTGGCTTGTGGGGGCGTTGCTTGGCGGCGCAATGAGCCTTGGGGCGGCGCATGCGGAGACCAACAAGATCCGCCTGCTGCTCGATTGGGCATGGCTGCCCTACCATTCCCCGTTCATCATCGCCCAGGCCAAGCACTATTATAAGGATGCCGGCCTCGACGTTACGATCGAGCAGGGCAGAGGCTCCGCCAACACGGCGCTGCTTTTGTCGCAGGACAAGTTCGACATCGCCCATCTCAACGTCACCAATGCCGCGCAGATGATCGGCAAGGGCGGCGCCATCAAGGTCGTCGCCATCTACCAGCATAAATCCGGCGCCTCCTTCGTCGGCATCAAGGGCAAGGTGAAGCTCGACGGTCCGAAATCGCTCATCGGCCCGAAAATCGGCAGTACGCCGGGCGGTTCGGACGGACTGAGCCTGAAGATATTCACCAGGATGTCGCATATCCCGCCGTCAAAGCTGAACATCGTCTCGCTCGACGCCAACGCCAAGACCGCCGCATTGTTCAGTGGCCGCATCGACGTGGTGAGCGGCGATGCGCCGGCCTTCAACGCCTATGTGCGCGCGACGGGCCAGCAGCCGGAGACGCTCTTGCTTTCCGATTACGGCCTGCCGCTGATCGGTTTCGGTTTCGCGGTCAACGACGATTTCCTCGCCAAGAATCCCGACACGGTGAAGAAGTTCCTGGCCGCGACAAAGAAGGCCTTCCAGGATGAAGAGAAGGACCCCGCCGCTGCCTGCGCCCTGATGGCGAAGGAAGTACATCTCGCCGGCGACCAGGCGCGCTGCGTTGATTATGAGAAGGGGATCTTCGCCCTTTCGACCTCGCCCTCATCGCCGGACTGGGGCAAGCAGAGCACGGATGAATGGCGGAAATTGACCTCGACGCTCAAGGATGTCGGGGAGCTCGATTCCAAGAAACCCGCCTCGGACTATTACACCAACGCCCTGGTTCCCCAATGAACATGCGCTCTCATGATTTCGGTGCGCGCAAGGGGACCGAAATCATTGTCGTCGGCGGCGGCCATAACGGCCTGGTCGCCGCCTGCTATCTCGCCGCCGCCGGCCTGAAGGTCCTGGTGCTGGAAGCCGCCGACCGTCTCGGCGGCCCTGTCGCCACGGTCGAATTCATGCCGGGCTATTTCTCCACGATCAGTAATTCGCCGGGCTCGCTCGAACCCAAGATCGTGCGGGAGCTTGGGCTGGAATCCTTCGGTCTCCGCTTCGTGCGGCCCGATCCGACGCTGGTGCAGCCGCTGGACAATGCGCCGCTCTATGTCGGTTGGCGCGATCCCGCCCGCAACGACGCACAGTTGGAAGCCTTCGCGCCCGGCGAAGCGGAGCGCTACCGGCGCTTTTTCGCCTATCTCCAGGACTTCGCCGACCGCCTCGGCATCTCGCTTTTCGAACCGCCGCCGACGCTCCAGCATCTCGTCCGCAACCTGACCAACCTCGAAGACCAGGAAGCATTCAGCCGCATCCTGCTCGGCAGCGTGCGCGACCTGATGGACGAGTTCGAACTCGCGCCGCAGACAAAGGCGCTCATCGCGCCGCTCGCGGTCGTCGGCGGCCAGGTCAGCCCGTCGAGCCCCGGCACGCCCTTCAACCTCCTGATGCGGCCTCTGTCGCTGGCCTCGATCAAGAGCGAGGCCGGATATGATCCGCGCCGCATGCCATTGCGCGGCTCGACCGGACTGCCCGTCGGCGGCATGGGCGCGATCATCGAGGCCATGCGCCTCAGCCTACTCGGGAATGGCGGCGAAGTGCGGCTGAACGAGCGCGTCGCGCTTCTCAGCGTCCGCGACGGCAGGATTTCGGGCGTGGTGACGACCTCCGGCGAAGAGATCGAGGCGCCGATCGTCATCTCGGCCGTCAATCCCCGGACGACGGCCGCGCTATTGGACAAACAGGCCGATTGGGGCGAATTGCGCGGCAAGTTGGAGCGTAAGACGATGCGCGGCCGCGCCTTCAAGGTGGTGCTCGCCCTCGACGGCACGCCGCGCTACGCCGAAGCGCGCGACGACGCGGAAGCGAAGATGCTCTCTTCCGCCCAGTTCCGCATCGCGCCCAGCCTTCACTATCTCGATGAGGGCCATAGCGACATGCTGCTCGGGAGGCTCTCGGAAAAGCCCGTCATCTGGGGGCTCTGCCCCTCCATGACCTCGCCGCAACTCGCGCCCGAGGGCAAGCATGTACTGAGCATGAATATCGGCAACGCGCCCTATCATCTGAGCGAAGGGACATGGGCGGAAAAGCGCGACATCCTCGCCAAGAGAGCGATCGCGAAGCTCGCCGAATGGATGCCCGGCCTTCCCGATCTGATCTCCGACTATCGCTGCATCGACCCGACCGAGTTCGAGCGCCGCTACGGGCTCGTCGAAGCCAATATCACGCATGGCGACACGCTGCCCTGGAACAGCTTCTGGATGCGGCCGATGGCGGGACTGCACGCCTACCGTACTCCGACCAACGGCCTCTATCTCAGCGGCAATGGCTGCTGGCCCGGCAATTACGTGTCGGGGATAGCCGGCCACAACGCCGCGCACGCCGTGCTCAAGGATATCAAAGAGGCCGGACGCCTCGCCGATCTCCATGCGGCGCGCTGATCCTTCAACCGGCCTCCGCTGAGAAAGCGGCCACTTCGCCGGACTTCGCATGATCCGGCCTGCCATAGGGAAAAGAATGATGATGATTGACGGGCTGCAATGCGGCCATTTCGACAGGGAAAGCTTCGAGGAACTTAAACGCGGCGATATCGGCGCCGTGACTGTGACTTGCGGCTTTTGGGAGGGCACGGTGGAGTCGCTCGATTCGCTCGCCTATTGGCGCGATCTGGTGCGCGAGAACGAAGACCTCGTCCAAATCGCCACCTCGGCAAAGGAGATAGAGCGCGCCGCCGAAGCCGGCAAAACGGCGCTTGTCATGGGCTTCCAGAATTCCAACCTTCTGGAAGGCCGCATCCGTTTCGTCGAACTCTTCGCCGAACTCGGCGTCCGCGTCATTCAGCTGACCTACAACAATCAGAACGAGCTGGCCGGCAGCTGCTACGAGACGGAGGATTCGGGGCTGGCGCGCTTCGGCCGCGAGGTCATTCGCGAGATGAACCGCACCGGCATGCTGGTCGATCTCTCCCATGTCGGCAATCGTTCGACGCTCGACGCCATCAAGCATTCGCTGAAGCCCGTCGCCATCACCCACGCCAACGCGGATTCGCTCTTCGCCCACAAGCGCAACAAGACCGACGACGTGCTGAAGGCGCTCGCCGACAATGGCGGCGTCGTCGGCTGCGCCGCCTATCGCAACATCACCGGGGATTATTATTGCTCGACGGTGGACGCCTGGACGGAGATGGTCGCGCGCACCGTCGAGATCGCCGGCATCGACCATGTCGCGATCGGCACCGACCGCAGCCATAACCACACCAAGGTCGACTATGACTGGATGCGCAAGGGGCGCTGGACGCGCGGCATCGATTACGGCGCCGGTTCGGCCGCCCAACCGGGCAAGGCGCCACCACCCGACTGGTTCAGGAGCTTCGCCGACCTCAAGCTCATCGCGCCGGCCCTGCTGCGTAAGGGCTTTTCGCAGGCGGAGGTTGACAAGATCACGCATGGCAACTGGATGCGCGTCTATCGCGACGTCTTTCCCGGCTGAAGCGGAGAACAGGATGCATCCCGATAAATTCTATATTGGCGGCGAATGGGTCGAGCCGTTCGAGCCCCGCTTTGAGGCGGTCGTCAATCCGGCCACCGAGGAACCGATCTGCGAAATCGCACTCGGCGGGAGCGCCGATGTGGATCGCGCCGTCGCCGCCGCGCGCCGCGCCTTCCCGGCTTTCTCCCGGACGACGCGCCGCGAAAGGATCGATCTTCTCCGCCGCATAAAGGACGGCTTCGCCGCCCGCCACGGCGAACTGGCCAGGGTGATTTCCGAGGAGATGGGCGCGCCGATCACATTCGCGCGTTCGTCGCAGGTGGCGAGCGGCCCCAACCATCTTTCCGAGATGATGAAGGTGCTGGAGGGTTTTCCCTTCGAGACGCGGCGCGGCACGACGCTCGTCGCGCATGAGCCGATCGGGGTCTGCGGGCTGATCACGCCGTGGAACTGGCCGGTCAACCAGCTGATCTGCAAGGTCGCGCCCGCGCTTGCGGCGGGCTGCACGATGGTGGTGAAGCCGAGCGAATTGTCGCCGCTCAACGCGCTGATCATCGCGGAGATCATGCATGAGGCGGGCGTTCCCGCCGGCGTCTTCAACCTGGTCAATGGCGACGGGCCGACGGTCGGCCAACGCATCGCCTCTCACCCCGACGTGGATATGGTGTCGTTCACCGGCTCGACGCGAGCGGGCGTGCTCGTCGCGCAGGCGGCGGCGCCCACCGTCAAGCGGGTGGCGCAGGAACTCGGCGGCAAGTCGCCCAACATCCTGCTGCCCGACACGGATTGGGAGCGTTCGGTGACGCTCGGCATCGCCCGTTGTTTCGGCAATACCGGCCAATCCTGCAGCGCCGCGACAAGGATGCTGGTGCCGGCGAAGAGACATGAGGAGGTGATCGAAATCGCGGCGCGGGTCGCCGCCGGCTACAGGACCGGCTCTCCCGCCGCCGAGGACACCCAGCTTGGTCCTCTGGTCAGCCGTACGCAGTTCGACAAGGTGCAGGAACTGATCGAGAGCGGCATCGCGGAAGGCGCGATTCTTGTCGCCGGCGGCCCCGGCAGGCCGGAAGGCCTCGATCGGGGCTATTATGTCCGCCCCACCGTCTTCGCCGGCGTGTCGAACACGATGCGGATCGCGCGCGAGGAGATTTTCGGACCAGTCCTGTCGATCATCCCCTATGGCAGCGTCGAACAGGCGATCGAGATCGCCAACGATTCGCCCTACGGCCTCAATGCCTATGTGCAGGGCGCCGACATGAAGCGCGCGCGGGAGGTTGCGGCTCAACTCCGCGCCGGCAGCGTCCACATCAACTATCCCCCGGTCGATCGGGGCGCGCCTTTCGGCGGCTACAAGCAGTCGGGCAACGGCCGCGAATGGGGCGGATACGGCCTGCTCGAATTCCTCGAGACAAAGGCGATCGTCGGCTATGGCGAGGGAGAAGCTTGATGGCGGAGACGATCGCACTCGACGTCCATTGCCATCTCGCGCCGCTGACGCCCGAAAGGACGGCCGGCCTTGAAGGGATCGAGTGGAAGGGCGAAGCCCTTTCCATCGACGGCTATGTGCTGGCGTCGCCCTCCGTCTATAGGGCGGATGCGCTTCTTGCCTGGATGGACGGGAATGGCGTCGAAAAAGCATGGATATCCGTGCCGCCGCCGCTTTACCGGCTCGATCTCGAAAGCGAGGCCGCGGCGCGCTGGACGGAGTGCATGAACGAGGCGCTGGCCGCTGTCGGGGCGGAGCATCCCGGCCGCCTGAAACCGCTCTTTCATCTGCCGGTGCGGCATCCGGCGCTGGCGGCAAAGATCGCGGCCGAAAGGATCGCGGCGTCCGCGCCACTCTTCGCCATGCCGGCGGGTTCGGCAAGCAGGGAGATTATCCTGTCGGACGAAGCCTATGCGCCGCTCTGGAAGGCGCTGGACGCCGCCGGAGCCTTCCTGTTCCTGCACCCCTGCAAGGGCTGCGACCCGCGCTACGAGCCTTTCTACCTGCACAACCTTCTCGGCAGCCCGGTCGAGACGGCGCTTGCGGCGGCGCATCTGGCACTGTCCGGCATTCTCGACCGGCACACAAGACTGAAGCTCTGCCTTGCGCATGGGGGCGGCGCGACTGCCGCCGTCGCCGGGCGTCTGGAGCGTGGGCAGCTGACGGGACGGCCGGGCGCGGATACCGGCGCGAGAAGGCCGCGCGCCGTCTTCCGCCATGTCTGCGTCGATTGCATCTGCCACGATAACGCGGTCCTCGCGCTCGCCGCCGCGGCGCATGGTTCGGAGAACATCTTCTTCGGCTCCGACTGGCCGTTCTCCATGGGAATGCCGGAGCCGCACGCGCAAATGGCGGATGTCGATCCCGCGCTCCGGCGGAAAATCTTTTGCGACAACCCCAACACCCTTTTGGAGAGATATTGGCGTTGAGCCCGTCAGGGCTCTATCCCAGAACCGTTTTCCTGGCTGGTGCTCGCGTCGAGCGCGGCTTTCAATCCCTTGATGTCATAAGGCTTCAAGAGTTGGATGGCGTCTTCGGACGCGACATTGCGGCCCGAGGCGAAGATGATCTTCGTCGAGGGCTCGAGCCGCCGCACCTCGGCGGCGAGATCCCTTCCCGACATTCCCGGTAATCCATCATCCGTCAGAAGCACGTCCACCGTCTCGCGCTCCAGAATTTCGAGCGCTTCCGTGGCGCCGCGCGCTTCAAAGACGGTGTGGCCGAGCTCTTCCAGCATGTCCGCCGTGGCGAGGCGGATCAGGCCGTCATCTTCCACCAGGAGGACCTTGAGCGCTTTGCCGGCGGGCGGCGCGGCCTGGCGGGAGGGCGCCGGTTTCGACGTCTTCGCGGGTTTCGACAGCGATCGCTTCTGCTGATCGCCGAGCACATGCCTGATCTTTCGCGCCAAAGCTTCGCGCGTATAGGGTTTGCTCAGCAATTCGATGCCTTCGTCGAGCCGCCCCCCGTGGACGATGGCGTTGTCCGTATAGCCCGACGTGAAGAGCACGGCGACATCGGGAAGACGCTCGCGCGTCTTGCGCGCAAGCTCGGGGCTTCTCAGCGGCCCCGGCATCACCACATCGGTGAAGAGGAGATCGATCGCGACGCCGCTTTCGACGATCGCCAGCGCGCCTAGCGCGTCCCTGGCCCGCAGCACGCGGTAGCCGAGATCGGACAGCAGATCGACGACGGTATCCCGCACATCCTCGTCGTCCTCGACCACCAGAACGGTCTCGGTTCCGCCGACGGCCGGCCCCTGCTCGATTTCGGTGGTGACATCTTCCGCCTGGCGGATGCGCGGCAGATAGAGTCGCATCGTGGTGCCGTGGCCGGGCTCGCTGTAAATTTTAATGTGGCCGCCGGATTGTTTGACAAAGCCATAGACCATGCTGAGGCCGAGGCCGGTGCCCTGCCCTTCTGGCTTGGTGGTGAAGAATGGCTCGAACACCTGCTCCATCACTTCGGGCGTCATTCCGGACCCGGTGTCGGTCACCGCCAGCATGACATATTGCCCGGGCTTCACATCCGAATATTGCGCGGCGTAACCATCGTCGAGCATGGCGTTCCCGGCCTCGATGGTCAGCTTGCCATGGCCGTTCATCGCGTCGCGGGCGTTGATCGCAAGATTGAGCAGCGCGTTCTCCACCTGCGTCGGATCGACGAGGCTGTTCCACAGACCGCCGGAGATGACCGTCTCGATCTCGATGCCATCGCCGAGCGCGCGGCGCAGCAGATCGTCCATGCCGCGGATGAACCGGCCGAGGTTCACCACTTTCGGCGCCAGAGGCTGCCTGCGCCCGAACGCCAGGAGCTGCGCGGCAAGCTTGGAGCCGCGCGACACGCCCGCGAGCGCATTGCGCAGGCGCTGCTCGGCCTTTTCGTTGCCGGCGACGTCCTTGGCGAGCAATTGAAGGCTGCCGCCGATGACCTGGAGCAGATTGTTGAAATCATGCGCCACGCCCCCCGTCAGCTTGCCGACGGCCTCCATCTTCTGCGCCTGGCGCAGCACGAGCTCCATCTTTTCCCGCTCCCTGGCCTGGGTGCGAAGCTCGTCATTGGCGGCTTCCAGCTCGGCGGTACGCTCGGCCACTTCCTTTTCCAGCCTCTGGCCATAGGACTGGGAAGCCTGGTAAAGCCGCGCATTGTCGATCGCGATCGCGGCTTGCGCGGCGATGCCGACCACGAGACGCTCCGCCCTTTCATTGAAGACGCCCGTTTCATGATGGCCGAAGAAAAGGCCGCCGAGCACCTCGCCCGAGCGGGATATGACCGGCGCCGCCAGATAGCTGCGGACGGGCAGATGGCCCTTGGGCATGCCGTAATGGGGATCGTTCTTGCCGTAGCGCGGGTCCTTCAGGATGTCCGGGGAGCGAATGACGCCCTCGCCGCGGAAGGTGGGGCCGAAAACGGCCGTGTTGCGCGGCATGGGAAATTTCGAGAATGCTTCGCGCGGCGCGCCCGACAAGGTGTAGAGCATGTAGCTCTCGCCTTGTTCGTCGATGACATTATAGAAGAAGGAACCGAAGGCGGCCCCGGTCAGCTGCGTCGCGGCATCCGTCACGGCCTGGACGGCGTTGTTGAGGTCCAGTTCGCCGGCCACGATCTTTCCGACCTGGTTGAGCGTCTCGAGCGCGTCGGCTTCTTCGCGCAACGCCTCGCCCATGGTCCGGCGCATCTTCGCCAGCGCGAGGACGCCGTCGACGCGGGCTATCAATTCGCGCGCCGAGAACGGCTTGACGAGATAATCGTCGGCGCCGGCGCTGAGCCCTTCGATGCTCGCCTCTTCGCCCGCCCGCGCCGAGAGGATGATGACCGGCAGGTCCTTCAGCTTCTCGTCCTCGCGGATGGCCCGGATGAGGCCGAAGCCATCGAGGCGCGGCATCATGACATCGGTCAGGACGAGATCGGGCCGCCTTTCGCGGATCAGGGCGAGCGCTTCTTCGCCATTGGAGACCGCCTCGCATTCATGCCGATCGCGCAACAGGCGCGCGATATAGTCGCGCATATCGGCATTGTCGTCGGCGAGCAGGATACGCGCGCTCGCCGTTCCGTCGCCCCTGTCGGGCGAGGCCGGCAGATCCGTCAGAATCTCGCCATTGCCGCCGCTGTCGCCGGGCAGCCAGCGCAGCGCTTCCTCGACGAATGCGTGCGCGCGGACCGGCGTCCAAGGCGCGCCTTGGCTGTCTCGGATGTGGTCGGCGGGCAGGTGCGACCTTCCGAGCGGAATGACGACAGCGAAAGCCGAACCTTGTCCCTCCACGCTCTTTGCCGAAATCCGGCCGTGATGGATATTGACGAGTTCCTGGACCAGCGCCAGACCGATGCCGCTTCCCTCGAAGCTGCGTCCCCGCGCGCCTTCGATCCGCCTGAAGCGCTCGAACAGATGGGGAAGCTCGGACTCGGGAATGCCGGTTCCGGTATCGCGGACGGTCAGGACGGCCGAACCGTCCTCCTCCCGCAAGCCGACGAAGATTTCCCCGTCGAAGGTGAACTTGAACGCGTTAGAAAGCAGGTTGAGGACGATCTTCTCCCACATGTCGCGATCGACATAGGCACGGGTGCTGAAGGGAGCGCATTCGATCCTCAGCGACAGCCCCGCTCTTTCGGTCGCCGATCGGAAGTTGCTGACGAGTTCCGCCGTAAACTCCGGCAGGTCGGTCGGCTCGAACACCGCCTGGGTGCGGCCGGCCTCGATGCGCGAGAAATCGAGCAGCGAATTGACCAGCCTCAGCAAGCGCATGCCGTTGCGATGCGCAACCTGTATGCGCTCCCGCTGCTTCGGATTGAGGTCGCCCGCAGTCAGGGAATCCTCGAGGGGGCCGAGCATCAAGGTCAGCGGCGTGCGGAACTCATGACTGATATTGGAAAAGAACGCCGTCTTGGCGCGATCGAGTTCCGCGAGCGCCTCGGCGCGCTGCCTTTCCTGCTCATAGGCATCGGCGCTGGCGATCGCCGCCGAAATCTGGCGCGCGACGAGGCCAAGGAAGCCGCGATAATTCTCGTCGAAAAGCCGGAAAGGGCTGAGGCCCACAACGAGGATCCCGGTCCGCCCCGTCTCGCCGGCCGGGGCGATCTGGAGGAGGGCGGCGCGCTTCGGCGCGATGTTCCAGGCTCCAGTCGGAAAATCCGCGTAAACAGGTCCGTCGAGTTCCAGCTCCAGGCATTGCTGGGGCGTTCTGAACACTTCCTCGACCGGCCAGATCGAGCCCTTGGCGGGCAATATGGCTGGCGCGGCCTCATGGGCGGCAACGCCTGTCGATGCGACGAGCTTGAGCGTCTGCAAATCGGGCTCCGCCATATAGATCATGGCAAACGGCATGTCGTTGCCGTTGGTTGCGAGCGCATCCGCGCCCCGAGCACAGACCTCCCGCCAGTTTCGGACATCGGTGGTGCGCGCCGCGAGTTCCTTCAGAAGCGCAAGCTGCCGCTCGCCGATCACCCGCTCGGTATCGTCCGTGTTGGCGCAGATAATGCCGCCGGGGTTGCCCTCGTCGTCGGGAATCGGGCTGTAGGAGAAAGTATAATAGGTCTCTTCGGGATAGCCGTTGCGCTCCATGATGAGGAGCTGCTCCTCGACGTAGGTTCCCTCGACCCCGCCCATGGCGGTCGCGAGCATCGGGCCGATCTCGGGCCAGATCTCCCGCCAGACTTCCGATGTCGGGCGGCCGAGAGCCTCGGGATGCTTGCCGCCGATGATGGATTTATAGGCATCATTGTAGAAGAAGATCAGCTCTTCGCCCCAGCCGATCCAGATCGGCTGCCTCGAGGTCAACATGATCCGGATCGCCGTCTTGAGGCTCTGCGGCCAACGGTCCGGCGAGCCGAGCGAAGACCGTTCCCAGTCGAAGCGCTTGAGGAGCGCGCCCATCTCGCCTCCACCTGCCAAAAACGTCAGATCAGTCTCGGCGGTAAGGAGAGAACTCATGGAGAACCTGTGATTGAAAGCCCGTCAGCCCGAAACTATAGAGCGGTTCAGGGCTGGATGGAAACAGTTCTGAAAACGCGGTCGCCAAAGCGACGTTCCATCAAGGCCGTTTTTTCCTCCTGCCAGATTTGGACGGTGGAGGCGACCTTGCCTTGTTCGGCGTCGGTGGCGCCTTCGGCGTTTCGTCAGAGACCGGATTTGGGCTGGGCGCGCATCACCATGCCGAAGAGATCGCGTGGATCGTCCGGGTCCGCGAGAAGGTCGAGCTCGTCATAGCAGGGAAAGCTTTTCAGCTTCTCGTGGACGAAGCGCAGCGCTGAAAAATCCTCGATGGCGAAACCGACGGAATCGAAAAGCGTGATCTGGTCGCGGCTTCGCCGTCCCTCTTGCCGCCCGGTGACGACCTCCCAGAGTTCCGTCACCGGATGGTCGGCCGGCAATTGCTGGATCTCACCCTCGACGCGCGTCTGCGGCATGTGCTCGACGAAGATGCCTGAACGCAGCAGCACTGCCTTTTGCAATTCGGTCTTGCCGGGGCAGTCGCCGCCGACGGCGTTGATGTGGATGCCGGCGCCGACCATATTGTCGGTGACGATGGTCGCGTACTGCTTGTCCGCCGTCGCCGTCGTGATGATCTCCGCGCCTTCCACCGCCTCTTCCGTCGAGCGACAGACCGCGATCTCCAAGCCTTTGCCGGCAAGGTTGCGGACGCACTTCTTAGTGGCGTCAGGATCGACATCATAGAGCCGCAGCCGTTCGATGCCGAGCATCGCCTTGAACGCGAGCGCCTGGAATTCGGACTGCGCGCCATTGCCGATCAGCGCCATCGTCCTCGATCCCGCCGGCGCGAGATATTTCGCCGCCATCGCAGAGGTCGCCGCGGTGCGGAGCGCCGTCAGGATCGTCATCTCGGAGAACAACAAGGGATAGCCCGTATCGACGCTCGCCAGCACGCCGAAGGCCGTCACCGTCTGCCGGCCGCTTCTCGTGTTTTTGGGATGGCCGTTGACATATTTGAAGCCATAGGTTGCGCCATCGCTCGTCGGCATCAGTTCGATCACGCCTTCGGCCGAATGCGCCGCGATACGGGGAACCTTGTCGAAAAGGGTCCAGCGCGCGAAATCCTCTTCCACGAATCCCGCCAGTTCGACCATGAAGCGCTCGACGCCGACCGCGAGCACCAGCTTCATCATGTTATCGACATTGACGAAGGGAACGACGTTCAGTTTTTCGGGGCGCTCCATTATCAGTGGCTCCGGGTCGGCCGGTCCATGACGCGCTTGCCGAAGAGGCTGGCGACGAGATCGACCACCAGCCTTGCGGTGCGGCCACGCTCGTCGAGGAACGGATTGAGTTCGGCAATATCGAGCGAGGTGACGAGCCCGCTGTCGTGAAGCATCTCCATGACGAGATGCGCCTCGCGGAATGTGGCGCCGCCCGGAACGGTCGTGCCCACCGCCGGCGCGATCGAAGGCTCGACGAAATCGACGTCGAAGCTGACATGAAGCCGGCCGCTCGCTTCCTTCACCCTGGCGAGGAAATCCGAAAGCGGGCGGGCGATCCCCTCCTCGTCGATCATACGCATATCGGCGACCGGAAGGCCTGCTTCGATGACTCGCACGCGCTCCGCGGGATCGACGGAGCGGATGCCGAGCATCAGAATGTTGGCGGGCGGAACAGGCGCTTTGACCGGTGGAAAAAAATGACCGAAGCCGGGCCGGCCAGTGAAATAGGCGACCGGCGTGCCGTGCAGGTTTCCGCTCGTGGTCGTCTCCAGGCTGTGGAAATCCGTATGCGCGTCGAGCCAGAGGACGAATTGCTCGCGGCCCTCCTCGCGGGCGCGGAGCGCCATGCCGGCAACCGTGCCGGCCGACATCAAATGATCGCCGCCGAGGAAAATCGCGATCCGATCGTGCTCGCCGGCCTCGAAAGCCGCTCGGGTAAGGAGATCGATCCAGGCGGCGCACTCGGCGAGGTGATGAATGGCGGGATTTCCATGCCAGACGGCCGGCAGGCTTTCGCGGCGCAGATTGCCGCGGTCCTCGACCTCATAGCCTTGCTCGCTGAGCGCTTCCCTCAGCCCCGCGACGCGCAACGCGTCCGGTCCCATCAGGCAGCCGCGCTGGGCGCCGCCCTCGTCGACCGGCGCGCCGACCATGCTGATGATCCCGTTCTTCATGCAACCACCTCGCCTTTACCCGACGAGAATCCGCATTGCAGCGGCGGCGGCAACATGAAAAACTGCGCAAACAGCTGGCGCTTCCGACATATTGCCAAGGCTGACTGCGCAAAATGACAGATACGGACCAAAAACTGATCGCGCTCCTCAGGCGCAACGCGCGCGCCTCCGTCTCCGATATCGCCGCCGAGATCGGCGTTTCGCGCGCCACGGTGCGCGCCCGCATTGACCGGCTGATCGAAAGCGGCGAGATCCTCGGCTTTACCGTCGTCCTCAAATCGGACGTGCACGGCGCGGCTGTACAGGGCGTGATCCTGATCGGCATCGAAGGCAAGGG